>Ga0210406_10000136_pt1 | contig 111318 bp, 84 predicted proteins | sample IncBWC30MmetaG_FD_155454 | JGI IMG/M metagenome (GOLD analysis project Ga0210406, IMG submission 155454) | Forest soil microbial communities from Barre Woods Harvard Forest LTER site, Petersham, Massachusetts, United States - Inc-BW-C-30-M | ecosystem: Environmental > Terrestrial > Soil >... | reverse complement strand
CACCTGGGAGGCGGAGATTGACCGGTTGATGCGGGCGCAGTCTTCCGCCGCCGACGCGAATCAGCGGAAGGAAAGCTTCGACCGTGTGCAGGAGATTGCGGTGGAGCAGGAGCCGTTCATTTACCTGGTCAATCGGAATGCGTTGTCGGCGGTCGCCGCCACAGTCGAAGGAGCTCGTCCGGTGATTCTGGCACCGCAGACTTACTGGAATGTGGAACGGCTTTCGCTGAAGTAGAGCAAAATCTCAAGCCCGGATTCACCCTGATCCGAAACCTTTAACCCCAGAAAGCACTGAGGCGCGCAGCTGATGAAGGATACGATGCCATCCGACGTTCTCCTAGCCGCGCATATTTCTGTGCGCTATGGAGATCGGCCTTCGGTGTTGCGCGATGTGTCCTTGGAAATCCGCCGAGGCGAAGTTCTCGGCTTAGTGGGACAAAGCGGATCTGGTAAGAGCACGCTGGCCATGGCAATTTTGGGCCTGCTCGACCGCAAGCGGGCACGGACGGAAGGGGCAATCGAGTTCGAAGGTTGCGCCCTGTTGAGCTATCGCGAGCGGGAATTGCGCAGTCTGCGGGGGCGGAAAATTGCCCTGGTATTGCAGAGTCCACTGTCTTCGCTGAATCCGGCACTGAAGATTCGAACTCAGTTGAAAGAAGCCTGGCGGGCCCATGCTGCGGGCTCGAGCGCTGATTGTGACCGGGCGATTCGGGCGGCGCTCGAGAGCGTTAGTCTGCCATCGGATGAGGAGTTTCTGCGGAAGCATCCTTCACAAATGAGCGTAGGACAGGCGCAGCGGGTGTTGATTGCGATGGCGGTGATGCATCGGCCGAGGTTGCTGATTGCCGACGAGGCTACCAGCGCGCTCGATGTGATTACCCAATCGGAAATTCTGGCGCTGTTTCGCCAACTGAACCGCAGCTCCGGAATGGCAATTCTCTACATTTCCCATGATCTCGCGTCGGTCGCTGGAATCTGCGACCGGATAGCGATCCTGCACCAAGGCGAGATCGTGGAGACCGGAACCACGGAACAGGTCTTGACCAGTCCTCGCCACGAATATACAAAGCGCCTGATGGCAGCGATGCCGAAGATGCCACAGCGCATTGCCCTGGGCAAAGCCGCCGCCATCTAGAATATGCTGGAGCTGTTAGCTCGCTGTGCTTACCGGTCCTCGGTCAGATCAGCTCTGCCGAAAATCAAGAACAATTTCTGTACGCCCCTCGACGGTTCATCGCCGTTATGCCCCACATTCGGGTAACCGAATCCCCCGCGACTGCAGTCCCATTCATGGCAAAGTCGGGGCGGGACAAACTGTCCCATGCCCGCTCGGGGGGGACACAATGGCTCAGAGGGTTCTGTCAGAAGTGAACCATCTCCAATAGAAACAACGACTTGCAAGCTCTCGATTGGCTCCTCCCGTGCAACAAGGGGAGTGGGTACAAGCGATCTTTCCCCCATCAAGAAAGCAGGGTGAGATTCATGGTGCACAAAGGGAAACGAAGGAAACCGCCGGGCCGCGAACAACGACACAGCGCCGCCTGGGGTAAGCGCCTGAGCATGACGCTGCTTCTGGCAACGGCAATGGCGTTTGGACAACGGGTGACCAACGGACCGGCCCGCAGCGGCAGAATTGCCGACGAACTGTCCGGACTTCTGGCGAAAGCCAATCAGGGATCGACCAAGGGCCAGACCGTAAAGGTCATCGTGCAATACAACCAGGTCCCGACGGCAGCCCATTACGCCGCCATGCACAATCGGGGCGGATTGCTGCATTCCAAGCTGCACATGATCAAGGGTGCGGCATTTACGATTCCGGTCAGCGCTCTTCCCGCTTTAGAGGCTGATCCCGAGATCGTATCGGTGACCCTGGATCATCCCATGAATGTCATGGATGACATGACCAACGATGCCACCGGCGTGAACACGGCCTGGAACGCCGGATACAACGGGGCAGGCGTGGGCGTGGCCATAATTGATAGTGGTATCAACGATAGCCATCCCGATCTGCAGAATGCCAACGGAACCTCGCGTGTCGTCTATCACCAGGATTTCACCGGAACCCCGACTTCCAACTCCAGTGGAGCACAGTACGACCTGTACGGTCACGGCACACACGTCGCCGGAATTATTGGCGGCAACGGCTCCTTATCGGGTGGCCAGTATGAAGGCGTGGCTCCCGCAGTCAGTCTGATCGATCTTCGCGCCTTGGATGCGAACGGCTCGGGCACCGACAGTATGGTAATCGCGGCCATTCAGCAGGCGATTGCCCTGCAGCCGACCTATAACATCCGGGTTATCAATCTGTCCCTGGGCCGCGGAATTCCCGTCAGCTACACCCAGGATCCTCTCTGCCAGGCGGTGGAAGCGGCCTGGAAGAGCGGGATCGTCGTGGTCGTGGCAGCCGGTAACTATGGCCGCTTGAGCGTGAATGGAAGCAACGGTTATGGAACCATCACAGCCCCGGGCAATGATCCTTTCGTGCTGACCGTGGGCGCGACCAAGAGCAACGGATCCACCAACCCCGCGGCTCAGACCATCGCGAGCTACAGTTCTAAGGGGCCCACGACCTACGATCTCGTGATGAAGCCCGACATGATGGCGCCAGGAAACGGCGTGGTTTCTCTGGCCGCCCCGGGAGGCACACTGGAGGCACAGTATCCGTCCGAATTGGTACGCGGTACCGACGGCAACAACGACTACTTCAGCTTGAGTGGCACCAGCATGGCTACGCCTGCAGTCGCGGGCGCAGCGGCTTTGTTGCTGCAAGAAAAAAGCACGCTCACTCCCGATCAAGTAAAGGCCCGGCTGATGAAGACGGCTTACAAAATGGGCTTCACTTCGACTTCGGCTTATGTGCCGCATCTGATGCAGACGTTCTTCAGCTTCTATGACCTGTTTTCGAATGGGTCGGGACTGCTGAACGTACAGGCCGCGATTGCGAATAATGACCTGGCCCCGCCCACCAATGGGACCGCCCTTTCGCCGTCAGTTTCCTATAACCCTCAGTCCCACACGGTTTCTCTGGTGCAGGGAAACTCGAGCGTTGCGCCCAGTTCCGTGGTTTGGGGAAGCTCGGTGGTCTGGGGAGCTTCCGTGGTTTGGGGAAGTTCGATCGTGAACGGCACCTCGGTCGTTTGGGGCTCGTCGTTACCCTGGAACGACAACACACTGAGTGCCTTCAGCGTGGTTTGGGGAGCAAGCACGGGTCTGAACACCACGGCCTCGAGCGTGGTTTGGGGAGCATCGATGCTGAGTGCTGATGCCGCCTTTACGGATGCAGGTGACGATGAACAGTAGTTGCCGTGTGAAATTCAAAGAAAGGAGACGAATGATGAACAGCACACGACAAATTAAAATATTCATCGGCGCCATGATGGCAGCCGCGGTAATCACCGTGGGATATGCGGGATCGGTGAGCCACTCCCTCCACCCCTACTTTGCCCTCGCGGTTCTGGCGCTGGCAGCGGTGACTTCGCGGATGAAAGTCAAACTGCCGGGAGTGAATGGCAACATGTCGGTCAACTTGCCCTTCCTGCTCACTGCGGTTGTGAGTCTGAGCGCTGCCGAAGCGGTGGTGATCACCCTGGTTTCAACCGTGGTGCAATGCTGGCCCCGGAACAACACGAAGTTCAACCCGCAGCAGATGGCATTCAACCTCAGCACGATGTCATTTGCCAGCTGCTTGGCGAGCCTGATGTTTCATGCGGACTGGTTGCGGGGCATGCAGTGGAGTTCCAGCACACTGGGATTGGTGCTGGCGACGACAACCCTGTTCCTGGGACAGACCGCTCCGGTAGCTGCGATCGTGGCGGTGAGTGAGGGGAAGGCGGCGGGGCAGATCTGGTGGGGCCTGGCCCACCTTTCGTTTCCTTACTATGTTGTTAGCGCGGGAGTCACCACCATGGTGCAGGCGGTAAGTTCTCATCTGGGATGGGGACTGGCGCTCGCGGCATTCCCGGTCATGTACGGAATCCACCGTTCCTACAAGTTATATTTTGGAAAGATGACCGAAATCCTGAGGCCGGAAGTTGCTGTCAAAGCCATGGGCGCAGGGGCGTAAAGCGGTCCGATGGGAAAAATGATTCAAGAATAAGGGTGGCGGGGCGAGTGCGATCGGCCGAGCCACTCTTTATCTTTTATCTTTTCTTTTGATTCACGAGTCACGGAATCGCCGCGGGAACATGAGAGTCCTTGGGTGCATCGTTAGGCTTCGACGGTTCCGCTTGATCTTTAAATTGCTGCTGGGTCCCGACGAAAAATTCCTCATACCTTCGTTTGCCCGAAGAACCGGACTCTACGGTATGGTTGATCTTGCCCCAGATGAGTTTTCCTGCGCCGGAATCCGGGATCGGTTGGAGGCCGCCGCTGGCATAGAAAACGTAGTCATCCTTGGCCCATCCGTATTGCTCCGGCGACGACGTTCTCAACAATCCAGTGGGTGGGATTTTAAGCACGATCTGGCCGGCCTCGGCTGGCAAAGGAGGCGCGCCGGGGATCTCGAACTCGACACGAACCCAGCCGCGATAGCCCTCAGGAATCATGAAGCGCCAGGAACGCGGAAGCGAATTCGGATTGACGCTGGACCCATTGATTTTGAACCATGCGCCCAGGCCGATCGCGAGTAACAGGGTCGCAACCCCGACGAAAATTCGAGCGCTGCGCTTTGTGCCATCGGGAAAAACCCAACCTGGCGCTGCCGGTTCACCATCCGGCTTCTGCCGAAAGCTGCCAACGGCGGAATAGATCGTGACGACCGCTAGAAGGACAATGGCTAGATAAGGCAGTAGCATCCCAGTTCAGAGGCAAGCACTTTCGCTTGGCCGCGGAGTGGCGCGGGCTGTCCCCCGTCGCGGCCCCATCCCTTCCGATACCGCCGGTGACTTGTCTAGCTTTGCCCGGACAAAGTTAGCCAACGCCGGAGCATAGAAGCACCACATGGCCAGACAAGCGATTAGCGCGACTCGGGCTGCAGCCCGGGGCCTGAAAAGGCTCACATAGGCTGCAACCAGCAGAGCGAATGAGCCCAACCACGAAACCAACTCCAGCGGATTCAAGGGCACCCCATAGACAACGACCGACAACAGGGCATACAGGTGAAAGCCCGTGACCACGGCAGTAACGAAATAGAGCGAGAAAGGCAACATGGCGGGACCTCAGAAACCTAAGCGACCGATTATTCTACCGACTTTTGCATAGGCACAACGTAACAGTAGTAGACCACGATAAAAACCAGAGCAATAAAGGCCGCAATACAGAGAGAAAGCAACACTCCGCGGCCAGTCGTAAACGAGGCGCTCTGATTCTTCTTACTTCTTTTCATGCACGGCGACGCTACTTCGCGGGATCGTCCCGGGCTCTCTCCGGGTTCAGGGCTGCACTCCAATCTCAAAGTTCAGTGTCGAGAGAGCCAGCCGATACTGGTATTGAGCGTTCACATAGCCGATGGCAGCATCGGTCTGCTGCAACTGTGCCTGACTGAGTTCGACGATCGAACCCAAGCCAAGCTGATAGCGCCCTTGCGCGAGTTGCAAGCTCAAGTCGGCTTGCTTGGCTAGTTCTTCGGCCACGCTGACCCGCTGAAATGCCGTATTCGCCGACAACCAGGCGGTGCGAACGTCACGCACCACCTGATCGCGCAGATCCCGGGTGTTCTCGGTTGCGGCTTTCGCCCGGTATTTCGCTTCCGAAGCCTGGGCAGCGTAGAGGAAGCCGTTGAAGATCGGGACGCTCATATTCACGCCCAGGGCGCCGTACCAGCTGGAAATGAAATAGTTCGGGAAGCAGCCGCCAAAGCAGTCGGGACGCACCGGAGTTACGCCGGCAATTCCCAGCGCACTGACGGTCGGCAAAAGCTGATCGCGCTGCGCACGGCGGAACTTTTCCGCTGCCTGTTGATCGTAGTGGAGCGCCTGCAGATCGGGGCGTTCGTCGATCGCAGTATGGATGAGCACATCCACATCCGGCGGCGGCGACGGCAGTTGGGTCTCCTCTTCGGTCAGTTCGAATTGCACCTGTCGGTCGAAGCCCAGCACCGCGGTGAGTGCGGCGACGGTGGAATCGACGTTGTTCTGGGCATCGAGTGCGAGCAGTTTGGCTTGCGACAGATTGACGTCAGCGAAGGACAAGTCCAGACCTGATTTCAACTTGCTCTTCGTCAGTTCATCGATTTGGTGTTGGACCGACCCGCGAGTCGTCACCGTTTGCTGCGCGACCTTGAGCAGCGCCTGCGCCTCGAGAGCGTTGTAAAAAGCCTGGTCGGTAGCGAGAACGATGTCTTCAGCCGTGGCCAGCGCATTCGCGTTCTGTGCCTTTTCCAGAAGTTTTGAGTAGGACACCAGATTGGTGGTGCGCCCAAAGTCGGTGATGAGCTGGCTAAGGGTCACGCCGGCGCCCGCATGTTCCAGCAGGCGAGATGCAGTGAGCGCACCGGCGCCAATGCGGCTGCCTTCATTGGCGTCGACTGCCGTGATGGCCCCATTGATGGTGGGGAGTTCCCCCGCCCTGGTCTGGCGATAGACCTGATGCTGTGCCAAACCCAGCAAATGCCCCACACTGATCCGGGGATTGTTCCTCAGAGCCAGTTGCTCCGCCTGGGTGCGAGTTAAGCGCAGGGGGCCGTTGGGCGCTTGACCCGGCTCGGGCGAGATTGGAGTCAGGGAAGAATTGTCTTGCGACGGGTTGCCGCTTTCAAAAACGGGAACCCGCGCCACTTGCGCCTGCGGGGGCATCAAGGCACGAGCTGGAGCTTCGAACCACTGCGGTTGCGGAGCGGAAGGTAAGTTCTCGACTGCGCTGGATTTTGCCGCAGTCTGTGCCCCGCCCGGCACAGCAAGAAGCGCCCCAACCAATAGCAGCAGGGTGCAGGCAGTGAAACTTTTGTTCCTCACCATCGGGTCGCCTCTCGATCTCCTGCACGGGGGCCGGGTTGCACCTGGCAGCGATTCCAGCAAGCGTGCTTCATGGCGTCGGCTCCGTGGGCTGAGCGGTCGCAGGCTGCTGATTCCGCTTCCCGCCGTACACCAGGAGGTACGCGGCCGGCACGATGAAAATCGTAAGGACCACGGAAGAGGTCAAGCCTCCAATAATGGCCTTCGCCATGGGCGCATACTGTTCCGCGCCCGTTCCCAATTTCATCGCCATCGGAATCATGCCAATGATGGTAGCCAGCGAGGTCATCAGAATGGGCCGCAGCCGCACCCGGCACGCGGTAATGACTGCATCCGCCGGCGCTAGTCCCTGCCGTTCCAGATTGTGGGCAAAATCCACAATCAGAATGCTGTTTGAGTCTGCAATTCCCACCAGCATCAGCACTCCCATCAGCGACATCACATTCAACGTGCTGCCGGTGAGCGGCAGAATAATCAATACCCCGACGAACCCCATCGGAATTGCCAGCATGATCAGGAAAGGATCGATGAACGATTTAAATTGCGCCGTCAGGATCAGAAATAAGAGAAGAAAAGAAATTAGGAAGCCGAAGGCAAAGCTCTTAAACGACGCCTCCATTCCCTGCACCATTCCCCGGAGATTCACACGCACGTTGCCCGGAACTTTCGTATTGGCAAGAATTTTGCGAATCGAGCGAGTCACCCGTTGCAGGTCTTCTCCAGTGGGGGTGACGTAGATATCGGCCGCTCGCTGAATCTGATAGTGGTCAACCTCGGTTGGGGTCTGAACCTGTTTTACGCTGACCACGTTGTTGAGCACCGTGGTTGGCCGGCCGCCTCCCGCGCAGGTCCAGGCCGGTTGGCCCTTTCCCAGCGAGCCGCCGGGACCACAGTTCAGGTCAGCACTCGCATCCAGATTCCGCAAGGGAATCTGTCCGAGATCGGCCATGTTGTGAATCGCGGCTTGGCCCTTTTCGAAAAACTGCACCGTCAGGTAATAGTCGTTGCCGCTGTTGCGATCGACCCAGTAATTGGGAGCGATCATGTAGTTTGAGTTGAGAGCGGTGATGACGTTATCCACCACATCCTTCTGGGTCAGTCCCAACTCTCCGGCGTGCACGCGATCTACATCCAGACGAAGCGCCGGGTAGTTCATGTCCTGTGGAATGTAGACTTGGCCAACCCCACGCACTTGCCGAATCTCTGTGGCCAGGTTCTGTGCGATGCCATAAATCTGGTCCAGATTGGAGCTGCTCACCTGTACGTCGATAGGAGCCGGCATGCCCGAGTTCAAAATGGCGTCGACCATCGAGCCGCTGGAAAAGAAAGTGCGAATATCGGGAAACTGTTTGGCCATTCGTTGCTGCACCCGGTCCATATATTCGAAACTGCTCAACCGGCGCTTCTCATTCAACTGCACCTGGACCGTCGCCGTATAAGGACCAGAGTTCGTGGTATAGAGCGAAGAGAAATCCGGAACAACGCCGATGTTGGAGACGATCCTCCTCAGATCATTCCCTTCCATTGAGCCCCGGATCAGATCTTCGACTTTGGCGACATATTGGTCGGTCACTTCGATGCGAGTGCCGGTGGGGACCTTCAGGTTGATGGTGAACTGGCCGGCATCGGTCTTGGGAAAAAACGCCAGCCCGAGCAGCGGATAGATCAACAAGCTGGCCAGGAATACGCCGCTCAAAATTAAAACCGTAACCCCGGGACGCACCAGCGCCCGTCGCACCCAGTACTCGTAATAATCGAGGAACTGGTTGAACATCCGGTTGAAGCGCGCATTGAATCGATCCATCCAGGAATGACTGGCGGGGGCGGTCGGCTCAATCTCATGCTCGTTTCCTTGGTTCTCGGAGCGGCGCCCGGATCCGGGCTCGGACTCGGCACGGTGCGGAACGGCTTTTAAGAAGCGTGAGCAGAACAAGGGAATGACTGTCATCGCCACCACAAAGGAAGCCAACAGCGAGAGGCAGAAAGCCAGCGCTAAAGCGGAAAATAGAAATTTCGCAACGCCGTAGAGGAACACCACAGGGAAAAAATCAACCACGTCCACCAGCGTGGCCGCCAGCACCGCCAGACTCACTTCTGAGCCCCCGACCTCAGCCGCGATCATGGGCGCGGCCCCCATCTCCAGATGGCGGTAGATATTCTCCAGCGAGATCACCGAGTTGTCGATCACGCGCGAGAAGGCCAGAGCCATTCCTCCGAGGATCATGGTGTTGATCGTGCCGCCCATCAGAGCCAACACCACGAACGCGGCCAGCGCAGACAATGGAATTGACAGCAGCACGGCCGAAGTGGCGCGGAAGCTGCCCAGGAAAATCAGGATCATCAGGCTGGTGAGAATCAAGCCCAAGGCTCCCTCGTGCAGCACGGTAGCAATGGCTTCCTTCACGTACACCGACTGGTCAAACACAATGCTGGTGACCATCTGCTTGGGGATGTCGTAGAGATGCTTGATGAGCTGCCGGACGCCCTCCACCACGGCAATCGTGTTGGTGTCGCCGCCTTGCTTCATCACCGGAATATAGGCAGACTTCTGACCATCGATGCGAACAATGTTGTATTGAATCTGGTGCGAATCCTCCGCTTTGCCGACATCATTCACCGTCACCCAGGAATGTCCGTCGATTTTGAGAGGAACTTCCCCCAGTTCCTTCATGCTGTCGACCAGGCTGTTGGAGTAAACGAAGTAATCGTACGGCCCGATTTTGACGTCGCCTGCGGGCAGAATCAGATTTGCGTTATTGACGGCACGTACTACATCCATCAGGCTGAGCTGGCGGGACGACAACTTGTACGGATCCACGTACACCATAATCTGTCGATAGATTCCACCAAACACGCCCGGGATTGAAGAACCGGGAACCACCGTGATCTGGTTACGGATCTGGAACTGAGCGTAGTCGTGAAGTTGGGTTTCATTCAGACCCTCTCCCTTGACAGTCACCAGGGCCACCGGCAAGCTGGAGGCATCGAACTTCAGCACGACCGGGGGTAGAGTTCCCGGCGGCAGACGCTTCAAGTCGGCCAGCGCCAGGTTGGAGAGCTGGGTGACATCGGCGTCGGGACTGGTGCCGGGCTGAAAGTACACCTTAATGATGCTCACGCCCAGAAGCGAGCGGGACTCAAAGTGATCGACTCCCGCAGCCAGCGTAAAAAAACGCTCCAGGGGATCGGTGATATCGGTTTCAATATCCTCTGGCGGCATGCCGGAGTAAAACGTCGCCACCACCACCTCCGGCAAATTGATGGGTGGAAACAAATCGACCGGCATGCGCGCCATGCTGGTCACACCAATGACCACGAGCGCCAAACAGATCACAATAATGAAATACGGGTTACGAATTGAAAACCCTGGCATAAAACCTATCCCATCTTTCTTTTTTCGAACTCGTTAACCTGGGCCCAGGTTCCCGGCTTCATGACTACCCATCCCCCTCGTGGTATTCGGGCGAGGTTATGACTTGCGACCGAACCTTCTGGCCGGCCTTCAGGCCGCTGCGATCGCTCACTACAACCTCCTCGCCTTCCTTTAATCCGGAAACAATTTCGGCGTCGTTACTGGTCTGGATTCCCACTTGAACCGTGCGTTCCTCGAGCGCACCGTCAGGACTCACAACAAACACCGTTGTCTTTTCACCCGCGTGATTGAGGGCTTCGACCGGCGCGGTCGGGATGTTCTGTTTTTCGTCGAGGCTAAGGTTGGCGTCGGCATAGAGGCCGGGCAACATCACGCGCTGGGGATTCGCCACGTCGACTTCGGTGTGCATGGTTCGTGTATCCGACTGCACGTCTACCGAGAAGCGGGCCACTTTGCCCGGAAAAGTACGGTTCAGCGAAGGGACGTGAACATCCACCGGATCACCCACGCGGATGTAGCGCACGTAGGCTTCCGGAACTGGTATGACGAGGCGGAACAGATCATCCTCGGACAGCTTCACGATAGGAATCGCTTGCGTGCTCGAACCCGTCCCCGCTTGCACCAGCGTTCCCAGATTCGCATAGCGCTCGGTGACGACTCCAGCAAAAGGCGCGGTGATTTTGGAATAGTCGAAAAGGCTTTGATCGTGCGCAAGTTTCGCTTGGGCTACGGCCCGCTGGCTCTGGGAAGCTTCCAAAGCGGCTTGGCCGGCGTCGACTTGCGAGGACGCCGCTAGATCTTTTCCCTGGGCATCATCCACTTCCTGTTGCGCCACGATGCCCGGCTGGCTCTGAAAGACTCCGTTCAGCCGAGTGTATTGCAGATGCAGCGCGTTGTACTGCGCCTGATAACGCGCCAACTCATGCTGCGCTCTGGTTACCTGATTGTAGGCGTCTTTGATTTCCGCCTGATCAACCTGCAGTTGTGCCTCTAACTCGGGAATCTCGAGAATCGCCATGACCTGGCCGGCTTTCACGTGGGTCCCGTAATCGACCATCAGCTTCTTGACGTAACCGGATTCCTTCGCATAGACGTCGATCTCTTGAAAGGGCACCAATTCGGAGGAGAGCGTGAGATGCCGGCCAAGAGACTTTTTCACCACCTTCGTCACTCCGACCGTGACGGTTGCAGCGTTCGCTTGAACCTGGTCGGTCCGTTCTCCGGAACAAGAAGACAGACCGAATGCAAGCGCGACGATGAGTGCGGCAAGCGCCGAAGACGAAATCGTTGACTGGCGTCTCGAGCTTCGCGGGAGGGTCGCCGTGCGGTGTTGAGTCATGGTTTCTTGGACCAACCTTCTTTGCTGATTTCTTGGCTATTTCCACTGCTATTTCGTGGGTGCCGTTTTCGGCCTAGCCTCGCTTTTTCATGACCTCGCCCAGCTTCGCCACGGAAAAGGCGCTGGAGCGGCAAAAATCGATCACTTTCTGCTCAGCTCGTTGCAGTTCCGCGGCAACCGCAGGAATGGCACGGGCAATCTCCGCCGGTATGCTGAGGACGCCGTGACGGTCGCCGTGCAGCAAGTCTCCAGGGCGGATTTCCATTCCGCCAACGCTGATCGCGGCGGAGACGTCAAAAATGTGCGCATACGCGTGCGAAACAGCAACGCTTCCGGCAAACAACTGTATCCCCATCGCCCGGACGGCAGGAAGCTCCCGCACCGCGCCGTTGGTCAAATAACCGATGCAGTCCAGCGCCTTGAGGATTGCGGAGTGCATGTCCCCGACAAAGGCTCCGCGGCCGGGCGGATGATCCTGGTCTTCCAGTACCAGAATGCGTGGAGGCGGAATCTGAAGAATACTGTTCCAGAAATCGCCACGGTCATGGAACGTGCTGCCCACCATGGGCGGCTCACCGCTGCGCAATCGAGCCGTCGCCGCATAGCCCACCATCGGAGGTTCATCTTTGAACAGGCAGTGAATGCTGGCATTGGTGAATCCCGTGTTGTGCAGTCGCAGGTTAAAAGTCTCGACCGCATTCGCGACCATGCAGGTATCGAACTGCCGAAGCGCGTCCAACTCTGCCTCAGTCAACCCGGGTGCAAGCGCCATGTAGGATTCCTTTCAGGACCCGATTCTCATTCCCGGCCGACCCATTCGTACTCCGGAGTCCGCCCATCTGATCGCTCAGCCACCACCAGAGACCGCCTATTTCACGGCGATAGAGACCCTTCGTTGTACACCACAGGTCGCCTTCCCGCGGCAACACTCCCTAGACCTCTGGCGCTCGAGTTCAGCCAGGTTTTACGCCACACCGCAGGGAAAACCCCGAGCCTCTACCGTCCTATCAACCAGGCAAAACTCATTGCTGGCAATAAGCGATAGCAACCAACATCTAAGGAAAAAAGACGGGAAAAAGGTCAGCAGAAAGGAGGTGGGCGATTGTACAGACTGGTTTCGAGGAGCACGCTGGGTACGGGAAGCCCTGCCGGGGCTATGCGGGGATAAGAAGTTGGAGCTCGCAGGACCCCGGATCGCACCACTTGCGGCATCCAGTTGGCTGCATCGCGGGTTAGACGCTGCCGGCCTTGCTCCGGCAACGAATGCCCCCGCACGGTCCTTACCGAATAGGAAGAACTTTGCGGAGAACAATAGCGAGTGGCAACACTCACCGCAAGCCCAGTCACGGCAAAAAAAACCACGATCGCGCAGCAACTCCTGCGCCATCGACCTTCGAGATTTGTCAGCCGCAGCATCCCAGATTTACGGAACTAACACCGGCAACGAACCCTGAAACTCCAATAATACACTTGTTTGATACACAGAGCGTTCGGTGGGTTGCACCGCGGTAAACAGTAGGTACTTGTTTGGGTCAGGCATCCCGCTACGGCTTTCTGTCCCCCGGCTCGGAAATAGGCAAGACATTGCCCGCGACCGGATTGCGTTTGCATACAACCGGATCTGGCCGCTATAGACGGGATTGTTGCCCAAACAAAGGTACGCGTTTCCCTCTCTTTTCCCTCTCCAGGATACGGATTCCCCTCTTCTAAGGCATGATTGGCGCTCGACAGAACTACTTCTTGAGAATTCGCTCCCCCCCAACTTGACTGAACAAAGCGGAAAAAGCTGGTAGACGGTTCGTTGCTGTAGACCCGAAGTATACAAGTCAAACTTGCGCGAAGTGTGGATTCAAGCATCCCGATAACCGCAAGACCCAGGCACATTTTGCGTGCCTGTCCTGTGGACATCAGGACCATCGAGACCACCACGCAGCCGTTAACATATCGGCTCGGAATGAGCCGCTAGACGCTAACGTGAGCCGAGTAACGCTGTGCGTAGTCTAGGAATCTTCGCCCTTCAGGGCGGGGAGGTTCAAGTAGCGTGTCAGTACTGTGGCGAGAGCTTCGAAATGGGTCGTAACCATGTCCAGATGACTTCCACGAACCGTCTCAACCTCGAAGGCGGCTGCTAGATGCGCCCACACCGGAACCGGATCCCCAGGAAAGTAAGTGTCGGTTTCGCTTTTAACAAACATGATTTTGCCGGCGTAAGGCTGAGGCCGATAACGCGCCAAGGCGGCGTACGCCTTGCGCTTGACTAATGGAGTTGTCTGCGCGAGCGACAGATCAGAAGCCTTGGGAATGCGCGTGCCGCTGCTGCCCAGACCCGCCAGGTCCCATCTGCGTTTGATCCCCTCCATCAAATATGAAATTCCCCCACGAATCTGCCTTTGCTGGATTTCAAGAATACGGTTCTTTGTCCGTTGCGCGCTGAGCACCAGACGCTGCCGGGTTGACAGGTAGCGGGGATGAGGGTAGGAGTCGACCATCACCAGCAATGCGATTTTTTTCCGTTCCCGCAACAAACGCTGGGCCAGTTCCAGAGCCACCAGGCCACCGAATGAGTAGCCGATCAGCATGTAAGGGCCTTGGGGTTGCAGCCCGTCGAGCTTCTCCAGATAGAACTGGGCCATGTCTTCAATGCGGTCCAACGGTTCTTCCATCCCGTCGACGCCCTTGGCCTGAATCCCATAGATCGGATGGTCGGTGCGAACCAGCTGGGCGAGGCGGGAGAAGCTGGCACGACCATCCAAGCCGGGTGCAATGAGAATCTTAGGATGCTGCACACCAGCCCTCAGTTGAATGAAGGGCGAGAAGCGAGGCAGCACAGGTTGGTCCAATAGAGAAGCCAATCTGGCGATCGTGGGAGCCTGGAAGATCGTCGCGGTGGGTAGTTCCCGGCCCAACTTCTGCGCGATCTCGGCAAACAGCAAGTCCGCGGACCGAATGCTGCCTCCCATCTGAAAGAAATCATCATCCAGCCCCAGGCAAGACCGTTTCAGAACCGATCGCCAAATCTCCACGAGCAACTCCACCGTAACCGGCGTGGGCGGCAAACTTGCACTGCTGGCTGCTTGGCTGGGGTTCACAAGAACCATACAAAAACGCTACCTATTATGATACGAGTTGAAGGCTTGGACATTCAGGTCCACCTCGGCTGCTTGGTGACCAAAGTACCCAGCAATAACTCGATCCGCCGGTGAAGAAAGCTCATCAAGGCATGTTCCCGCTACGAAGATTCTACGGCCGCATGTTGGAGGAGTGGGTTAGACGAAACCTTCGGCGCGTTTCTTCCAGTAGGAGTGCTGAGACTAAGCGCAAAGATTCCCTCAGCGAAAAACATCCCGCACGATGAGAACTAACCTTCATGTCGCGGTCATCGGCGCCGGAGCATTCGGTGGCTGGACCGCGCTGCATCTGGTGGAGCGTGGGGCGCGCGTTACGCTGGTCGACGCCTGGGGGCCGGGAAATTCGCGGGCGTCGTCGGGTGGGGAGACGCGGGTGATGCGGGGAACCTACGGGCCCGATCAACCTTATACGGAGATGACGGCCCGCGCCCTCAAACTTTGGCCCAAGTATGAGCAGCGGTGGAAGCGGCAGTTTTTACATCGTACCGGCGTGCTGTGGATGGCATCGGGACGCGAGGATGCGTTCGAGAGCGGGTCGGTGAAAATGCTGCGCGCGGCGAAGATCAGCTTTCAAGAACTCTCGACGGCGCAGATGAGGAAACGCTGGCCGCAGATTAACTTTGAAGGAATCGAGTGGGGAATCTTCGAGCCGGAATGCGGATATCTGGAGGCCGCCGCCAGCTGCCGGGCGGTGGTCGAGGCATTCGTTTCGGCGGGCGGCGAGTATCGGCAAGTCGCCGTGTTGGCCGCCGGCCTCGAGCCTGGGCCGCTGCGCGCCCTGGCGCTTTCGGATGGGTCAGGGATAAAGGCCGACTGCTATATATTCGCTTGCGGGCCGTGGCTCGGCAGGTTGTTCCCCCGGGCCATCGGCGATCTCGTGCAAGCTACCAAGCAGGATGTTTTTTTCTTTGGCACGCCTGCCGGGGATGATCGCTTCAGCGACGGGCGTCTGCCGGTGTGGGCGGACCATGGGGGACGCTTTCGATATGGAATTCCCGGCAGCGGTCGGCGGGGGTTCAAGATCGCAGATGACACGCGCGGGGCGGTTTTCGATCCTACCGAGGGCGATCGCCTGGTGAGTCCGGAGACTCTAAGAAACATTCGCGAATATGTTGGCTTTCGCTTCCCCGCCTTGAGGGGCGCGCCGCTGGTCGAGACTCGCGTTTGCCAGTACGAGCAGACTCCGGACACCCACTTCATCATGGACCGGCATCCGCTGATGGAGAACGTGTGGCTGGTGGGCGGCGGGTCGGGGCATGGCTTTAAACACGGGCCGGCAGTGGGGCAGAAGATGGCGGAGCTGCTTTTCAACTCACGCGAGCCCCTCGCGCTATGGAGGCTGGCTCGGTTTACAAAGTTCGCCAAGAAAAATGGCGGACGATCAGATTGACCCCGGCGTCAAACTCCCATCTTTGCCCGAAGTGCGCGCAGATTCTCCAGCAACCAGACTCTCCGGCAAAACCAGCGCCGCTCAAACCCCGGGCATGAGATCTTTGTCCTGGACAGTGTCTTCGGTCTTACCAACGGGCACCCAGCTAGCGGTAGGCTCATCTCACGGCGACTTCTTCTACCACTCGTGTACCCGCCGGCCAGCTTGCCGCCACGAACGCCGTGCCGTACACGCAGGCCAGGATCGCGAATGCGGCCACCAGACTCACCCGGTGCGCCACCGCACCCACGCTGAGGGCGAGCGCGATTTGCAGGAACGTCCCCGCAAAATAATAGGTGTTCTGCACGCGTCCCATTAAGTGTTTGGGGACCATTTCCATCAGGCTGGTATTCATGGCCACTCCACCTACTCCTCGCGCCGAACCCATGACGAAGTATGCCGCTATGGCCAGAACCAGAAATCCCGAGACCGGCGCACAAATCATAGCCACTGAAAGCAACGCCATCGAGAACGCCAGGGCGCGGCGGCCACCCAGGCCGGCAATTGCCCGCGGCGCGTAGAGAGCGCTGAAGAAGGCCCCCGTACCCCATCCCGCACTCAGCCAGCCATAGCCCACCGGCCCGGCGTGAAAGACGCGCTCACTCAGCGAAGGAGTCACCACTCCTCCCGTCATCATGGCTCCGAGAAACAGGGCCCAACTGATCCCCAGCATCACCGCGGCGCGATGATCGCGCAGAAAGTGCAGTCCCTCGCCGAGATCGCGCCAGAAGCGCTGCAATTGGTTTTCCGCCGCGACCAGGTCGGCTCGCAACTCCTGGGGGCCGGGCACGACATGGCGTCCTTTGCGCACCGCGAAGTAGCAGAGAAAGGAGACAACGTAGGTCGACACATCGATCAGCAGGACGCCGCCGAGACCGATGTGGTTGTACATAAAGCCCACGACCGAACCGGCGATAAGCCATCCGCCCTGCACGCCCGCCAGCAAAAACGTGTTCGAGTGCACGAAGCGGTCCTCCGGCGTCAATTCCTGAATGAGGGCCGTGATGGTTGGCCAGAACATCCAGAAGCCGGCGGCCACCAGCGTGTTCATCAGGTAGAGTTCCCAGACTTGCACGCGATGGCGGAAGGCAAGAATGGCAACGCTAGCAATGATCACGGCGCGCACCGCGTCCAACCCCATGACCAGTCGCCGACGGTCTTCCCGGTCGATGATGACGCCGGTGAAGGGAAGCATGAGCATGGCCGGAATAGTTTGCACTACAGCGAGCGTTCCCAGAGCCTGTTCGGAATGCGTGGCCTGCAGAATGTACCAGGCCACCGCAGCCGAATTCATCCCGCTGCCCAACATGGAAATCAAGTTGGCGGCAAAGACGAAGCGCAAAGGTCGCTGACTGAGGATGGCCCGCATCTTTCTACTCTAGCCGAAGTCGGGATCGGCTGGCATTCACTGCCGAGGAACGGAGGCACGCAGAAAGGATTTGGACTTCCCTGTGATTCCCGGCCGGCTCGATAGAGTCGTTTTTCTTGGTGTGGGGCGATCTCGGCCCTTGCGTGCAACCGCGTTCAGCGCTACGATTCGCCTGCTCGAAACTTGACGTCCTCAATTGCCCGCGTATACCGGAGGCCGGTTATGAGACTGTGCAGCAGTTGGCTGACGCTGGTTGTCCTGATCCTCACCTTCGCGGTTTCTATCCCGCATGCATTTGCCCAAGTCGATCGCATTCAGATTGCGGCTGGCACGGATGAGGATCACGCCCTACAAGCCATCTCCAACGAGCAGGACCCGCAGAAGAAGCTGGCCTTGTATGAAGATTTCGTGCAAAAGTTTTCCTCGAACCCGGCAGCCGTAGCCTACGGGAACTGGCAGATCTCGCAGGCCTATCAGGCAACCGGCGACTTCCAAAAGGCGCTTGACTACGGCGATAAGGCGCTGGCCGGATCTTCCCACAATCTCGACATATTAGTGTCGCAGACGAGCCTGGCACAGCAGGTCAAGAACAACGCCAAGCTGGTCGATTACGCCGCCAGGGGTGGCGAGGTTTGCCAATCGATCGCCAAGCAAGCCAAGGCCGAGGGCATGAGCGACGAAGACTTTACTCGAAAAGTGAATGACGACAAATCGGCCGCGCAGAACAGTTGCGACTTCTTGGAGACCTCCGGCTTCAATGGGATAGCCGGCGAAACCGATCCCAAGAGCCGGATGGCGGAAATCGAGAAGTTCACCGCAGCTTTTCCGGACTCGAAGTTTCAAGAGCCGGTTTCCAACTATGCCATGTACACCCTGGGACCCGACCAGCTGAACGATAAAACGCGCCTGGTTTCGTTTGGAGAAAAGGTTTTGGCATCCAATCCCAACTCGCTGGCGGCGCTGCTGCTGTTGGCAAATTTCTACGGCGACGATGCCAAGCCCGGCAGTGCCGCCAAAGCGATCACCTATTCGCAGAAGGCCATCGAGGTAGCGAAAGCGGATGCTCCCGACGCTGACAAATCGCGAAAGATTGCTGCCGGAGTTGCTCACAACACGATCGGCTGGGCCTACCTCAAGCAGGAGAAAACCGCGGCCTCCATCACCGAACTCAAAGTCGCCGCGGGCTTGCTCAAAGGGCAGGACGATCAGCAATATGCTCGAGCCCTCTACGGTCTGGGCTTTGCCTACGGCAAGTTGAACAAACTGACCGAAGCCCGCGAAGTGCTCACCGAGGCGGTGAAGATTGCTGGTCCTCTGCAGGCCATGTCGCAAGATTTGCTGGCGAAAGTAAACAGCGCTCGAGCGAAAGGGAAATGAGCTCCCGCTCAGTTTATTTTGAGCTGGAAAGCGTAAGGAAGTCATCCTTGGCGGAGCCGGGTTTCAGGCGGAGGGAAGGATCTGGCGCGAAGGACGTATGTCTGTCCGGGAGGTCCCGCGTGCCATCCCTACCCGCTCCAATGTGCCTCGATGAGGATGACGATTCCTTCTCTGTCATGCCTTCGTCACGAGAGCTCTTACTGTGGAAGGCGTATCCCTCTGCAATTACTGTGCCGGCTTTACTAATTCCTCGGAGAGTACTTGGGCTTTCCACGCCAGGGTGCGGGCGCGCTCGAGATCACCGTCTCCCACCGCTCTCTTCGATTGCTCCATAAACTGTCGAATTTGATTGACCATGTCCTGCTGATCCGAGCTGAGCTGGCGTCCGGCAATCTTTTTAAGGTTCTCTTCCGTCGACCCCAACATTTGGTTGGCAGCGTCCCGCTGTGGGGACGCCTGATTACCGGTCGTGCCCCCAGCCAACGCAACCCCTGGATCTGAGGTCCCTCCCTGCTGCACAATCACTTTCGACGGTGGACAGTTTGGGGGAGCACTCGACGTTCCCGTGCTCGGAGCTTTTCCGGGGGCAGCCGCACTCGAGGAGGGAGAACCTGGGGCATCCGGAGCGGAGGCAGCGGGAGCGCCGTTGCAGTTCGATGCAATCGCCTTCTGCTTGCGTCGCCGCCCCTTCGTTGTTGTGCCAGTCGGATTTTGGCGGGAAGAGGTCGTGGCTGGAGTGGGGGCGGACTGTGAGGGGGGCGTACTCGCGGGAGTCTGGGCGGGGGAGGCGGCTCCCTGCGGTTCGGTTCCTACAGAACTGGCGGATTGATTCCGAGACTTTGACGACGGAGCGTGGCCGCTCGCCGCCACCAACGGCAAGGCCGAGGCGGTAGAGAAAATGCAGACGAGAAGGATTGCTGCCAGACTCATACCTGGGTCCCGGACGATCGATCACTGCCGCCAAATGATTTTACCTCGTCGACGAGGGCAAGTGCGGCCCCAGGCGTCGCGATTCTCCTTCTGGCAAATCGGTCAAGCCAGTGACTTTTTATGAATCAATCTCCATCTGCGCGTCGGCGGCATACTCCGGACCCGCTTCGGGCGTAGCACCCGCTGGTATGTGAAAATGGAAAACCGTTCCGCTCCCCTCAGCAGATTCGAAGTCGACCGAACCATAGTGCCATTGCAGAATCTGATAGGTCTGGGCCAGGCCGATGCCACTGCCATCTTTCTTGGTGGTGAAATAGAGTTCGAAAATCTTGTCGCGCATGTCGTGCGGAATTCCTCTACCCTCATCGCGAATTTCGGCAACCACGGTATTGTTTTCGCGCCGGGCAGAGATGGCGAGCAGCCCTCCCTCGGGCATGGCCTGGACTCCGTTGATCACCACGTTGAGCAGCGCCTGTTTCATCAGATCGATGTCGACCTTGATGGGCAGCCTTTGCTCCGGCATAAGGCGCTGAATGATCACTCCATGCTGCTCCGCATCCGGAGCGGCGAGTTGGGCCACATCTTCCATCAAGCGGCGCAGGTCCACTTCCTCCAGATGAAGATCGCGGGGCCGGGTGAAATCGACCAGCGTCTGCACCACGCGATCCAGGCGGCGGATTTCCGTATCAATAATATCCATGTGACGCCGCGTATCGGGCTCCGGTTGCGCCAGTTTGTTGCGCAGCAGTTGCAAGTGAAGCACGATCGCGTTGATGGGATTCTTCACCTCGTGGGCCACGCCCCGGGTCAGGCGCCCGCTGGCGGACAGACGGCGTGACATCTCAATTTCGTCGCCAATGCGCCGCACCGATTCGGGGTCACGCATAATCAGCAGAGCGCCGATTTGCGACGTTCTTTCCTGCACGAAGTCCAGCGAAACCTGCACCCGTTTGCCTCCAGCCGCCTCAAACTCCCGCTGTGACAACGGGCGTCGCCGTTCAAAAGCCTCCAGCAAGGCGGCACCCAGAAAGGATTCCTGGTCAAATATCTCATGCACCGTGTGTCCGAGAAGTTCCGCGCGAGGCCGTCCGAGAAACCCTTCCACAGGAGCGCTCACCAGCACCACCCGCGAATCGCGCGCGAACAGCATCAACCCATCCTGTAGCTTGGCCATGAGTTGATCGACATTGTCCTTGAGCGCCGAAAAAATCTCTCTGCTATCTCGAATCTGGCGGCCCAGGTTCGCAATCTTCAGGGAGACCAGGCCGTACTCGTCCCGCCTCGACTCATCTCCGGAAAGGGCCTCGGCCTCTCCCGCGCTCACACTATCAAGATTGCGGCTGATTTTTTTTAACGGACCCAACGCCAGGTTGGAGATTCCCGCAGCTAGAAACAATGAAACAAAAACCAACGTGACCGAAATGTAAGCCGATCTCATCAGGCGAGCCTGCACTTCGCTCTTCAGGAACACGGTTTGCACGCCGATGCGAATCGTACCGAAAGGCTGGCCATTCAACTCCAGCGGGTAGGTCACGTCGTAAACCTCGGCCGGGCTGAAGACTAGGCGCATTTGCTCGCGGAAGCGGGCATTTACCACTTGCTGGAAGTCGGGGCGCGGTGGCATCAGTTTGCCCACCATGCTGGCGTTGGTATGGAGCAATGCCTTGCCGTTGACGTCGACGATGCAAACATCGTAGATGAACCTCCAATCGCCGGGATCGGATTGGAGCAGGTTGTTGAGGGCAACATCGGTTTGCACATAATCCGCCAAGGCGCGACGCACGGCCGAGGGGTTGCTGGTATCGATCGATGTACTCGTAAAGTCGGGCACGGCATTGGCTGCGGCATAGGCCAACTGACGAGTCAGGCTGGTTGCAGTCTCCTTGGCGTTGCTGATACGCAGGCGCAGAATTTGAGAGATGTAGAGGATCGAGAAGGCGGTGACCAGGGTCGCCACCATAACAGTGATGACCAGCACGATGATGGTTTTTCGTCGCAGCATGAAGGCAAAGCAAGTGGCTCATTCAACGCGAGTACAAAAAGTTCTTAGCCGCTAGGTACTTCCTCCTTGCCCGAAACTGCCTCCGCGGCGGCAGCGCCGTATTCCTTTAATTTATTATGAAGGGTTTTCAGGCTGATGCCGAGAATTTCGGCGGCTCGGGTTTTGTTGTTGCTGGTAGCCTCCAGCGTCTTCAGAATCAGCATCTTCTCCGCTTCTTCGACGGTGGTGCCGACGCCCAAGCGAACCGCGTCGGGATCATTGGCCGCGGCGTGCAGCGGGGCCTGTCCAAACCCCGGGGGCAAATGCTTGGTCTCGATTACCCCGGCGTCGCATACGATTACCGCTCGCTCAATGGTGTTGCGTAACTCACGCACGTTGCCTGGCCATGAATATTGGTTGAACTGATTCAGCACGGCTTCACTCACGGCGGCAACCTTGCGGGAGTGCTTGCCGCTCATCTCGCCCAGCAACAGTTGCACCAGGCTGGGTATATCTTCTTTGTGCTCGCGCAGAGGAGGCATGTGTATGTTGAACACGTTCAGGCGGTAATAGAGGTCGCTGCGCAACTCACCCCGCGCCACCGCCTCGTCTGGAACCTTGTTGGTGGCCGCGAGCACGCGGACATCGACCGAAGTTTCAACCTTGCTGCCCAAGCGCCGTAGTTTGCGGTCTTCCAGAACGCGCAGCAGTTTCGCCTGAGTTCCGATCGGCATTTCGCCAATTTCATCGAGCAGCAGGGTTCCGCCTTCGGCCAGTTCGAAGCAGCCGGTACGCCGTTCCAGAGCCCCGGTGAAGGCGCCCTTCTCGTGGCCGAAGATTTCACTCTCCATCAAAGTCTCCGGTATCGCGGCGCAATTGATGGCCACGAAAGGCCGGTCCTTCCTCGGACTAAGCTCATGAATTGTCCGTGCCACCAGCTCTTTTCCCGTGCCGCTGGCACCGGTAATCAACACCGAGGCCGTGCTGGGCGAGACCATTTCCATGAGCCGGAAAATCTCCTGCATCTTGCGCGAGGCGCCGTTCAGACGCCCCAACGATCCCGCGTCCCTCAGCCGGCGCCGCGTAGCCTCAAGTTCTGCGCGCGTCCCCAACAGCGCCGAGGCGTTCCCGAGAATCGTTCGCAACCGGTTGGTGTCGATCGGCTTGGTGATGTAGTCGTAAGCTCCCATACGCATGGCTTGCACAGCGCTGTCGATGGTTCCCTGGGCAGTTACCAGGATGACCGCGATGGTCGCAGCCTGTTCGGCAAGCTGCCCCAACAGTTCGATCCCCCCCATGCGCGGCATTTTCAGATCGGTGATGACAATCGACGGGGACCATTGGGTTGATTTCTGCAAGCCCTCCACGCCGTCGCGGGCCGTTTCTACACGAAATCCCCAGGATGACACCAGTTCGGCCAGCCCTGATCGTTCGTTCTCTTCGTCTTCGACAATCAATATTTTTTCGTGGCTCATCTGGTTGCTCGCGCCCTGTTCCCTAGCTCCGTCAATTGGCATGCTCCAATCGGCATGGACCCAATCGCGATCCGCATCCGCAATCCGGTCGAGTTCCCACCATACGCGGCTCGCTTCCCACCGGCAAGGTCTGGGTAAGCGCTGCTCCATCAGGAATTTCAATTTGAGACGAAACCAGCGCGCGTTGGTTGCTGGGAGCAATTTGAGTCTATCCTTTCGCTTTAAACAGCGGTGCGATAGAATTTTCCTTCCAAACCACGGTCTACGACTTTCCATCGATCTTGCTAGGTTGGGTTCCCGCACCAACGTATCGTTGCCAGAGTGACGCGGCGCCGACCTTATTTCGGAGGATTTCATGATGCTTAACTCCCCTGCACGTGGGCGACGCCTTTTTGCTGCCTGCCTCGCAGCGCTGATTGCAGTATTTTTGATTTCCGCTTCCGGGTTCGCTCAGACCGATTCCAGCCCGAAATGGGACGCATTCATCGGTTATCAGTATCTACATCCCGGCGGCTCGGTCCCCGCCGTCGACACCAATCCTAATAATCCTGCCGCGTTTCCGTTTCCAGACATGTCGAAGGGGATTGGCGGCGCTCTCACTTACAATTTCGATTCGCATTGGGGACTGGAGGCCGACTTAGGATACAACCGGAACACAGACCAGGCGGCTTCGGAATGGACGGCGTCCGCGGGACCGCGGTTCATCTGGCGCACCGATACGGCAGCGTTTTTCCTGCATGCGCTGCCCGGCTTCAATCGAATCACCTACAATTCTGGCTCGCCCAACCACAATGGGATTGGTGCGATTCTGGGCGGTGGTATGGATCTCCCGCTTTCGAAAATGTTTTCCTGGCGATTGTTTGAGCTAGATTACGTCTGGGCGCAGCACAACTTTGCAAATCTGGCTGCTCCGGAATTTCCGGCTCTGCGGCGTCCCACCTTCGAAGGGCTGAGACTGCGCACCGGCATCGTGCTGAATTTTGGCGGTGCGGAGGGAATCGCTCCCACCGCTGCCTGTTCGGTGCAGCCGGCCGAAGTGCTGGTCGGCGAACCGATCACGGCCACCGTTACCCCCGGTAATTTCAATCCCAAGCACACAGTGACGTACCGCTGGAGTGCTAACGGCGGCCTGGTGACCGGGAAAGATACCACCGCCAGCATCGACACCGCGAGCGCTGCCCCGGGTGCTTATACGGTCACGGCGCAGGTAACCGATCCCAAGACGAAGAACAATAACGTAGCGAGTTGCTCGGCGAACTATACGGTGAAACCGTTGCCGCCGAAGAATCCTCCAACGATCTCCTTGGCGGCCGACCCGGCGAGCGTCGCTCCCGGTGGTAGCGTAACCCTGACCGCCTCCTGCACCAGCCCCGATAGCGTTCCCGTTTCGGTTGCTAATTGGACGGCTAGCGGGGGCACAGTCTCCGGCACCGGCAGCTCGGTAGCGTTGAACACCGCTGGGGCAGCGCCAGGTACGGTCACAATCACCGCAACTTGCACCGATTCGCGTGGCCTGAATGGTCAAGCCTCAACCCAGGTGACGGTGGAAAATCCAGCACCTCCCGCGCCCAGTCCCGAGATGGAGGTTCTGGAGGCTCGGCTGGCTCTGCACAGCATTTATTACCCAACCGCTCAACCTTCGACCGATAGGCCGGGTGCTGGCCTGGTGCCCAGTCAACAGCGGACCCTGCAGGCATTGGCAACCGACTTCAAGACCTATCTCCAGTCCAAGCCCGATGCTCACGTGGTTCTCGAAGGGCATGCCGATACTCGTGGCACGGACGAGTTCAACCAGAAGCTCACGGATCGTCGCGTGGCCAGTGTAAAGGCCTACCTGGTTGGGCAAGGAATTCCCGAGTCCAACATTGAGACCGTGGCCTATGGCAAGCAGCGCGGCCTCACCACCGACGAAGTGAGGGCTTCGATCGAAAATGACACCTCCCTCACACCCGAAGAGCGGCGACGCGCTCTGGCCAGAATCGTCGTCCTCAAGCTCGCCAGCAATCGCCGCGTGGATGTCACTTTAAAATCCGCGGGCCGAACCGAAACCTCAGTCCGCAAATTCCCTTTCAACGCCGCCGATGCGTTGAGCTTGATTGGCGGGCGGCAAAGCGAAATGAAGAAACCCGTTAAGCGTGCGCCCCGGAAGAAACCGGTGCAGAAACCGGCGCAGAAACCGTAACGACCCGCGGTCAGGGGGGAGAAAAAATCAAGCGGAGGGCAGCTCCCTGCCCTCCTTTTTTTTCTTGGCGGCTGCAATTTGCTCCTACCCGCCTGGGAAATGTGCGAACAGATTCCGGCAGAATCTACACGCTCTGTGAAAGTGCTATCGCCAAGTGATTGATTTGATGAGACTGTGTCTGGTATTCGGCTTGCCACTTCCTGGTCGAAGCAAGGCGGGCGAGGATAACTCTGATGAGCCGGTTCCGAGGACGCCGGGGTCTGAACGTTGCAATAACACTGCTGTCACTCCTTGGGGCGGTTGGCTGTGCACCGCCGGGCGAGCTGCCAAGCGGCGAGGGCGCCACTCCGGCAGGCCAGCAGCAAATTCCTTTTCATGAGGGTGGTGGCAGACCATCCCCGACTGGCAATCCCTCAACCGCTCAGGACAGTGGCAATGACGCCAAGCCTGAAACCGATCTTCCTTTCCATGATCCTCAAAATCTTCCCGCCGGCACGCTGCTCACGGTTCGACTAAAGAATCCCATATCCGCCGAGCATGCGGATGCGACTGCCATCTTCGAGGCAGTCGTCGACCAACCGATCCTAATGGAAGGCAACCCACTGGTTCCCGTCGGCGCGACGGTTTCAGGACGCGTGGAGTCTGCCCGGGCCTCCAATCTCAAACGCAATCGTGGCTATCTCCGCCTCACTCTCGCTTCGATTCACCTCGCCGGAGTGGATGTGCCGCTTCAGACATCCAGCCTTTTCGTCGGTGGGAAGGCTGGCCAAACCCAAGCTCCGCAAAGTCTAGACGGCCAAGCCTCGGCGACGGTCGTTCGGCTGGAAAAAGGCCGCAGGCTGGTTTTCCGTCTGACCCAGCCAGTTTATGTTGCCGCCAGTCGACAGGCACCGGCGAGTCACTAATTCTCGACTTCCCCCCACTTGGGCATTCGGACAGAGTCTTCCACGAGATTTCCCGTTTCAGTGAATTGAGCCATAACTTACGGCCGCCAAGCCACCTCTCCTCCGGCTGCGCGCTTTTCGTGGCGGCGGATGAGGTTAGCGGCATGGATGCCGCCACCCCGGCGCGTCGGTTCGAAGGTTTGTTCACCACCAAAGCCGACCCGGGCACCGGGCCCGGACTGGCTACGGTCTCGGACATCGTAACCGGCAACGGCGGCCTGATCCCCTGTGGATCGCACATCGGCCCGCGGCGCACGCGTGTCCGTACTGCTTGCGCGCTTGCTTCCCCAGGAACTTCTGAATTCTCAAAGCATCGAAGCTAACGAGTTGTCCCGTCGCGAAATGCGGTTGCAACTTCTCCGCCTCCCTGCCGGCAAAATCTTCGCAAACCCTCACGGTCCTCACGGTTGAAATCACTTCCCGTCCTGCTCGTTTCGCACTAGAATGGACCCGCCTGATGGCGGAGTCCGCGTCCCTCGCGGTATTCCGCAGTTCTTCTCGGAGGTCTTGTGCACGTACTCGTCACCACCGACTTGTTCTCGGGGTCATGGGCCTACACTCGCGAACTTGTGACCGGCCTGGTTACGCGGGGTGTGCGAATCACGCTGGTCAGCTTCGGCGAAATTCCGCTTCCCGATCAGACCGTCTGGATGGATCAGTTGCACGGCCTGGATTACCGACCGACCGCCTTCCATCTCGAGTGGATGCAAGAAGCGGAAACAGATCTGCCAGAATCGTCCGCTTTCCTCGCCGCTCTGGTTCGCGAACTTCGGCCCGACATTCTGCATCTCAACCAGTTTTGCTATGGGAACCTGCCGGTAGACATACCGCGGGTGGTGATGGCCCACGGCGATTTGGTCACCCGGACGCACGCGGTTCACAACCGCCCCCCACGCCCTGAGAGCTCGCTAACCTGGTATCGCAACACGGTTCTCCACGGCCTGGACGGCGCGGATGTGGTAGTGGCGCCTTCGACTTGGATGCTCGACCGCATTTCCGCCTGTTACCGACGGCCGCAACGAGCAGAGGTGATTTACCCTGGACGCAATCCCATTTTCTTCAATCCGTATGTGAATAAGGACGATTGCGTGCTGGCCGTCGGCCGCTTGGTGGATGCCAGCAAGCAGGTCTTTCTCCTGACCCAGCATCCCTATTCGGTCCCGGTCTGCATTGTGGGTGCCGAACATACCGTCCCCATGCCCCGCATTCCCATCCGCGCCGATGTGAAGGTGGACACTGACCAAACTTGCGTAGCGATTCGCGGTCCCCAGACCGAGGCGCAATTGCGCGCGCTCTACAGCCGTGCCTCCATTTACGCCGCTACGGCCCGTTACGAGCCTCTGGGGATGGCCGCTCTCGAAGCCGCCTTTTCTCGATGCGCCCTGGTGGCGAATGACATTCCCAGCTTTCGCGAAGTCTGGGGAGACGCAGCCCTTTACTTCCGCACCAATGATGCAGCCAGCCTCGCCGACAAAATATGCCAACTCAATGCCGACCGCGCCATGCGCCGCGCCTATGCCGAACTGGCCTACACTCGCGCTCGCGATCGCTTCACCACCAAGCGAATGATCGACGATTACCTGCAGCTTTACCGCAGCCTGGTGTCAGCCAAATCTCTGGCTGCGTAAAATGCATCTTTCCGTCCCTGTCCCGCCACTTCCTTGTTCCGGCCACAGCCACCCATAAGGCACTGCCGGTGGTGATTGCCGGTCCCGCCTACGTGAGCCTGCCATTGCTGTTGAGCGCGTAGATAGAAACCGAGCCGGTCTCATTGGCTAGGTAAGCAAAGCTGCCGGCCGGAGAGCATCGAACGGGAGCACCAAAAAGACAGTGGAGCTGGGGCAGCACTAGACCTAGAAAATCTCGAGACCCCCAGATCAGGGAGAAACAAGCTAAAGAGCACGGAAAGGCTGATCGACAGCTTCGCCGAAGGTTTGATTGAGAAGGGTCAATTCGCATCGCGGATGGCTCGGACCAAGAGTCAAATCGCTGACCTCGATCGAAGAATCAATAGGGATTCAGTCGATCAACGGGAACACCTTCGACTCGTGACCTCTATGGCGGCAAAAGCGGCTTTCCGCGCAACCTGCTAGGCGTATACTTAAACGCGTCACTCTGGCCCTTGGCTTACGCTGTAGGCTAAGACTAAACATCTCATCCAGAACGACAAAACAACAGAAGAATATTCTCTGGCCTATTGGCTGTCCGCGGGTGTAATCGTTTACATATTGCTGAGCGGCGTGTCCAGGTTTACGCGGTCTTTTTTGCTGAACCTTCGTTGTTTGGGGTTATTGGATGAAGTCGGAAGAATTGGCTCGGAGTTTTGAAAACTTGTTTGGCTCGCCTCCGATGATCTTTCGCGCGCCGGGCCGGGTCAACTTGCTCGGAGAACACACCGATTACAACGACGGTTTTGTCCTGCCCTGCGCCATCGGTTTTTCCACACGGGTGGCAATTTCCCCTCGCCCAGACCGAAAATTGGTAATTCGTTCGGAAGAGTTTTCCGAGCAGTTTGAATTTGCGTTGGACCATTTGCCGAGTCAGGGAACGGGTAAATGGAGCGACTACGTTTTGGGCATAGCGGTCATGCTTCGGCAGATGGGGCATCCGATCTCTGGTGCAAGCTTGCTGGTTCGCGGTGAAGTGCCGATCGGCGCCGGCCTCAGTTCTTCCGCAGCGCTTGAGGTAGCCAGTGCGCTCGCTTTGTTGAGTCTCAACGGCTCCCAGCTTCCGCTCCCCGAGGTCGCAAAACTCTGCCAGAGAACCGAAAATCTTTTTGTCGGCGCACGGGTCGGAATCATGGACCAATTTGTTTCCTGCTTGGGAAAAGCGCGACACGCGTTACTGCTCGACTGCCGATCGCTTGCGTTCAAGCTGATTCCAATTCCCCACAACCTGCGATTGGTGATCTGTAACACGATGGTGAAACATGACCACGCCAGCGGCGCCTACAATCGTCGACGCGAAGAGTGCGACCAGGGTGTGAAACTCTTGACGAAGTGGTATCCGGGCATTCGCGCCCTCCGGGATGTTTCTGTCGAGCAACTGGAGAAACATGTTGCCCAGATGCCCGAAGATATCTACAAGCGCTGTGTGCACGTGGTTCGTGAGAACGCGCGAGTTGTAGCGGGTGCCAAGTACTTGACTGACGGTGACGTGAGCCAATTTGGACGTCTTATGCGCGAATCGCATCGGAGCCTAAGCGATCTTTTTGAAGTCAGCTGTCGGGAGCTCAACCTAATGGCCGAAATCGCCGAGTCTCTAGAAGGCTATTGTGGCGGGCGCATGACGGGCGGCGGATTCGGAGGATGCACAGTTAATCTGGTGAAGACCGAAGACGCGGAAAGGTTTGCCGAGCAAATCTCGAAAAAATATCAATCGACGATAGGAATTCTGCCGGATATCTATGTGTGTTCCGCCGCCAATGGGGCCGGCGTCGGGTAGTGTATCGCGGATGGATGGATACGGTGGTCCGCGCGTCCTGCGTTGGCGGCGTGGCTAACCTTGCACCAGGACTTCCAGAGAATCACCGCCCAGAAAACCCACAATAAATCCCTCCCTCAGATGGCCCGCGTAGATTTTCGCATCACCAGGTGAGTCGGAATGGTGTAGTCAGTTTGAGATCCATCTTCCTTTCGGATGAGAGCCTCGAGCGCAGCAAAAGCAGTAACCGCCAGTTGGGTGCGCGACAGGATTACGGTAGTCAGTGGAGGTTGCGTCCAATGCGCGAAGGCAATATCGTCAAAACCGATCAGCGATATATCGTCGGGGACCCTTAACCCAGCGTTATGAATTACGCCGAGCGCTCCAATCGCGCTAAGGTCGTTCGACGCAACCACGGCAGTGGGGCGCTGCGGCAACTTCAGCAAGTTCCTCATGGCCATTGCGCCGCCTTCGATGCGATGGTCCCCCTTTTCAATCAGGGCTCGATCGGAAAGTCCGCACGATTTGAGCCCGGAGAGGTAAGCCTCGCACCTTATGCGAACAGATTCCAGGTTCATTGGACCCGTGATAAATGCGATGCGTCGATGGTTCAAGGAGAATAGATGCTGCATTGCCTCATGAATACCTTGGGCATAGTCGATGCGAATGTTTGCGCTATGAGGGCCGGACTTACCGGTATCCATGAACACAGTCGGAATGTTCCTTCTCGTCAGTTCTGTCATCAGGCCGGGATCGGCCTCGGAGGTCATGATGGCGACACCATCTACTTTGCGTTCCACCATGCGCCGTATACATCCCGCCATGCGCTTAGGGTTGTAATCTGTGTTTCCAATGATGACTTCCTGGCTGCTCCGCAGCGCCGCGTCTTGAAAGCTCTTAACCAGTTCAGGGAAAAAGGGATTTGTAATATCGGAAATGATCAAGCCCATCATGCGGCTCCGACCCGATACTAGGGTGCGAGCATGGGTATTGGGATAAAAATTGAGCTCTTGGATGGCCTTTTGCACCCGGGCGGCAGTCCCTGGATCCACCTTTTCCGAATTGTTGATGGTGCGAGAGACGGTTGCGGTGGAGACTTTCGCTCTCTTGGCTACCTCTCGAATGTTCATGCAAGTCCGCGAAAACAATCCCCGCAGCGTACTCTATTTTAGCAAACGATGGCTGACAGGAGAAACCAGGAGGCGTAATGTACACGCTTACATGCCCGCCATACGCGGCCTAATCGCACTAAGAAAACCAAGAAAAGGGTTGCGGAGGGGGAGAACTTCCGAGAAAGCATTCCAAATCAGAAATGGTCAACCCATCCGGCGGGCCGGAACCGGCAACCTTCGTGGCGGAAGAGCTGGTTAAGCTATTTCGCTGTCGCCCCCACTGCCGCGACGATCCCAGCGCCTTCACGGATGGTCAGTATCTGGTTGGCCTTCACTTGCGTGAATCGTTCGAGTTTGCCTGTGGTTGGCCACTTCACCTCGACGAGATCAATCATTTGAAGCTTTCCGAGGCCGAAGTGCAGCCTCAGATCGCCCTGCGACATCACACTTGATCCGCTATGGACCTCGTCCATCTGAACATGGGCGCCGGTTACTATGCGCACGCGCGCGCCTATGGCTGTGCGATTGCACTTGGTGCCAATCAGCTTGATTTTGATCCAATTCTGCTTATTGCCGCCCTCGTTGCGCAAGAGTGACGGAAGGTCGTTCATGTTCAGAACCAGGACGTCCACGTCCCCGTCATTGTCATAATCTCCGAATGCAGCACCGCGACTGGAGAAGCGTTCGGCGATACCGGGTCCCATCTCAGCTGAAACATCTTTGAACTTCCCGTCAGCCATGTTTCTATACACGAGCCGAGGGCTCTTGTAAGTCTGGCCCAGGTCGTGCTTATCAATCTCCGGATAAACGTGCCCATTAATTTGCAGGATATCCAACCAGCCATCATTGTCATAATCAATAAACCCGCAGCCCCAGCCGACGTACTTGGTATTGGCAGCGATTCCCGCCGGAAACGTCACGTCGCTGAAGCTTCCATCGCCATTGTTGTGATACAGGTCGCAGGTGTCGTCCGCGAAGTTCGTCTTGAAGATATCGAGCCAGCCGTCGCAATCGTAATCGCCAACCGCCACGCCCATCCCCGCCTGCTCGTGGCCATCCTCGCTGTACGCGCAGCCCGCCATGACCCCGATATCGGTGAAGGTACCGTCATGGTTGTTGCGAAACAGAATGCTGGGTTGCGAATCCACCGCCACGTAAACGTCTGGCCAGCCATCATTATCGAAGTCGTAAGATACTGCGGTGATGGAGTAACGAGGACCAACTTTGAGGATACCCGCCTTCTCGGAAGCGTCGCTGAAGGTTCCGTCGCCGTTATTGTGGAACAGAACGTTGGTGTCGGCGGGGAGTCCGCGCGGGCCGCACATTACAGAGATTCCTCTCCATTGGCAAACATCGGGTCCGTTGGGCGCGGGAGTTTGAGCCGGATCAAGTTTGATGTAATTGCAGACGAATAGATCAAGGTTTCCGTCGCGGTCATAGTCGAGAAAGGTGCAGCCAGCTCCCCAGCGGATCCGCTCGTCGTAAACACCGGCCTTTCGGCTAACGTCGGTAAAAGTACCGTCTCCATTGTTGTGGAAGAGGATGTTATGTCCCCAGAAGCAGCAAAACAGGTCGTCCCAGCCATCATTGTCGTAATCACCGACGCACACTCCAGTCTGCCACCCGGTGCGCGCCAGGCCGGATTTGTCGGTAACATTGCGGAACGTGCCGTCGCGATTATTCTTGAACAGTTGCGAGGTCGGCGCTTTTCCCTCCGGCCACTTCTCACCCAGGCGAGTTCCGTTGGTCAGATAGATATCGAGCCAGCCGTCATTGTCATAATCAAAGAACGCGAGGCCGCTCCCTTTAGCCTCGATGATGTAGCCTTTGTGATCGGCGCCGCCCCACACGTTGGGAACATTCAGGCCAGCTTCGCGAGCCACATCCACAAACTGCACGGGAGAGGTTTGATTCGCCGGGGCTGTCGTCTGAAGAATCAGGCTGCGCCTCCAACCCCAGAGCGGAGTCGTGAGCGCGTCCATCAGCGTGCCGCCGAAGACGAAGAGCGAGGATCCGAGGAACGATCGGCGGGGTAAGTTCATGGACTTTGCGGTTTCCTACCTTCTATGATGTGACTCATTTCGCGCTGATGATCTTCGGAAACCTACGCGGCACCATTCCTTTACCTTCCTGGACCGCAATAATTTGGTCGATCGGAACATTGCTGAGACGATCGATTTGACCGCTTGGCCAGGTGATTTCCAAAGACTCTATTTTTGTATTCTTCCCCACACCAAAATGGATGCGAGGGTCGCTGGCCGACATGTAGCCCATGCCGCCCTTGGCCTGTTCCACATGAGCCACGCCTCCGGAAGTCAGTTTAAGGGAAGCGCCGATCCCGTCGCGATTCGATTTCGTTCCAATCAACAGAATGGTGAGCCAGTGGTTCCTGTTCCCGCCGTCATTGCGCAGTAGCGAGGGATAGTCTCCTCTGTTATTGGTGACAATATCAATGTCTCCGTCATTGTCGAAGTCCGCCGTCGCCAGCCCACGCCCAACGATGGGACGCATAAAGTCGGGACCCAGCGAGTCTGAAACTTTCTCGAACTGACCTTTCCCCAAATTCCGAAACATCAGCAGCGGCTCTTTGTACGACACCTCACTATGATAGAGCTGAATGTTGTCGAGCATTGCCCCATTGAGTTGCAAGATGTCAGGCCATCCGTCGTTGTCGTAGTCGAGAAACTTCATCGACACGCCACTGAGATGCACTGCCTTGTTGCCGATGCCAGATCGATAGGTATCATCGGTGAAGGTGCCGTCGCCGTTGTTGTGATAAAGACGGTTTAATTCAAAATCAAGATGGGTGATGTAAATGTCCTGCCAGCCGTCCCCGTAGACGTCGGCGGCATCGATACCCATGCCCGCTTCATAACTCCCGTCTTCGCTTGCAGCAACCCCGGAATACAGCGAAACATCGTCAAAGGTTCCATCATGCTTGTTAATAAATAAGAAATTTGGCCACGAGTCATTGGCGATTGCAATATCGGGCCATCCGTCATTATTGAAGTCAGCAAGCACCACGCCCATGCCCTTCGACTCCGGTTTGCCTACGCCCGACGCATCGCTCACATCGGTAAAGGTTCCGTCGTGATTGTTGTGGTATAGCTTTGTCTTCTGTCCTCGATAGTTTCCTGGATGACAGTAGGAACGATAGCCAGGCCGGTGTTCCCCGCACCAGATGTTGGTTTTCGGCGTCCACTCAATGTAGTTGGTGACGACCAGATCGAGCCATCCGTCTTTGTCGTAATCGAACCACCCTGCACTCGTCGACCATCCACCCTGGTCGGCGACACCCGCTTTGGCCGTGACATCGGTGAAGGTGCCATTGCCATTATTGTGGTAAAGAATGGCGCTGCCAGATCCCGTCACATAAAGATCGGGATAGCCATCGTTGTCGAAGTCACCGACAGCAACGCCCTGGCCGTAGTGTCCCTCGCCTCCAACTCCGGCTTTTTCGGTAACGTCGGTAAAGGTTCCATCGCCGTTGTTGTGGTAAAGAGCGCAACGAAGCGGATGGGGCGGCTTATAAATGTCGGTTGCCGCGGACTGGACGAAGAAAAGGTCCATCAACCCATCCTGGTCATAGTCAAGCCACGCCACCCCGGTGCCCATGGTCTCCAGATAGTACTTCTGGTCGGAGGCGGTCGAGTCCTGCTGGAACTTCAGGCCGGCACTCTTGGTAATGTCGGTGAAGGTGACGGCGATACCGGGCGGCGCGGCGACGACGCCCCCGGTTTGGGCAAATGCACGATGCTGAGCTATCGGCAGGGCTGCAGCGATCGAAACGGCCAGGGCGAGAATCCCAATGATCCGCCGGGCATTGCTCGGCCGATCATTGATCGGCCGGGTACGGACCGGCCGGGCACGGAGCGGATCAAAGCTCTTTTTCAGCCCCTCCCGGGGAATTGAAGCCCCTTGCAAAATCAGTTCCACGTCCAATTCACGATACATTCCCTGAGACCTTTAGAAATGACCCAGCATTCGACCCGGTGCAATCGCTTACACGACCGGAATATGCGGCTTCCGCATGCGGCTTCCGCATGCAGCCAGAACCGCCGCGCTATGGTAGCATAGTGGCGTTTTGAGGGTTCGGCTCGCAAAAGCCGCCTTCCGCAGATGCGACGGGGATTGTGCTGAGGCGCAAGCGACAATCTGAAATCAATGGGGATGAACAGAGCATCTCGAGTACTCGCCGCAAGTCCTTTTTTCTTACCGCTTGTTTGGTTACGGGTTGGGCTATCGTCGGTTCCAGTATGCTGCTGGCTTGGGCGGCCGCTCGGCCGCAGGGCACAAAAAGCGACCTCCGCGGACCTACTGGCGAACAACCGGATGCGCTCCTCGGAGTGGAAACCGATATCGACCTCAACAAATTCGACCAGACCGAATCCCGCCTGAACCAATATCTCAAGGGCCATCCAAATTCCTCAAGAGCTTATTATGACCTTGGTTATGTGCACTTCAGAACTCACAAAATTGGCCAATCCATCAAAGAACTCTCAAAATCGCTCGAACTGGATCCCAATAACGCGGAAGCACACAAAGTGCTCGCTTTGAACTGCAGTATCATTGGCCGCTACGATCTGGTCGAGGTCGAATTGCTTCAGGCGGCACGGCTCCGGCCGAACTCCGCGGAGATCCACTACTTCCTGGCCCGCACCTACTACACCAGGGGGGTCTATCCCCTTGCCAAGTCGGAATTTGAGACCGCGATCCGGCTTGATTCTTCCTACATTAAGGCCTACAGCAACCTGGGAATCACGCTGGAGGCGCTGGGCAAGAACGACGACGCCTTACGCAACTACAGCACTGCGGTCCAACTTGAAGATCGACAGGAACAAAAATCCGAATGGCCATATATTTATCTCAGCGGCTTCTACAACCGCCGGAAGAACGCGGCCGCAGCTCTCATCTACGCCCAGAAGGCGTTGGCGATCAAATCCTCATCGGATACCGTTTACTTTGAAATGGCGAAGGCGTACCGGACACAGAAAGAATGGCAGAAAGCCGCCGACGCCGCACGGCGCGCCATCGCGCTCAACTCGCGAGTGCCAGACTATTACTATGTTTTAGGCTTAGTGCTGCGGGAACTGGGAAACCAGGCGGAAAGCGAGGAGGCGCTGCAAAAGTACGCACAACTTCAGCAACAATCCAAGGACGCTCGTCCCGAACAAAAAACTGAGGAGCCCCTCATTGCTCCAGACCCACAATAAGGCCCCAGATCATCAGCCAGCTGAATCCGCTTCCGCGGATTGTGGTTTTCCTCTCCGTGGATCAGAGCCGCCGCTCGCTCGAAGCATCCCTGGTGAAAGAGTCTGGCAGAGCCTTGCCCTCTTGATTTGCTTTCTTCTTTTGCCCGTTCGCGCAGTCAGTAAAGCACCGTCAGACGCAGACCACCTGCAAAAGTCAGCGGAACGGATGACCGCAGGAGATCTGGCAGGGGCAGAAAAAGAAGCACGATTGGCCCTTCCAGACCCTTCTGCCAAACCCATGGCCTGGGCAACATTGGGCGCCATTCGGTTCCGTCAAAAGCGTTATACCGAGGCAGCCCAGTTTCTAAATGCCGCCTTGCGCCTCAATCCCGGCCTGCTGGAAGCCCGCGTCACATTGGGTGAAGTCTTCGCCGTCACGGGGAAAAGGGTTCTGGCGCGACAACAACTCAAGGAGGTCCTCCGTGTCGATCCGGACAACCGCGAGGCGCGATTTGCTCTGGCACACCTGGAGAGCGCAAGCGGCAACTTCAGCGTTTCTTTGAGCATAGTCGAACCTATGCTCGCGGAACTTCGCCGTTCCGCCGACGGCATTCTGCTGCTGGCTAAGGACTATTCCGGCCTCAAACAGAAAGAGTCTCTCCTCGCGCTCGTTCACGACTGGGATGGTTTGCCGGAAGCTTCTGCGAGTTCCAGCGCGGCGCTTGCGTCATTGCTCGTAACATCTGGCCTGGATCAGCAAGCCATTGACGTTCTCGAGAAAGCGAAAAATAGCGGCCTGGTCTCCTATGACCTGGCCTTCGCGCTCGCCAATCTTTACTTCAATCGTGGCGATCTCGATCGGGCCTTCGGGAGTTACGAAGCTGCGCTCAGCCTGAACCCGGGTTGCGTCGACTGCTTGCTGCACCTGGCCAAAATGGCGGAGCAGCAGAAGGATCCAGAAAAGGCTCTGGCTTACCTAATCAAAGCCAAACGTCAGCAGCCCGACAATGCCTTGATACTGTTCGAATTCGGAAAAACATGCCTTGCGTTAGACTTGCTTGAGGACGCGCTCCCGGCTCTTCAGAAGGCGTCCCGTTTGCAGCCTGACAATGAGTCCTATTTATATGTGCTCGCGTCTGCGAACGTATCCAAGAAGCAATATGAGGTCGCTGGTAAGCTTTTCCAGGCGTTGCTGGCGAAGCATCCGAACGATTCTTCCCTAAACTATGCCATGGGTTCACTGCTGTTCCTGGAAGTCAGGCTTGATGAGGGCGCGACGTATCTCCGCAGGAGCGTTGAACTTCAACCCGATCAAATCGCCTCCTACTATTACCTAGCCCTGATTGCCGAGAAAAAGGGGCAAGACGATCAAGCCATTGCCGCCCTCGAGGACCTGTTGCGGCGCAATTCTGACTACGGTTCAGCTTACGAGGCACTGGGCGGGATCTTATTGAAAAAACAGAAGTACCAGGAAGCGCAACAGGCGCTCGATAAGGCGGTTGTTTTGAATCCGGATTCAGTTAAGGCCCACTATCAACTTGGTATCCTGCTAGGTCGCACCGGCAGGCAAGCCGATGCCGACAAGGAGTTTGCAATCGTGCAGCGGCTTAACGCCGAGGACGAAAAGAGATTAGGGATGCGCCTGCGCATCTTAACTCCGCACTAACTCCCGAAGCCGCAACGGCTTCACGGATAGATCGTTTATTCTAATGGGCCTTTTGCTGTAGTTCCGAGATGAAGTCGTCGGCGACTTTCTGCATCGGTGTGCCGCGGGCTAATTCCGATGCTTTCTGAAGACTTTGGATGGCCTCGGAGACTTGCCCTGCACTGGCATAGGCTTCCGCCAGCCGGTAGTAATACTGGAAGGTCGGCTTAGAGGTCGAGGAAACGGCGGCTCGGTACTCTGCGACGGCTTTATCAAACTGATCGTGCTGCATCTCCTCCATGCCCAGCGCGAAGTGGGCGTCAGCCGCGAGAGATCCTTTCCGGGCCTGGAATTGTTCGTCGGTCTCGTCCGTCCGCTTCAGCAATTTTTCAAGAAGCACCAGGGCTCGACTGGCATCCGCCGCTGCCTCCGACAGCTGGTCAGCTACTTCCTTTCCGTTTCCCTTCAACATCTTAGGCTGCGGCAAAATCAGCGCGATGATGATCAAAGAATAAGTATTGTCAGGATCGAGCTTTAGGCTCTTTCGGCAGTATTGGACAGCTTCATCGAGAGCGCCATTCTGTTGCTGAGCTTTTGCCCCTTCGGTGTAAACGTAAGAAAGAAGTGGACTGTCTGGGAATTTCTTCTCGAACGTAACCACCATCTGAAGGCGCCGGTCTGTTGTTCCTTCGTTTTGAATCTCCTGCAAGGCCATCGCCTCTCCTGGTGAGGCCTGCACCTCAACCCCGCTTGGACTGGTTAAAAGCGCTCGCATATGCGCTTTGCCACTCGGTGTGGCCTTCCAAATCTCGCCGAGCAGTTCGTCATCCGCTCCTGCTTTTTGCAGCTTCTTCTGGGTTTTTTCATCCAGTTCGAAGTTGACGCCCCGTTCCGCAATGGCGGAAGCTGCCACCTTCGGGTTGTTCTTGTTTTGCTTCATGAGTCGTATGACTTCATCCAGCGTCAGCGGTGACGGAGCAGATGGAGCGGCTTGCGAGGATTGATTGGTTTGCAGGTGAGGAGGGCGTGCTTTCAGCGGGGAGACGAGGATTCCGCCCAGTAAGATGGCAACTCCGAGCCCTGTGAGCACGCTACGAGCTTGTATTATCCTCGGAATCGGTTTCAGCCCTTAATGCAGTTTCCAGACTTAGAAATAGCGGCAGGACCTCAACGCATCCTGCCGCGACGGGGGAGAAACGCTTCAGTAACGCCTGAGGCTAAAACTCCATTCTTAATCCAAACTGAATACTCCGCGGTGTATCGCACTGGGCAGACACTTGTCCAAAGGTCGAGTCGCTCCAGTTCGTGTCGGGATTACACCACAGATGGCGATTGAATAAGTTTCCTATATTCGTCTCGAAAAGCCCGTGGACTCGTTCTGTGATCGGGATCAGCTTGCCGATTCCAAAGTCTTCATTGAAATAGTGTGGACTACGGATCGTTGGATCGTTTTGCGGCTCGTTTCCGAAGGCAAGCAGGCCGGGATCAGACCAGCCGCTCGACAGCAGATACTGCTGGCCCGGCCTGACACCGGAGGTCTTTCCGTAGCCAGGTGCTCCCGGCACCCGGTTCGGCCGTTTCAGGTTGCTTCCCAGGAAGGTGCACAGCTCACCGCAACCCATCGAAATGCTAAGCGGACGCCCCCGGTCGTAACGTTGCGTGGCCGAAACCCTCCAGCCACCTACGATTTCGTTCATTGCTCCGGTGAAGTTGAACCTCTTTCCCTTCCCGAACGGCAGCTCGTACGACCACGCGAGGATGAGAGACTGAGGAACGTCGTCCCGGCTCAACGCCCGGTCGTCTATAGCTCCGCGAAGTGGATTTTGAATACCGGGATCATCTCCCGCGAGTACATCTTCCGCGCCACTATTGATCAGCTTGGAATTGGTGTAAGCGATGCGTCCGAAGAGTCCGCCGGTGAACCTCTTATCGACTTGGGCGGTGAAACCGTTATAGATGCTGTTTCCGTAGGGAACGCTCAGCACGTTGAGATCCTGGTATTGAGGCCACGGTTTCAACGCCTGGTACACGCTTCCCACGAAACCAGGGTAGGGCGATTGAATTCCGGCAGCGAGCGCCGTCGGCGAACCGATGGCAGACCCAAGCACGGTAGCCCCTAAGGCCAACACGGAAGGATTGTTCATGTTGTCGAGCACTCCCAATCCGGACGCCGGGGCAGGCAGACGGGTCCCGTGATTGCCGGTATAAAAAGCTCTGACCAACATGCTGCTGCCGACTTGACGCTCTATCGTCAAAGAGTAGTTCTGATACCTGGGCAGATTATTTCTGTTGGGCGTGATCCAGGTCGGATTTCCCCCAAGGTCAACACTGGGCGTAATGCTTGGTGGAAGCTGGATCACATTCGATGGGAAGCCCGAGTCCCAATAGAAAGCGGGAGAGAATCCGTTGGTGACATTCGGAACCGTTGGGTTGGTGGAGAAGCCGAGTTCGGCACTGCCTGAGAACTGGTTGGCGGGAAGGCCTCCGTAATACATCCCGTATCCGCCACGAAGTGAGGTTTTATCGTCGATCCGATAGGCAAAACCGATCCGCGGTCCCCAGGCATCCTTCGGAGGCTTCTCAAAGCATTTCGCACCCGTCCGGCCCGGCCCTTTCCCAGCGAAGATGATCGCTCCAAGGTGACCACCAGCTCCCGGGTTCGGAGTGTTGGGGTCAAAAGTTGACTGGCTGCCATGCGCTTCCGAGAGACAGCCCTGGTAATCGAAGCGCAATCCGATGGTCAGGGTCAGGTTCTTGGTGGCTTTGAATTCGTCGTTGATCCACGGAGCGATGTATTGTTCGTTCTCCAAATGGCGAAAATTGACATTGAAATTGGCATTGTCGATCTGTCCAAGCAAGAAGGAAGCGACCGGATCTCCGGTTGCACTCAACTGATTGCCGTTTTTGTCCCAGCCTGCGGTTTCGCCATAGCTGAAGCTATAGCTGCCGGTGGTATTTCCGTTCGCCAGCGTAGGAAATTGATGGTGCCGGTATTCGAAACCGGCCTTCAGAGTGTGCTTGCCCTTAACCCAAGTAATGTCGTCCAGGAATTGCCAGCGGTTCGCGATGCATCCCTCGGCAACGGTGTCAGCCTCGCCGTACTGTGAATAGGGAATATTGGGGCTGTTCAGATAAACATACGGCGCACCACCCGTGTCCACAATGGGCCCTTTAAGACCCAGGCGCGAAACCCAGTGCTGGCCTGCCGAGACCGGCTTCGCGGGCAGAACCCAGCGGTCGAAGGAAAGGGTCGTGTGGTTGAACAGATTGGGCTTGATGATCCAATTGAACTGCTGATGGACGGTGCGCGTGGTGATGTCCTGGTAAAATCCCTGTCCGAAATAAGTCGCGGGATTGGTAAAATTGCAGCCCTCCGAGAAGTTGGCGCACTGCCTCAACGAGGGGCGCGTGTTGGCGTTGACCGAAGTGGACATGTTGAAATTCTTACCGAAGGACTGGTCAACTCTGACGAACAAAGTCTTGGGCCTAATGTATTTGTTCCCCGACGGCGCAAACGCATTATGAACCAGCCCTGCAATATCGGGAGGCGGGATCAGAGGCACAAGCTGGGCGGCGATCTGGCTGCGTAGCGGATCGTTGGCCGGGATGATGTTCGCCTGACCAGGGATAGGCAATCCGGTCACCGGATCAAAGCCAAAGCCATTCCGGTAAGGAACGCCGCCCGCAGTACGCTGAGTCGAGGAGGGGTCGTAAATCTCACCTTGGTAGACCGGCCTGTTAAGGGCATCGAATACAGGATTCTTGTTTGCGTCCACTAGCTGCGCGCCGGTGTAAATGAGAGAATTTGAAAAGTCCCCTTGCAGGGACGAGGTAAGTGGGGCGGTGTTGCCATAACTCGGCAAAGTGCCCTGGTTGAAGTGGAGATCGTCCAGGTTGGCGAAGAAGAAGGTTTGGTGCTTGCGCCCGTCGTACACTTTCGGTATGACAATCGGTCCGCCAACGGTGAATCCCCAGTTCTCGTTGCGTGTGGGGGTCTTTTTGGGAATGAGTTCTCCGGTGGCGTTTAGACCCTCATAGTTGTAATAGTCGTAACCGCTTCCATGGAAGGCGGAGGTGCCCGATTTCGTTGTATAGGCTACGAAGCCGCCGCTGGTGCGCCCGTACTGCGCGGAGAAATTGTCGGTGACGATTTTGGTCTCCTGGACCGAATCGAAGGGAACGGAGCGCTCCTGAGTGTTGTTATGGTCAATGGCGCTGCCGAAGGAAGCTCCGTCGAGGTAATTCTCCATCGCCATGGTCTGGCCACCATTCATGCGCGACTGAAACTGGCTTCCGCGGAAGATAGGACAGCCGTTCGGCCGCATCGGAACGTAGCCAGGCTGCATGGCCAGCAAGGACTCTGCTAGACGGATATCAGCGCCCATCACGACCGGGAGGTCGCGGTAATACTTCTCGCTGAGGACTTGCGTTACTTCGGGGTTTGATACGTTAACTTCCAGGCTACTGGCCTGTACCTCCACCGTTTCCGTGACGGAGCCCACGTCCAGCGCGGCATCCAGACGAACTGTTGCGGTGGCGACCGCTACTCCAGTGGCCACGAACATCTTAAAGCCAGCCTTCTCCACCTGCACTTTGTAGTTGCCGAGAATAAGAGGCGGCGTCGTAAAGTTGCCGGCCGACGAGGTGTCGACGACGATCTTGTCACCTGTGGCCTCATTGATAACGGTGACGTTCGCCTGCGTCACCGCGCTGCCACTCTTGTCGGTGACCAGTCCGGTTATGACACCCCGGTCCTGGCCTTGCCCGAAAAGCAAACCGGCAAGGGCTAAAATAGAACCAGCCGTCAAGACAGACGAAATCCACTTGGAATGATCGGTCATTTCAAGCCTCCTCGAACTCCCTCTCGTGTTCGGACGCCCCTAGATTGCATGCACTCGAAGCAATGTAATCGCTTACATTCCTGGCGACCGACATAGTGATCCTGATCACAACTGCTTGTCAAGAAAAATCTAATACGAATCTACTAGGTAGGCATCACTGCAAGCGAAAATCTCTGGGCGGGCGTGAGGAATGGGTCGGGGTGGCTATGAGCGGCGTAGTTTCAGCTCAAGGCCCCGCAGTGCATCCACGGATTCGTCAGACACGAAAGATTCATTGCTTGTCATGGGCCGCGGGGGCGGAAACTGAGACTCGTCGGTTGTCGAGCATCTTATCCTCGATAAGCTCGGTAGCATGCTTGAGTTCCTGGAAGCGCTCCAGGGCAGCCAGACTCTCGTTTGACTTGCCGAGTTTTCGATAGACCTGACTCAGGACGTAGTAGTACTGAGCGGAAGATGGACTGACCGGATTGGCCGAGATCGCATTGCGAAATGCCTCGGCAGCCTGATCCCACTTGCCCAGCGATTGGTAAGCCCTTCCCAATTGGTAATAGGCAAGGTCGTTCTTCGAGTCCAGTTCGATTGCTTTTTGAGCATTCTGCAGAGCGAGATCGGGTTTGCCCAAACGGTTGTAATAGGCACTCAAGTTGATGTAGGGGGCGTCGAATTTCAATCCTTTCTGGTCAGCGACCTGCAACGCCTGGTTGTAGGCTTCCAGAGCCGCAGCGTCGTCGCCTAACGACTCCTCGGCGAAACCTAGCGCGTTGTAGGCCTCAGCGTATTTCGAATCCAATTGAATCGTAGTCGTGAACTCTGTTTTTGCCTCCTTGAACATGTCTCTTCCGGAATAAACTTCGCCCAAGCTGTAATGGATTTCTGCCGACTGGGGTTTTAAACGCGCGGCTTGCTGCAATTCAGTTTGAGCGTAATCAAACTTGCCGATCACGACAAAGTCTCGACCGAGAATCTTGTGTGCTTCCGGGTTATCGACATTCAGTTCTAGCGACTTCGCCAATTCCTTGATGGAATCGCCGATCTTGCGCATCCGGAACAGGACATATCCCTGGATATAGTGAGCCCGCCATGAATTCGGATATTGTTTGAGGTAAGCGAGCACAAGAGGTTCGACTTCGTCAATTTTGTCTTGATCGATCGAGGCCTCAAAATTTTTGATCTGGCCAAGATCGTCAACTTCTCGATTTGGACTTAGCTCACCGACCGAGGGCCGGGATGGCAAGGAGGAAACCGACTTCGCCGAGTTGACGGACGTTGCCGGCGTAGAAGCAGTTTTCTTGAGGATGGCATCGAGATTCTCCCGACCCGCGACGCTGCCGGGTTCGATCTCCAAAAGCTTTCGAAAGGCCGCAGCGGCACCCTTCTCATCTCCCGTTTCGGTCAATACCAAACCCAAGTCGTTGTACGCTTCGGCTGAGGAAGGTCGCAGACTGATGGCAGCTTCAAATGCCGATTTGGCGTCCGCGAAGTTTCCTTTTTTCTTCAGGACTTGACCCAAACCAATGTCCGCGGCGTAGAGGTTCGGTTGGAGTTCCAAGGCTCGTTTGAACTCTGGAATGCTATTGTCCAGGTCGCTCAGCTTCGCCAATGCCTCGGCCAAGGTCAAATGGCCCTCCGCATACTCTGGCAACAGCTGAACTACCGTTTTGAGATCTTCCGCCGCCGACTGAGTTTCTCCCTTTTCCAACTCCAGTTTTGCCTGAGCCTCCAGGGCATTGGCTTTGCGATTCCGTTCGTCATCGGCAATGAGCTTCAAGCCTTTATCGAGTTCCAGTCTGCCTTCTTCGGTCTGATTTGTCCTGGATAGGGCCAGGCCAAGTTGATAGCGGGCATGGCCCGAGTTCGGATCGAGGCTCACCGCCCGTTGCAATGGCACCAGCGATTCTTGAATCCGACCCTTTTGCATGAGCGCCTTCCCGAGAGAGTAATAGGCCTCGGAAAAGTTCGGGTCGAGCTTTATCACATTTTGCAGTTGATCGATTTCCTTGTCGACGCCGTACTTCTGCAGGTACGCCATCGCAAGGTTGTATTGGGCCTTTACTGAATCCGGTTGCAAGCTGATCGCAAGCTCGAGCTCGCGGATGGCTTCGTCATCGTTATTCGACGTGACCGCGGCTCCAAGGTTTCCATGAGCTTCCGCATAATTCGGATTGAGGCGGATCGCTTCGCGAAATTCCTTGATCGCATCGTCGTCCTCGCCAGTTTGAATCAGGGCGAGGCCGAGGTGATTGTGGGCCTCGGCGAAGTTTGGACGAAGCTGGATAGCCTTCCGAAACTGTTCTCTCACTGCCTGCGGATCGCTGCCCGCCTTGCCCAGTAGGAGGCCCAGAGTATCGCAGGCCAGAGCATCGTCTGCTTTCTGTTTGATCGATTCTTGTACCGCATCGACGGCGAGTTGCAGGTCAGGAATCTGCTCGGCCGATTCCCTGTTGACGATTGATTGAAACTGTTCGAAAGCAGCTTCGGATTGACTCTTCTTGAGCAGGATAAGGCCGAGATCGATATGCGGTCCCGCTAGATCGGGATTCAGACTGATGGCACGCTCGAGATATCGGCGCGCGCCATCTAACTCGCCAGTCTGCCCGGAGGCCATGCCGAGAAACGAGTACGCCTCTGCGAGTGCGGGGTCCAATCGTATCGCGGTTTGTAACTCTGCTATCGATTCAGAAGTTTGGTGGCTGTACCAAAGTGCAACGCCTAAATCGTAGTGGGCAGTCGCCAGAGCCGGGTCTAGTGCCAAAGCCTTGTGCAACTGTTCAATTGCCTGGGGCAGATCGCCCAACTGGCCGAGAACAAAGCCAAGCAGATTGTGAGCTTCAGCTCCCTTCGGGTCCTCCTCGATGGCCTTTTCAAATTCATGCTTCGCGGCGTCCATCTCCCCTTTAGAAAGCAATTCACGACCCGAATCGTAGCGATCTTTTACTTTGCCGCTAAGCGCATGCTGAGATTCGTTCCGCTTGGGGACGCGGGCTGCGGACTCAGCCTGCAATGCCACGCCTAGGCTCTCATAGGCATTGCCCATTCCAGGCCGCAGAGCGAGGGCATTCTCGGAGGCTTCAATCGATCCTTTGAAGTCGCCCTTTTGCCTCAAAATCTCGGCTATTTCGCATTCCACCTCCGCGTTGTCGCCATCTTTCAAGACTAGCCTCAGCTCGGTTAAAGCGGCGTCGAGGCTTCCCTGGGAGCGTAGGGCACGACTCAGGTTCATGCGCAGTTTCACGTCGTGAGGGGCCAGCGTTAGCCCCGACCGAGATACGCGCACAGCCTCCCCAAATCTGTTAGCCCTGATGAGGGTAGACGCCAAGTTGTTATATGCGTCGAGATACTCCGGGTTGATATCGATGGCCTGCTGGAACTCGCCGATCGAGTCCAGGAGATGATTCTTCTGTGCATAAACAACTCCAAGCCAATTGTGGGTTTCAGAAGAGCGGGGATCCTGTTGCAGAACCGCCTTAAATAGCTCGACGGCTTTATCTGGGTCGCCCTGTTGCTGGAAAATCAAGCCTAAGGCAAGTTGGGCGGCCTCATAATCCGGTCGCAGCTTGATCGCAGTACTCAATTCAGAGAGGGCTTGGCCGCTGTCTCCAGCCTCTCGCAGCCATAACGCAAGATTGTAGTGCGCTTCCGCATATCCGGGATCAATCTCGACGGCGCGGCGGAATGCAGCCTCGGAACCTGGTTGGTCTCCCAGCTTTCCGAGAGCAGCTCCCAATCCGTTTTCGGCATCTGCCCTGCGCGGATCCAGTTTGAGCGCTTCTTCAAACGAAGACACTGCCGCTTTCCATTGTTCCTGTCTTAGAGATTGCACGCCCTGTCGGTAGTACTGGTCCGCCTGGTTTGATTGACCTGCAGCAGCTCCTGCTTGCCCGCAAACCGCGAGAAAGACTATCAGGCACCCGTCCAGAAGCGGCCAAGAGTTCCTGACGCGACGACGAATTCCAAAACGCATACGTGGCCGAGACTCAAACTCGATCTACCTGGTTCCCCAAAAACCAACCTTTTGCGGGAGCCCATCGATGTAAACGCTTGCCGGATCCGAACGCCCAACACACTACCACATCGCGCTGATTCGTGGAACTGTATGTCGTAATGGTTCCCCGGCTTTGCCGTGGCGCGAACCATGCCGCTGCGTGGCGCTCGCGACTGGGTATAGAATAACCGCACTTTGAAGGCACAATTGGCTGCGCCTGATTGATTGTGCCTGGCCAGTGGCTTCGGCGCTGTTTCCCTATACTGACAATCTCGTGCAAGCAGACGAGAACAAACCTAGTCAAAAACTGTGAATTCTTCGGCGAAACATGCATCGGCCTCAGCTATCGTCTTAATCTTCGCGATGTTTGGCTTCGCTCAGCAGACGGCACAAACCAGAAAAACGCGAACTCCAGACCTTCCTCAAAGTGATTCTTATGGCCGCCACCACCCGGTGACCACCCACAACGCCGATGCCCAACGTCTATTTGATCGGGGCCTGGGGTTGATTTACGCGCTGGACGACAGTGGGGCTGCTAACTCTTTTCGCCGCGCGGCCACGCTTGACCCAAACATGGCAATGGCTTACTGGGGCATCGCGTACGCAACCGGATCGGACTACTACTATCACACGCCCGGGGACCCAGTGCGTGAACGGGCGGCTTACGACGCGCTCCAGACCGCATTAGCACTGTCGGCAAACGGTCCCGAGGTGGAACGTGCCTATATCAGTTCACTGAGCAAGCGGTACTGTAACTGCCCAAAACCAAACCGGGAGCAACAGGCAATCGAATTCAAGGACGCCATGCGCGATCTGGCGCGGAGTTATCCAGATGACCTCGATGCCGCGACTTTGTATGCTCAGTCGATCATGAACCTGAGCCCCTGGGCGCTGTGGAATCCGGACGGAACGCCGTGGGAAGAAACGCCGGAGATTCTTTCGGTTTTAGAATCGGTATTGAAACGCGACCCGCGTCACCTCGGAGCAGCCCACTTTTACATTCATGCCGTAGAAGGATCGCCCCACCCGGAGAGCGCACTTGCATATGCGAGCGTGTTGCCATCGCTTGCTCCGTCCATCGGCCATATCGTGCACATGCCGGCGCACATCTACATCCGCACCGGGGACTATGTAGCGGCGGAAGATGCCTGTGTGAAAGCTTCCCGAGTCGATGAGAACCACCTCCGGGAGTCGGCCAAGCCGGATATGTTCACGGTTTTGTCTTACCTCCATGACCTCTACTTCCTCGGCGCCTCTGCCAGTATGGATGGCCACTATGCAACCGCTAAGGATGCCGCCGACAGGCTCGTGGACCGGGTCGGCTCGCATGTGACAGCGATGCCGCAACTGCAGTCCTTCCTCAACATCCAGACTGAAGTGCTCGTGCGCTTCTCTCGTTGGGACGATATTTTGAAACTGCCTCCCCCCGATCGAAATCTTAGAACCGCGAAAACAATGTGGCACTTTGCCCGCGGCATGGCGTTCGCTGCCACCGGAAAGCTCACCCAAGCTGAAACGGAGCATCAGGCCGTGAGCGAAGGTTTGGCGAGTACAGCACCGGATGAAACCTTCGCCATGTCGCCCAACAAGACTCGTGACATTCTAGCGATCGCGTCTGATGTGCTGGCCGCGAAGTTGGCTATGGCCAGAAAAGAAAGCCGTCAGGCAATCGCGCAATTACAGGATGCGGTTGCTCTTCAGGATAGTCTGAAATATGCCGAGCCGCCAAGCTGGTTTTATCCGGTGCGCGAGTCGCTGGGCGCGGCCATGTTTCTGGATGGACAGATCCCTGAAGCGGAGCGAGTCTTTCGTGAAGACTTGCAACGGAATCCCCGGAATCCACGGTCGCTGTTTGGGCTCTTCGAAGTATTACGATCGAGCGGGAGATCTTATGATGCAGGATTTGTGCAAGTCCAGTTAGAGAGTGCGTGGAAAAGCGATATCCACCAGCTCAATTTACCTAGTTTCTGATGCCGGCAGGCAAATAGAATCGAGTCTTTGGCGCCAGCATGGCGAATGAGAAAAAAATAAAGGTAAGCCGCAGGGAGATGCTGAAAACTTCCCTGACCGCTGGTGGGGCTATGCTGCTAGGGTTCCACAATTTACCGTTGCCCGGCTTTTACGGAGGGGCAAAAAGGGATGCTCGGGAGCGCCAATATCTCGGATTGATCGAATTTGTGGGCGAAGCTCTAGTCCCAATGGAAACCCCAATGGGGGCGGGCCTTGATGGACGTCTCTATACCGACCTCTCGGTCCTCACTCCGGATATTCCGATCACTCCGACCGAAAAGTTCTATGTGCGCACGCGTGCTTCCGAGTTTCTGGATGATCGCAAGCCCTGGGCGATTCAGGTGAAGGGACCCCGTAAACAGCCGATAGAAATCAGCATGGCCGCTTTACGGAAGACGTCGAAGCCCGCTGGGTTGCATTTGATGGAGTGTTCCGGCAATGGGCGCTTCGCGCACTTCGGAATGCTCAGCGTTGCCGATTGGGCGGGCACACCGGTTTCTGCAATCCTCGAATCAGCGAGAATCGAAAAAGCTGCGGGCCGAGTCTTGATTTCGGGATTCGATCGTTACCCGATTGCTTCCTCCACCTCGATCCCAGGTGCAAGCTGGATATTCACAGTCGACCAACTCAACTCATCCAAGGCGTTCTTCGCTACCGAAATGAATGGTGCGTCCTTAACCAAAGACCATGGCGCTCCGGTTCGGCTCGTCGTGCCCGGCTGGTACGGATGCACGTGCATCAAGTGGGTCAATGAAATCTCGCGATTGGACGAAGATGCGGCTGCAACTTCTCAAATGAAAGAATTCGCGGCCCGAACTATGCAGCAGGGCCTGCCAGAACTGGCGAGAGACTATCGTCCCGCCGCCATTGAACAGGCTGCGATGCCCATCCGAGTCGAGAAATGGGTCGTCGACGGAAAAATCAAATACCATGTGAATGGCATCGCATGGGGTGGTACCCGGCCGGTGAGCGCTCTGGAGATACGCTTCAATGCAGAAGAAGATTTCGTCCCGGTCGATGATTTCATGCAGACGACCAACGACCCGTGGAGTTTCTGGACACATGCTTGGACATCGAAACAACCGGGGATTTATTCCATCCAGCTCAGAGTGAAGGACCGTTCGGTGCCTTCATGGCGATTGGATGCCGGCTACTACGTTCGATCGGTTGAGATCACTGAAATCTGAATTTGGTCTTTGCTTGGTCCTTAAAGGGCGAGCCGGAAAGCCAGGGCTGGCCCTGAACCTCGCGATTCTGCGTTTCGGCTAGCCTAATAGAAATAGAGGACGGATCCGCTGACTATTTGGTTTTCAACTGAATCACCGTCACGCTCTCGTGACGAAAGGTGTAGTGGAATCTCGGCGAATGGATCATGATCGGTTCTGACCGGGGATGAACGGCCTCGGGATGCAGTTCGTCATTCTGATCGTAGATGCTCGCCGAGAACAACGTGGTCTCGTTGGCGCTGGCCGGCACAAAGCCGTTCAGTGAAATGTCGGCTGGGAGATCGCGCGTCAGATCGCGATTCACGCAGAATATCGTCAGAGTGTCCTTGGCATCGTTGAGACCGGCCACCACGTCCAAGTACGGCACCTTCGGAATCTCCGGTATTCTCGTGATTCCGTCATGCACATCGTAGCTCTCGCCTTGGGTGTCTGTGCCTACGAGCTGGGCCACGCCAGAATTTGAGTACATCGAGAATGCGTAGTACGCCGGAGTTCCATAGACGCGTCCGCGCTTTTTCCAGATACCGCCAAACTCGATCACTCCCGTCATGTCTGAAATCGGAACAATATCGGCGTTGCGGAGCATCATGTTGAGGAAGCCACCGGCTGCGATCGCTCCGCCCATGTTATCGAAGCGCGGCGCAACGTCTTCCGGAGCATGGAAAAGCCACTCGGTGAATGCCGTCCGAACGTCCTTGGCTCCATGGCTTTCCAACTCCTGGTGCATCTGGCGCAACTTGCGTTCGAGGCCGATCGGTAATGCGAAAGATGCTTCGGCGAGGAAGTCCGGCGAGGGATTTTTCTTCACTGTCTCGGCATCACCTACAACGAAGTGCGTTGAGAGATAGGCGACGGTCCCGGCAGGGTTCTTCAACTGGGCCGCGTTCCAGTCGGAAGATGCGTCCGGGTCGCCGCCAGTACCGATCAACCGTATTCGCGGATCGACCGCGCGCACCGCGTCGCTGAAAACCTTGGTGCGGGCGGCAATGAGGTCAATCGTTGGATATCCCGTCTGAAACGTTCCCCAAAGTTCATTGCCGAGTTCCCACAGCAATCCCCCAGAGCCATCACCCCAATGTTCATTCACGTACTTTACCCAAGCGGCGGCCTCTTCCGGAGTGCCAGTGCCGAGATTCAGGGCGATCTGCGGCTGGGCTTCAATCAATTTGCAGTACTGCAGGAATTCATCGGTTCCGAATTGGTTGTATTCCGGGATGCCCCACGCGACATTGAGCATGGACACGCGTTTGTCCAGTGGACCAATGCCGTCCCGCCAATGATAGGCAGAAGTGAAGTTGCCCCCGAAGCGCACCAGTGGAGTCTTCAGGGCACGGGACATCGAGATCATGTCGGGATCCATGCCGTCCACTACGTCTGCGGGAAACAACCCGGCCTGATCCACCAGCACGCGGGTTTCGTCGCGTGCGGAGAGCACGAAATCAGCTGGTTCCAGCGGCACCAGTCTTGCTTCAGGGATCTCCAGCGCGATCTGATACTTCTGCCAACCATCAGCGGTCAATGCGACGGTTTGTGAAGCGAGCACGATATCGGGCCTGTTGCGCTCGCGGATCGAAATCTCCAGCGATCCAGGGCCGCTGATGGGTTTGGCATAAACGCTCGCGTTGTAACGCAGGGTACGATGTAGCGGCAGATAGACACTCTGCCGGATTCCGGTTTCTTTTCCCGGAAGCGCCATGATCAGTAATGAACGAAAGGAATTGGCGGCATCATTCCACCGTGGCTCATAGCGCGCTCCCTGCGCGTAATCCAGAGGTTCCCATGGCAGCGGGAGGCCGAGCGCGGAAGCCCGAGCCAGGGCTGGCTCCTCTTTGATCATCTCCGCAATGCGGCGCGCCGACCACAGGTTCTCCTCGAAGCTAGGGTTGGTGAGCGCATCCGCCCACAGTCCCCCATAGGTGGAGTTGCCAATCGGCTCTAGGAACGTTCCAAAGATAGTCGAGGGAATCTTGAAGGGCAGCGGTTTAGACACATCGACCGTAATTACAGTACTGGTCTTCGTGGGTTTCGCGTGGCTCTGCATTTGTGCGCTCGCAAGCGATGCCGAACACAGAACAGAAACGCCCAGCCGTAACAGATTTCCGATGCTCATGCCATCTTCCTCCCCACACCTAGAACTGCAACCGGAAGAAACCTGAAGGTTATACTCGGCGAGAATGAGTACCTCAACAATTCACGAGAATATCCTTCCGACAATCTGGTTGACAAAGTAAACTCTCAATGCAAGCGTTTACATCGTACGTTAGAAGCCATCAACGATGTTATGGAGGAATCCGGTGAGGAAGAGATTTCGTTTAATTGCCCTGCTTCTGACTTGGCTTCTTGCGCTCTCAGCCAACATCGTCGCGCAATCGCAACGCTGGACCGAGGCCAAGGCCAATCAGTGGTACAAGAATCAGCCTTGGCTCGTGGGAAGCAACTTTATACCGTCCAACGCAATTAATGAACTGGAGATGTGGCAGGCCGCGAGCTTTGATCCCGCGGAGATCGACAAGGAACTCGGCTGGGCTGAAGGGCTTGGCATGAATACCATGAGGGTGTTCTTGCATGACTTACTCTGGCAACAGGACGCCTCAGGTTTCAAACAAAGGATCGACACCTTCTTATCCATCGCAACCAAGCACCATATTCGCCCCCTGTTCGTACTTTTTGATTCTTGTTGGGACCCATTTCCGAAACTCGGGCCTCAACATCCGCCCATACCTGGCGTGCACAATTCGGGCTGGGTGCAGAGTCCCGGGGCAGTTGTTCTGCAGAATCCGGCAGAATACCCAAGGTTGAAGGCCTACGTCCAGGGTGTCGTGGGCGGATTCGCTAACGATTCACGAATATTGGCTTGGGATCTTTGGAATGAGCCGGACAACACAAACGAAGGCTCCTATGGCGCGATGGACCCAAAGAACAAGAAAGACCTGGTCGTCTCGCTGTTGCCGCAGGTTTTTGAGTGGGCGCGGGCGATGAATCCAATGCAGCCGCTTACGAGCGGAGTTTGGGAGGGCGATTGGTCGTCGCCGGAAAAACTCGGCCCCATGGAACGGATCCAACTGGAACAGTCCGACGTGATCTCGTTCCATAACTACGACTGGCCGGAAGAATTCGAGAAGCAGATTGGCTGGCTCGAGGCTTATCATCGCCCCATCATTTGCACCGAGTTTATGGCACGTCCGGTCGGCAGCACTTTCGACGCAATCTTGCCAATCGCTAAGAAGCACGATGTGGGAGCCATCAACTGGGGATTCGTTGTGGGCAAAACCCAAACCAATCTTCCGTGGGATTCCTGGTCGAGGCCCTATACGCTGGAGAAACCAACCCTATGGTTTCACGAGGTTTTCTATCCCGATGGAAAACCCTATCGCGAGCGAGAAACGTCCATCATCCGCGAGCTAACCGGAAAGTCCGGCGCGCAGCAAACCAACAGAAATTGACCAAGGCGGGCACGGCGTGGACTTGGTCACCGGCGACTTGCTTACGTTGTTCGCCAAACCAACGTCAGCTCTCAGCTAGTTCTTGGCCAGCGTTTTGCCGGTTAGCTCGCGAATGATCTCGGCCTCCCGCTCCCGGTAGGGTGTTCCATCGGCACGCAGCACATCGTGAAACCAAACCGGAGGCTGGGTCTCGATGTAGGGACGATTCCACGAATCCCATGGCAGATTGGTCTGGGTCTTGCCATTCACGAACCCCCAGTTGATGGCTGCGACTCGGTGCTTTTTGGCGATGGGCAGAATCGAGTCGAAAGTGCTTCCCGCCGAGCGCGCCATGTATTCCGTGCAGAGCAACGGACGATTGTGTTTTTCAAGCCCTAGAACATGTTTCTCAAAGTCCTCGGGCCAGCTGTAGTTGTGAAACGAGAGGACATCGGATTCCGCCAATTGGATTTCGGTCACCCGTGTGGGCTTGTCTGGCCCTATGGGAGCAAAGTTTTGCTGAAAGATTCCGCTGGTCAGGGGCTGCGACGGATGAGCCTCGCGGGCCCATGCGAACACTTGCGGCAGCAGCGCGATCACTTCCGGACTGTCAGCGGGCTCATTCCACACGTCCCATGCCACGACGCGCTTGTCCGTTGCGAATGCACTCACCACGCCGTACACATATTCCTTCAGGCGTGGATATTGCGAAGGATCCTTGAGCGCAGGCTGACCAGGACCTTGCACCCAACCCGAGTTGTGCACGCCTGGGATCGGCGGATGCTGCGGCCCCAGCTTCGGCTCAGGCTCCCAGCAGGAGTCGAACAGTACGAAAACGGGGTGAATGTGATGTTTGTCCGCGATGGTCAAAAAAGTTTGGACGCGGCGCGTGAAGCCTGCCGAATCCCGCTGCCAAAGCAGGTCGTGCAGGAACACGCGCATCGTGTTCATCCCGAGTCCGTCCGCCCAGCCCAGCTCTTTGTCGATCTGCTGTGGATCGAAGGTCTCTGCCTGCCACATTTCCAACTGGTTAATTGCATTGGTCGGAACATAGTTGCTGCCAACCAGCCATGGTTGCTGCGCATACCACTCATTGGCCTTCGCTTCTGACCAGCGTTGTGCGTAGCCCTTGGTCCAGGCAGGTAACATCAATAATGCCAGGACCGACATGACAATTGCCGACTTTGTATCGCGTTTCATGGGGAACCCTCGTTGTTTTTATTCCGCTGTTATTCTTCGGCTTTGTGTTCGGCGGGAACCTGTGCCTTGGATGACCATTTTTTCCAGAGATCCGGAGCGGCGAGCAATGGTATGTACACGCCGCCGACAACGGAACGCGCCTGAAACCCGGACTGCTTAGCGTCTGCCGTCGAATACCAGTCCGTCAGAGGAACGCGGCTGGGTGATTCGTTGATGAAATGCTGAAGAGGCGCGATCAGGGTGTTGAATTCTTCGTGATTGTCGGTGAGGGTTGCCGTCCACACCTCCCAATCGAGCTTGGTATAGTCGCGCCGATTGTCGAGAGGCAGGCCGAACTTATTGAGATGGGTTTCATAGAAACGAATCTCCGTTTGCGAAACCTTCGCGGGAAACAGGTTGAGACCAAGAATCCGGTCCCACACCAGATTATATTTTTGGCTCCAAGTGCCGGGCTGATCGAACGCCAGGCGGTAATGATCACCCTCCTGCGCCATTTGCGCCCACCGGTTGGCCATCTCCTGGGCCAAGCGCCGATAGGTTGTCGCCTCGGATTTTCGTCCGGTCATATCCGCCAAAACTGAGTATCCGCCGAGCGCAAGAATCGCCTTGATCGACAGGTTCGCGTTATGCGCAAGGTGGCCTGCGAAGTCATCGGTCGAGAGTTGATTCCCCGGATCCATTCCCTCCTTCTGAAGAAATTCCGCCCATTGCTTCAGATGCGGCCAGTAGCGATTCGCATAGCTGGCGTTGCCCTCAATCTTGGCGAGCGCGGCGAACATCAACAGCATGTTGCCGCTCTCTTCCACCGGCATCTGATTCTCGATTGTCCTTTCGCCGCCTCCGTATACTTGCCCGTTCGCTTTGGGATATGTCCCCAGATCGTGCGGGGCAAATGGAAACCGCCACCGCCCCGTCTCGGTGTATTTCATCAACGGTTCCAGTTGAGCTTTCAAGAGTTCAGGGTTGAAGAGCAAGAAGAACGGCGAAGCCGGATAGATGACGTCTACTGTCGAGATACAGCCGTTGCTGAAATTTTCCTTGGGAAAGAGCATCGGATGTCCATCCACGTCTGCTACGAGCTTACTGGCCGCGATGGTCTGCCGAAACGCGAGTTCTGCAACTTCGGCGTACGCGTCTCCTCCTACGCGGCGCAGATCCGCCGCAAGTTCATCATCGAACTGTCGGGACCGCTGATCCAGGCTGCTGTAGTCCTGTTCCGCCTTCTCCAGCAATTCGCCCATCGTCATCCCGTTGCGGCGCCAGTAAGGACGCAGCCACTGCTTCAGGTATTCGATGGAATAGATATCGTCATAGGCAAGCAGGACATGGCGGGAAGAAGCGCTGCTGCCGACTTGCCCGAGATCAAACACCGAAGCCAGCACGGTTCTGCGATCGGCCCGCCGAGGCATGTCCATGTCGTCGAATGACAATGCCTTCCCGGCCGCAAACTGTGACTCCACATCGTCGCTCGCCTGTGTAGTCGCACCCGCACCCGCCTGATCAGGCACGGCCAGCAATAAATATCCCCAGTCGATGCGAAGATCGTCACCCGACTTTTGCAGCACGGGCTGTTCGAAGTCGGATGCGCGCAAGACTGTCATTGCCTTGAGCCGGGAACGCGACCACACGACCTCCTGCGTGCCACTGTCGACCGCCAGAGATGAGTCTGCGGCAAACAGTAGCTGAATACTGTGGGGAGCGGCGTCCTGGGATCGCGCCGTCATTGTGATGTAAGTCACGGGCCGCGACATTACGTCTGGGTCGCTCGGAAGCAAGGGAGACAGGAAATCGACTTCCAGGGATATACCTTGACCCGCAAACTGATAGCGCGTACGGGTAGGCGTCACGGTCAGACTCGTCTCGGGCAGTGCGGCGACGCTCCGCGGAGCATCTCCCATCCAGCGAAAGACGTTCCCGTCGATGCGGACCAAACCGGTGAGACGCTGCGCCTTGCCCGTCCAGTGGTGGGTCGGCCCGTCATTCAGGTGATCGCTCATGGACCAAATGCTGAAATAGGGATCATGTGTAACCAATGGGACGGCAGGTGGTCGAGCCGTTTGCGCACCAGCGAACGTGCCGAAGAGCATGACAGCAAGCAAAATTCTTGTCGAAAACAGGTGACGGCGCATGGAATCCTCTTCTTCGGTGGTTCCCAATGAACCGCCGCACAGTTTACTTGGTTTAAATGCCAATGTACACGTTTACACAATACCCAGAAATTGACCGAGAATAATACATCTTCGTACTTGCACTCAATCATCCGAGCTCGGTGGCGGGAAAGTGACAATCAAGCGTGCAGCGTGACGATCGCCGCATTGGCCGCCGGGACGCGAACCTGCAATCCTGTTCGGGTTCGGCTGACCTCTTCTTTCCGAGCAGGCTTCCATAAGCCGGCGGAAGATGCGGCCGCATCCGCTAGCGTGATGCCGGATTTGCTTTCTAACGAGGATCCTGACAGACGGACCAGTGATCCACCACGAAACGGTGTGGATGCGTCTACAACAACGATCGCGTCAGTCGACGGCTCCTTATTAATCAGGGTGAGTAGGGTGCGGTCCTTGCTCGGCTGGGTTGCGTACGCTGTGATGTTTCTGTTTCCGTAATCGATGCTGCTGCCTATGATGCGACCCGCGCCAGATTGTGCAAACGCGAGCATACCGTAGTACTCGGGAGCTGCCCAGTAGTGGCCCTGCTCATCGTCGCCGATTGGCGAATAGGAACTGACGAAGCCCCGCTGGTTAACCCCGGTCTCCATGTTCACACCAGAGCAACCTGCGGAAGCGAGCACGAACATGAAGTCGAGCACCCAGAGAGCGGCCGCAGTGGTGTCGCTCACCCCAGGTTTGCCGCCGCCGGAGAAGGAGTTTGTTTCACAGATTCGGTAGGGTACGCCAGAAGATTCCGAGGCAGTCCTGAGTTTCTCAAGAATGGGAGCGAGCTTTGGATCCGTGTGAAGAAGCTTGTCGATGCTGCTGGTAGGATTCTGGCCCTCGCGATAGTAGTGGTGGGTGAGGAGCTTGATATCCTTGCCTTCGTCGACGGCAAATCTTGCGACCCAGTCGGTCGCGCCCGCCACATCAGGCCCGGCGAAGGCAATGTTCGGAATGGCCTTGCGGAGCGCGTCTCGATAGGCGTGATACTCACGAAGGTACTCGTCATAGCCATAGCCCGTGTGGCGAAGACCTTCGTGGCGCGGAAACAGGTCGGGCTCGTTACCTATTTCAAAGGCAAGCAGATTCCCTTTCGACGCGGCCGTGACTGCTTTCGCCTCAGCAACCGCATTTTCCAGCGTGCCATTGCCTAGATTGAGCCCCCAAATGAGTTTCCATCCGGTCGCATCGAGAAAGGAACCGAGATCACGAAGCACGGCGTCGTTAACGACCGATCCCGCTTTTCCCTCGGGCGAGGAGAGCGGCTGCCCAGTCGCGGAATAGGAGGAGTAATCCGAAGTATTTCCACCAACACGTATGACTCCACGCGCTCCCAATGTTCGAACGAGTTGAACGTAAATTGAATTTTGCGCGCTAAGCAGACCCGGACGCGCCACTGAAGAGATCTCGTAGCCAAGTCCCATGAAGTCCGACGGAATAATCGCAACGGTCTGCGCGGGATCGAGCCTAACACGCACTTCCGGTTCACTCGATACAGCCTGCAGCCTACCAGCGAAATGCGATTGGGCGATTGCGGCCGCGCCGAGCCCTACAGCTTGCGTCAAAAATGTACGCCGATTCATGTCTTGACTAAATTTCGCGCCCTCACAACCGGGGCTGGGGTGGCTTCGTTGGACTGCCAACCGCCGCACCTGTGACTTTGACCGACCGACGAAAGAGTCGGCCACGTTCGGCTACGTAGAGCCAGTCCAGATTCTTGCCGCCGCATGCCAGGTCGGAAATAACGCCGCGCTCGGGAGGTTTCATTATCCCGGCGACACGGCCAAAGGTGTTGCCGATCCTGTTCCCCAGCCCCGGACCAGCGACCAGCCCGAACAGACGATTGCGTTGATTCCGTATGCCGCGGCGAAGCTGCACATTACAGCTTTTCCTCGCTTGAGTGCATATTATAAGAATGTCTGTTCGCGCACCAGGCGGCTACCAGTCGAGCTTCTCGGGCAGAAACTCTGCGAACAGATCATCGTAATAGGGCTTTAGCTCTTGAACATTGGGCTTGCTATGTCCCTTCGAGTATAGGTCGTAGGGGCTGAACTTCTTCACCCACTCCAGCATGGCTGCATCCTTGTCATTCATCAGGTGCGTATACGCGCCGCGCCGGTGCCATGGATAGAAGGAGTGAAAGCGCAGCATATAAAGCGCCTCGTCAGGCAGGTAGGGCTTCATCACCTCGGCAATGTAACCGTCGTGGCCGAAGGACATATGCACGTTCTCCAGTCCGCAGTTGGGCTCGTAGATGCCAAACTTAGTCTGACACTCGGCCACGTGGCGATCCGGGTTATTGCGGAAGTACTCCGGAAAAACGATCTGATCCGACAATACACAACCCACTGGGAAGGTATCGCCCACCACCCCCCACTGCGGCTCACCATACAAGCAAAGGCACTTGCCCAGGTCGTGCAGGAAACCGACTAGAACCATCCAGCGCGGTTGACCGTCGCGACGTATCGCCTCAGAGGTCTGCAGCAGATGCTCGATCTGCGTCAGGTCGGTATCCGGATCGCTATCATCGACCAGCGTATTCAGAAGCTCCGCCTCCTCCCAAACGGTTTTCTTGCCCTTCTTGAGGCCGCCCGTGAAACGAACCCACAGGCATTGTGCCACTTTCGATAAACAGCAACAATCGTCCTTCGCTTCGCTCAGGATGACAAACTTTGCTGGGCGACGAAATTGCTAACGCTGCTAACTCCGTCCTTCGCGTTCTTTTGCGAAGGACGGATCACCCTACTTTGTTTTGCTACCCAGCGAAAATCGACAGCGTGCGCCAGCCAGCTTAATCCGCCAAGCGGTAGACGCGGATGTAGTCGAAGTTCACGACGAAGCCGGCGGCGTTCTCAGCGGAGAGGCCGATTTGGGCGTTGATGCCGAGACTGTGCTGCCAGGTTCCGCCGTGGGTCCAATGTTCACCGTCGTTGCTGGAATAGGCGGTGTAGAGCTCAGTTCCGCCAGGTCCTGAACGCTTTACGACGCGGAGCCAGGTGGTCTCGGAGGCCGGTCCGATGATCATGTTTCCGTAGATTGGATAGTTTGGTGGGACTGGTCCCATCTGCTTTCCGAATTCCGTCTGCCGCGTGTCGAAGGCGGGAAAGACATCCAGCTTGATGCTGTTCTGATCATTCCCGTAGATGAACAGCGTGCCTTGCGCGAAGTTGTAGCAGCACGAATTGTCGAAGGGAACAGCGGTGGTTATTTTCGTTTCCACGATGTAATTTCCGCGGGGCGCGGGTTCGCCGAGAATGGCAACGTGCTGCGGATCGCCATTCTCGTCGGGGCCCATGGTTTCGACTTGATAAGAGCTGCCGGTAAGCGTGTAGGCGTTGTTGGCGTTGGGATGGATGAAATGCCACTGCGGGGACAGGGTGGTTGCATTGAATTCATCGGACAGGGCGGTGATCTCCTGCCCGGGTTGGTCGTCGGGCGCGACCGCCGGTTGATAGTAGCTGGTCTGCCAAGGTTGAGCCGCGGGAGCGGATTGTCGAGTGTCAGAGGCCCCGTAGCCACCGCGAACTTCGGGCCAGTCGTCGACCCAGTCAATGGCGTCGATCAGCGCCGGGCGGCGCGTAAATCCGGGATATCCCGAGAAATAAGGACTCTGGCGGTTCACGGCGTGGTAGAGCATGAAATCCTGGCCGGATTCGTCTTCTAAGACTACGTTGCCGCCCGGACCAACCCACTCATTTCCATTCGCAGCGATAGAGAAAGTGCCGCCGGGCGCAAAGGTGTTGAGGGGGACTCCACTCTGGTCGAAGAAGGGGCCGGTGGGAGTGAGAGCCCGGCCGACTAAGACGCTGTATCCGGTGAGAGGGCCGTTACAGCAGTTGGTGGTGGAGACGAAGAGGTAGTAGTAGCCGTCGTGTTGCCAAAAATTGGCGCCTTCGAAACGGTTGTCGATCGCGATTTGTTGTTCGGACGTTGGATCGGATGTAAGGCCGTCAGCGGAAAGTTTGCGGATGCTGACGCCGCCGTTGTAGCTGCCATAGGAGATATAGCGCTGGCCAGAGGCGTCCTGAGTCTCGTCGGGATCGATGACGGCGCGGAGGAAGGAGTTGTTGTAAGGATTGGGTTCTGGAGCGACGACGGGATTGCCGCTATCGGTCCAAGGTCCGGCGGGACTGGCGCTGGTGGCGACGCCGATGGCGGACCCGCCTCGCGACGTAGTGGGCGCGACATAATAGAGGTAGTACTGATTGTTGAAGAATTTGACTGCGGGCGCCCAAAGATTTGTGGTGACATTGCCCATCCACGCGGGAAGAGATTGCAGAACGTCACCGATGTAGGTCCAGTGAATCAGATCCACAGAACTGAAGGATGAAATGAGGTGATTTTTGAGATTTCCGTTCGCGTCTTTGTCGTTGCTGTTGAGAGGGTCTCCGGTGCAATAAAGATACCAGAGGTTAGAGCTGCCTTGGTTTTGTTTCATGACGGCGGGATCGGGGCAGCTTACTACCGGGCCTGTTTTGGGATCGTTAAGCGCGAGCGGGTTGGTGTAAGTGGTAGAAGGTGGAAGCAGAACCGCTTGTTCCTGAGTAGAAGTTTGAGCGTGGGCTGGCATGGAAGCAAGGACGACGAGCGCGGCAGCAACCCCGGTGAATAGTTTCTCAGTCAGACGCATAAACACTCCTTTCCGCGATGGGCGGAAATAGCAGAAAAAGTGGATACTTTGCTGCGCAGCAGACACAGCCGAGTCGAGCTGTTCACTTGGTTGGCGGTGCGCTGTGCGCGGCATGCCTACTCTTCGAAAGAGGCGTCCCTCGAAATTTGCCGAGAGGCGCCTAAGGGGAGAGTTGTCGAGGGAACTGGATGCCAAATTATCTGGGAGGGTTGGCGGTGGGGTTGCTGGGGGTGGGGCTTAATCGAGTGGTACCGCGGCGCGATCAATAAACTTCCGCGGGCATCGCGGAATCCACCCTTCCGAAAGTGCGCCAACGATGGGGCCCGGATGTTGTGCTGGTCTGAGGGAGATCCTCAGGTGGTGAAAATAGTTTTGTTTAGGAACTCGTTGCGAAACTTTCCTTGCGGGTCGTACTTCTTACTCAGTTCGATGAACTCGGGCATCTTGGTGTAGATAGTTTTCAGTTCCGCGGGAGGAGTGGTGAAGAGTTTTCCCCAGTGCGGGCGGGCGTGGAAGGGAGCTAATTCTTTTTCGATGACCGGTAACAACTTGCTGACGGCGGGCCAGTCCTGCTTCCAGGTGAAGTGAATGGTCACGCAGGGTTGGTGGTAACAGGGACTCATCCATAGATTGTCGGCCGCGATGGCGCGGATTTCCGAAATCAATAAGTGCGGACCAACTTGGTCGCGGAGGCCCTCAATTGCCATGATCGCCTCGACTGCGTTGGGCCGGGGCACGAAATACTCCGACTGCAATTCCTTGCCCGCGCTTGGCGTGAAACCCATGCGGAAGTGCGGCAGGCGTTCGTACCAGGGGCCGGGGACGCCCATCTGCTCGGTGCAATTCTCGGCGGAAAGTTCGGCGATGGGATGGAGATTCTTGGTCGCTTTTTTGGCTCCGAAAAATTCAGGAGTCGCGTCGAAGGGCTGGCCCTTGTCTTCGCGGGTTTTGATCCAGACTTCGTTGACGCGCTGCTTTTGCCAATCGGTGAAGAGGCTGACGCTATAGCCACTGGATTCGATGGCATCGAAGTGGTCTTTCACGGCAGGGAGCGGAAGGTTTTCGTAAACGTACTGGCGCATGGTGTAGGCAGGCTGAACGTCGAGCGTGACTTTTGTGATTACGCCCAGAGCGCCGAGACCGACAACGGATGCAAGAAAAGTCTCGCCGTCTTGGGCGCGGGATAGGTTCACCACGTCGCCGTCGGCGGCGACCAGTGCCAGGGCCGAGACCGCGGTCGCGAGGTTGCCGTTAGTTTCGCCGGATCCATGAGTGGCGGTCGTGCACGCACCGGCTACAGAAATGTGGGGCAATGACGCCAGGTTGTGCAAGGCAAAACCTTTGCCGTCGAGATAGGGGCAGAGCTGCCCATAAGTCATGCCGGCGTTGATGGTGACGGTATGAGCGGCCGCGTCGAGTTCAACTACTTCGTCCATCGACTTCAGGGAAAGGAAGCTATCGGTGCTGTCAGCGATGTTATTGAAGCAGTGGCGAGTGCCGAGAACTTTTAGTTTGTTTTCTTTCTTAACGTAATTGCGCACTTGAGCGAGAGAGTTCGCGGAATACAAACGGTCCGTGCTGTATTGAAGATTGCCGGCCCAGTTTTTCAGCTTGTCGTTGGATGCCCAGGTAAGCGGAGAGGAAATAGCCGGTCTAGCCATCACGGCGGCGAAGAGCTTGAGGAAGGTTCGCTTATTCATGGCGGTAATCCAGTGATATGGGGTGGGCCGGAGTTGCTCTTGTTTGGCCCTCAAGAACGCGGCAATTGTACTCTGTTCCTCGCTCGGCGAGCCTTTTGTCGAAGAATGCTTTCTGCGGCGGGTGGATCAGGTCTTCAGGGTGGGAAGGCGGTGATTCGCAGCTTCGCGGCGGCATAGGGGATCAGCCTAGCGCAGCAACAACGTTGGCTGCCCCGCGACACGCGCGCCCGCTTAGTGATATCGTTTAGCCTTTACTAGAAACCCCTAAGGTTGGAGATGAATTGATGGCTCAGGTAAAAATCACCGTCAGACCCAATGGTCCGCTTCGCGTCGAAGCCCCGGAAGGTTCCATCGAATTAGTGGACGTCAACGGCACGCCATTCGATCTCACCGGCAAGACCGCATTTTCACTGTGCCGCTGCGGCGGGTCAGTCAACAAGCCCTTCTGCGACGGAACCCACAGCCGCATCGGATTCCAAGGCGCCGAGTTAGCCGTAAAAAAAGCGGAAGGCGGTTCATCTTCCTAAGGAATTAAAATTAAAGAGAGGACGAACCTACCGTTCTCGGGCAGACCGAAGGGGAAGGCGGCGAGACTCCCTGCGAAGTTACCCGCCAGCCTTATGGCCGGATCGCCATTGCCAACGCTGGCGCCTACGCCGATGAAGCGATCCACCGGGCGTACCGGGCGGTGGGGGAAATTAAGAAAAGCTGATCTCCGGTTGCCGAGGTCCTAAACGCACAGTCGGAACCGCTGGCAGGAGCTAGTGGTCGTCCGGGTGTGCGCGGTTCAGCTGTTCAGCTTTGCTTCGCGCCTCCTGCGCCTGCTGCGTCATGCCTTTGGCCTGATACGCGTCTGCCAGAGCATTCTCCAATTCGGCGTCGTCGCCGTTATCGTCTCGTTCTTGCGAAAAAGAAGCGATAGCCTCCCCGTACTGTTTGAGTCGGGCCTGCGAAACACCCATCCGATAGTAGACGCCGCGAGCCTTTGGTTCCAGACGCAACGCGGCTTTGTACTCGCTGATCGCGGCTTCATCATTGTGCTGTTCCGCCAGCGCCACTCCCAGGGCGGCATGGGCAGTCTCGTTGTCGGGCTGCTGCGCGACCAGCTTGGCAAATTCTTCCTGCGCTTGTTTCGGTTGGTCCTGCCTCAGATAGAGGGCTCCCAGCTCCATGTGGGCTCTCGCGTTCTGGGGCTGCACATCCAGGACCCGTTTCAACTCGCTTTCGCCTTCCGCCAATTGTCCCTTGGCGAAGTAGGCGTGCGCGAGCGCGTAATGAGCCGACGCATCCTGAGGGCTCCGCTGTACTTTCTTTTGCAGCTCACCGATCATGCGATCGATATTCCGGCTGGCATCCCTGGCGGAGCCGAAGCGGACTCCGGAACCGCGCCACCGCTGTATCCCCAACGCGCTGCCGGCAACGATGAGCGCCATGAAGAGCAACACACCGACCCGCCGCAGCGGCTTATCGTGCTGCGGCGCAGCGCAGGCAATCAAAGCGCCGAGGATCAGTCCGCTGACCAGACCGCCGGCGTGGCAAGCATTGTCGATGCCAGGGACCATGCTCCCAAACAGGACGTTAAAACCGACGAAGAACAGAAGACTCCTTAGGGTCCCTTTGATCGCGACGCTCGACAGCGAGAACTCACCGAGATAGAACGATGCAATCAACGCTCCTGCCAAGCCAAAGATCGCGCCTGAGGCGCCCACGCTCAATACCTGAGGATTCCATCCCGCGCTCGCCAAACCTGCCGCGATGCCGGTGATCAGATAGATGGCAGCAAAAGTCGCGCGCCCATAAAGCGATTCGCACAGCGCTCCCAAGTCCCACAGGCACCACATGTTGAACGCGATATGCATGAGGCCGCCATGCAGGAACATGTAGGTCAGCAGCCGCCACCATTGCCCGGACAAGGTGAGTGGCCCGAAGTTGGCGCCAAAACGCACCGTAACCTCCCCGGGAAAGTCCATGACGGAGCCACTGGCGAAGGCCATCGCCAGAAAGACCGCGACGTTCGCGCCAAATAATATCTGCGTAAGACTGATGCTGGATTCGCGGCGCACCCACGGGGCGGCCATAACCGGCTGGGGCGCGTCGTCAGCCAATTCGCCACGCTGCGCGGCCTCGTGCTGCACACACCATTGACAAACCTTCTTCCCCCAGGTCAGCGGAGGAAGCTGTCGCCCACATCGAATGCAATTCGCCATGTCTTACAAAAGAGTATCAGCAGTCTGCTAAGTTTGGGGGATGGCGCAGGTCTTGATCCTGCCGTGGAACAACGGCGGCTTCAGCGCCGCGCGACGCGCCCCAACAAAAGCGCCCGTTATGCCCCGGACGAAATGACTCCAAACTAGTGAATGGTCTTCGTCTTGCGCGACATGTAATCCATCAGCAGATACTGCCCCAGCGTATAGGGCGTGGTGAAGTAGGCCTTCCCGCGGCACATTTCCGTGACTTTTTGCACGAACTGCACCAAGCCGTAATCGGACGCCAGCATGAAGGTGTTAATCAGCACGCCCGCGCGTTTGCACTTCGACACTTCTTCGAGCGTCTGGCTCACCACCAGCGGGTCGAGACCGAAGGCGTTCTTGTAAATGCGCCCATCTTCCAGCGTCAGTGCCGAGGGCTTCCCATCGGTGATCATCACAATCTGCTTCATGTCTTTTCTTTGCCGCTGCAAGATTCTCTGGGCCAGACGCAATCCCTCCCGGGTGTTGGTGTAATAGGGACCCACCTTGACCCGCGCCAGTTGCGACAACGGAATCTCTTCTGCCGAATCGTGGAACAGCACCAGCGAGAGCGAGTCCCCCGGATACTGCGTGCGGATTAAATGGGACAGCGCCATGGCAACTTTTTTTGCGGGCGTGAATCGGTCTTCGCCGTAGAGAATCATGGAGTGGGAGCAATCGAGCATCAGCACCGTGGCGCACGACGACTGATACTCACACTGATGCACCTGCAAATCGGAATATTCAATGTTCAACGGCAGCGTGAGCCCCTCGCGCTGGATCGCACTGGAGAGCGTGGCCGTGATGTCGAGATTTAGCGTGTCGCCGAACTCGTAGGTCTTAGCCGACCCACTGGTTTCAATGCCGGTGGCAAGATCACGCGTATCATGCCGCCCAAAGCTCGATTTACCCAGCGACCCTAGCAGGTTGCGCAGTGATTTGAATCCGAGGAAGTCGAGACTCTTGTCGGTAATTTCAAACTTGGCCTGCTGCGCTTCGCCAGTCTGCCCGCCCACGCTGGACTGCCGCGCCGGGTCGTAGGGACGATCGATCGAGATGTAGTCTTCCTGCTGCATCCGCTCCATCAGCTTCTCGATCAGTTCGTCGAGTTGCCCTTCCCTCTGCATCTGCTCGATCTGCTCGCGCAGGTTCTCATCGAACATTTCGCCATTGAGCAGCGCCTGCTCAATGGCCCGCTTGAGTTCGTCCAGCGTCTGCTCGCCTTCGGGCCGTTCGTACCACATGGATTCTTGAAACCCGCTCTGCAGCAGGTAATCCGAGAGCGCGCTGAGCAGGTCCTCCATGCTCATCTCGCCCGCAGGGTCAGGCACGTATTTGGAGTAGCGAATGCGTTTCATAAAAACGACTGCCGGCTTCCGGCGCTCGGCTTTCGGTTGCCACCGCGGACTAGGATCGTGCCGCGCCGCGGCGGCTTTCTCAGAAGCCCGCAAGCCGGATTGAGCAAGCCGGATGCCCCTAATTAAACTGCCTTCTCTGTCGGTACGGCCGCTCCTCCGGCTCGAACGATTTTTCCCGCGCCGCTTCCGGTTTCTTCTCTCCCGCCTGGAACACACGCTCCTCGCTCCGGCCGATGCGCTTGTGCGCATGCAGCCCTTCGAGAATGAACTCTGCCGCAGATACCTGCTGCTCGGGACTCTCTTTCTGCGAAACCCCGAGTGGTCCGAGCTTGTCCACCAGTCCTTGGATGCCTTTCAACTTTTCCAGAGCTTCCACCGCCGGTACCGAATCCGACAACTGAACCTCTCCGCCCAGGTCGAACCACTGCACGATCTGCTGCACATTCGAGCCCGTGTAATACTCGTCGTAGGTCTTCGCAATCGCGGCGCGAATCAACTCGCGCCCCACCCAGTCCGCGCCCTTCATTTCGCCTTCGTATTCCAGTTCAAGCTTGCCGGTAATCGCCGGCAAAGCCGCGTACACGTCGCTGATGCGAGGCACAACCACTTTCTCGGCGTTGCGAATCGCGCGTCTCTCCGCGTTGGAAACGACGTTCTCCATCGCCGAGATCGGAAGCCGCTGACTGACGCCGGAGCGCTTGTCGATCTTCTTGTCCTCGCGGGCGGCGAAGGCCACACGCTCGATCACCTCCTGCACGTAGTTCGGCAGATGCAGAGGATGCCCGTTGCGGTGCGTCCAGGCCTCCTGCGCCGTGATCGCAATGCCTTCCTCGACGGTCGCGGGATAGTGCGTGCGAATTTCCGATCCGATGCGATCTTTTAGCGGCGTAATGATCTTCCCGCGCGCCGTGTAATCCTCCGGATTCGCGCTGAACACCAGCGCGACATCGAGCGGCAGCCGGATCGGATATCCCTTAATCTGCACATCGCCTTCCTGCATGATGTTGAACAATCCCACCTGAATCTTTCCCGCCAGATCGGGGAGTTCGTTGATGGCGAAGATGCCGCGATTGGCGCGGGGCAGCAAGCCGTAGTGAACCGTCAATTCGCTCGATAGTTCATGACCGCCACGGGCCGCCTTGATGGGATCGATGTCGCCAATCAAATCGGCGATGGTTACATCCGGGGTAGCCAGCTTCTCTACGTAGCGGTCGTCGGGCGTTAGATAAGCGATCGGCGAATCCTCCCGCAACCGCGCCACTTCTTCGCGGCAGCGCCGGCAGATCGGAGCGTAAGGGTTATCGTGAACTTCGCAGCCCGAGAGATACGGCATGTGAGGATCGAGCAGAGTAGTCAACGCCCGCAGGATGCGGCTCTTCGCCTGGCCGCGCAGCCCGAGCAAAATGAAATTATGGCGCGAAAGAATCGCGTTGACAATCTGCGGCACCACCGTGTCATCGTATCCGACAATGCCGGGAAACACTGCAGCGTCGCCGTTGGCACGCAATCGGGCCGTCAGATTCTCGCGAAGTTCGTCCTTAACGCGGCGCGTGCGTAATCGTTCTTCGGAGAAAATGCTGCGGCGCAGCTCACCCAGGGTGCGCGGAAGACTACTCATGAACAGAACCCCCACAATCAAACTTTCCAAGATTATACGCGCCGTGATCAGCGCCCGTTCACCCGTCACCCGGCGGCCGAAGAACTGGCCCCGAAGTCACAAGCGCCGCCCGCACCCTTTAGCCGGCATGCCCATTGCCCCCGGCCTTTTCGCGCGCCCGTGCCGCTCGACGGAGGTTGGGAACAATGCTTCCCAGATAAGCCGCGACCGTCTGGATGCGCTCAGTTTCGGTTCGCATCGTGAGCAGTTTCTGTTTGAAGTCCAGATCGAGCGGCAGAGAACCCGCCAGGTAATAAGAAAGCGCGCCCGGACTGGCTGCGGATAGATCCTGCACCGCCCCGGCCAGCGCCAGAATCTCCCCGTGCAGCTGAATCGCCCTGGCTCTGTCCTCCGGGGGCGGAGTGCCCGGTTCGTTTTCATCCGGCACCAGCAATACGTCCGCCTGCAAAAAAGTGCGCTCCCGGTTCAGCTCGAGCACCTCAAAGCGCTTGCGTCCCTCCGCAACCAGATCGAGACGCCCGTCGGGATACTGTTTGGTAATGCTGACAATCTCGGCGGTGCATCCAACTTCTGCGACGCCGCTTTCCACAACGCGCACTACGCCAAAGGGCGCATGGTTTGCCCGACACTCGCCAATCATCTCTTTGTATCGCGGCTCGAAAATGTGCAAAGGCAGGGGAGCGCCAGGCAACAGTACGACCTCAAGCGGGAACAGGGGAAGCATTACCACGAAGTCTCCCATAGCAGGCCGCGCACAGCGGCGCGAGCGGTCCGATTGTACGCCATGGCGCGTACGACATGGCTTTCTCCACCACAACGGGTCCGGCATGGCCTCTTCGACTTACCTGGCCTCGCGTCTGTCTTCGCGTCTTGACTTGCCGGGTCGCGGAGAATACAACCCGAACATGGAACTTGTGGGGAAAGTGGTTGTGGTCACGGGCGCTTCCATGGGCATCGGCGAGGCCATCGCAAAACTTTTTGCCAGGGAAGGGGCGAGCGTGGTTCTGCTCTCGCGCGATGCCGGCCGAGCCGAGGCGGCGCGCCTGCGGATCGGGTGTCCGGAACGCACTGTCGCTCTTTCCTGCGATGTCCGGCATTCGGAGGAAATCGATCGCGTTTTAGGCCTGACCCTGCATCACTTTAAGCGCGTCGATGTGTGGATCAGTAACGCCGGGCACGGCTTGATCGATTCCGTCGCGGAACTAGACATGGCCGCATGCCACGCAATGTTCGAAACCAATTTTTTTGGCGCCCTCTCGGCGCTGCAGGCAGTGATCCCGGTCATGCGCCAGCAAGGCGGCGGCACGATCATCAATGTTTCCAGCGTCGCCGGCCACATCCCTCTGCCGTTTCACGCCGCCTACAGCGCCACGAAGTTCGCGCTGAACGCCATGGGCAAGGCAGCAGGCGTCGAACTGAAAAAAGACGGGATTCACGTGCTGACCGTCTGTCCCGGCTATGTGCGTACAGCCTTCAGTGAAAACGCCGTTCGCGGAAGCGAACTAAAGAAGGTACGCCCGAGTTCGCTGCGCGGCATCGGCGCCGAACGCGTGGCCCGCGCCACCCTGCGCGGATACCTGAAGCACAAACGGGAGGTGATTGTCCCGTGGACGATGCATTTGCCCGTGAAGCTCTATCAACTGTTCCCGGGCATGGTGGAGTGGGCGATGGGCAGGATGGCGAAATAACCACCTGCAATAACGTCCTTCGAATCGCGAGCCCGATTACCCCAATTCCGCCAGCATGGCTTCCATTTCCGATTGCGCATGCAGATTGCCGGTCCGCCGCGCCGAGGCAATGCCATCCTCGAGCATCTTCTTTGCGTCTTCGACTCGTTCCGCCCGCACCAGCGTTTGCGCCGCCATGAAATATCCTGCGGTGTAGTCCGGATGTCCTTCGAGCAGGATCGAGAATTCCGCCAGCGCGCGGTCGAAATCGCCCTGCTTGGAGTACTCCATCGCGAGCCCATAACGCGCGAAAGCGTCTTGGGGATTTTCCGTCAGGATTTCGTTGAGGGTAGCAATACGATCCATAGAGTCGATCCTGCCTCTGCAGAGGAGATTACTACAATCAGCCCAGAGCAGCGCAGGCTGCTATGTCTGGAGGCGATAGATCCCGAGCGCCGCTGTTTTTCGGGCGGAGCGAAAGCCGGCTCGGAGCGAAGTCGAAGGGAATCTCGCGCGGATTGACACGCTGACCGGAAAAACCCGCGAAGAGCCACGATTGGGGCGAAGCCCGCAGCAAGGGACTTGCCACCCAGGTGGGTAGCGAAACTGGCCAGACCTTCCTCCAACTGATTACAATTGCCAGTCCCAACAATTCCGGAATGCGAGACGAGTCAATTGGCCTGCCCCTTTTTCATGCCGGTGGCGAAACTGGAAAATGCGAACTGGCCGCATCCGGCGAGGCTTCCTCTGGGACTAGGATGGAGCGGTCATTGCACGGCCCCCGGCCATGAAGGCGAACTTCCGGCGCAAGATGTTCTGGAAACATTCTGCAACCTGGGATACGCCGGGGGTTGCAGCTGGTCGCCCCCGGAGCGCCGCTGCGATGCAGTGCGATTCGCGGTCTCCGCGCCGCCCGACTCGGCAATGGTCCCGCAGCGAGACACCGCCGCGACTGCCCGCACTCTTCTCCTGGGCTATGTTTGCGAGCGAGATCATCGACCGGTCGAGCATGGCGATCTGGAATTCGACGTGCCGCGGGCGATCTGGCTGCGGCGACACAACGACGCCCGCATCCAGAAGATGGCGGAGTGTTTCCTGGAGTCATATTTGAAAAAGAAATCCTGAAAGCGACGGTTTCACCCGGCGTTGCCAAAAAGGAAAGACCCCCATGACAGACGTTACACTGACGCCCCGCCCAGTGCGGGATTCGCAATCCGAAATGGCCGAAATCGTGCTGCCGAATGACGCCAACCCGCTCGCCGCGCTACTCGGCGGACGGCTCATGCACTGGATCGATCTCGCCGGCGCCATGGCCGCGCATCGTCACTCGCGCAACTACGTAGTGACCGCCTCGGTTGATCACATCGATTTCCTGGTTCCGGTTCGGGTTGGAGATCTCATCATTCTTCGCTCCTCGGTCAACCGTGTCTTCCAAACTTCGATGGAGGTGGGCGTGAAAGTTTACGTGGAAAATTATCTTGCCGACACCGCCGAACACGTGGCCTCCGCATACCTGTCGTTTGTGGCCATCGACGGCGCCGGAAAGCACCTGAAAGTTCCGCCGGTCATTCCCGAGACGGATGACCAACAGCGCCGCTACGACGACGCTGGACGGCGCCGCGAGATCCGACGCTCCGAATTGGAACGGCGGCGTAGAGCTCGCAAATTTTGACCGACCATGCGGCTCCGTCCTGAAAGGGCGCGGCTTTCCGTGAGTGGGTGAGGTTATAGTTCACCGCCTGCACTTCGCCTTCACCATTACCTTCCACTATCTGTTCCCCCAGCTCACCATGGGCCTGGCGCCTCTCATCGTCGTGCTCAAGACGCTGGCGCTCCGTCGCAACGATGAAACCTACCATCAGGCGGCACGCTTCTGGGCCAGGATTTTTGCCATTAACTTCGTCCTCGGGGTGGTGACCGTGATCCCCATGGAATTTCAGTTCGGCACGAACTGGTCGCACTTCTCGGGTTTTGCCGTGGGCGTGGTCGGCCAGACCCTCGCTATGGAAGGTGTGTTCGCTTTTTTCCTAGAGTCGGCCTTCCTCGGCCTGTTGCTTACGGAGAAAAACGGCTCGGTCCCTGGGCCCACTGGTGGTCGGCAGTCGCGGTGTCTCTGGGGTCGTGGCTCTCGGGATTTTTCATCATCGCCACCGATGCCTGGGTGCAACATCCAGTAGGCTACGCCAAGGCCGCCGACGGATCGCTCGAGCTCTCCAGCTTTTGGGCTCTGGTCCTGAATCCCTGGGCAGGGTGGCAATACGCCCACAACATGAGTGGCGCCGTGATCACAGAGAGCAGTGACATGTTGCAATACCTCGCTGGAGTCAATGAACATGCGGTCTTGCGCATTGTTGGAAGCAAGCGATGGAGCGTAGCACATTTTCTGAAGACAATTCAGTATCTTTTGGAATACGGAGGTCGCTTCTTAACAACTTGATGCTACTGTACGAGTCCTGACGGCCTGCGCCTTCGGAAAGAACGGAATTACTTCTTGTTTGCCAACGATCGATCCGCCGTGATGGACACGAGCAGAGGCAAAGGAGATTACAATCGGCACCATGCAGGGTGATCGCACAGTGCTGGAAGCACTTGGTGGTGAAGAAGGCTGCAGGCGGCTATCCGCAGCGTTTTACGCGCGCGTCGGCAAAGACCCAGTTCTTCGCCCGTTCTTCCCTGGCAAAAGCCTGAGGTGTGCGATCGAAGCCTTCGCTGCTTTTCTCATTCAATTTCTGGGCGGAGATGAAGAGCAAACGCAGTTCCGATGGTGGTTGAGCCTGCGCGAATCACATGCGCGCTTCCAGATTAGCCCCGAAGCACGACGCGCGTGGTTGAAAAATATGGAAGCGACCCTGGATGTCACCCCGCTGGATGAGGGAACCAGGAATGGGCTTCGCAATTTTTTCTCGCATAGCTCCGCCTATGTTATCGGAAGTGATGCTGGCAAGCCAGATCATGAAGAGTTGGCTGTCCGTTGGAGCGAGCAGCGGTTTCTGGATCGCGTTATCTCGGCCATTGCTGCTGGCCAAGACGATGAAACGCTGGCTCTCGCATCACGGTTTGCCTCCCGCCCATCGCTGTTCATTGGATTGCTAGCGCGGATGGTTCGATCTCGCCGGGCGGAGTTGATTGAATTTGTCATCGACTCCGTGAAGACCAACTCCTCACTCACGACGCGACGTTTTGCCGGGAACACGCTCTTGCATTTCGCTGCCGGCGCTGGTTGTGAGGAAGTGGTGACGCTATTATTACGGCTCGGCGCAGACTCGAATATCGAGGGCCGTGGTCGCACCCCGCTCTATTGCGTCGCGAACGAATGCCCGTCGGTCACAGGCCCCGAAGTAATTCGTGCACTGGTGCGAGCCGGCGCGGACGTCAACGCGTGTAGCGGTGTAACGCGGGCGACAGCGCTTCATGCGGCGGCCCGGCGGGGGCATGTCGGAATCGCGCGAGCGTTGCTCGATTTGGGCGCGGCAGTGAATGCCCGAGACCGCAAGGGTGACACGCCTCTACAACGGGCAATCAATTGTCGTAAGACTGACGTTTCGCAGTTGCTACGAGAGCGGGGGGCCCGATAGCGCAGGCTCGTCGACGAGCAACGCGATAACTCCGAGTTGGCTCCCCGCCGATGGCCTGTTCCAGCTTTGCGCCAGTTGCGCTGCCGACGCGGTTAGTTAGAAGTCGAAAACGTGAAATGCAAACCGCCGTGTATAACGAATTCCCGTCAGTTCCGACCGCTACTTGAGGAGGTGCACGATCGTCGTCTCAGTGTCAGCCGGGTCCGACGTCGGATCTCCGTAGATCTCCCACGATTGCCCGGCGGACTCCCTCCGGTTCGCCTTCATCCACTGTTCGATAGCTTTGTATGTCTCGTTCATAGGTTGGTGTTCGGGCTGATGCGCACCGCCGACGCTATTCGAAAACGGTCTCGGCAGGCAATGGAATGTTTACCCTGCTAGGCTTCATGGGCATGTACACGGTGCTAGGGCTTCTTTTCCTATTTCTAGTAGGCCGAGAAGTTGAGCAAGGCCCGGAAGCTGCGGCAGCATCGCAACCTTGAGGTCGCGCCGCCGTCCCGGCGGCTGTCGCGCGGGCATCCCTCCGCCAGATCGGGGCGAGGCAAACCGCTCGGCTAGATTCGATGGCCAAGTGGCGGCGCAAACAAAGTAGTGGCAAAGTCGACCACTGGCTTGGAAAGGCCCCGGCTTCAGCCAGGCGGTCAGCCGAAAAAAGAAATGGGCTTAGCCCCTGGGGCAGCACGCAAGGAGTGAAATGGCAACGCTCTGGTTCCTGATCGTCTTACTAATGGTGGCAGCCTACGTCGTGCTCGACGGCTTCGACCTGGGCGCCGGAGTGATCTACCTTGGCGCCGCCAAAACATCCGACGAGCGCCGCAACATCATGCGCGCCATCGGCCCGGTCCGGGACGGTAACGAAGTCTGGCTCATCGCTGCCGCAGGCACGCTCTACTTCGCCTTCCCCCGGCTCTACGCCTCCAGCTTCAGCGGCTTCTACCTGCCGCTCATGATCGTGCTCTGGCTGCTGATGCTGCGCGGCATCGGCATTGAACTGCGCTCGCACATGACGAATCCGGTGTGAGCGGGGTTCTTCGATTTCATCTTCTGCGTCTCCAGTTTGCTCCTCACCGTCTTTTTCGGCGCTGCCCTGGGAAATGTCGTCCGCGGCGTTCCTCTCGGAGCCGATGGCTACTTCGTCGAACCTCTCTGGACCAACTTCCGCGCCGGCTCCAATTCCGGCATCCTTGACTGGTATACCGTTCTCACCGGCGTGATCGCGCTGCTCACCTTGACCGCGCACAGCTCCTTGATATATTGCCCTAAAAACAGAAGGCGATTTGAATGGCCGTGCCCGGCTCGTGGCGCGGCGGGCCTGGCCGCTACAACTTATCCTGACGATTTTTGGAGTGGTCGCAACCTGTTACGTGCGGCCTGCGGTTCTCGCCAATTACAAACAACATCCCGTCGGATTTCTAGTTTCCGTCGCGGTGTTCGGCAGCCTTGCAGTCATGATCTATGCCATCCGCAAGGGACAAGACTTGGCGAAGGAGAAGCTTGCCTTCGTCGCCTCGGCTGTATATATCGCGGGCATGCTCGCAGGCGCGGCCTTTGCTCTTTATCCCGTGGTGCTTCCGTCGAGCGCCGATCCCGCCCGCGATCTGACGATCTACAACAGCGCCGCCGGCCATCACGGCCTGAGCGTCGGCCTTACCTGGTGGACTCTCGGGATGATTCTCGCTGTCGGCTACTTCACCCTGCTGTTTCGCATGTTCAAGGGCAAAGTGCTGCTGGAGGGGGAAGGCTACTGATCCCTGATGTAGAGCTGCGATGAAGAGCTGCGTTGGGGAGCTGCGGCTAGCTCACATCCGATCGCTATGTTGGCCGATGGAAATCCGGGCAATCTGGCCTGAACGCCGAGATTTTCGGCGACCTTGCGGAGTCGCTTATCTCTTGTCTATAGAAGCGTGGGCGCATCGATCAATACGGAGTCGATTAGGTGTGCGTCGATCCGAACGATGCCCAGGTTGTACAAACGGCGAGGCTCAATCATGAGTCGTGGTTCGCTCCGTCGTGGCACCGGTGCCTGCGGTAAACCGTCCAGCAGAGCAAGCAAGCGCTTTCGAGCCAGTCGCAAATCCCCTCACAACGACAACCTTAGATTGGTCAAGAACGGGGCGCGCGATACTGAGGAGCCAGGCTCTCACACACGCAGTGCCACCACCCGCCTGTATAATCGAGAACAGTTCTCCTTCATTCTTCGCCATTCTTCTCTGGAGTGTGATTCTTTGAACGCACATATGCCGCATCAGCAGGGACAAGGTCCGGCGCAGCAAGGCCCGCAGCCGCTGCCGGGAGTGGACGCCATCATTGCCGTTGGGTCGGGGAAGGGAGGCGTGGGCAAGACCACGCTGTCGGTGAACCTGGCCGTGGCTCTGGTCAAGATGGGACACAAAGTCGGCCTGCTCGATGCGGACGTGTACGGTCCCAATGTCCCGCTCATGTTGGGGGTCAACGACCAGCCGCGCATGGTTGGCGAGAACCGCATTGAGCCGCTGCAAGCCTACGGCCTGAAAGTAATCTCCGTCGGATTCCTCAATCCCGGCGATAAGCCCATCATCTGGCGCGGCCCCATGCTGCATCAGATCATCCGCCAATTTCTAGGCTTGGTGGAGTGGGGACAACTCGACTATCTCATCGTGGATCTGCCGCCGGGCACAGGCGACATCGCCTTGTCGCTTGTCCAGACGGTACCCCTGACGGGCGCGGTGGTGGTCTCGACTCCCTCCGACGTTTCCCTGCAGGACGCGCGCAAGGCCGTCGAAATGTTTCGCCAGATGAAAGTGGACATCGTGGGCGTCGTCGAGAACATGAGCTATTTCACCTGCCCGCACTGCCAGCACGAAGTGGACATCTTCTCCCGCGGCGGCGCCGAAAAAATGGCGCACAAATTCAACGTGCCGTTCCTGGGCAATATCGCACTGGACCCCGAAGTCCGCAAGTCCGGCGACGGCGGTACGCCCGTAGTGCTGGAAGGCGAAAACTCTCCCCACGCCAAATCAATCTACGAGTTCGCGCGAAACGTGGTCACCCGCACGACGGAGATCAGAGCGAACGCCCCCGCCAGTGTGATCCAGATCCAATGACGTACTCGTTAAGCTACCCAGTTGGCTCAGGTTCGACCCCTTCTACGTCAAGCGATGGCAGTCAAACCGATTTGTCTGCGTAGGCCATGAATCGCGGATTCGTTATTTCGAATACCAATCATAGTGCCACCAGCCCTTGCGATAGGCACTGGGTCAAAGTCCATTGATGGAGCCTGCGGGGCACCCTATGTGCCGTTCAACTCGTTCCAATTCCATCGACCCTATCGCTGACTAGGTGCAGGCAAGGAGCCTACGCCGAACGTCGCCGCGGGAGGGGAAAGCGGGAAGTTGGCTCCTGGGCAAGAGACCGGAGCGCTCCATTCCCGAACCATCGAGAAAAGAATGGCGCCGGCGAAGAGGGCGAAGGCAAAATGCTTCTTGCGCACAGCTTTAATTATTCCACCGGGATTGACCGACCAGAGATCGGTTTGCGGATACAGAACTTAGAACCGAGAACTTAGAACTGGTTTTCAAAATCCCATAATGTTGTATCCGCAATCTACGTAAATCACTTCGCCCGTAATTCCGCTGCTGGCGTTGGAGGCGAGAAAAACTCCGGTGCTTCCGACTTCCTCGACTTCCACGCGGCGACCCAGCGGAGCGCGTTCCTCGTGGCCCTTAAGCATGTCGCCGAAGCCGGCAATGCCGCGCGCTGCCAGAGTCTTGATGGGACCGGCAGAAATGGCGTTCACCCGAATCCTTTTCTTCCCCAGTTCGTAGGCAAGATAACGAACCGAGCATTCCAGGCCGGCCTTGGCCACGGCCATCACGTTGTAGCGCGGCACGACCTTCTCCGACGCATAATAAGTCATGGTTATGATCGAGCCGCCATCCTCCATTAACGGGGCGGCAGCTCGCACGACCGCGACCAGCGAGTACACGCTTACATCCAGCGCCACGCGAAAGCCCTCGCGCGTAGTGTTGATGAAGTCTCCCTTCAGTTCTTCGGCCGGAGCGTAGGCCACGGAATGCACCAGTGCATGCAGTTTTCCGTGGCGCTGTTTCAGGGTGGTGAAAAGACGGTCGATTTCCTCGTCCCTGGAAACATCGCACATGTAGGCTTCGGCCCCGGGCAGGGACAGGATCAGATCCTTCGCTTCCTGCTCCAGGCGCTCGTTCTGGTAGGTGATGGCCAGCTTCATGCCGGCAGCGTGCAAACCCTGGGCAATGGACCACGCGATCGAGCGCTTGTTGGCGACTCCGAAAACAACCGCATTACGGCCCTGCAAGTCAGAGGACATGTACGCTCCTTACGAAGGGAAAAGAATAACAGCCGGAGGCGGTGATTGACCACGAACCGCCCGTTATTGGCGAAAATCCCCGCCCTTTGAATCCGCTAAGGCTAAGAGCTCATCGAGTTGTGGGGTTTGTAAATCGCAAATACATCGCGGCCAGCGCAACCACGTGATGCCATTCATGCTCCAGCTAGCTCCTGATTCTGATCTTCCTTTCCAACTCGCTTTGACGCTCCAGAGAAATCTCGAGATCGCACTCTCGCCGCAGATGGGGAAACTTCTCTCCCCACTCGATGAGCAGAATGCTGTTATCGGAACGCAAGTCATTCAGGCCGAGCGTTTCAAATTGGCGCGGCGTGTCGATGCGGTAGAGATCGATGTGGTAGAGGTTGACTTGAGACCCGCGATATTCGTGCACCAGAGTGAAGGTGGGGCTGGTGACGTCTTCCTCGGCTGCGGCCTCAAAAGCGGCGGCGATTCCCTTGACCAGCGTGGTCTTGCCGGCGCCGAGATCGCCGCGCAGCAGCACCAACTTCGGAGGCGTGAGCAACTCTGTCAGAGTGCGGCCGAAGGCGATGGTTTCCTCCGCCGAGTGCGTGGTGATCTCCCGCAGATCTGTTTTCGCCTTGGTCTGGCCGTTCACCTGTCCAGTATAGCGAGAGTGCTCTTGCCGCTCTTGCCCTAGAACCGGCGAACTTCAGCGCCCGTCGTCAAGATCGGCAAAATGCGCCCGACTTCATGCCGAGCAAATTCCGATCCACGACGTGCTCGAGCGAGGTCCGCAAGCGGCGATGGTCATCATCTTCGAGGGCCACGAAGCGGAACGGCTGCAGCACGCCCTCGGGCATCTGACGCACCGGGGTGAGAACTTCTGCCATGCCGTGCACCAGGCCCGCCTGCGTTTGAAAAGCTACTTCGACGAAGTCGCCTTGTCCCAGAGACTGGGGCATTTGCAGCAGGCCGCCGGTCACGGAAATGGATTGGAGTTTGGCTTTTGTGCGCCGGCCGTCCTCGAGACGAATCGCAGCCAGGACCGAGTCTCCGAGCTGGACCCGGGCCGCGCGCCGCGATGGGTGCGGTTGGGGGAAATGGGTCATACTGGATGATTATGGCAGTAGACGATATCGAGTAATAGATTACCGAAGCCCCTTGTCCGGATTCCGCACTGGGAGCGGCGAATGGCCACATCAATGGCCTGCCCCATGAAGCACTGAGCGGACGGAGCGGACATTTACTAGTTGATGAACATGGGGCAGCGTTAATATTAGGACGAGCGATTCCCCGGATTCCCCGGACCAGCCGATTTACTATGTCTGACTACCGTGGGTTTGCCTATTCTCTCGAAGCGAATTCGCGGAGGGCTTTCGTGATGCGAATTGGTTCACTGGTCGCGTTCTCGTTGTTGTTCGCCGGGCTTGCGTTCTCGGCCTCGCCCGCCCCCCCGCCGCTCCGCGTGGGAATTGTTGGGCTGGTGCACGGGCACGTGCACGGCTTCCTTGCTCAGTCTCGCAATAGTTCTGAGATTGAGATCGTAGCCGTCGCCGAACCGGATGCGCGTTTGCTCTCGCAAGCTGCGGCACGATATGGCTTTGACCGATCGATCCTGTTTGCCGATCTCGAGGACATGCTCGAGAAGGCTCATCCGCAGGCTGTGCTGGTTTATACCAACACCTATGATCATCGGCGGGTGGTTGAGATCTGCGCCCGGCACGGCGTTCACGTCATGATGGAGAAACCGCTCGCGGTCAGTATCGCAGACGCGCTGGCCATGCAGAAGGCCGCAAACACCGGCAAGATTCAGGTGCTAGTCAACTACGAAACTTCCTGGTATCGCAGCAATCACGCGGCCTATGACCTGGTGCATGAAGGAGCGCTGGGAGACGTCCGCAAAGTGGTGGTACACGATGGCCACAACGGTCCGAAAGAAATTGGCGTCGAACCGGAATTTCTCGCCTGGCTCACCGATCCCGCACGGAATGGCGGGGGCGCGCTATTCGACTTCGGATGTTACGGCGCTGACCTGATGACCTGGCTGATGGACGGCCACCGTCCGCAAACGGTCACCGCCGTAACCCAGCAACTGAAACCCGAAATCTATTCGCGAGTGGACGACGAGGCCACGATCATCCTGACCTATCCGAAGGCGCAAGCCATTGTGCAAGCCTCGTGGAACTGGCCCTTCGGCCGCAAGGACATGGAAGTCTACGGCTCGACGGGGTACGCCATCACGGTTCAGGGCAATGACATTCGGGTGCGCCGCGGCGGAAATAACAGCCACGAAGAGCAACTCGTGGCCAAGCCCCTGCCCCCACCCTACGACAATGAGCTCGCGTACCTGCGAGCGGTGATTCTCGACGGAGCCAAGCCGGACGAGCTGTCGTCCCTCGAAACGAATGTGACGGTGACTGAAATCCTCGACGCTGCGCGGCGGTCGGCGGCATCGAAAAAAACGGTCGCGCTGCCGCCTGCGAAATAGAGCCGGGTTTAGCCATTCCAGCACACGAACCCAGCGCGCGACGTCGACTGCGCGCGACGGAAGGCCGCGGGCAGTCCGCGCAGCAGATCAGTGGCAACCATGGAATGCTCGCCAATGCTGTCGAGCATGACATCTCCCGCAAGTCCATGCAGATGCACCGCCGCCATCACGGCCAGCTGCGCGGCGTTGGGATTTTGCGCAATCATTGCGGCAACCATGCCGGTAAGTATGTCGCCCGTGCCCCCGGTGGACATTCCGGGGTTGCCGGTCATGTTCACCCAAGCCTCGCCATTCGGTTGAACCACTAGGGTTCGATGCCCCTTGAGCACCACGATTACCTCATGCTCCCGTGCAAATCGCCGCGCTCGGCCCAACCGATCCTTCTGCACCTCGGCGATGGAGCATCCGGACAGCCGCGCCATTTCTCCCGGGTGCGGAGTGATCACCAGAAGCCGGTCTTTGCCGTTCAAATCATTGCCTTTCAAGTCTTCGGTCCGGCCCTCGAAGGCGTTCAGCCCGTCCGCGTCAAGAACCATGGGAATATCAACCTGACTCACCAGAGACCGTACCCACTCAGACGTCTCGGGGAATTGCGAGATTCCCGGGCCGATCGCCAGCACACTCTTTCCTTTGATGAGCGCATTGATCCGTTCCACCGCCTTGGCTGCGATCGTACCTTGGGCACTTTCTTCCAGCGGCTCGGTCATCAGCTCGGGATGAAATCCGGCGACGGTGGGGAGCGCGGATTCTGCCGTGGCCACCGTGGCCAGGCCAGCTCCAGTCCGCAACGCGGACATCCCCGCCATGGCAACTGAGCCCGCTTTGCCTCGCGATCCTCCAACCACCAGCACGTGCCCATAGTTGCCTTTGTTCGATTCCGCAGGACGCGGCCCGAGCAGCGGCGCCAAGTCGCGGGCCGTAATCACATTGAGTTGCAATGAAGAAATAATGGCTTCTGGCGGCGAACCAATCTCCGCGACGCAAAGGGGCCCGGTCGTAAGCGCGCCGAAAACGTGCGCCGGGCGCGGCGCAGTGAAGGTGATGATCGAATCCGCACGCGCAATCATTCCCGGCTGCGGACCCATCGCATCGGCGTCGGCGCCGGAAGGAATGTCGACGGCAACAATCGGCACGTCGCTCCCGTTCATGAGCGCAATCGCATTCGCGTACAGGCCGCTGACCGGCGGCTTAAAGCCGGTACCGAGAATCGCGTCGAGATATAAATCTGCGGGCAGGGCGAGACGTACCTGGTCGCCGTGCAAATCTTCGATGGAGTGGACCACGATGGGTGCCATAGGCAACTTGTCAAACATCACCGCCGCATCCCCTCGCAGGTCCACGCGATCGGCCAGCAGAATGACCTGAACCGTCTTTCCCTGCTGATGCAATCGCCGGGCTGCCACGAATCCGTCGCCGCCATTGTTGCCCTTGCCGCACAAAACCACGATCTTTTGCGCCGTCCTGTAATGCGCAAGCACCTGCTCCGCCACGCCCGAGCCGGCGTTTTCCATTAGCGTGAGGGACGGCACGCCGAAACGCTCGCTGGTGGCGTGGTCGATGGCGCGCATTTCTGCAGCGGTAACAATTTTCATAAGACCGTCGTTCGTCGTTGGTCATTCGTCGTCGTTGGCAAATACCTGGTAAGTGACGCCAACAGAATGCACCGGGCAAACCAGGAACAGCCGACGACTGAACTACCAACGACTGAACTATAAGACAAAAAGGCCCTCCGTCGCATTACGCTTTACGGAGAGCCCGGAAACAGCGCCAGCAGCTCCGCTAGGGCGTGCTTTTCGGCGTGGCTCCCGACTGCAGAGCTTGTACCTTGCTGTGCTTGCGTCCGTAAGTGAAGTAGATCACCAGACCGATGATCAGCCAGACGACGAGCCGGATCTGTGTGGCCGGGGACAGGAAAACAATCAGCGCCCCGGAAAACAGAATCGAGAGAATCGGAACCAGCGGCACCATCGGAGTCCTGAACGGACGGTTGAGTTCGGGATGGGTTCGGCGCATCACCCACACCCCTGCACTGACCAATACAAACGCGAGCAGAGTACCTACGCTCGTCATCTCATCGAGCACGCCGAGCGGAATTACCGTGGCCAGAATCGCCACGAAAATACCCACCACGATCGAACTCAGGTAGGGGGTGCGAAAGCGCGGATGAATCTTGCCCGCCCACGGCCAGAGCAAACCATCGCGTGACATGGAGTAAAACACGCGCGACTGCCCGAGCAACATGACCAGCATCACCGTGGCCAAACCGCCCAGCGCACCGATTTCTACCAGAAAAGTGGCCCAATGTTGACCGGTAACCCGAATACCGACTACGACTGGATCCGGGACCATGAGCTCAGAGTAAGGAACGATGTGAGTCAGCAGGCCGGAGACCAGGATATACAGTACCGTACAAATCACCAGCGACCCGAGAATGCCAAGAGGCATATCCTTCCTTGGGTTTTTGGCTTCCTGCGCAGCCGTCGAAACCGCATCAAAACCGATGTAGGCGAAAAACACCACCCCTGCCCCGCGTAGAATTCCCGACCACCCGAAGTGTCCCCACTCGCCGGTATTTGCGGGAATGAATGGATGCCAGTAGTTCGGCTTCCAGGAATGCGACATCAAAAACGCCGTCGCCAGTGCGATAAACATACACACCACCGCGACTTTCATAATCACGATGGCGGTGGTGAAGTTCGCCGACTCTTTGATTCCAATCACCAAAATCGTGGTGATGACCATGATGACCAGAAACCCTACATAGTCATACTTCAAGTGAACTGGCATGCCGAAGAGAGTGAAATCAGAAGTTGGAAATGGCGGCAGATTGAGGCCGAGATCTTGCAGGAACGCACGCAGGTGTCCGCTCCAACCGACGGCTACGGTGGCTGCGCCAAAGGCATATTCGAGAATCAGATCCCAGCCAATAATCCATGCCACCAGTTCTCCCAGGGTGGCGTAGGAATAGGTATAGGCGCTCCCCGCGATGGGAATCATCGAAGCAAACTCGGCGTAACAGAGCCCGGCAAAAGCGCAGGCGACGCCGGCCAGGACGAAGGAGATCACGATCGCGGGTCCGGCAAACTGCGCCGCTGCCTGCCCGGTGATTACAAAAATGCCGGCACCAATAATTGCGCCAATTCCCAGCGTGAGCAGGTTGAGGGGGCCGAGGGCGCGCCGCAGGCTTTGCTCACCCTCAACTTCAACCGCTTCTTTCATCAGGGTGGGGAGATCTTTCTTCAAGAACAGATTCGCCATGCTTCGTTTTCTCCTTGGAGGCTACGCCGAGGCGCGTTTGGCACCCGCACTCCGCGACCACGCATAGTAAACCGGAATTCCCAGCAGCACCACAATCAGCCCCGGCCATGTGAATTGCGGTTTGTAGCGTAATAGTACGGCATCGATACATAACGCCATCCCAATATAAATGATGGGTAAAACCGGATATCCCAGCGCGCGGTACGGTCGGCTCGCGTCCGGGCGGGTGCGCCGCAGGACGAACAATCCTACGATCGTCAGAATATAGAACAAGAGCACGGCAAAAATGATGTAGTCCAGAAGTTGTCCGTAGCTGCCGGAGACGCAGAGCAGGCACGCCCAAACCATCTGCACCATCAGAGAAATCGCGGGCGTTTTATAGGTGGGATGAAGTTTGGCCACTTGGCGGAAAAAGAGACCGTCTTTCGCCATCGCGTAATAGACGCGCGCGCCGGACAGAATCAGTCCGTTGGCGCAGCCAAAACCTGAAATCATGATGGCCGCAGCCATGAGCAGGCCACCCGCCGCGCCAAACATTTGGGTCATGACCGCGGTGCCGACGCGTTCTTCCGCAGCGTATTTGATGCCCCGTTCGAGAATCGTTGCTCCGCCTGGTGTTCCATCGAGCGGCACCGCGGTCAGGTAGATAAAGTTGCAGGCGATGTAAAGTGCGATCACCACGCCGGTGCCCAGAGCCAACGATAGCGGCAGGTTGCGGCTGGGATTCTTCACTTCCCCGGCGGTGAAGGTTACGTTATTCCATGCGTCGGCGGAAAACAACGAGCCGACCTGGGCCACGGCAAGAATGGTCAGCGTACCTACCATGACGATCGGTCCGCCCACTCCGACCTGGACGGCATGCTGCGCGCTGAGTCCGGCATTATGCCAGAAATTTGCGCCAAAGTTCGCAGCCACGGCGTGCCCGTTGCGTCCCAGTGCGAAACCGAATACCGCTAAACCCAGGAGAGCGGCAACTTTGGCGGCGGTGAAGATGTTCTGGATCGCCGCGCCGGTCTTCAATCCAAAGATGTTCACCACCGAAAGGAAAATCACCAGCAGGATCGCGACTAGATTCTGGGTGTTAATCCCCACGTCCATGTTGCCGAGCACCATGGGGCCAAGATGAATCGGGGGAACTCTCCCAAGATGCAGAAGCCAGTGCGTCGAAGAAATCGAAGGAACGAAAACACCCAGGAACTTGCCGAAAGCCACGCCCACAGCCGCGATGGTTCCCGTCTGGATCACAAGAAATAATGTCCAGCCGTAAAGAAAGCCCCAGAGCGGCCCCAGCGCTTCGCGCAGATAAACGTATTGTCCACCGGCGCGGGGCATCATCGCCGCCAACTCGCCATAGCTGAGAGCGGCCACGATGGTCATGAATCCAGCGACGGACCAGGCTCCGATCAGCAACGCCGGGGAATCTACCTCACGGCCAATTTCCGCCGACACGATGAAGATGCCAGAGCCGATCATCGACCCCATGACCAGCATGGTGGCGCTGGTGAGGCCTAGCCCCTGCACCAGTTCCTGGTCCTGATGACTATGAATTTCCCAATCGCTGCCGACTGGCGGCTGCGTTGTCGGTGTAGTCAGAAACCCTCCCAGGACGTGCCGCACCGGAACTGTAGCGCCGGCCGTCGCAGGGCGTCCCCCCCACGCAGCCGAACCAACCGGGGTCAACCGACTTTACCTCAAGACGCGGAAAAATTCCTCTGCTGATTTGCGTGGGTCTCGTAACAAATCAGATATTACCGCCACCGAATCGGCACCCGCCTCCATGACGGAGGCGGCATTCGCCCGCGTGATGCCTCCGATCGCAACCACGGGTTTACGCGTCAGTTGCCGCGCCTGGCGCAGGCCTTCGAGGCCGACCACGGGATCGGGATTGTGCTTGCTGGAAGTGGCGAATATGGGCCCGATGGCAAGGTAATCGGCAGAGGTAAGATCGGCCTCCCGCACTTGCTCGGGATTGTGGGTCGAGACGCCAAGCCAACGGTCCGGCCCAATAATCCCGCGCACCGACTGGGGAGACAAGTCGTGCTGCCCGACATGGACTCCGGCGAAGTCGGCGGCGAGGCACAGATCCGCACGGTCGTTCATGATCAGCCGTAGGGAATCTCCAACCTGCTGCTTTAGTTCCCCGGCTTCGTCCAGCATCCCACGCGCGTTCCCCGACTTGTTGCGGTACTGCAACAGCGTGCATCCGCCCGCGGCAAGTTCCAGGGAAAATGCCACGAGTTCTGATGTCGCCCGGAACAACACCGCGTCCACGATGGCGTAGAGAAGAGAAATTCGCGACATAGAACGGCCGTGCTGAATCGCTCCTGTCCGACACAAGGGAGTGCACTTGTCTTCGCGGCCCCCAGCAAGTGACCCGATCAAAAGCGGACCATTCGCGCCCGGTTTTCCCTAGGCCAAGCCGGAGCGAAACAGCGGCAAAAGCGACCGCTCCAACCGCGAGGAGCAGCCCGACAAGAGGCATGGACAATGAATCTCTAAGCCAGGAAAACCCTTCTCGGCTGTCCAATCGTCGCTAGCAAACCAACCAATTGCGCCGCAGCCTGCTGAGACCGCTAGCCCCTTCCATTCTTCTTCAGGAAACGCTCGATGAATCCGGTGTCAATCCTCCCCGCCCGGAAGTCTTCATCCGCCAGAATCTTTCGGTGCAGCGGGATCGTGGTAAAGACACCCTCCACGATGAACATCTCCAGCGCCCGCGACATTCGCGACACGGCTTCGCTGCGATCTTTGCCGCGGACGATCAGCTTCGCAATCAGCGAATCGTAATAGGGCGGGATCACGCCCTCAGCATAGGCGGCAGTGTCCACGCGCACCCCGGTTCCTCCGGGAGGGTGGAATGCCGTGATCTTGCCTGCCGACGGGGTGAATTTTTCCGGATGCTCGGCATTGATGCGGCACTCGATGGCGTGACCGCGATGGATAATCGGTCCCTGCAGCACGTCGCGCATGAGCGCACCGGCCGCGATCATGATCTGGCTTTTCACCAGATCGACGTCCGTCACCATTTCTGTCACTGGGTGTTCGACCTGGATGCGGGTATTCATCTCGATGAAATGAAGCTTCCGGTCCTGGTCCATCAGAAATTCGATGGTGCCGGCATTGCTGTAGCCGATCGCCGCCAGTGACTTGCATAAGACTACGCCGATTTGGTCGCGCAACTCTGGGGTGACTTGGGTGGAGGGAGATTCTTCCAGAAGTTTCTGATGGCGCCGTTGGATGGAACATTCGCGTTCTCCTAGGCTCACCACATGGCCATGCTCGTCGGCCAGGATTTGAAATTCGATGTGCCGGGGATGCTCGAGGTACTTCTCCATGTAGAGATCGCCATTGCCAAAGGCGCCGGCCGCTTCCGCTTGGGCCGCTTTAAAGAGCGCCGGCAGTTCTTCTTCGTTGCGGACGATGCGCATGCCGCGGCCGCCGCCGCCCGCCGAAGCTTTCACGATCACCGGGAAGCCGACCTGGCGCGCCCACTCCAAGGCCTCGCCGTCGGAAGCAATGATGCCCTCGGAGCCGGGGAGAATCGGTACTCCCGCCTGCTTCATGGCAACGCGGGCTTTTTCCTTCTCGCCCATGAGACGAGTGACTTCGGGCCGTGGACCAATGAACTTGATGCCGCTGGTCTCGCATACTTCGGCGAAGTTCGCATTTTCCGCCAGCAGCCCGTAGCCGGGATGCACTGCTTCCACATTGGCAATCTCTGCCGCGCTGATGACCGCGGGAATGTTCAAGTAGCTGAGCGCCAACTGCGGCGGTCCGATGCAGATGGCTTCATCGGCAAAACGAACTGGCAGCGAGTTGCGGTCCGCTTCACTGTAAATGGCGACGGTGCGGATGCCCAGTTCCTTGCACGCACAAATCACGCGCAGTGCAATCTCTCCGCGATTGGCGATCAGGATCTTTTTGAACATGAAATTCAGCGTTCAGCTCTGAGCGGTCAGCTCTCTGCTACTGCACTCTTTTCCGGCGCGGTGGTTGGAAACGGTTCTGCTGGAGGAAAACAAAGAGGCGCGACTCGGCGCGCCACAGCAGAAAATGCCAGATTCACTTCTTCGGCCTTATCACGAACAATTCCTGGCCGTATTCGATCGGCTGGCCATTGACCGCCAGCTTTTTGACGATCTCCCCGGCAACGTCGGACTCGATCTCGTTGAGCAGCTTCATGGCTTCCACGATACATAGAACTTGTCCGACTTCGACCGTGTCTCCAGCTTTCACAAACGGAGGAGCGCCAGGAGAGGGTGCTTCATAGAACGTTCCCACAATCGGAGACTTCACGGTGTGAAGCCCTTCTTCCGGAGCGGGAACAACCGGCGCCGCCGGTGCGGCTGGCGCGGCGGCCACTACGGGCACGGCACCTAATTCGAGGGCTGACCCGGGCGCCGGAGGTACCGCATAGAAACGTGGCTCCCCGTGGGAGTGGACGACGGTATGCTCGCCGGCGCGCTTGATCCGCACCTTGACATCGCCGCGCTCCAGTTCAAACTCAGCGATATCCTTCTCAATCAAAAACTCAATGAGTTCTTTCAGCTCTTTTTGATTCATTCGTGTAGGGATGGGACCCTTCGCTACTTAACTGCGAATCAAACCGTGAACCAAAACCCGCACCGCACCCGCGAACGGAAACGCGGAACGCGCGGAGAAGCGGACCCGGCCGAAAGTGAAGCCCAGAAGACTAGACTGCCAAGAAATCCTTGCTCGTCGGCGTCAACAGCTCACAACCATGGGGGGTGACCACTACCATATCCTCGATCCGCACGCCCCATTTGCCGGGGAAGTATACTCCCGGCTCGATCGTGATAACCATCCCCGGTTGCAGAATCTCGCGCTGCCCGTCGGCCACTCGCGGAGCTTCGTGAATTTCGAGGCCCACCCCGTGTCCGGTGGAGTGAGTGAAATAACGTCCTAACCCAGCCTTACGCAATACCTTACGCGCTGCGGCGTCGACTTCACCGACCCCAATCCCCGGTCCGACGGCGTCAATCGCCGCCTGCTGTGCCTGCTCGACGGCTGCGTAAACCCGGCGGGCCTCATCTGCCACAGAGCCCACCCAGACAGTGCGGGTCTGGTCCGAACAATAACCTGCGAGTATAACACCGAAGTCGCAGACCACGAATCCGCCTGGGGGAATTGGCTGCTCCGAAGCGCGCCCGTGTGGGAGTGCGGACCTCGCTCCCGAGGCAATAATCGTTGGAAATGACATCTCCTCCGCACCGCCCCGGCGGGCCGCAAGCTCCATCTCGCCGGCCACCTCGGTTTCTTTCATGCCCGGACGCAAGACCTCGAGTGCCCGGTCGAATAACCTTGCCCCCAGGGCCACGGCGGCGCGGATTCGACTCAACTCCTCGCTATCCTTGATCATGCGCATCCGTTCGACGACGGAGGGCGCATCTTTTAAAGTCATGCCCGCAGGCCGCACACGAGTCAGGCGCTTCTTGTCGGCGATCGTGAAATGCTCGGCCTCGATTGCAATCGTCCATCCCTGAGCCCGCTTGCGCCGCCCGCCAAGCCACTCCCCAAGACCCGGCAACAATGCTTTGCGCGCGATCACAACCTTCGCCGCCTTCACCTGTTCGTGGGCTTGCGTGTCATAGCGAACGTCGGTAAAGAACACGCTTCCGGCTTCTTCCACGAGCAGCAACCCGGCGCTGCCAGTAAAACCGCAGAGGTATTGGATGTTGGGAAGATGGCTGATCAGGAACGCATCGAACCGGGTGGTGGACAGATGGTCCCGCAATTTCTTCTGGCGCGCCGCGAAATCCATTCGCTTGAGTTTAGCAGGACGGGCGAAGATCCCAGTTCTTAGTTCTTAGTTCTTAGCAAAGACCAACCGACTCCTAAACAACTGTCCGGGGCGCGCCGGGGAAACATTTGCGGGGCGCGCACCGGCCCCACCCCTCCCGCTCTTATTAATAATAATCAACCAGGGACTGAGAACTTGTTTGCAAACACAAAACCGCCAGCCTGACAGGTTCTTCAGGCCGGCGGTTTCAATCTTCGAACTCGCTGCTACGTCTGAATAATTCGCGGCGTGATGAAGAAAATCAATTCCTGGTTACTGGTGTTTACTTGCGTGTGCTTGAACAGGTTGCCCAGGATCGGGATGTTGCCCAGCAGCGGCACCTGAGAGATGGTGACCGAGTTCTGGGTCTGGATAACGCCGCCGATCACTACCGTGCCGCCATCGGTCACCAACACCTGCGTGGTGGCCTGTTGCGTGATCAGTTCCGGATTACCCTGCACTTGTTGGGCAAAGTTCGGCGTGGTGTTTTCCACGTCGACGTTCAGGAAGATGGTGTTTTCCGACGTGATCTGCGGAGTCACCGTCAACCGCAGGAAAGCATCAATGTAGGTTACGGTCGGAGGACCACCCAACTGCGCTTGCGTCACAATCGGCACGCGCACGCCTTGTTTCACGAGGGCCAGGATGTTGTTCTGTGTAACCACCCGCGGACGGGATAGCACTTTCAGCAAGCCGCGTGACTCCGCCAAGGAGAGAACAGCGTCAATTCGCACGGTTTGGGAAGCGGTAACGAAACTCAACCCGCTCGATGGCGCGGTCGCTCCCAGGTTCGAAAACAAGGGGATGGTAGATCCACCCGTTCCCGATCCCGGCACGGTGATGTAGGCGGGACTCTGGCCGGTGGGCAGACCGACCGTCGTCGGCGACGCACCAGCCGCCGCATTTCCGCCCAGTGCGGCGGCGCTGTTACCGAAACCAAAACCGAACTGGGTGCCAATATCACGGGCAAACTGCCGTGTCGCGGCCACCACGCGTGCTTCGATTTCGACTTCCTGCGTCTTGCGGTCGAGCTGCGTCAGCAGGCGGTCGATGGTCGGAATGACCTTGGGAATATCGTTGATGATGACGGCGTTGGTGCGATCGTCGGCCACCACATCGCCGCGCTGCGAGAGGAACTTCTTTACCGTGACAACCACGTCTTTCGCCTTGGCGTAGCTCAGGAAACGCGTAACCGAGACCTTTTCGACGGCCAGGGTTTCCGATTCGACCTGGGCGCGGCGGGAATCGGCTTCGTGCTTCAGAGTTTCGACGGTGGCGATGCGCAGGACGTTGCCTTCCAGCTCCCGCGCCAGTTCGTTGTTCTTGAGCACGATATCGAGTGCCTGATCCCACGGCACGTCATCGAGCACGACCGTCAATGTGCCGTGCACATTCGGATCGAGCACCACATTGAGCCCGCTGATTTCGTGAATCAGCCGGAAAAAGTCTTTCAGGTCGACGTCTTTCAGGTTCACCGAGATCGGCTCACCGGTATACTTCGGCCCGGTTACGGCAGCTTGTTGTCCAGCCTGCGCCCTTTGCTCGGCTGCCAGGTTGACCGCAGGGGTAATGGTGTTGGGAGCGTTCTGCGATTGGGCTGCGTGAGCGCTTACGGGAATCAATTCCGCGGCAGTCTTATCCGCGAATCGCACCGCAGCTTCCTGGGCGCGAACTGTGGGCTGGTCGGCTGGCTCATCTTTCTTCAGTTCAGCCGGACCTTGGCTCTGTGCCTGGGTCGCCGCCTGGGGCTTGGCCTGGTAAGAAGGCTCGACAAAAACAAAATCCTTGGGTGAAGTCGAATTCTCTGCCTTGGAATCGGTTGCCGGCATCCGAAGCACCGACTGCTTGTCGGCCACGGGCGGCGCGAACGGCAACGTCGTCTGGCTTGCCGGAAGCGTAGCTACTGTCTTTGCCGCGGGGGGAACTCCGGCGACTGCATGGGCGTGCAGAGTAAGGACCAGCTTGCCTGCCGGACCCGGCGTCAACTCGTAGGCGCAAGCCTGGTCGAGGTCGACGACGATGCGTGTGGTGGGATGGGTTTGGCCATCCATGCCAATGCGCACATCCTTAACCCCAGCTGCACCAACAGAGATGCGGGTCTGTCCCGTCGCCATCACGGTCTCCGGCAGATCCACCACCACGCGAAGGGGTGAGTCCAGCGCGCTGAGCTTCGGGGTGAGTGTGCCCTGGGAGCTCATCTCGACCCGGATGTCGTCCGTACCTCGGACTACGTTGACTCGATCAAGCTGGCTCGGTGTCTGTGCGGCCGCGGCCACCACCAACAGCAGCAGCGATACGAACATTGTCATTGTCACTGTCACTGTCACTTGTTGCTTTCGCATTTCGCTCTCCCCAACTCGCGGGCCGGGCCCGCGTGTCCTTCTTAAGAACTTGATTTCGACGCTCCCGTTTCCGGTTTCGCCGTCCTGCCTAGACTGCCGGCGTGAAGATCCTCTTCACCACTTCCCGCGTGAAGGCCTTGCCCAGCTTGTCCTGGATGGTCTCCCGGAACACCACCGAGTCGCCCGTGATCTTCACCACGAAACCATTGAACACCGGGTCGTTCTCCCGCAGAAAATACGCTTTGTTCAGGCTGTTGGTCACGACCGCGATGAAGCCCGCATCGGACTTAACGACGCCTCGCAGATTGATTGCGCCGATTTCCAGGCACTTTTTCCCGGTCGAGCAGCCCGAACCGTTCTGCTGCACCACCGGACTGAAGAACGGATCGCGTTTGCCGGTCAGCGCCCATTTCTTGTCTTTCGCTTTCTCCTCCGGCCTGGGCTGCTTGGGTTGAACCGCATTCTTAGCCGGGGGTTCAATCTTGGCCTGCAGTATGGGCTCCGGCTTGGCTGCCGGGGCCTTTGCTTGCCCGGCAGAAGCCTTCACGTCGACCACTTTCGGAGCCAGGATGGCCGTCTTAGCTGTTGCCGTCGGCGCCGTCGCCGCTGTAGCGGCCTTACCTGCCAGGGCGGGACTCGCGGCCTTGACGGGAGCGGGATTGGAAACCGTCCGTGGCGGAGCGGGACTATTCTTCGCCACGCTGGGCGCTGCTCCCTGCGAATGCAAAGTCAAAATTACTTTGCCGGCGGAGCCCGGAGTCAACTCGTAGGCCAACGGCTTCTCCAGGTCGATCACGACGCTGGTGGTCGGAGGAGTCTTGCCGTCCATGCCGATGCGCACGCCTTTTACTCCGGCGCTGCCCACGGAAATCTTGCTCTGTGAGCTGGCCATCACCGTCTCCGGCAGTTCCACGACAACCCGGTCGGGGGAGTTCAATTTGCTCAGCCGTGGCGTGACCGACTGGCTGGAACTGATCTCGATCTGGACGCTGTCCGCTTCGGGAACCACGTTCACGCGCTGCAGTTGGTTGCGGTGCGCGAAAACGCGGAGGAGCGTCGCCACCGGCTTGATCGCCGAAGCCGGAGCGCCTGGAGCCGGCTTGGCTTTCGCTGGAACTGCGGCCGCGGCCGGAGTCGGGCTGGGATCGTTGGCCTGCTTCTGCTGCAGCGCTTTTGCCGTGCTGCGCGCGTTGTCGATGGCATCCGAGTTCTGCGCCACAACCTTCGTGGCCACAGTCCCGCCAACCACCATTGCTATTGCCAAAATTCCTGTCGTCAGCTTCATAGTCATCCTACTTCGCCCCCGGCTTCTTCCCGGCGACTGCCGCTGAAGGTTGCAAATCGTGACTGAAGTACGTGGTCGCCGTGAACGATGCAACTATGCTCTCGTTGGGCGCATACTGGTACGTGTGCTTCACTTTCGCCGCGCTTGGAGTCTTGGTCGTCGACACCAGCAGTCCGCTGATGTTGACAATTCGCTCCAGCTTGCTCACGCGGTCAAAGAAATTCAGCGCCGAATAATACGGTCCGTCCAGCTCCATATCGAAGGGCACTTCGGTGTAGTACTGCTGTGACTTCGTATCCTTGGCCATGTAGCGCCGCAGTTCCACGCCCGCCTTTTGCGCCTCGGCGCCCATGGATTCGATGAAACCGTCCACCTGCTTTTCATCGGGAACAATGCGCTGCTCGATCTCCAGTTGCTGTTTAAGCTCGGCCAGTTGCTGCTCCATCTGCTTCAACTTGGGCCGGTAGGACTCGAGTTCATTATTTTCCCGAATCTTGTCTTCGAGCGCATGTTGCGCGGTGGCATTGCTTTCGTCGCGACTCTTGAACAGGGTGAAGTACAACGCCCCCGTCACAATCGCTCCTCCGACCACCACCGTTGCCCACTGCTTGATACCCGACATTTCGCTAAAATTCATCGCCATAGGTCCGCCTTTACGACTTTCCCTTCTCGCAAGTCAGCGTGAACTGGAACGCCTGCATATCCTTAATCGCTTCGTCCTGATACGTTTCCTTGATCTCGACCGTCCTGAAGTAGCCAGTCTTCTGCAGGTTCGCAATCAGATTGGCAACCGCGTCGGTGCTGAGCGCGGTTCCTTCTAGGTTCACACTCGGCCCTTCATCGTCCATCTTGTTCAGCCAAACGGCTTCGGTGTTATTGATCGTTTCACCCAGCATGGCCAGGAGGTTGACCGGACCAGACTGGTTCGAGCGCAGCCCGTCGATTACGTCCACGCGCCGCTTGTAGTTGTCAGCTTGGGTCTGCCGCTCCAGGAAGCGCGCCTTCACGTCTCCCAGTTCGCGGTTCTTCTGCTCCGCCACTTTCATGTGCTCCGCGATGGCTTTGGTCTGATGATCCAGCCGGTACCAGTAGCCCAGGTTGAACAATCCGGCGATGACCAGCACCGCCAGGATCTTTAGTTTGGGCGAGCCCATATCGCCCATTTCCATCGTGGGCATCGACGGGCCACTGCTGCCGCCGCGCTTGTTCTTGCCCTTGGAATTTTCAAGCAGGTTGATTTTGATCATAGAGAGTCAAAGCTCCTCAGGGCCAAGCCCACCGCTACTGCCATCTGGCCGGGATTCTGCTCCACCAGTTCCGCTCCGTGTCCGTCGACCGGCGGAGTGACCCGCTGGAACGGATTCAACAACTCCACCGGCATGGAGAACTCCTGGCGCAACGCTTCCACCAGGCCAGGCACTTTCGACGAGCCGCCCGCCAGGTAGATCTTCTCGATGTGCTCACCGGCCGCGCTGGCCCGGAAGAAATCGAACGTCTTCTGAATCTCAAGCACGATGATCTCGGTGACCTGCTGCAGAATCGGCTGTTTCGCGTCCTCGCTCACCGTGCCGACCTTGTTCCCCAACTTCAGTGATTCGGCATCCTCAAAGCTCAGGTCCAGCTCCTTCTGCAGCGAGTCGGTGTACTGATGGCCGCCCACGCTGACGTCCCGCGGGAACAAAGGAGTCGTGCCCTTCACGATGTTGATGTTCATCACGCTGGCGCCCAGGTTCAACAGCGCTACCACCTGACTCGGCGCGGGCTGATAGTTGTATTCGTAGCAGTTCTGCAGAGCCAACGCGTCGATGTCCACAATAGCGGGAGTGCGTCCCGACATCGAGAGTACGTTGGTGTAGTTCAAAATCTTGTCCTTCTTGACTGCGACCAACAGAACGTCCATCTGCGGGCTGCCCACTTCGTCGGATAAAATCTGGTAGTCAAGACTTACATCGGCCAGATCGAAAGGAATATGCTGCGCCGCTTCCTTCTCGATGGTCTCGGCCAACTCCTGATCGCTCATGGAGGGCAGCGAGATCTTTTTCACGATCACCGAATGCCCGCTCACCGCGGTGGCCACGGCCTTGGTCTTGATCTGATTGTCGAGGAACAACTTCGAAATCGCGCTCGAAACTGTGCCCGAGTCCACGATCATCGAATCGACCACGATGTCGGACGACAGCGGCTCCAGGCCGAGGTGCGCGACTTCAATCTGCGTACCTTTCTTCTTGAGCTCGACCGCCTTAATGCTAGAAGAGCCTACATCCAGGCCAACAATGGACTTCGATCCCATTCCAAACATGTGCCCACCTTTGTAGCGCCGGCGTTTCGCCGGGCCTCAAGTTTTTCGTAGCGCCGGCGTCCTGCCGGCTTTGTTCCTTACTGTGACCCGGCAGCTTTCATCGCCGCCTTCGGTTTGCGTTTTCCCCGCGGTTCCATCTCGCTCGACTTCTCTTCCATCCACTGGTCCAGCCGCGATTTCTTGAAGCGCCAGCGATTGCCCAGCTTGAACGCCGGAATCTTTTGCTCGCCCACGTACTTGTAAAGCGTATCCGGACTTACGCCCAGATATTGCGACGCCTGGCGAATGTTCATTACTTCTCGCGAGTCGGCCATAGTTCCTCTTGCCTTTTCCGCGTCCATTTCCCGCTCCGCTTTCCCCGCCCGCGGGATTCGCTTTCGCTGACTGCCCCGCCCGTTAACTGCCTGTCCAGGGCTTGTCGGTGTTCCGAGCATATCTCAACCCCTAAGAACCCTGCCTGGAAGCGAATCTCCGCGTTTGCTAGGGTTTCTTGCCTGTTTTCTGGAATTTGGTCAGCAGAGAAGTAGCGGGAAGTCTATATATTGTGGTACATCGTACTATGTATGCTATATGAGGTATTCGTTATGCGGAAGATACGCAGTCACATGCGGACCGGTAACTGAAGTACTAGGCACGGTACGGAGGTACTACGTCGCTCGCTCAAACTGCAGTATAGGCAGGGTTTAATCGCGGGCAGACTCTCAGACCTTCTCGGTTACTGCACATCTCTGACTGAAGGTCTGTGTGCACCGATGGTCCGCGCGGCGGTTACTGCAAGGCTGTTACTGCACATCTGAAACTTTGCCGTTCAGAAAGGTCACCTTCAGATCCTTATAGACATAGATCTGTTTTGCACCGAGATTCACGATCTTGTCCGGTTTGCCGAGCGCAGCTAGCACCTGGTCGGTGGTCTGTCCCTTCTCGATGGTTTGCGGCTCGGCCTGTTGTTCGGGCTGTTGCGCGGCCTGCTGATCCTGTCCTCCCTGCGCGGCCTGACCTCCCTGCTGTTGGCCTTGATCCTGCTGCTGGGTATCATCGTTGATGGACAGCAGTTGCCCGATCGTGTCCTCGATGTCACCCGCGCTCGCCTTTGCCAGGGTTCCTCTGGGAAACTGGAAGATTACTTGCGCCTTGTTATAAGTCGGCGGATCGGTTTTGTTGCATGCGTCGCAAGCCACGATGTTCAGCGCCACAATGTCCTTGTTGGGATTGACTTCGATCTTGGACGCATAAACCTTGTCGCCCACCTGAAACAGGTGCGTAGTTTGCGTCTTCCCGAATCTCCCCATGCCGAAACCGATCCCCTTCGACAGAATGGCGCTCGGAGTGTGCACCGTTCCACTTTCATATTTGGTCGAGAGAATACTGGTGTCGGAATAGGGCACACCTAAAATTCCGCCCTTTTGAATGGCCAGCACGGTGCCTGCCGAAATCACCGAATAACCACTGGTGTCGGATCCCATCTTCACCAGCTTGTATTGGGCGGCGAGTTGCTCCTGAAGAGAAACCGGTGCAGCTTGCGCGTCGGCGCGCGCCAGCGAGAAGACCGTGGCGCAAATCATGGCGACGATGCCCGGCATCACTCTGTTTAACTTCTGGCTGTTTAACTTCTGCAACTTCTGGCCCATGGCTCGAATTCTCCTTTTAATATCTGCCCAAGCCGAATCGACCACGCTGGGTTCTTGCTGGATCCTGACTGACGGAAAAAACACCGAGCGCCACCGATGGGGCGACGCCCGTCTGGCATTTCAGAGCCGCACGGTGCAAACCAGCCCGCGGACTTACTGCGAACCGCCGCCCGGTGATGCAGCCTCTTGTTTGACTTGCGCCTCCGTCTTGTCGGCTTCTGCGTCTTGATCCTCAAGAGTTTTGCCGGCAGTTTTATCCGGCGGCGGAGGCGGAACATCGGAGGCGACCGTAGAGGTGTCCGGCGCCTTCGGCAGGCCGCCGGTTCCCTGTTTAGCAGCCAGCGTCTTCATGCCTTCGTCAATCTGCTCCTGAAAGTGGTTCTGCATTTCCTGCAGGTCGTCCACCGAAACCGCAACCGTTTTGCCCGCGGCGCAGTCGGTCTTCTTGCTGCTGGCAATGCTCACGTTCACTTTCTGATCGGCATCGGGAGTGTCGGTGAGCCGGGTGAGCACATCTCCCTGCGTCAATGCGCAGTCCTGACCATCGGCCACAACGGCCAGATCATCGGAGACCACAAACGTACGCCGCGCCGGATCCAGCGCGGGAGGCACTTCACCGCTGGCGGCCTGCTGCCCGCCGTCCGACGATCCCATCTTACCCGCCTCAGCCTGGGAAGCAGCGATTTGAGCCTTCACTTGCTCGGCAATGGCTTGCTTGACCTCCGGCGAGAGCGCTACCTGGCCACCCGGCGCAGATGCCGGCGGGCCATTGCTGGCCACCTGATCGTCGGATGGAGCGGAGTTGTTCGCCTCTGCTGCCGCCTCAGCATTGGCTTCCGCGCGAGCCGCATAGGCCGCCTGTAGATTGGCTGAGATCAGATAGTCGGTGAGCCAGAACGCGGCCGAAGGATAGACCGGGTAGGGCGCGAAATACCCGCCGTAGTATCCGTACCAGGGAGCACCGCCCCATCCCCATCCGTAGTAAACCGGCGCTACCCACGGGTTGTACGCCCACCCGTAATACCCAGCATGGAAAAAGTACGGGTGATAGTAACCGTAATACGGATGACCATGCCAGTAGTAGCCGCGATAGACCCCGGACCGGTAGCCGCCGTGATAATAGTACGTCCGCGAATAATAGGAACGTCCGCCGCGCGTGATGTAAGCCCGCTGTACATAGCCTCCATGCCTTCCCGTGCTCACGATGCGGGCTCCGTTGCGCTCCCTTACAATCGTGCGGCCGCCGTGAAGATTGTGCTCAATGTGCATGCCGTTGCGATTGACGGAGCGAATCTGCCCGTTCGGCCGAAGGCTCGCCGAGCCGCCGCCCCTGAGGGAAACTTGTCTGCCCGGAGCCGCATGGCCGATGTTCGAGCGTCCGCCCGCCACGGTTCCATGCCCCGCCGCAGCCGGGTGCCCCGCGGTCATAGTTCCGCGCGTGGCGGTCCCATGTCCGGCGGTTGTGGTCCCATGTCCGGCGGTTGTGGTCCCGTGTCCGGCGGTTGTGGTCCCGTGTCCGGCGGTTGTGGTCCCGTGTCCGGCCGCGGTTGTATGGGTTGCAGTTGGGGTGTGGGTCATCGTCGTATGGCTTGACGTCGTCGCGTGGCTCCCTGTGTTTGCGTGGCTCGCCGTGTTTGCGTGGCTCGCCGTGTTCGTATGGCTCGCCGTGTTCGTATGCTGCGGGCTGGGCGACGAATGGGCGGGAGCACTCGCATGTGCCGCTCCGCCCGGCTTGTGCTGCGGCGCAGAGGCAAGCGCGGGAACTACCATTAGAAGCGCGAACCAAACACACTTCCGCAGGACAGGTTCATTTATCGTAAGACGCATAGCGAACTCCAACTCAAAGATTTCGTCCGGCTGCCTAATCCCCAAGCAAAAAATGAGCAAGGCGCAGGTTGACGAGTTAATTCCGAATCGTTTTTCTGGGAACTAAGGAGGCGGAGCCACGTTATCAAAACCGGGTAGGGCCACGCAATTGTTTTCTCGCATTTCGCCTCTTCCTCATGCCGCCGGGCTGCGATAATCTGATCCCTCGGTCCGGAGGAACAGCTTGCACTATCTCGACCGCTTGCAGCCGCTCGCGCTTTTGCTAATGCGCCTGGCCTTGGGTGCCATCATGGTGGCTCACGGCTATCACAAAGTTTTTGGAGGCTTGCACCAACATGCGCAGATGGTGGCTAGTCTCGGCCTGCCCGCATGGCTGGGCTACGTCTCCGCCTTCACCGAATTTTTCGGCGGATGGCTGCTTCTGATGGGGCTTTTCACTCGGGTCGTAGCGTTGGGCGTTTGCCTCGATCTGTTTGTTGCCATCTGGAAAGTGCACTTGCACAACGGACTCATCGGAAGTCCCGACCGTCCTGGATATGAGTTCGCCCTCGCGGCCTTTGCCCTGGCCTTTGCTATCATCTTTTTCGGCGGAGGTCCGATTGCCATGGACCACATACTGCGCGGCGGCGGCAGGGGTGCCTCCAGGCGCTCATGATGCGCCCCGAAAATGATGCGCACGGAAACAAAAACAGAAACAGAAAATGTGCAGCGAAATTTTATAGCTGATCGCCCCCGCAACTTTTTCCCGCCCGCGGGGTTTCACTCTGCCGTTGCTCCCGTCCGATGGAGCTTGCTATAGCCGTGCGACCAGATCAGGTGTGGTCAATTGAATTCTGGCGCTGTTGAAATTATGATGAGTACGTCACTCATGCGCTTGCATCCAAATGGTTTGCCGGTCGCATCTTACCCGCTATCAACGATAAATCATGGGAGGTTCCTCTTGAGAAAGTTTGTCTTCGTTGCGACCGTCTGTACATTCTTTGCCTTTGCCAGCCTGGCCTCGGCCCAACAGGGGGACGCCATGATAGGCTTCGGCACTGTCGTGTCTCCCGGGGCTGCAGCGTGCGGCGCGTCATTTTCCACTACCTTCACCTGTCCCGAAGACGGAGGCCTGTACACAAATATCAGCGCCGACGTCATTTTCCACAAGCGTCTGGGAGTCGGTTTCGATGCCGCTTGGCGAACCAGGCAGGGCTCCTATGGCGGGATTGGCGGTCAACCCTACCGCCCCATCCTGTTTGACTTCAACGGAGTGTACCAGCCGCGTTTGAGCAAGAAAGTAGGCGGCGATCTGATGGCGGGTATCGGCTGGCAGAGCACGCGCTTCTACGGCTTCCAGGCCAATACCAGCTGCGTGTACTTTGGCGCCTGCTACCAGAGTTCGAATCACTTCCTGGTCGATGTGGGAGCCGGTCTCCGCTATTACGTCTGGGGTCACGTTTTTGTGCGGCCCGAAGCGCATTACTACAGGATATTCAACAACACGAGTGACTATTCCTCCGACAACGTTATCCGGATCGGAGCGTCGATCGGCTACACTATCGGCGGCCCGGACTAGGCTTTTCGATTGGCGGTCGCGAGTTTCCCGGGCAGGAAGCTGCGGCCGCCACAATTCTTCTACGAGCCCGACCACTCGGCGACTTGCTGAGTGCGCAGCACCAATCTGACGATCACATCCCAAGAGTCTGAACGAACCGACAAGGGGGCTGTATTTGAGGAAGTTCGCGCTTATCCCATCCGCGTATGCGGTACTTCTTTTTACAGCTCTCGCCCCGGCGCAGCAGGTTGACGTTGCCGTGGGCGTTGGCATTCTTCTCTCCACCAAGAACACCACTGCCTCCGCAGCTTATCTGCCGCCGCCGGAAAAGGGCGGGCTCTATCCTAGTTTCAGCATCGATCGTATTTTGAAGAATCACTTCGGCTACAGCGCAGAAATTGCTACTAGTTATAAAAAGGTCCTCTACAACGGCTTCCAGCAATATCGTCCTATTTTCTATGACCTAAACGGGGTATATTCTCGGCACCTGAGGAGCAGAATGGATGCCGATCTCATGGCTGGCGTGGGCGGCGAGCGAGTGCTTTTTTACAGCCCATCCGGCAATTGCAGTTTCTCCGCAGGTTGCGCCACCACTCTAAACAGCAATCATTTTCTGGTTGATCTTGGAGGCGACATCCGCTACCGGGTGTGGAAACACTTCTTTGTCCGGCCCGAGGCACACCTCTACCACATCGTAAATAACGTTGAATTTCACTCCGACAATGTGCTGCGCGTGGGGGGGTCTTTCGGATATACGTTCGGTCCCAAGTAAAAGGTTCCGTCCCAGCTAACAGGTGCAGGCGTCCTTCGTCGATTTCTCGTCCTGGCCTTGAACCTCTCCCTGAAAAGGCGAAGATTCCTAGACTACGCATAGCGTTACTCCGCTGGCGTTAGCGTCTGGTGGCTCGTTCCGAGCCAATATGCTAAAAAAGGCAGCGTCAAACCCCACGCTGCCTTTCAGCTTTTCAGAACTGTCTACGGCTCCTGTTCGCAGATCTCAGCTTCGTGGATCGCCCGATCCAGGTGCTCGATCGCTTTGACCCGATGCCCGTGGAAATCATGTTCTGCGGTTTCCAGATGATGCTTGGCAGCCCGCATCGATTCGAGCGCTTCGTGGATGTGGGGATGAGGCTCCGGCGTGGCTGTCGGAACCGCGGGGACCGCTGCCGCTGCGGGAACGGGCGCCGCCGAAGCTTTGGGTCCGGCAGCAGCCGCCGTGAAGACCAGCGTCAACAGAACTGTTACCAGGATGAGCAAAGTCAACAACCCTATTTTCTTCAAGTGTTCCTCCTCGTCCGACTTCCGGCTCGGACGCAGCCGTTGTAATTTCGACTGCGATGGACATCGCTTATGTTAGGTCGAAGGGCCCGAGACACCCGCACAGTATAGCCGCACGGACGCAGTCTATCCTGTGCAAAAGGTTACTCCCCTGATGCTCCACTTAGCTCTGGCGCCGGCGTCTCCACCAGAGCAACGCTGCCGCCAACAGGAAGAGAATCGCGATCGAGATATCGATCCGTTTAACCTCGCGCTGCAGCTGCTCCCAATGCTGGCCGAACAGATAGCCCGCGCCGGAAATCACCGTCGCCCATAGCGCCGCGCCAAGAAAGTTGAAGACCATGAACTTCCGCCAAGGCATCCGCAGGACTCCCGCCATGGGCCCGGCGATGATCCGCATTCCAAATAGGAAGCGCGCAAAAAAGATCGTAATCGCGCCGTATCGAGCAAACACTCCTTCTCCCCGTTGTAAAGTCCGCTCCTGAATTCTGAAAAACGCCTGGTAGCGTGACAGCAGCGGACGTCCGCCATAGTAGCCCACGGCAAAACCCAGGTTATCTCCCAGCGTGGCCGCGATCGTCGCCACTAAGACGATCCAGGGAAGCCTCAGAGCGTGCTCCGAATAAGCCAGAAAACTGGCCAGCAATAAAATCGTTTCACCCGGCACCGGCACTCCGGCATTCTCCAGGAGCAAGGCCGCGCCCACCGCCCAATATCCGTACTGCACCACCGCACTCCGCAACAGGTCGAGGATAGAGGGGATCATGATGCTCACGTGAGGACGGCCGCGCTCGGCTGCCAGCGCAGTCGTCGCGAGTGGTATACCAGAGACCTTAGACCGAACCCTCCGGGGCTATCAGAAAGTTGGTGAGCTCCCGGTTGAACTCTTCCGGGCACTCTTCGTAAGGCATGTGCCCGACGCCTGGAAAAACCACCGTTTGCACATTCGCAAAATGCCTAGCCAACGGCTCCATAGAGGAAACGTACACGGCGGAGTCTTTGCTTCCCCAGATCAGGAGCGTGGAAACCGGCGCCAGTTTGGGCAACAGCGCTTGCAGTTCCCGCAGATCGTCCGTCCATGTACGCACAATGCTCAGGGCATGTTCCGAGAATCCGGGATTCGCCAGCGGGGCTTTGTAACCTTCCAAGCTTCCGGGCGGAATACGACTACGGTCGGCGTAGAGCCGCGCGTGCAAGTAGGGAAACAGAAACGGCATGCAGGCGATTCCCGTACGGAACAACGTCGCGCCGATGCGGGTGGCGAAGAAAGGCGCCAGCCACCTGCCATGCGACGAGTACGGATTGACCGGACATACCAGCACCAACCGGCGCAATTGCGCCTGGCACCCACCGGCGCTCATGCATTCCGCAGCCGCCGCCATTGCCACAGCCCCGCCCCGCGACGTGCCCAACAAGTCAAACGACGAGAGTCCCAGGTTTTCAACAAACCGCAGAACGCGCTTCGCCGTCGCCCGCATCGAGTGATCGATCCCGACAGGCCGGTCGGAGAACCCTGCCCCGGGCAGATCGGGCGCGTACAAGGTTGCATAAGGTGCCAGAGCCGACAAAGTAAATCGCCAGGAAAAGGAATAGGCCAGCAGCCCGTGCAGCAAAATCAGCGGCGGGCCGGACCCCGCGCGCAGGTAGCGCATGCGGATGCCATCGAGGTCCATCCAGCACTCTTCCACGCCCTCGCTCAAGGCCGAGGCGGGGCCTGCCGAAATCTGGAGAACTTCATGCATCGAAAACTTTCTCGCTGGCGGGACAACTCTTTCCCTGCCACCAGAGTCTATTTAAGGGAACGCCTCTGTCGCTTCACTCTGGGGAGCTTCGGCTCCCCGTTTTTTGGGAGTCAGCGTCCGGTTCAACGGAGAGGAAGCTTTCGCCATTCCTCCCGTAATCACACCATGCGTTAGAATTGTGCGTGGCTCGCAGAAGACCTAACGCGCCTGATCCTGGGCCCGGCTCGTCATCCGAAATGCTTTCTGGATGAGTGTGTAGCGCGCCGCTCCGATCATGCCGCAGTCATCATTGATCACGATCTTGACCGGCATGTCCTTCAGAATCGTCCCCATGCGCCCCTTGTCCAGGAAGGATTCCAGAAATACGGGATCCTTCATCCTGGGCACGATTTTCGCCGCGATACTGCCGCCGATAAAAATTCCCCCGGTGGACATGAAATTCAACGCGCAGTTGCCGGTCTGGGCGCCGAACACGCTTACGAAAATCGACAGAGTTTGATCGCAGATGGCGGCCTTGCCCTCCAAAGCAAATCTCGAAATCAGCGCCGGAGGATCGGGCGCAGCGCTGATCTGGGTTCGCAACCATTCCGGCTCGTCGGCCTTATTCGTATCTCGCAGAAAGTCGTAAATATTCTTGATTCCGGGTCCGGAGAGAATTCGCTCACAACTGATGCGGCCATATTTTTTCTGCAGGTAGACGAGCAACTCCGTCTGCAGCTCGTTTCTGGGAGCGAAGTCGGCGTGCCCGCCTTCGCAGGCAAAAGGATGATGCCGGAAACCATCCCAGTACAGTCCGGCCATCCCCAGTCCGGTTTTGGCCGAGATGACGGCCCGGTTGCCCTCGGCCTCGTCCACGCCTTCGCCCAACGTGATGAAGTCTTTTGATTCCAGGCCATCGATTCCGTAAGCGTAAGCTTCCAGGTCGTTGAGCAGTCCAACCGAATTCAGTTTGAGTTGCATGGCCACTTCCCGAGCATCGATGACCCAGGGCAGGTTGGAAATCTTGCTCCGTCCCGCTCGTACCGGACCCGCCACGCCGAGACATGCGCTGTGGACGGGTATGCCTTCGGTTTTTATGAAGTCCGCAAGAATCCCGGACAAGCCGTCGCGTTGCTGGCTCACGTAGTTTTTTTCGACCACGCATTGCAGCCGGTTGCCTTCGGTCTCGAATGCGGCCAGCCGAGTGCGCGTGGCCCCGATCTCACCCGCAAGAATCATTGTTCAACAAGAATCATGGTTCAATTCTCCTCCACTGGCGGCCATCCAGTGCCAGCAGCTGATCAGCCTCCACTGGCCCCCAGCTGCCGGATGCATAATTGGGAAACTTGCGCGGGGGCAGGGCTCTCCACACATCCAACACCGGATCCACCACCTTCCATCCGCCTTCGACCATATCGGCGCGCTGAAAAAGAGTGGCGTCTCCGATCATGCAGTCATACAACAAAACCTCGTAGCCGGTGTAAGCGTCGGCTCCGAAATATTTGGAATACTCGAAGCTCATGTCGACCGACCCTACGCGCAGCAGGGGCCTGGGAATCTTCGCCCCAAAGCTCAGCGAAATTCCTTCTACCGGCTGGATCTGAATGACCAGCGTGTTGCTATGCAACTTGTGATAGGGAGCCTTGCGAAACAGCTCAAAGGGCGTGCGCTTGAACTGGATGGCGATTTCGGTGTGACGCTGGGCCATTCGCTTGCCCGTCCGGAAATAAAACGGCACCCCCGCCCAGCGCCAATTGTCGATGTTGATCTTCAGGGCCACGAACGTCTCGGTGCGCGATTCCGCAGAGACCCCGGGCTCGGCTCGATACGCGGATACTTTTTCTCCGCCCATCAATCCCGGGCCATATTGCCCGCGCACGCTGCGCAGCAAAACATCATCCGAGCTGAGCGGCTGAATCGAATGCAAAACCTTGGCCTGCTCGTTGCGAACCGCATCCGCCTGAAAAGAGACGGGCGATTCCATCGCGGTCAAGCTGAGCAATTGCATCACATGGTTGGGAACCATGTCGCGCAGGGTCCCGGCAGTGTCGAAATATCCCCCGCGCCGCTCTACCCCTACGGTTTCGGCATTCGTGATTTGTACATGGTCAATATACCGCCGGTTCCAGATGGGCTCGAAAATGGCATTGTCGAAGCGGAAGACCATGATGTTCTGCACCGTCTCTTTGCCCAGATAGTGATCGATGCGATAGATCTGATTCTCCTGCAGCACATTCTTGATCTCGCGGTTCAGCGCCTGCGCAGACTCCAGATCGTGTCCAAAAGGTTTTTCGATTACCACCCGGCGCCAGCGTGCATTCTCCTGCCGCGAAAGTGCGGCTACCCCCAACTGCTGCACAATCTGCGAAAAAAACTTGGGGGCGGTCGCGAGATAGAAAAGATAGTTACCCTCTGTATGGTACTCGGTATCGAGCGCGGCGAGGCGCTCTCTCAGTTTCGCAAACGTGTTGGCATCGGCAAAGTCGCCGCGCTCGTAGAACAGCCGCTGGCGGAACCACTCCAGGGCGTCGGCTGTGTCAGATCCGGTCGGCAGGAAACTGGTGACCTGGCTGCGAAAATCTTCCAGGCTCAAATCGTCGACGGAAACGCCGATCACCGCAAAGTTGTCGGGCAGCAGCTTTGCCTTCCCCAAATTGAAAAGAGCAGGCACCAGCTTGCGCCTGGTCAAATCCCCGGCCGCGCCAAACAGCACAAACACGCAAGGCCCAGCCGCCCTCCCGGCGAACCCGGGGTCATTCTCCAGATTGGTTTCGGTGGCTGCGGCCATGGGCAACTGAACTTGTGGCCCATGGTAAATGACCGGTGCCCAGCTTTCTAGGGCTTGCTGCGGAAACTTCGAGCCTCTAAGCCACCAGCTAAGCCATGATGGTGGAAGTAAAGACCCCCTATCGCAGCACGAAAACACAGACGTTAAAGGGGCGCCATTTCCGCAAAACTGATGGCGCCCGTAAAACTTAAGGTGCTTTGAACGCGGAAACACTTCGTTGATAAGCTGTTGCAGATGTGGTTTGCGTTCCCTGTTGGCATTTAGATTTTGGAATCGCAGACATACACGGCAGACATTGATGGAAACCATTAAAGTACCGTTCCTCGATTTGAAAATGCAGTACCTGAGCATCAAGCCGGAGATTGATGCCGCCGTCGCCAGGGTTCTTGACAGCTGTCAATTCGTTCTCGGCTCCGAAGTCGCCGAGTTCGAACGGGAATTCGCCAACGATTCGAGCGCAGCGGAATGTATCGCCCTCAATTCTGGTACAAGCGCTCTGCATTTGGCGTTGCTGGCTGCGGGAGTCGGTCCCGGCGATGAAGTGATTACGGTCCCGTTTACGTTTGTGGCCAGCGTTGCCGCCATCGTCTATACCGGAGCGCGGCCGGTGCTGATCGATATCGATCCGCGCTCATTCACCATGGATCCGGCTGCGATTGAGTCGGCGATCACGCCACGCAGCAAAGCGATTCTGCCGGTGCATCTCTATGGTCAACCGGCAGACTTGGACCCGATCATGGACCTAGCGCGGCGGCATGGACTGGTGGTGATTGAAGATGCTGCACAAGCCCACGGCGCGAAATACAAAGGCCGCTCGGTGGGCAGCATCGGGGATATGACCTGCTTCAGCTTTTATCCCAGCAAGAATTTGGCAGCGTACGGCGAGGGCGGCGCTGTCACCACCAGCAATCCCGAGTATGCGCAGACGATTCGCATGCTGCGCGATTGGGGGCAGGACCGCAAGTATCATCACCTTCTGCACGGATTTAACTATCGGATGGAGGCTTTCCAAGGCGCCATTCTGCGCGTCAAGCTGCGCCATCTCGAACGGTGGAACCAGGCTCGCCGCGCCATCGCCAGCCAGTACAACAAACTTCTGGCGGGCTCCGGCCTGACACGACCCGCGGAGATGCCTTGGGCACGGCACGTCTATCATCTCTACACGCTACGATCGGGTCATCGCGATTTTCTGCATGCTTCGCTGCCAGAAAAAGGCATTCAGACGGGGATTCATTATGCGGCGCCGGTTCATCTCCAGCCCGCTTACGCGAATCTAGGCTACGGTCGACTCTCCCTGCCACAATCTGAGAAAGCGGCAGCTGAAGTTCTCTCTCTGCCGCTGTATCCGGAAATGACAGACGACCAAATTGAAGCAGTTGCACGAGCGGTTATGGGCGAACTCCGAACCCGCAGTTAAAGCTCCCTGGCGCATGAATACCGATCTTCGTAGGCAGATATATAGGGGCATGGGTGTGTGATGGCGTCTAAATTCGAGTTGTGCGCAGGCGATGCGCGGCCTTAGAATCCTATGCGACGATGAAGTTTATTCAACTCCCCCTCTCTCGGCTCTTCAGCTTGATTGTTTTCCTGGGCATTCTTGGCTGGCACCAGGCTGCCTCTGCACAGAACAATAGTCCGCAATCTCCTGTCCAACCGGGCATCACCGCGACAGCGCCGTCGATCGTGACTACGCCGCCCAGCGACAACGCAGAGGAAAAAACCGGTGTTCCGTCGGCCTCGCCGCTCGTGATCGGTCCCGGCGATGAACTCGAGGTCGCAGTCTATGGCGCCCCTGATCTTTCTGGACACATGCGGGTGAGCGCCAGCGGAAATATATCGATACCCCTGATCGGCTATGTTCGAATCGCCGGCCTCACCAGCAGTGAAGCGGAAGCGGCGATCGAAGCACAATTGCGGCAGAAAAGCGTAGTGAACGATCCGCAGGTTACGGTGTATGTCAAGGAATACGGCAGCAGCGGAATCTCCGTAGCCGGAGAAGTCGTCAAGCCCGGGTTCCAGTCCGCGCTGGGGCCGCACCGGTTGCTTGATGTGCTCCAGGCGGCTGGCGGCCCTACCGAAAGAGCCTCGAATAAAGTCATCATCAGCCATCGCGGCGAGAAAGATGTGACAACGGTTAATCTCTCGAAAGACCCGGCAGAAATGGCCACCAGCAATATCGAGCTACAACCCGGCGATACGCTTGTGATTCCGCGGGCGGGTATCGTCTATGTTCTGGGAGAGGTAACTCGGCCCGGTGGATACGTTATGAACGCCACCGGAGGAATTACGGTCTTGCAAGTCGTAGCTGTCGCCGGAGGGACCACCCACGTGGCCAAGGCCGGAAGAACCAGATTGCTTCGCAAAACTGAGAATGGGTTTCATGAGGAACAGATCGATTTGAAGAAACTGCTGCGGGGCCAGGTTCATGATGTTGCGGTCCGTGATGAAGACATCCTCTACGTCCCCAGCAGCTTGATCAAGGAAGCGCTGAATGCGGGCGCGCTCGTCGGCGTCGCCGCAAGTACCGCAATCTACCGCGCTCCCTTCTAGCCTCCATCCCGCGAGGCAATTTGCATGACCTTCGAGACTGCTCTGACCTGTGTTGGCACGGTCTCTTTCCGAAGGTGGGATGAACCTTGAACATCAGGCTGGTTTCGCCAAGTTCCCGAGCCACAGTGCGGGGCACGGCGCGGGAGTGGAAGAACCGCTGCGGCAGATTTGTTTTGGCCCTTCACTTACTCTTCATTTGTCGGATGAATCAGAGGCGGTTTTGCAGAAGCCGAATCTCCGCGTCCGTTGCCGAGTGCTTCGTGAGATCGCGTAGCCGACTGAGTTGCCCGACTTGCAGGAAATCCGCTACTTGCACCCTGGGCTGCTAAGGCGAAAGAGGTGATAGATGAACTCAACAAAAGGATTGGAAAAGTTTTGAGAATTTCGACAACGCAATTGGAAACGGCAATGTTCCCTGGCGGTAATGTATTAACCAGGAATCATTGTAAAAAGTTGACCATTTTATTTAATAGCGAATGCCGGCGACGGCCTTACCACCTCAACGCTCAGACACTTAGTGCTGGTCTTGGAGTCGCACGCTTTTCTCCGAATTCAAGAACTCGCACCACCAGAAATATCGCTAACAGCGCAACGACGAAGAAAACGATTCCACCTTGCTGGTGAAGCCTTCCCGTCAGAAAACCCGGGTTGACCCGGGTTCCCAGCAAGGCGATGATGAAAATCCGCAAGCCGTTCTTGGCGACCGAAAGCGGCACGGCGAGTGCGACAACGAAAGCTTTTTTCGTGGGAGACCGCAACAAGAGTTGCGCCAGCACCGGGGTCGTAATCAACAGTAAGAGGCTGGAGCGAATACTGCTGCACTCCTTGGCGACTTCGATGGTTAAACCTGGAATCGTAAGCAGGAAACCATTTTGCACGACCGGAATGCCGGTGACTGCAAAAAGCGATCGCGCAGCAACCACAGATCCTTGTTGCAGGTAGCTGACAATACCGTCGAAGGCGAATGCCGGAAGCGGAACCATGCAGAACAAAAATCCAAGGGGAAACAGCAGAGCTCGGCAAACTCTTGCACCGAAGCAAAGCGCGAAGCTGCCAATCCAGCCGCTCACCAAGGCCAGCATCTCGATCGAGAGCCGCAAGTCGGCCGTCATCCATGAGTTATGCAACCGCGATAAAGCCGCAAGCAATCCCGCCGCACACAGCACTACCAGCCCATAACCAGTCTTACTTGCCTCAAAAACCCGAACCGATTTCCACTCCGCACAAATAAATGCGAGGCTAATCGGAAATATCAGCAGGATGTGAGTGTTTTCATCGCTCCTCAGCGCGAGCGTCAGTGTGCTGAGCAGAGGATGCCAGCCGACAACCATAGAGGCGAGGAACAAGGCGGTGAACGCGACAGATCTAAACGAGCGGATATTGTCGTTCAAATTCATCCTGGATTCATGAGCTTTGGGTCGGGACCAACCAATTGTCGAATAAGGCTGACCTTCCACAAACAACGGCTAAGTCTTCTTCCTGGTCTTCCCGCGAATGGTGAACCACAACAGCCCGCTGGCCACTTCGCTGGCAAGAAGAGCCCAGCTGCCCGGTTCCGGAACGGCAACCGCGGGATAGGTGAAACTATCCTTAGCGACGACATAGTCTGGACCATCATTATTATTCATAAAATCTGGTGAAGTTGAGATGTCAAAACTGAGCGTTACGGGTCCCGAGAAGCCGACGGGCGCCAGATATAAGCCCAAGAATCCAGCCGTGTTCAGCGAATTATTCGCGCTGATAGTCGAGAAAAAACCAAAGCCATATTCATAATTATCGGCTGCGTCTATCGGATCAAAAGTTCCCGGGCCGGCAACGACGTTTACGCTTAGATTCATCGCGTACAAATCGGTCCCGGTCGTATTGGAGAGCGGTGCGTACCCTAAAATCACCTCGTTTTGTCCAGCCAGCGTGGTGAAATCGGTGGTCACCGTAAACGGAATGTCATCGGCAAATGCCGCCGAGACGACGAACAATACGACCGCAATGACGGCTAGATGACGCTTAAGCATAATACCCCTCAGTCTCCCAGCCCAGCGTTGCATTCTGGTTACCATTGTCATTTACCCCTCAATCCTTGGTTTGTAGTTCTCCATCCTCACTCTATCCATCTCATCGGAAATGCCTCTGCAAAGTTCTGCACATGTACGGAATGCCGCTTGCGGCTCACGGAATCACCCCTTCTGCCAGGGAGAAGCTATGCGAGACGCCGCCGCTATCCTGGTCAACTCCCGTCTCGCTCATGACAAACCGCAGCACCGTGCTGGGCACATCCAAATAGAAGGTTAGGGCAGTCGAAGCGCCCGCTGCCAGATTTCCCAGCGAGATCGGTATCTTCGGAGACGAGGGGTCGAACTGAACAGTGCCAGTCCCGCTGAGCGTGCGGAGGGTCTGCGTCTGCAGCGTCACATTGCTGGCGTTGCCAGTTCCGTTGTCGGTGAAGGTAACTGTAACAGCCAGCACTCCGGGACTGGAGAAGCTCTGGCTTGTGACCTGGGAGACGATGTTAGGCACACCGCCGGTCGCCGCCGTCACTGTCAGGCTGAAGCCCGGCGAGCTGATCGTGTTCAGCGTTGCCGTGATCGTGCTCGTCCCCGTCCCCGCTCCCGATGCCACTCCGCTGGCGCTCACCGCCGCCACCGTGCTGTTCGACGAAGCCCAGGCTACGCTCGCACTCAGGTTCTGCGTCGTTCCGTCACTGTAGCTCCCCGTCGCCGTCAACTGCTCCGTCGCGCCCTTCACCAGCGAACTGCCGCCGCTGATAGCGATCGACTGCAAGGTCGCCGCCGTCACCGTCAGGCTGAAGCCTGGCGAG
>Ga0210406_10000135_pt1 | contig 111469 bp, 169 predicted proteins | sample IncBWC30MmetaG_FD_155454 | JGI IMG/M metagenome (GOLD analysis project Ga0210406, IMG submission 155454) | Forest soil microbial communities from Barre Woods Harvard Forest LTER site, Petersham, Massachusetts, United States - Inc-BW-C-30-M | ecosystem: Environmental > Terrestrial > Soil >... | reverse complement strand
TTCGACGGCTGGAGGGTGCGCCCGTGAAAGTTCAGCCAGCGGCACCGATGACGTCTGCCGACGTTCCACGTACCGACAACTACGACGAGAGCGGTGTACCCGGGTACAGGCCGAGGTAACGAAGGACCCAGCGCCCCACTGCGCGCGAGGCTCCAGGGAAGGACGAGAACGATGAGCAAGGTACCGATGGGCCCCCACGAACCGGACAGGGGTGGCAACTGGTGGAACCGGATGGGATGGATGGGGGAAGAGGAGTACGAGGAGACCCTTGTCGCCTCGTGTGGCCGATGCGGAAGCGTCGAGGTGCTCGACGACTACCGAGACGAGAAGCTCTGCCAGGACTGCTGGCACGCGGCCCGGTCGGCGGAGACGCCCTACGCGGTCTATCGCGACGAGGACGGCCGCTGCGTCTGCGATGGGGCCTACACGAAGGAAGAGGCCGAAGACTGGGCCCAGGAAAAGCGGGACGGCGACGCGAAAGCGATGGCGTGCTGGATCCAGTGCCGAGACGACGCTGACAGTGAATCGGCTCGGGCGCACTGGCAGAGGCATCTCGACCACATCGCAAAGAACTGCCATCTTTACGGCCAGTACACCGCCAAACCGTGCAAGCACTGGTGGGGCGAGCGCATCGCGCACAACGGGTACATGAATCGGCGTCGCCGTGCGCTGAGGTCATCAGGAGTCACGATCTAACCCTGTCCATCGCGCGCGAAGGAGAAGACCATGAACTGGACGATCCGGGTCGATGACAAGGGCGCCCTCTATTGCAACGACACGGAGCTCGGCGTCACGGAGGTCGCTTACGGCATCGACGGCCCCAGCTCGGCTAGCGAGCGAGCGGGTTCCCCACGCGAGAGCCGACAGTTCGAGCCCGAGGAGATGCGGGCCCGATTCGAGCATCCGCCTCGACTTCACCAGGTCGGCGATACGACGTTCTTCGGGCGTCAGCGCGGCGCTCCGCTGCCTGCCATCTCGGTCCTGCTGGCCACCGAGCGGGGCTCGCGGGTGCACATCTACAAGATCGTGCCGAGAGCCGAGGGCGGCTGGAAGCTCGAGGGACCGCCGGTCCCCTTCGACGCGGCTCACGTGAGCACGGGCTGCTGCGAGATCGGTTTGAGCCAGGAGAAGCCGCGCGATCGAACGACGACGACCACAAAACTCTACCTGGTGCACCATTCGGACTACGACTCTTGCGAACTCCCGGTGGTCGTCCGAGCCATCTCGTACACGGATGCACGGGAGCGAGCCGCCGCCCTCGACCCGGATCGCTGGGACGTCTACGAGATCGTCAGCACGCAATCCCTGAACCCAGCGGGCGTTCTCCCTCTGCGAGAGGATCCTGAGCTCCTCTCGAGCCGGGCGGCCGAGAAAGCGCGCCTCGAGAAGTCGTGGGCCGCTCAGCGTGAGGCAGAGGCGGAGGCAGCGCGCTGGATCGTCGACCGGCAGCTGGGCCCCCACGGGAAGCCGACCGGCAAGACGCGGCGCCGGCTGAAGGGTGAGCCGTTCGATCCGGCGAAGTGGGACGAATAGATCCGATGAGCAGGCACCATTCGCACAACCTCTCGCAGAGGGACCGGCGGTCGCGCAAGGAGGCGCTCCTGCGTCGGGACGGCGATCGGTGTCCGTTGTGCGGTGAGCCATTCACCGACGATCGACCGGCGACCTTTGCCCACCGCGTTGCTCGACCGTACGGCGCAGGAAGCGCTCTAGACAACCTTTTTCTTGCGCATAACGACTGCAACAACAAGAGGACGAACCCGAAGCTTGGGCGGCGCAGGCTTGGAGCCGACGAGCCTCCCAACGATGGGACGTGAGGAGAAGAGACATGCCCACCGACGAACAGCTTGGACGCATCGCCTACGACAAATTCCACGAGGTCTTCGGGCTCACCCGACGCTTCGGGCCGGCGGAGGCACCGCGCAGCTCGGTCGATGTGACGGCCTGGGGGGATCTCGAGATCGACCGAGCGACGGGCAAGAGCCCGGTGCGTGAGAAGTGGACCGCGATCGCCGCCGCGGTGGCGAAGGCGGCCCAGAAGTGAAGGCGTGGCTCCAGACCTGGTACGTCGGCGAGGACGGGCAGCTGCACGTTCGGTCCAACGGGGACCTGGCGATCGCCAGCAATGTCTGGCTCGGGCAGCGCGACGAGGCGAGACGTCTGGCCGCCCGGGCGCCCTCGATGGCGAGAGTCCTGGTGATGCTTGAGCTCGTCGAGAACGGCTGCCCGATGTGCGAGGCAACGCTGGTCGATGGGGTACCGCACAAGTCGCACTGCCTCCTGGACGCCGAGCTCACCGCCGCAGGTCTCGACACGCCCCGAGAAGAGGGACGAGGCCCGCAAGGAGATCGTCTCGCAGCACGCGCTCGAGACGGGAGCGTTCGTCTGAACGGACGTGCGGCCCTCACCCACCAAGAAATCACCCCTTGAAAGTCTAACCTCGGCGGTATAGAATCCTCGGCATGGACGCGGTGAGCAGAGCAGCGGAGAGCAAGCGGGCGCAGTCCGGCCCTCTCTGCGCCGTGTGCGGCAGCGACAGCCCGATCGCGCTGGATCGGACGGTGCCGCTCTGCGACGAGTGCCTCGGCCCGACGCCGGCGGTGGTGCTCGAGGAGCCCAGGACGCAGCCCGCTCGAGTTCGAAGCCTGCAGGCCTGAGCTGGGCCTGCCCATGAGCATCGAGCAGCTCCACGTGCCGAAGTCTGCCGCCAAGAGGCATCGCCGGTCCAAGCACCACCCGAAAAACCCGCGAAACATCTCGCGCCTGGGCGCGATGGCGCTGATCGACCCGCTCGGCTGGGCGGAGGAGATCCGGCGCGCGATGGAAAGGGCCGGCGGACATGTGCCGGACGCCGCCGCCTACCTCGATATCAGCGGGCAACGCCTCTACGTCATCCTGCGCGATCCCCGCTTCGCGAGCGTTGAGCGGGCGAAGATGGGGCGCCCCTCGAGCAAAGGAAAAGCGACCTAGCTCGTGCGACGACGCGACGACGCGAGCGCGTAACACGTCGCCCGAGCACGCGCGAGCGCGTGAAAAACACGCGTTTTCCTCGACCATTCGAGGTGTAGTACACGGACACACTCATCCCGCCGATGTGTGGCTTTTTCTTTGCGAAAGTCTAACCTCAGAGTTATAGTTATCTCATGAAGACGACGACGAGAGAGCGAGACATCGCGAAGCTGAAGACGCTCTGCGATCGCCTCTACGACGCGAAGACGCCCGAGCGCGTCAGGCGCGATCTCTCGATGCGCGTGTCGATTCTGCGAGCGCGTCTCTCGAAGACGCGCGACCCGCTCGCCGCGATGATCTCTGCAAGTGGCGACAGCGACGAAACCGAGAACTGAGAAGGAGATTCCCCATGTTCAACGTCAAGATTGACCCGGTTGCCATCATTCGTGCGCTTCCCCCCGCTGTCGTGAAGAGCGTTTATTCCGGGCGCCCCGGGTGCGCGTGCGGGTGCCGAGGGACGCATAGCGAATCGGCTCGAAGCGTCGCGATCGTTCTCGGGAAAGTGAAGGCGCTCTGCTCGCACCCCGACGTCGACGTTCACTTCGACAATGACCACATCGCTCTCGAAACCGCGAGCCGCCTGTACATCGTCTCGCTCAACGCCTGAAGACCAAACAATAGGAGATCGCCCCCATGAGCCACGAAGTCGAAAGCATGTTTTACGTCAACGAAACGCCCTGGCACTCGCTCGGCGTCAAGCTCAATGCGCCGCCGACGACGCGCGACGCGATGATCGCCGCCGGGATGAACTGGGAAGTCGGCCTGAAGGCGCTGCAAACGGTCGACGGCGAGAGCGTCTCGCACAAGGCCTGCTATCGCATGACCGACGGCAAGATCTTGGGCGTCGTGGGCCCCGGCTCGCACCCGATTCAGAACGCGGCCGCCTTCTCGTGGTTTGACCCGTTCGTGCAGTCGGGCGAGGCGACGCTCGAGACCGCGGGCAGCCTGCGCGGAGGGCAGCGAATCTGGGTGCTCGCGAAGCTCTCGCGAGACCCGAGCGTGATCGTCCCGGGCGACGAGATCCAGAAATACATCCTTCTTTCCAACTCGCACGACGGCACGATGGCGGCTCGCGTGGGATTCACCCCGATCCGCGTCGTCTGCCATAACACCCTGTCGATGGCGCTCGACAGCAACGCCTCGAAGCTCCTGCGCGTGCGTCACACGAAAAACGCCGTCGACATTCTCAACGCCGTCCGCGACACGATGAACGTCGCCAACGCCTCGTTCGAAGCGACCGCCGAGCAGTACCGTCGCCTCGCTCGCACGAGCATCAATGGCGACGATCTCGACCGCTACATCAGCCTCGTCTTCCCCAAGGCGAAGAGCAAGACGCCCGCTCCCCCGCCGGTCATGACCGACGTCGACGCATCGGGCGCCGACATGCTCGCGTCGCTGCTCGATCGCCCGGTCGCCGCGAACGCCAACGAGGAGACACGCTACACGAAGCGGGAAGAGATCATCCACGAGCTCTTCGAGAGCGGCCTGGGTCACGAGATCCAGGGCGTGCGAGGGACGCTCTGGGGCGCTTACAACGCCGTCACCGAGTACACGACTCATCATCGCGGCAGCGACGGCGAGACCCGCCTGCAATCGATGTTCAACGACGGCATGAACATCAATAACCGCGCCCTCTCCGCCGCCGTGAGCATGGCGCGCGCCTGAGCGCTCACACGAGAGACCCAAGGAGATCCCCCATGAACCGCTCGAAACTCGCTTCGCCTGCTGCCACTACCGAGATGACGGCCGCCGACCTGCTCGCGCCGATGCTCGCTCGCCCGGCCACCCTGTCGACCTACAGAACGCGCTACACGGGTCACGCCATCGAGCTCTTCGAATCGCTCGAGTCGACCCAGCCCGAGCGAGCCCACGCGCGCTGAAGCTCGCGTCTCGACGCGCTGCCTCCCACCCCACCCCGCGCGTGGGGGGCAGGCGTCGATGCCCGAACCGAATGAAAAAGGAGACCCTTCCCATGAACCTGTCGAAACTCACCCGCATGGCCGCGATTGCGGTCGATGAAACCGAGAGCGGCAACGACCTGGCCGCCCCGCAGTTCGCCCAGTTCTGCAAGGCGAACGCCGACGACGTCGCGCACGCGCTCTGCTGCACCGACGTGCAACTGCGCTCGGTGCTCAACCGCGTCGACGCGTCGACCTTCACGCGCGAGGTGCTCAAGAGCTGCAAGGGCAGCGCGCGCAAGCTGACGCGAGAGAGAGACCAGAACGACAAGACGCGCGAGATCGACGAGGTCGTCGCCAAGATCGTGGCGGCCGCCTACGTCGACGGGCTCTCCTGGCGCCTGGACGGCCGGCTCGTCGCCGAACTCGCGAAGCTCGTCGGCACGGCGACCTTCTGCATCACCATCGCAGGCATCAAGCAGGCGATCGAGATCCCGCTGGAGCGCGTGCGCCAGCTCGATCGTGTGAAGAAACTCGGCAAGTGCTCCGTGCACGTCACCTGCCCTCTGTATCATGAGAAGTGGAAGCTCATGATCCAGTGGGACGACAATCGCGGCGGGTACCTGAGCGGTCGCCTTCTCGACGGCGTGCCCAAAGGGTCCCTCATGATGCAGCTGCCCGAGCCAGGCGAGTGCATCGAGCGCCAACACCGCGCGCGCTGCGACGCGGCGGCGGAGTGAGCCCATGAAAACGAAGCTGCCGAAGCTGCGCCCCGCCGAGCACGTCGCCCTGCTGCAGTTCCGAGAGAACCTCGAGGGGGGCGACCCCCACATGGGAATGGTCGATGGCAAGACCGCCCGAAGTCTCGAGGCCAAGGGGCTGATCTCCGTCGCCTACTACGACGGGCTCGACAGCCAAGGGTTCCATCGTCGCGTGTTCCAGCGTGCGGACATCCCAACCCGCCTCGGGCTCGCGGTGCTCGACGCGATGACCTACGGGCCCCGACCATGAGTTCGCGCGCCCAAGTCTGTCACGAGTGCGGGCACCCCGTCGTGGAGCTCGCCTACGTCACGAAGATCGCCCTCGCGAAGCGCTGCGGGGGCTGCAAACACAAGTGGCTCGAGCCGCGCGAGACGTCCCCCGAGGCGTCCGTGCGCGAGGGAGGATGGGTCTCACGATGAACAAGACGAGGTTACGACCGCTGCCACTGTCCAGCGACTGGCCGAGAGGCTGGTGGGGCGCCTCCCCGATGGGACTCGTCTGCGGTCACACGGACAAGGGGCACTACATCAAACGAGGTCGCGCGTGCTGGCTGAGCGGCAGGCCGGGCGAGCTCTTCTGCGACCGACACGCGATGGCGCACGGCGCGCCGCCTCGACCTGTCGCCGAGTGTCGCGGCAAGATGATCAACGGGCCCAGCAAACGCTTCGCCCGATGCGCTCAGTGCCGACGCGTCGACTACGAGAAGAACGAAGGAGATGGGTGCACATGAAAGCGCTCTCTGTCCGCAACCCATGGGCGCACCTCATCGCGCGCGGCGACAAGACCATCGAGCTTCGCACCCGGCGCATCCACTACCGCGGCGAGCTGCTCATCTGCTCGAGCCTCAATCGCAACCGGCCCAAGATGCTCGCGAGCGGCCTGCGTGACGACGAGGTCCTCTGGGGGCACGCGCTCTGCGTCGCGCAGCTCGTCGACGTGCGCCCTGCGTTCGAGAGCGACGCTCGCGCCGCGTGCACGCCCCCGAGCGATAGCGAGTTTGCGTGGATCCTCGAGCGCGTGCGACGCGTGGCGCCGTTCCCAGTGCTGGGACGTCTCTCGCTCTTCGACGTCGAAGACGCGCGCATCGTGATCGTCTGAAGCGTGCGAAAACGTCGACCAAAACAGGTGTAGTACACGGACACACTTATCCCGGCACCCGCCGGGCTATTCGTTGCGAAAGTCTAACCTCAGAGTTATAGTTATCTCATGAAGACGACGACGAAGACGACGACGCGCAACGAGCGCTGGATGATTGGGGGTCTCGTGACGGTGTGCGTCGACGGCACCCCGATGCAGGGGCGCATCCTCTCGTCGCCGATGAACGACGACGAAGCGTGGACCGAGGGGGTCTGTTGCGACGCCTGGATCGTCTCGATCGCCGACTTCGGGATTGACGTCTGCTTCGCCGTCTCGAATCGCAAGGCGATCGCGGAACTCGACGCCGCGACGACGAGCCGCCTTCTGGAGCGCCGAGGGGTGACGCGATGAGCGCGACAGCAGCGAAGAGCGAGACGCGCGTGGGCGACCGGGTTCGCATCGGCGACCGCATTCAATTCCGAGCGGGCGATTCCGTAGTCGAGTGCGTCGTTCGAAGCGTGAGCGACACGCGCATCGTCCCCGAGGGGCTGCGCCTGTTCTCGGGCGTCGCGAGCGACGGGCGCAACGTGGGCGGTTACTTCGATCACGTGATCGCGCTCGTCTGCCCCCATTGCAACGGCACGCGCGAGCGCTTTCGATTCTCGCGATCGAGGTGGGGCGACGAGAGCGACCCCTGCGCGCGCAAAGAGCCCTGCGATCGATGCGTCGAGGGGTGGGTGCGAGCATGAGCTGCCGAGTGGTCATCGCGGGCGGACCGCGCACGGGCAAGACGACGCTCGCGAGCACGATCGCCGCCGAGCACGGGCTCTCCCCTCTCTCGACCGACGACCTGATGGGCCGTTTCGAGTGGAGCGCGCTCTCAGAGCACGTCGCCGAGCGCATGAGCGAGCCTGGGCCTTGGCTCTGGGAGGGGGTGAGGGCGGTGCACGCGATGCGCAAGTGGCTCGCGAGTCACCCGCAGGGGGCGCCCGCTGACTTCGTGCTCTGGCTGAGCGTGCCCAAGGTCGAGCGCACGCCCGGTCAAGTGACGATGGGCAAGGGCGTCACGAAAGTTTGGCAGGAGATCGCCGCGGAGCTTCGGCGCCGGGGCACACGCATTCTGACCGACACGCAAGGAGAACTCTCATGATCCCCGCTTACGAAGCCATCGCCGCCAAGGCCGAACAGATCGGCTGGCCCATCTTCTACCGACGCGACCTCACGGCGCACGATCGCGCGCGCTGCGCGATGCTCAAGCCGAGCGACTGCTTTCTCTGGGTCCTCTACGAGCTCGGCACGCACATCATCGTCGCCGAGCCGTCGAGCGATCTCGACGCGGTCGCCATCGAGAGCACGCTGGTGCGTCTCGACAAGTGCATGCGCCCCTGCCGGTACTTCTGGTGGGACGCGGGGGAGCTGTCCGAGCTCGGCGACGTCGAAGAGGCCTGCTTCGTGCTCGAGGGACGAGTGCAGGAGATTCGCCATCGAGAGCGTGCGTCGACGCTTCCCCCGCCGCCGGCGCCGCAGACGATTCCATCGCCCACGCCGAGCCTCTGCGAGAGGGGAGAGTAGCGCCATGGGCTGCCACGTTCTGGAACTCAGCGACGGCCGCGCCGTGCTTCACTGCAGCTGCTCGGGAGTGGTCTTCGGGCCCGTCTTCGACGACGAGGACCGCGCGGAGGCCTTCATCGCCTACGCGATCCGAACGACCGGGCGCGACCCGCGCGCGATGACCGACAAGCAGGTCGAGGACGCGGTCGCTCTCTGGAAGCTTCTGGCGATGCATTGGCCCATCGAGCGCCTGGCCGAGATGCGCCTGAGCGCAGACGTCGAGGAGGCCATTCGCCTGGGGTACATGTACCGAGAGGACGCGTCGCACGGGTGGGTGCGGCTCGGGTTGACCCAGTCGGGACGCGCGGCGCGAGGCGAGTCATGAAGTCGCGCTTCCGCGTCCTGGGCAAACTCGACGGCACCGGCGGCGCCCGCGATGGAACGGTGCTCATCGATCGCATGAGCGGCATCATCGAGGTCCGGCCGATCCGCCGGCGCAGGACCTACGCGCTTCACCTGTCGGACGTGGCGACCTGGATCTGCCAGCGCGTCATCATGGCCGAGCTTGCAGAGAAAAGGGCCGCCAAGCGCCAGAAACGCCGGCGCTCCCGCGTGCGGTAGACGAGCGGCCTCGAGCCGCAGGAGGATAGGACGATGCCGTGCATAACATTGACCCAGCTCCGGCTCGCGGCGCTGATCGAGGCGCTCGACCAGTTCGTGGCCAACAACGAAGATTGCGAGCCGAGCTGCGAGGTGCATGCCGAGGCCGAGGGTATGCTCGACGAGCTCAATGCGATCCGGGCAAGCTCCGCGGAAGGAGGATAGGACGATGCCGACGAGGACCGACTACACCGTGAAGGGCGCCGCGATGACGCTCAGCGAGGCGACGAGCCGGGCCTGCGGGCACCTGGCGGAGTTCCCCGGCGAAGAGATGCAGGACGGCATTACCAGCGCGGCCTGGCGCTCCGAGATGAGGCTCGACGCTACCGTCCTGGCGAACACGCTACGCAAGACCGTGGAGATCTACGCGTCGCACCCGACCTGCCAGCCGTGGAAGGTGGACGAGGTCGCGCCGCAAGAGAAGCGCGGCACCTGAACGACACTGGACAACGAAAGGAATTCGGCAATCATGACCCCCATGCGCTGTCCCCGCCGCGCGTCGATCCTCCTGGCGGCCGCCCTCTCGGCCGGCTGCGGCGGACCCGAGTTCACGACGGCGCCCGACCTCACGGCCCCGCTCGCCGCCGAGCTCGAGGCCGGCGCGCCCGCGGACCCACCTGCCGACCCGCACCCCGACGCAGACGTTCCCCGGCTTGAGGTCGCGATGCATGACGCCGCGCCCGACGCGGGCCCCCCGATCCCCGAGGCGGCCCCGCCCGTCCTGTCGCCCGTCGAGAAGTGCCTCGACGCCTGCCCGACCGGTTGCTGCGACGTCAACGGACTCTGCCACAACGACGGCACCACCAACGACGTCTGCGGGACCCGGGCCAGTCGCCTCGATGGGATGTGCGTGAACTGCACGATCGTGGGCGCCTACTGCAACGCGAATCAGGAGTGCTCGGTCGAGCCTCCCGACGGCGGCCGCGGCAGCTACGAGCCTCCGCAGCAGTGCAAGACGAGCGCCGATTGCGGCTCGTGCCCCGAGAGCTATGAAGTGCCCACGTGCACGCCGGTCGGCTCTTGCTCTTGCGTGACGATCAAGACGCCATGAACGCCACCGTCGTCTTTCACGGCAAGCCACTGGAAGGCAAGGAGGGCCGCTACTACTGCGAGGGCTGGACGGCGGGCCACGACGACGCGAGCCAGAACCTGCCCTGGGACAGCACGCTCGCGATGGAGCGCAGCTGGTTCGCGGAAGGGTACCGGGACGGCTACGAAGATCAGATCCGCTGGCGCAATCAGCCAGAGCAGCCGAGGACGCTCGTCGGACTTGGGACGGCGGCGTGAAAGGATGGAATTAGCGATGGTAGAGGCAAAGCGAACGGAGTTTCCCACGGTGCGAGAGGCGCTCGACGAGCAGATCTCCGCGATCAACCGCCAAGCGAAGATCGCCGCGATCGCCATCCTGCTTCGCGAGGCTCACCTATGCAGCGTCTGCGGGCGAATGGCGACCCTCTTCGACAATCACCACACGGGCGGCGTCTTCGCCTGCGACGCGCACCGGTATGAAGCCTGGCATCGCTTCGTCCACCCGTACCCCGACACGATGTGGGAACTCGCCCAGGCGCCGCATGTTCGAGAGCTCGACGCCTTGGCCGGTCTTGGCGACGCAGACCTCACGACGAAGGTGATCGAGACCGTCTCTCATGTTCCGATCCGCGTCCGGGGCGACCAGACTACGATCAGGCGAAGAGACTCTTGAAACCCGTCGATCTGAAGGCGATGCGGGCCGAATGGGACGGCCTCACGGAGAGCGACCCCTATCCCGCCCACCGAATCGGCGACGCCCTCTTCGAGCTCGCCGAGGCGCTGACAGGCGCGCTCCTCGGCGTCGAGTGGGCCAAGCCAGGCACCGAGGGCGGCGCGTGCCCGAAGTGCAATCTGATCCGCGCAGGTCGACACGGTGGACATGACCGGGCCGGCTGCGCGATCGACGCCGCCCTGACGCTCGCTGGCTTCCCCGACCAGGAGACCCGAGACGCGGAGAGGTCTCGGAGGGCTGCGCGATGAAGCCCGAGCAACCCCGAACTCTGATCGGACTGGGGACGGCGGCGTGACGCCTACCGACCTAAAGGCGGCTCGGCAATGGGTGCGAACGCATCCTCTCGTGCTTCACGGGACCGACGACAGCGTGCCCGCTCGGCTCGATGTTGGGTACGTACTCGATCTCGTCGACTCGCTGGTGGGCGCCCTGCTCGACGCGGAATGGTCCGGCAACAACCCGTGGCTCGACGGCCCCGACCCGGTCATTGTCGATCGCCCCTGCTGCCCACGATGCAAGCGCGCGGGTCGCTGGCAACAAGCGTGGGATGACATCGTCGGCGGCAGCGTTCCTCCTTGGGCACGATACGGCGCGAAGGAAGCGGTCGAATGCCAGCACGCGTCCGACTGCGCCGTCGACGCCGCCCTGACCATCGCCGGCTACCCCGACCAGCAGAGCCGAGACGCGGAGAGGGTCCGGAGGGCTGCACGATGAAGCCGGAGCAGCCGCGGACGCTGATTGGATTGGGGACGGCCGCATGAAGGCCATAGACCTGAAGGCGATTCGGCAACGACTCGATGCGATTCCGCGGGGTGAACTTGGGGTCAACCGGGATGAGGTTGTCATCCTCGTTCGCGTGGACGCTCCCGCGCTACTCGAGCTCGTCGACGCGACGGTGGGCGCGCTGCTCGTGTTGGAATGGTCCAAGCCAGGGACCGAGGGCGGAGCGTGTGCCCAAAGTGCCAGCTTATTCGAGCGGGTCGCCATGGAGGCCATGACCACGCGGGATGCTGCGTCGACTCGGCCCTGACGCTTGCTGGTTTCCCCGACCAGGAGAGCCGAGACGCGGAGAGGGCACGGAGGGCGCGGTGACCACCGCAAAACTCATGACCGAAGCCCAGGCTGTCGTTTTCTTCCGAGAATTCTTCAAAGGGGAGGACCTGTCGAGCATCTGCACGCACCAAGAGGTCCGCGTTCTTGCGAAACGGGCCGCCGAGGCCGTGACCATGCTCAAGCCGGACGTCGAGGTCGAGAGGCCGGCGATGGCTTTCCGTCAGGCGATTCGGGGACAGAGCGCATGGGTCGATGCGCAGATGGAGATCGGGAACCTCTGATGAGCGTCTGGGACCGAGCCCTGGCCGACCTGCTGCGCTCCTACTCCGAGCCGCGGGTCCTGGAGCCCGAGTTCTCCGTGAGCTACGACCCTGTCGCTAAGCGAATCACCTGCGAGGTTCCCATGACCGTACTCGAAGCCGAACGTGAGGCCTTCCTGCGCCAAGCGCGAGCGGATATCGCCAATCACATCGGCGATGTGCCCGACAAGGAGCAGGTCCTCGACAAGATCATGGAGTCCATGGTCGTGGAGGATCGATTTCTGAGCCCCATCGAGATCCGCGATCTCGCTCGGAAGATGGTCGGATGCACCTGCAATCTCGAACAGAACTTCGCAGCGAGCGGAGACGACACCCCGGACGGCCTCGGCGTCAGGGACGCGGAGGGTCGCGTCATCGCTTCATGCAAGCTCATCGAGCACGCGGAGCTCATCGCCTGGGCGCTCAACCTCGTCGACGATTCTCAGTTCAAGCCGTGTCGGATCCACTCGCCGCAACGGCCTCGATCGGAGGAACAAGACCCATGACCGACATCGTCTGGTCAGCCGCTGAGCTCGAGGCGCTCGAGCGCATGGCGACGGCCATCGGTGCGCCGCTCGGACGCGTTCGACGCGCGGCCGAATCGCTCCGCAGCACCAAGGACCCCGACGCGATTCGCGATCTCGCTCGGAAGATGGTCGATGCCGAGAAGATCGAGAAGCTTCTGGCCGCCGGTCCGCCTCCGCCCCAGACGGACAACCGGGGCCAGCCTCTTTGCCTGACCTGCTACGTCCCGGAGCCGAGCGCGCAACTCATTCACGAGCCGGCCTATTGGCGCTGGGTTCGACGGTGCGGCAGCGATTGCCCCTGCGAGCATCACAAGCACGAGATCTGGCTGGCCTAGCGTTCGGCGCTCTAGACGCAAAAAAGCCCCCCGACCCGCAGGTCGAGGGGCGATCGATCGGCCGATGGGGCGTCAGTGCGTGGGCGATCCCGTGAAGCGCAGCGAGTCAGGCGGCCGCTGGGGCCCGCCGATGACCAGCGAGGTCTCGCCGACCCAGAGGTTGCCGAGCATGGGCGGCGCAGCGCAGCCCGCGTTGTTGCCGGGGACGCCGGCCACATGTACGGGGCGGGGTAACCGGGATAGGGCGGCTGGGTGGGAATGAACGTCGGCGGACGCGGCGCCGGCGGGGGCGAGACAGGGAGCGCGGGCTGCCGGATCGCCGCCGTCGTCATCTCGAGCGCAGCGCGAAGGCCTCGGTTCTCGCCCTCGAGCTCGGCGATGCGCTTCTCGAGATCGGCTCTGGTTGGTTTCTTGTTCATGGGGTCACCGTTCACGGATGCAGGTGCGTCGCCAGCCAGTGCAGCGTCACGACGTCCAGACCGAGACCGAGCAGGCCGCCGAGCACGTAGAAGGAGAAGTCCATCAGGTTGTCGGCAAAGGTCTGCTTGGGAAGCTCGTAGTGCGCGTCGTACCCGAACTCCTTGACGGCCGCCGCGACGACGCCGACGACGAGCACGATCAGGCAGTTATGCTCGCATGCCGCGAACATGAGCGACGTGACAGGGCAGCGCAGGAGCACGGCCAGAGAGACCATGCACGTGGTCGCGAGCGCGCCGAAGCCGCCGAGCGTGTGCCCGACCTGCGCAAGGTACTGCGGGTTGTTCTCCCAGGTGTCGCTCATGCGGCCGCCGGCAGGCTCCCGTCGTCGACGAGCCAGAATGGGACCCCCCCAAGGGCGTCGGTCAGGATCTCGTCCGCGTCCACCTCGATGCCGGCGACGATCTGGTTGAACTGCGGGGATTGCTTCATGCAGTAGCCGCGGACCGCCACGGTCTGGGGAGCGTTGCCGGCGCGCCAGTAACAGTCGACGATGAGGTCGTGGTAGAGCTGCTGCGAGGTGAGAGGAACGCCGAAGCCGACGTACAGGCCGGCGCGGAAGCCCGCCGCCCGCACCGCCTTCGCCCAAGCGTTGATGTAGTCGATGCAGTCCTGCGCCGTCGCGCTGGCGGACGGCGTTTCGAAATCGCAGAAGAGCGTCAGGCCCGCCGGCAGGTCCGCCTCCTGGGCATGCAGGACGGCCGCGGCGCCGTCGCTGGCGCCCAGGGCGGCCGAGGGGCTCCAGCCGGGCTTGCGGCTGAAGCCGACCACGAGAAGGGCCATCCCGGCGCCCAGGATGGCCTGCGCTTCGCCCTTGGTGAGCGAGCCGAGATACCGGACCGCGAAGTCGGTTCCGGCCGCCTTGAGGCGCGCGGCGCTCGCGGAGGTGAGGATCGTGATGCAGTCGATCCCCTTGGCGCCCGGCGTGGCCGGCTGGACGCTCATCGCCATGTGGCATTCTCGGGGGGGACCGGTCGAACCGGACCGCACTCGGGGCACTCGCAGGGGTCCGGACGGCGATCCCAGTACTCCGCGTATTCCGGCGGGAAGGGGATGAGCGTCGCCAGGCGCACCTTGTCGGTGAGCCCCGCCCGGCTCGGGTGCGGATCCCAGATCATCCGCCCGCGGTAGCCGACGACGACGTGCCGCATGCCTCGGTTGACGTGGCTGCGCACGGTCCTGCCGGTCAGCATGTGGTAGCCGATCGGGATGAGGACGTCCTTCGCGCTCGACGCGTCGATCTCCAGGTAGAAGAGACCGTGGTGCCTGCGCAGGTAGAGGCCCAGCGCGTTGCCGAAACTCGGCCCGAAGGTGTCGTCCTTCTCCTCTTCGCCGGGGATTCGATAGTCGTAGTGAGGCTGCGGCGGAAGCTTGATCGGATCCACGTCGAGCAGGCACGCCACCGACGTCTGCCAGCAGTTGCCCGGGTACGTGCTGCTCTGCGTGTGCTCGATCATGGCGCGTCGACCCTCGCGTGAAACTCCGCGAACGCGGCCGGCGTGACCTCGCCCTCCCCCCGGCACGTGAGGCACGAGACCTGGTTCAGACCGCCGTGGCAGGCGGGACATTCGACCTGCTCGGCATCCGAGAGCGTGGGCTGCCGCTTGCACTCGACCAGCAGTCCGTCGACGTCGGACCGGCTGAGCGGCACCGTGGTCTCGCTGCTGTCGTGGCGCTTGTACGACTCGGGCATCAGAGTTCCTTCAGCGCCTGTCGGACCGACCAGGGCACGTTGATCAGGACGAGCTGCACGCGGCCCACATCCCCATGGAGCTCGGTCTCGTCGACGAGCCAGGTTCGGAGATCCTTGTCGAACGGGCGGATGGAGACCGAGCCGGGGCGAGGCGGCTTGCGGTAGCGCAGCTCGAGCTCCACGACGCGGGTGCGCTCCTCGGAGATCGGGATGACCGCGCGCAAGGTCCGCTGGTCCTCGGCGAAGTAGAAGGTGCCGGGCCGGGTCAGGTCGATGGAATAGGTCAGGTTGATGCGGGACATGGGTGCCTTGCGAAGGCGCCGACCTCCTCGAGTCCGTCGCAGACGTCGATGCGCCGGCGAAGCTTCATGGAGAACTGCTCGGCGAAGAGATGGGGGTGCACCTGGAAGTCGAGGTTGACCCGGCAGGCCTTGACGCCCTGCATCTGGAGCTTGGCCATGTCCTCGAAGTAGCGGCGCATGCCCGGCACGAGCTTGGGGTGCCAGCAGCCTTTCACGTAGTCGACCGCCGACCCGTAGCGAAGCTCCCACTCGTCGTCGGCCAGGACGATGCGGAGATCGACGTCGCGCGGATCGGGCAGTTCGAGCGCGGAGCCGCAGACGTAGACGGGGCGGCAGAAGCGTGACGCCATCTGCGTGGCCCAGCCCACGAGGCGATCGGGGAGGCAATCGGCGGCGACTTGGAAGTCGTTCACCGGACCTCTCCGTTGACGATGAACCCGTGCCAGCACTCGGGCGTCCCGACCGCGACCGAGGGCGAGAGCGTGAGGTCCGCGAGTCCCGTGCCGCTCATCGTCCAGCGCGAGGGGCCGCCGTTGCGAGACTGCGACCCGGCCGCCGGGGGCGCCGGCGGGGCGCCGATCGGGTTGCTGAAGCTCACGATGACCGCGTGCGGGCGCGCGCCGTCGATGGGGTAGTCTGGCTTGCCGTAGCCGCACGGGCACCAGAGCCAGAGCCCGTCGGATCCGCGCAGCTCGTCGGCGAGGTGCCAGCCGGCGGCGGTCGTGCAGCGCATGAACTGCGCCTCGAACCACGGGTCGGTGAGGCGCGCGATCACGCCGGGCACCATCGCCCCTTCGTGATGTAGCCGTGGAATCCGCACACGAGGCAGCGGATGCTCGGAAAGAGCGTGAGCGGCTCCTTGTGGACGACGTCCCAGCCCCTGCCCGAAGCGGGTTTCACACCGATGAAGTCTTCGCGCTGCGCGCCGCCGGTGCACGGGTGCCACCAGCCCATCCCCTCGAACTGGCCGTCGAGGTAGCGGCATTCGATCGAGACGTCGTAGCCGAGGTCGACCTTGTCGTCCTTGGTGCACTCGGTCACGACCAGGCCCAGATCATCGCGGCGCCGAGCCCCACGCAGAGAAAAGCCGCGAGCACGCCGCGGAAGATCGCAGTGAGCAATCGGTCGATCACGGTGACCTCCCTAGCGTTTGGGGTTCGGGCCGAAGATGAGGATGAGAAGGCCGCAGGCGATGAGCACGAGCAGCCAGCCTGGGTGATCCATCAGAGCAGCGCGCGCAGCGCGCCGATCGCTCCCGCCACGCCCCCGACCACACCGGCGATGGTGCCAATGACTTCGAGCAGCTCGATGACCCGCGCGAACTTGTCCGGCTGCGCGGCCCAGCTCATGCGGCCCAGCGTCATCCAGCCTGCAACGAGGATCGCCTGGTCGGCCGGATCTTCGGTGAGCACGTCCTGCCACTCTTGCGAGGACATGCCGGAGATCGTCGCGATCTCCGCGAAATGCATGTCGGTCGCGGCGGGCCAGCTTACTGCGGTCGGCATGACAGCAGCGCTCCCCCGTCCGGAACGGGCGCGGAATGGACGACGAGCTCGCGGTCGTTTGCGCACGCCGCGAGCAGGGTGAAGGCGCGGACGCGGCTCGGCGTGCAGGTCCCGGCGTCATCGCTGGCGCAGAGATCGAGCACGCGAGCCTCCATGCGAGCCGCGATCGTGTTGGCGGTCGTGTCGTCGGCGGTGTAGCTCGGGCCGCAGCCGATGACCAGGAGCGCGATGCAGACGACGGACACGACGCCGCAGAGAGCACACACGCCCCAGAGGATCGCCGCCTCGGAGATCGCCCAGCGCCGGGCCATCAGTCGCCGCCTGGACTTGGCGTGGGCGACCATCCGTAGATCGAATTCGTGCCCCGCATGCAGACAAGCCGCGGCGAGGCGATCGACGGGGACTTGCAGATCTGATTGTCCCCGCAGTCTGGATCCGCATGGCAATAGTGCGGAGGATTCGGCACGAAGGGTCCGACCTGCAGCGGCGCGCAGCCGACGACCAGCGCGCAAACGATGGCGAAGAGACCAGCGAGCGTGATGCCGATGAGCACAGCGCCGAGTTCCCAGCGCCAAGCGGGCCGCGAGTAGTGCTCTTGCCCGAGGGGAGGGTTCATGGCGACCCCGGCGGGCTGCACGGCACCCCGCAGGCCGCGATCGTCCCGCCCTCCTGCAGGCACTCGTACCAGAGCGGGGGCGGCTTGAGCTGGCTCTCCTGGGTGACGACCGCAACGCCCCCTTCGCTCGGCGCGTAGCAATGGCCATCGACGAGCTCGGAGTAGATCGCCGCGGGCGAGAGTGACGGCGGAGCGGGCGGAGGGCTCGGTGTCGGGCCGCACGTCCCTGAGGCGGCGAGCAGGCTCGCGAACAAGAGCGCCTTCACGACGGCGGCCAGAGCGGGGTGATGGCCGCGGCGATCTGCGCGTGGTCGGCCAGTGGGTCGAGCGTGGCGACCGCCGCGAGAACGGCCGCGAGCGGCGGGTTACCCGTGGGATAGGGCGACGGAGGGGGAGCCGGCGGCGGAGCGACGGCCGGGAACTGCGCGACGACCGCGGCGACCGCCTGGGCGCTGCCGCCGAGGGCGACCCACTTCTGCGCCTGCTCGCTGACGTGGCGGCCGTGCGAGTCGTAGCCGGTCGCCTTGTTGAACTGGAGCGCCGAGAACGTGATGAAGCACTGGGGATCCACGCTCGCGATGAACGCCGGCGAGACCCAGCACCAGGCGCCCCAGGTCCAGAGCCGATGGAAACCGTTGACGTTGACCGACGAGACGACGGCGTTTCCGCCGACGTCCGAGAGCGGCGTATAGTGCCCGTTGTTCGGGTCGGGCGTCGCGGCGTCCGGCCAGACGGTCCCCTGCGAGAAGCCCTGCAGGAACGCGTCGGGCACCGACCAGGCCATGCAGATGCCGTAGAACTGGTCGTTGACGTATTGCGCGAGAGGGGCGTCGGTCACGTCGACGTCGAGGTGGTCGACCACGACGTTGCTGGCATCGCCTGCGAGCCCGCCGTCGGCGGGGGTCCACATCCCGCCGGAACCGACCAGCATGTCCTCGTCGGTCCCGTTGTCGCCGCCGGAAAACTTCTCGTACTGCGTGATGAGCGCCGCCTGGTTGACGGCGATCTCCCCGAAGCCGGGCTTGCCCTGCCCGTACGATCGGATCTCGCCCATGTGCGCGCACATGACCGGCCCGCAATCGCCATACTGGTCGTTGCCGAGCATCGGGCACGAGACGGTCGCATTGCCGGTGTTGTCGACCGGAAGCGTGGTCGCCGGGACCGTCTTCGGCAGCGAGGCCTTCGCCATCGGCGCCTTGCGTCGAAGGCTGTCCCGGTGGGTGAAGTGCACCCATTGCTGGTGCTTCGGGAGCCACTTCTTCGTGGTGCTGGCTGTCTTGCTCATCACTTCACCTGCCCCTGGTTCGCGGGGAGCGCTCCGACCACGTTGCTGCATTGGCTGTTGGAGAAGCTCGCGGCCGTGACGCCCGAAAGGGCAGCGCCCACCGCGGCGATCGCGGCGGTGCCTGCGGCCACGAGCGCCAGATCGCTCTTGGCGCTGGACTGATCGGCCGGAAGTACGCCGGCGATGGTGCCGAGCCCTGTCGTCGCGCCTCCGATGACCATGTCACCCACGACGAACGCGTTGTGCTCGGTCGCGATGCCCTGGCAGGTCGTGACCTGGTCCTGGTTCGCGGGCGTGACCGGCACGATGGGCGCCGAGGAGAGGCAGCCCACGCAGAGCGCCACGATCCCGCCGAGCATCGCCACGAAGCCAAGCCGCGCGACCGTCGGTGCCTTCGGGGGGACGCTGCGAGGCCCGCTAGGAGATCCAGCGCTCGAAGCCGGAGGCGCCGGCGGCTTGCGAGCCGGGACGATCTCCTTGCCGCCGCGCATGTGCTCGACCAGCATCTGATGGGCGAAGACCGCGAGCGCCGCGGCGTTCAGCGCATCCCAGAGCGCCTTGCTCCAAGGGATCGCCGATTGCACCTCGGTCGACCACGCCCCACCGACCGCGACCACGAACGCGAGGATCGGTAGCGCCCAGGAAGGCAGCTTGCTCTGCAGCCAGAAGCTGAGCCAACCCTGCTTCGCGAGCGAGACCACGAAGGCGACGCCGACCGCGAGCGCCAAGAGGTACGAGCGGCTCTGGAAGTCGCTCACCATGGCGAGCAGCACGGCGATCGGATTCGATGGGTCGACGACGAGCGCGAACCCAAACACAGTCAGAAGACACACGGCTAGCGGGAACATGGGGACTGTCCTTTCGATGTTGAGAAAACGACTATTCGCCGCCGTACCGCCCTCGCGAAGAGGGCAGTCGAGGGCGAACGGGAGGCGGATCCGGCGGGTCGCTGGGCGGCGGGTCGCTGGGCGGGTCCTCGCGCGGAATGATGGCGTAGGGGCCGTCTTTTCGTGGCGTGGGCGGGCCCTGCACGGCGCGTAGGTCGCTGCGCGAGGCCTTGGAGCGGTCGAGCGCCCGGACGTTCTCGTCGATCTTCCTGAGTCGGTCGTCCTGCGCCTTCGTGCGCTCGTCGAAGACTCTCTCGGAGAGAGTCGTATCGACTAGACCGTCGATGCGCTTCTCGTTCTGTTCCGATCGGACCTCGACCTTCGTCAGGCGCAGATCCTGCTTGTGGATCTCGCCGGCGTGCTCCTCGTCCTTGGTCGTGAGCTTGTTGAGCTTCGCGAGCGCGATGCCCGCGATGAACATCGCCATCCCTGAAACGGCGGCGCCGAGGCCCGCGATGATGAGCGCCGTAGGCTCGGCGTCAGCCGCGAGCAGGAAGGGCAGAATCATTCAAAGACAATCAGGCCCGCGTGCGCGCGCAGGTCGGCCACGAGCTTCTCGAGGTGCCAGAGCTCGAAGATGATGCCCACCTGCACGAGAAGACTGGCCACGACGCCGGCGATGATGAGGCGATAGCCGGGCGGCATCGATCCTCGCGGTGGGGGCGCGCTCTGCATCTTCGCGAGGCGGCCGTCGAGCGACTTGACGAAGTCCTGCGTGCTCTCGGCCATCTGCTTGTAGCCCATCGAGATCCACGCGTAGTGGCGTGCGAGCTCCAGCGCGCTGGCGTCTCTCGATAGCGGCGGGGGCTCCGAGGGCACGCTCTCGAGCCTAGCTCGCGGCTGCGGCTCCGGGATGGGGGTCGGCGCGTCGCTGCCTGAGAGTCTCGTGTCCATCGCCATCCTCTTGGCCGTCGGTGATTCCGCGGGCGTGTCGCTGCTGTCGTTCACTCGGCGGCTCCTTCATGGCGCGGTGGACGCCAGGTTGGCGGACTGTCAGGTTGGGACATGCGATCGTCTTGGTGCCAGGCGGGAATCTCGATGAATTCGGGCTCGACGTCGGGCGGAGGGGGCAGGAGCGTCTCGGCTCGAGGTCTCATGGCACGCAGAACCTGGCGCCATGCGGGGAGATCGCGCAATCCGCGAAGCCGCCGCCGGCGATGCTGGTGGCGAGAAGGGCCGCGGTCAGGTTGCGATTGCAGTGCCAGACGGCCGGGTCCACGGAGGTGTCGAAAGCGCACCCCGTCGTCGTCGTGTCGAAGGACAGGCCCCCGGAGTTCAGGAACACGCTGGCCGATTGGCCGGGCGGGTACGAGAACTTGGACGAACCGGTAGCCTGCACGACGCCCGGTCCCCACGCGATAGGAGAGCCGGTCGGGTTGCCTCCGAAGTTCCCCACGAACTCAGAGTCACCACCGCGAGCGACAATCGTTGCTCCAGAAGCGAGGTACACGCTTCCGATGTGCGCGCCGGACACGTAATGCGTTCCGCTGCCCTGGCTTCCAAGGATGATGTCAGCACCGATGGCCGCGTTCCCGAGCTTGCCGATCCCGCCTCGATGGAGACCCCACATCTCGGTTGCCGCAGATTCCGCCCCAATGTTGCCTGGCAAGTTGAGTTCTGTTCCATTCTCGAAATCACAATTATCGCACTCGGTGAAAGCCGCTCCCTGCGCGTAAAACTCGCCGTCTTGGACCGCGACTTCGTCCATGTAGATGATCCCGTTGCCTGACGCGCTGAGCCCATCCTTGGGGCCGGTGTGCGGAGCCCATAGCGTGATGTCGTGAACCCACATGGAGAAGCCGAAGCCGGGAATGATCGCGCTCCCCTGCGTGGCGAGGCTTCGGACGTTGATGTTCGTCGCGGCCCCGACCTGGACGGTATCGCCGTTCGCCCAGCTGTCCACGCTCACATAACTATTGTTGTTGGCGGGCTCGGTGAGCGAGTAAATCGACCCGCTGATCAGTTGGAACGTCCACGCGACCGCGGGGTGCGTGGTGTTGACCACCATCAGATCGCCGCCCGTGAAGCACGATCCCGCCTGCGCCTGCAGGAGCTGCCCGGTCGCACGGTTCTTGGCCGTTACGTTCGACAGCGTGGCCGTGCACGTCGCCGGCGTGGCAGCGAAGACCTCGAGGTACGCGGGGGCCTTGCTGAAGGCGCAGAGGTTCGCTGGGTCGGCGTCCGTCGTATGACCCGACATGAACTCGACTTGGGTCACTTGAGCAAGCTGAGGGCACGGGGTGCCCCATCTCTGGACGATGGTCCCATAGGTCAAGCAGGGTCCGATGCCCGAGGAGACGCAGGTTGCGCTCGTGCAGCTGTTCGAGTCGGACGCGCAAGCTCCGCTGACAGCCTTCTGAGGGTCGACCGCCCAGAAAGGCACGGACCACGAAGGGGGCGTGCTCACCGATCCGCTGCTCGCACCGAGCCGGCGCGTCTGCTTGATGCCCTTGCACTGCCAAACGCCTTTCGCGTCGAGGCATGAAAGCTGCGCTAGTTGCTCCGGCGTGCGCGGGTCCTTCCAGATCGATCGAGCCGACTTGCCGGCGAGACCGACACGCACGAGCCGATCGAGCCGAAGCGAAACCCCCATCTCCGACGACACGACGGTACCCGCGTCGCCGCCAGACTGGGGCTCTGGAACGGGTCGGGAGCACGCAAGAACCGACAGGACGAGAAGCGCGAAGAAGATGGCGAGCGTCTTCATCAGTTGTCGAGCATCCACTGACTGGTGAGCGCGTAGAAGCGCCACCGCTGCACCGCGAGCGGCGTCTGCAGCGTCGCGATCGCGCCGTAGGGCGATCCGCTTCCATTCCAGCTGGGATTGCAGATCGTGACTCCGGCTCCCTGCGCAGTGACGAGGACCGTATAAGGAGCGCCGGCCATCCCGAACGTGTCGGCCACCGCGAAGAGCGTCCCCTCGGTCGGATTGAGCGGCGTGAGAACCGGCACTTGCCCCGTGCGCACGTCGCACGGAACGAAGCTTCCCGCGATCGCTTGCACCGCGCCGCTCGACGGGATCGCGATGGGCAGAGCCGTCAGCGCGCCCGGCCCGGGAGGTCCCTGAGGGCTGGTCGAACTCACGGAGCCGGACATGGACATGTTAGAGGCTCATGCGGCGTTGCAATAACGCGCCCCCGTCTTGACGTTGAAGAGGCCTGGGCCGCCCGCGCCGCCCGAATCGATGTTCGTGGGGTTGATCGTGACGCCGTCGGTGATCGCTCCGGATCCTCCGTAAGCCGAAGCGGTCGTGGCTCCACCGATCTGCATCGCGCCCGATGACAGCCACGCGTTGACCCACGTTCCGCCACTCGCGTTGTATCCGAAGGCGTTCGGAAAGAGGTTGACCGTCGCGGAACCCCAGACGGCGCCCGCCGCGAGTAGTTGAAATCCCCCCGGCGCCGTCATCCCCCAGTTGCCGTCGTTGAAAGCTGCGGTGATGGACAGCAGTCCGCCAAGCGCGGTCGAATTCGTCCCATGCAAGGTGACATCCCCTTGCAGGTTTATCAGTCCGCCGTTCGCATTGACGCCGGCGGCTACGCCTCCACCGAAAATCGTGAGCTGTCCGCCGTACTGATTGAGGGCACTCGCCAGTGTGCACCCGATGAGGTAGCCGGTCGCGCTGCGCCCGTTTTGCGTGGATGTGACCATGCGCGCATCGACGCGGCAGCACGAGAGCACCGATGCCACCGACCGGCTCCGCATCCCGTAGACGCTCGCAGCCGACCCGCTCGAATCCGCAATGCGCGCGAACTGCACCCAGCCCACCGACTGCTTGGTCGCGCCGACGTTCTCGTCGACCGCAACCGGGTCCCACGACGCCAGGTTGAGAAGTGGGCAATCGTAGACGATGAGCGTGTCGCCCGTCGTCCAGGTGTTGTCTTCGGCGGGAGCCGGGATGTTGACCGTGGTGATCCCAGCCGCGGCGACGGGCTGCTGCATCGTGGCCGTCTGCCCGGCCATCGAATCGACGAAGGCGTAGCTGTTCCGGGTCTGGTTGAAGACCAGCTGCTTCGCGGCGACGCCGGCGGGCATCGAGGCAATCTGAAGCCGGGTACCTGGCCCTCCCTTGACCTTCGCCGTCACGGTTCCTCCCGTGAAGGCCGACTGAAGCACGACGAGCGTCGAGAGCAGGACCGCTTGCCCGCCGCCCGACATCTTGGGCTCGAAGAACACCGGATCGCTGTTCGCGGGCTGCGCGCTCAGCTGGTGCACGGTGACCGATTGCCCGTAAGGAATAATGGGCTCCGTGGTCCCGTAGCGTCGGATGATCTCCGCGAAGTGCTGGACCGGGAACCCGATACCGCCGGAGTTCGTGTCCAGACCGTTGACCGGATCCCAGTACCAGTCCGTTACCTGCAGCGCGGGAGTGAAGATCGGAGCGATCGCGTAGAACTGCGAGCCCGTGCTCGTGTTCTGCAGCCCCCCGAAGTTGTCGAGGTTTTGCGAGGTGAGCGGGATGCCGTCGACCCATGCGCTCCCCGAGCGGTAGCTGCCGACCGTCTGGCCATCCATCGTGATGGAGGAGACCTTCAGCGAGGCGACCCAGGTGGAGCTCGGCGTCGCGGCCGATTTCGGGCCGCTGAGGGCGAACGAGTTGCCGTAGAGCAGAGCGGCCGAGAACCATTCGGGCCGAATCAGAAGAACGGCGCCGTGGTCGACCGTCACACCACCGTCGCTCGCGATGAGCGCGTAGCCGAGATCGCTGTATCGGCCTTTGACGTTGGTCTGCCCGTGCAGGATGATGTCGCCATCGATGACGGATCCATCGTTGAAGTTCGTGAAGTTCTTCAGCGCCGAGTTGGTGGACCCGCCGACGATGTGTTTGAACCGGAACTGTCCTCCCCCGAGGAACATGCATCCGAAGAAGGCCGAAGTGGAGGCTCCGTCGATGCCGTAGCCCGAGGCGTAGATGTTGGAGTTGACGAAGGGCTCGAACGAGCAGAGCGACGTGACGTGATTGCACTCGCCGCCGACGCCCAGAACGCTAAAGCCAATGAGGCCGGACGGATCCGGAACGTGGATGTTCTGGATCCAGGTGACGGGCTTGTTGCTGGTGCTTGGCGAGTCGCTCGCCATCCGCGCCTGAAAGAGCTTCAGGTTCGCGTTGGGCTTGGAATAGATCTGCAGCGTGTCGCCTGCGGTCCACGTGTCGTCCTCGACCAGAACGGTGCCTCCGCCCTGCAGCGGGAACTGAATGGTCGTCAGTCCCGCCGAGGCAAACGGCTGGCACATCGAGGCGACGCCCCCGACGACGCTGTCGATGGTGGACCAGCTGCCGCGCGTGCTGTTAAAGACGAGCATCGTGGCGGCGGCCCCGCCGGGGAAGCCCGCTACGCTCATCGGGCTCGCGCCGGCGACGCGCGCCTTCGCGGTGACCGTCCCTGCCGCGAACGTGCTCCCGACCGGTGTGAGCGTGCCGATGAGCGCCAGGTTGCCGCCGCCCGGCATGAACGGCTCGAAGATAATCGGGTCGACGCCGCCCGGCTGCGAGGAGAGCTGATGGATGGTCAGCGACCGCCCGTACACCATCTGCGGCGAGTTGGATCCGCATCGGCGCTGGATCTCCCCAAAGGTCGACAGCGGGGCTCCCGAGAGCCCGGTCGCATCGTCATTGCCGGCCGGAATCGAGATCCCCGCAGGGTCCCAATAGAGATTCCCGCTCGCCAGCGTCGCGTAGGGATTGCCAGCGGAGTGATAAACCCAGTTGCCAACGCCCTGCGCGGGGATGTGCCACCCGTCCGGAGCCGAGCTGTCGTTTGGCTTGTAGGTCCAGACGGTCGTGCGCGATTGCAGGTAGGCGAAGGCGCCGTCGACGAGAATCGACGTGGGAAAGGCAGTGAGCAGCGCGGCGCTCGCAGCCGACGTGGCGAGCGGGCCCGGGGGTCCCTGGGGGCTGGTCGAGATCGCGTTACCTGACGAAGGCATCAGGGCGCTCCCGCTCGGACAATGACGTTGCCCTCGAAGGGGCTCCACTTCGATCCGTCAGGGAATGTGATGGTCGACGTCCAGCGGTAGCGCGAGCAGAGGAGGCCCTGCGTCGCCGCCGACGTGAGCGACACGAAGATGTTTCCCTGCGTGCCCAAAGCCAATGTGCCGAAGACGATCTGACCCTGCAGGCTGAGCGTCGTGGAGATCTGCAGGACGATGTTGCCGCAGAGATCGGTGATGTAGATGACCGCAGTGCAGCCGTCGAAGAGGACCGGCATTCCGGCCGCTTCCCACGTGAGGATGGACCGGTCATCGATGCCGCGTTTGATCCACCAGGTGCGATCGACCGGGAGCTCTTTGGAGTCGATGGGCATGGGTCAGAAGGCCAGGGGGGTGACGGTGATGGACTCTTCGACCGTGACCGTGGCGCCCACGGGAGGCGTCGCGGAGTCCGAGATCCGGACCACCCAGAGACCAGGCGACGTCGCAGTGAACGTCGCCGAGTAGGTCCCGAGCGAGACGTGTACGGGGCTGATCGGCGTCAGGGTCCCGCCTGGGGAATAGGACCAGGCGAAGGCGGCGCCGAGATCGATGAGGTTGCCGTTGACGTCCTTGACGGTGAGGATCGCCTCGATCGCGTTGCCGGCCTTGATCTTGAGGGTCAGCGAGCAATCGCTCATGGGATCGAGCCTTTCGGCGTGACGATGATGGAGATCTCGGCGTCGACCGCGGGCGCTGTCGTGAGCTCGGCGCTCTTGGCGGGCTGCGCCTGGATGGATGGTGCGAGCGCCGGCTGCACCTCGAGCAACGCATCCTTCGCCGCCGCCGCTTCGAGCGAGGGATCGAGCGCGGGCGCGACGGAGAGCTCTGCGGAGTAGAGGGCGCGGACGACCAGGGTGCCCGTGCGTTCGACAACGACGCCGATGAAGTCCCACGGAGACTCGTTGACGGGCCGCCTGCGCGCCTCGGCTGCACGTCCGCGAATCGGCGCGTCGTCCCATGCGCCCCAAGGCCGAAGCGTGGGAAGCGCGATGTCCCAAGGCGTCGACTCGTTGGTGGGAGCGCGGGTGAGCCTCAGCCCGCGCGCGGGCGCATCCGACCAGTTGGGGACGAACGCCGTCGTCGCGCGCGATTGTGCGGGATCGAACGGCGTTTGCTCGTTGACCGGGGCCCGCGACAGCGCCAGGCCGCGCGCGGGAGCGTCCTGCCAGTTCGGGACGAAGGCCGTCTGCCCGCCAATGACGGGGTCCCACGGCGTGCTCTCGTTGGTGGGAGCGCGAGTCGCGGAGCTGCCGCGCGTCGGCGCATCGCTCCAGTTGGCAACGAAGGCCGTCACGCCCGGCTTCGCGGGACCCCAGAAGGTCGTCTCGTTGACCGGCTGCCGCGTCGCGGAGCTGCCGCGCGCGGGCGGATCGGTCCAGTTGGCAACCCAGGCCGTCTTGCCCGGAATCGTCGGGTCGAACGGCGTACTCTCGTTGACGGGCCGGCGGCTGAAGCTCAGCCCGCGCACCGGCACGCTGTCCCATGCAGGGACGAACAGCGTCGGCGGGTGAAGCTGCGCCGGATCGAACGGTGTCTGCTCGTTGTACGGCTGGCGCGATGGCGAGAGGCCGCGCAGGGCGGGCGGATCCCACGGCACCCAGACGGTGGGCGGGATGGACGTGGCGACGTCGAAGGACGTCGTCTCGTTGATGGGCGGCCGGCTGAGCGACAGGCCACGAACAGGCGGCGGGTCCCATGGCACCCAGTCCGTCTTGCCGGGGATGGCGGCATCCCACGGAGTGCTCTCGTTGACGGGCTGGCGCGAGAGCGAGGCGCCGCGCGCCGGGGCATCGACCCAGTTGGGTACGTACGCCGTGACGCCCGGTAGTACCGGGTCCCAGGGCGTTTGCTCGTTATAGGGCCGAGCGCTGAGCGACTGGCCTCGGACCGGCCCATCGTTCCATGGCGAATCGAACTCGCTCTCGCCCGGGATGAGGGCATCCCAGAGGGTCTGCTCGTTATACGGCTGCCGCGTCGCCGACGACCCGCGAGCGACGCGATCGTCCCAGTGGGTGACCCACGCCGTCTTGCTGGGGATGGCCGGATCGAACGGTGTGCTCTCGTTGACGGGCCGCCCGGAGAGGGTGAGACCGCGGACCGGGCTCGCGTCCCATTGGGGCACCCACGGCGTCGGAGCCGTGGACGCGGCGGCCGGGTCCGAGCTCCATGGCTCGTTGACTGGCTGGCGCGCGAGGGAGATCCCCCGCCTAGGCGCATCGGCCCAGTTGGGAACGTAGGCCGTTTGCCCTGGGATCGCCGCGTCCCAGGGCGTGCTCTCGTTGACGGGCTGCCGCGTCGCCGCCGAGCCGCGGGCGGCGCGGTCGTCCCAGTTGGCGACCCATGCTGTCTCGCCGGGGATGGCGGCGTTCCAGGGCGTCGACTCGTTGACGGGCTGTCGGCCGGCGCTCGGGCCTGCGCGCACGGGCGGGTCTGCCCAGTTCGGGACGTACGCCGTTTTCCCGGGCGACGCCGCATCGAACGGCGTCGTTTCGTTGACGGGTCGACGCGAGAGCGAAGCGCCGCGCGCGGGAAGCGCGTCGTTGCCTTGGAGGAACGTCAGCAGCGAGAGCGCTGCTGCTGCGAGCGTCGTCTCGTTGACCGGCTGCCGCGTCGCCGAGCTGCCGCGCGCCGTCGCGTCAGGGAAGGGACCCCAGTGCGACGTCGACACAAACGGCGCCGTCGCATCGAAAGGCGTCGTCTCGTTGTAGGGCTGCCGCGACAGCGAGAGCCCACGGGATGGCGTCTCGACCAGGGAGCCGAAGTGCGACGTCGAGACGAAGGGCGCCGTCGCCTTGAGGGGCGAGGGGTCGACGATCGATTGCTTGCCCGCAGACGGTCTCCCGCTGCGTGGGACGTCGTTGAGATAATCGGCGGCGTCGGTTGCTGAGCCGCCCTGGACGTAGACGGCCATCGCCAGCGTCCACGTGCCGCTGACGCTCTGCGTGGCGGCGCCCGAGACGTTGCCGGAGCCCGCGAGGTTTTGGCCCGCCAGGACGTCGCTGTCGCCGGTCGTCGCGATCGAGGTCCACGGGGCCCCGACCGACATCGCGAAATTCTGCGCGCCGTACTCGATCGCGACCGAGTTGGCCGGGTTCGAGACCGACCCCGTGGTCATCGCCGTCCCGGTGTTGCCGCCGGTCGACGTGTTGCCAAGCGTCGGATGGTTGCCGCCGGTCAGGCGGCAAACGGCCATGTCGACTCCGAACGCTCCGGAGTCGGTTCCACTGAAGTGGACCGTGACGGTGTTGCCGCCGGCCGTCGACGCGTGCGTCGCGGAAAGACACGACCAGATCTCGGTCTGCGCCGGGCTACTGCCGTGCTTTACAACGTCCGCGGTCGATCCCCACGTGTTGCCCGCGGAGTCGGTAATCGATGTGATCGTGACGGTCGAATCGAAGTTGACCGCGCAGATCAGCGTATCGCCGACGGCAACGACGCTCGCGATGGCCGCGGCGAGAGTGCTGACGCCCGTGGTGGCGTTGGTGCCTCCGCTTGCGGAGTCGAGAGCGAAAGCCATCCTACGGCGGGCCTACTCGGCCTAGCTCAAGGACCCGCCGTCCACGTCGTGCCGTCCCAAAACGCACCCACGAAATGGACGGTTGAAAAGACGAGGCTCGTCAAAACGCTTTGGAGCGCGGCGTACCGCGCCTGCATGCCGGCCTCGATCGCCGCAGTCGTCAAACCGGCGACCGCAAACGAGACGGAGGTGACTTGCTCGACGAGCGTTCCGGCCTGCAGCTGGCTCAGTTCCGACGAGGAGACGCCCCAGGAGACGGAAGCCACCACCGGGACGCGGCTGACGAAGGTGGGCATGGGCACCACGCGCGACACGGGGGCCACAAGCCAAAAGGCTGCGGTGACGACGAGATTGACGCCCGTCGTGTCCTGCGCGGCATCGAGTACGATGATTTCGCGTGTGGCCATCGATGTTCACCTATCCAAGGAGATTCGCCGTAGATCGACCATGAAGTGAACGCGTTGCGTCTCTCCACCGTTGACGATCGCGTGTTCGATCCGCGTGTCGATCCGGTACGCGCGCCCGACCGACAGATGGTGCGAAAGCCCGTTCATGAGCATGCGAGCGCTCCAGTTGGTCAGGAGCGGGACATGGACTCTCGTGACCCACCGCGCCTCCTGCTGATCGCGATGCGGATCGATCGCCGCTTTGGGCATGACGACCGAGAGCATGCGGTTATGCGGCTCGCAGTTGGGAAAGAGGGCCGTGAGCCTCGCGACCAGCGCATCCGTACGCTTACCGAATCCTTGCCAGTAGAGATCGTTCACCATCGCGGGTCGAATCCGACCGTCGGCCAGCCGGTTTTGCTGCGGCCACGCTTCGAACGCGATGGCGCCGATCCAGCGCGAGAGATCGTCGACATGGAGTTCGATGCCGAGATCTTCGATCGGCGGCGCCGTCTCCCCGACCTTTCTGCCCGTGAGCCGAATCTTGATGCGCCGCAGGACCTCGGGGGTGGCCCCAAGATCCACGAGCCTCCATCGCATATGGTCGCGCTGGTGCACGCATCCGGCCGCGAGCAGCACGTCCTCTCCCGCCTTCGCCGCTTCCAGGGCGAGCTTGAGACCTTCACTCATCGATACCTGCCGCGCGCAGAATCGAGTTTCTGGAAGCTCGTTTCTTGTCATCGGCCTCCATCTTCAAGAGCTTCTTCTCGAACGGCTCGCAAACGGTTCGACAGTGAGGGTGCGAGCACACGGGCGCAAAGCAGCCCATGCACACGTGCGGTCGCTCCCTCATGTCGACATCGACGATCCGACTGCAATGGCAGCACGTGAAGGTGTCCCCCTGGCGCGTACCTACGGGCCCCTGCTCGATGAAATGGCCCTTCGACTTGCCCGGGAGTCCCATGGCTTACTCGAGGAGCGTCGCGTTGACGCCGAAGTTTCCGGCCGCGCCGCCCGCAGTCTGGATCTGGAAGCCGACTCCGTTGGAGGCCACAGCCGGCATGATGATTTCGGATCGCTGGTCGTACGCGGCCCACTGCCATGAGGCGCGCGGGTTGGTGGCGCGCTTGTAGAGGACCTGGGCCGCCGTGTACGTCGGCTCGATGGTGGCGTTGACACCGGCCGTGAACACCGACGCCGGATCGCTCGGATCGGTCGGGGTCGGCGTGTAAGCCGTGCTCGTGCCGAGCGCGGTCGCGCGCTGGATCTGCCAGACGATTCCCTGGTCGCTCGTCGGCGTGCCGTCCGTGTAGACGTCGTAGGCCAGGATGCGCGGCCGAATCGCGGCCGTGCTCCCGAGGATGAGCGGCGTCTTCGTGGCAGCGACGGCGATGGTGCCGGAGGCGGAGTAAATCATGACGAGTCTGTCCTTTCGTGAGTCGCGGATCGGGTGGTTGGAAAACCAAAGAAAATGGCCCGAAAAGAGCGCGCGCGCTCCCGGGCCCTTGATGGGGCTTCTATGATCGATTCGCTGCGATCAGTTCTCTGCGGCTTTCGTCTCGACGAGCACCGCGGGCCGCTTGTCCTTCGCGTTGACCATCGCTCGGATAAGCGGCTCTCCGCCGCCGAGTCCGAACACGACCGGATTCATGGCACGCGGTCGCTTGAACTCCGGAACTATCGCCTGGTACTCCTCGTCGCTCAGCTCCAGGATCTCCCCCACAGCGAGAGCATTGACGCGATCGCGGACCGCGATGACCGTCAGGATGTCCATCTGCTGCTGGGCCGCGAGGTACTTCGTGATGTGGTAGATGGCCTTCGAGAAGGGAAGCGTCTCAGGTTCGGCGCCCTTGATGTCGGGGTCTACGACCTGCACGGGTTCGGGAATGGCGAGAAACTTAGGCATGGCGGGGATGTCCTTTCGAATCGATCTTTCTCAGAAGCTAGAGTTCGTCGTCCATCCATGCATGCGAAGCATCGGACGGGCGGCTCAGTTGTAGAAGGCCTCGACCCAGATTGACCCGTCGACGGTGCCGAGCGTCCCGCTGGCGGTCGTCATCTGGAAATTGACTTGTACGTTCGTGCCCGAGCCGCCGAAGGAGAGACCGGACGCGCTCGAGATCGCCGTCGTCTTGCTGACGAAGGTCGCCGAGAAGGCGGCTCCGAGGACGCCGCCGAAATTCCGCATGTCGGCCTCGTAAACGGCCATGAAGTAGTCGCCCACCGCGGTACCCGTGCCTGGGATAGTCACGCGTCCCTGCAGCGTGATGGTGGCGGTGACGATCGTGCCGGAGATCGGAATCGGTACGTTGAGGATCTGCGTGACGCCGGAGCTGGTCAGCTGCACGGGGTCGAAAAATCGGCGCTTGAAGGCCTGTTGCGAAGCCTTGGTTCCTGCGACGACGTAGCTCAGCTGGTTGTAGACGAAGGAGGTTCCCGACCCGTCCGCGGCGATCGCGAGGGCGCCGCTCGCCGCTCCGATCGTAAGGGCCGTGGTGGGGTTCGCGTTGCTGCCCCCGGATTGGATGGCAACGCCGGCGCCGCTCGCGGTGACCAGGCCGCTCGTGAGGTCGGGGGTTCCCATGACCACCGAGCCCTGGCCGCCCGATCCTGAAGGCTGCCCGCCGAGAAGACCGAGTTGGCCTCCGATGTGATTTCCGCCCCCGGCGCCCGCGCTCTGCGCGGCGATGACGAGCGGGTTGCCGTCGGCGGCGCCGGCGATGGGCTGCTGGTTGATCGTGACCGCGGTCATCGCCGCGCTGAAGGTGATCCCCCGGCCGACGATCCCGAGAAACGAGGTCCCCCCGACGTTGTGCGAATAGGTCGCGACGGACCCGCTCGGGACGCTCGTCGGAACCGTGTTCGCGTCTTTGAGAGCCAATACCCCGAGACCGCCCCCCGCAGCGGCGCCGTTGACCAGGACGTTGCAGGAGGTCGTGCCGCCGATCGCGACCTGCCCCGAGGTGATGGCGACGCTGGTGGTCTGGTCCCCCGAATAGAGCAGCAACCCGCTCGAGGTGCTGGGCAGCAGCGTGAGACTTCCGCCGGTCGCCGACCAGATCGTCGCCGCGTTGCTATGGCCACTCTGCGACGAGCTCGTATTGACGAGCACGACGACGCCCTGGGCGTCGATCGAGGCCGCCATGGTCCCGTTGCGCTGAACCTGCAGCGTCCCGTCGGCGCCGCCCGAGACGGGAAGCGGAAGATTGACGACGACGCTCCCCGGCGTCTTGTGGGCCGTCGTCGTGGCCGAGGCGAATGGCGCCTGCGGCGTGATGACGAGGTTCTGGGGGGTGACGTCGGTGGTTGCGCCGACCTGCAGAATCGCGGGCGTGCCGAGTTGGTGAAACTGCAGCCCGGAGGCGTAGACCTCGAGTGAGCCTGAGTGCGAATAGAGAAAGGAGTAGCCCGAGGTAACGGACGTCGGAACCGCGGTGGCATCCGCAAAGGCCACGATGTTCGTACCGCCGCCGAACGTAGGGACCAGTCCGAATCCGTTGAATAACTGAATCCCGTTGGCGTTCGCGAGCAGCTGTACGGTGCTATGACCACCGACGGTGATACCGACCTGGACCCCGTTGAGAGAGCTATTGCCGGTGCTATCGCCGGCGAAGCAGTAGTTGGTGGATGATGGTGTCGCCTGCTGGAACCACGCCCCCCCGGCGGCCGTAAACGTGGGGATATGGCCGAACGCTGCGATGGTCGTTCCACCGCGAGTGAGTGTGAGAAACGCTTCGCTTCCGCCGTTGACGGGCGTAGCGAGGCTAACGACCAGGCTTGCTGGCGTCCCGTTCGTAGCGTTCGTCGCCGCCGCCCCTGGCGCCTGGGGGGCGATCGTGAAGTTCGCAGGCGCGCTTGCGTTGGCCTGCTGGGCCTGGCTGAGCGTCGGGCCGGTCGCGCTCTGGAGCCACTGCAGCGAGTTCGGCGTGATCGCGATCGGACTCGTGCCGCTGATCGCCACGACGGTGGCGACCTGCGAGCCTCCGCCAGGACCGGCGAGCACATCACCCGTCAGCTGCGTGATGCCCGTGGCCGTGGACCACGCGTAAGCCGACCCGTTCCACTGGAGAAACCCAGTCGTTGGGCTCGGAACCGCATGGCCTTGCAGGCCGGTCACGGTCAGTTGTCCTGTCGTCGACGTAGAAGCCGACGCATCGCCGCTGATCGAGGTCCAAGCCGATCCCGTCGCGCCCGAATTCTCGATCAGGAACTGGCCGGCGGTGGCAGCGGTTGCGCTGACGGCATTGCCCTGGATGCCCGTGACCTTGGCCTGGCCGACCGTGCTGGCGGAGAGCGAGACGTCCCCCGAGAAGCTCGTCCAGGCCGAACCGGTCGCGCCCGAATTCTCGATGAGCAGCTGGCCCGCCGTCGCCGCGGTCGCCGAGACCGGATTGCCCTGAAGGCCCGTGACGGTGACTTTGCCAGCCGCCGATGTGCTGTTGGAGGCATCGCCGCTCAACGAGGTCCACGCGCTGCCGGTCGCCCCCGAATTCTCGACCAGAAATTGCCCCGCTGTCGCCGCCGTGCCCGACACCGCGTTGCCCTGAATCGCAACGACCGTGAGCTTGCCGGCCGTGCTGGTCGAAAGCAGGCCGTCGCCTGAGAGCGTCGTCCACGCGCTGCCCGTGGCGCCCGAATTCTCGACCAGAAACTGCCCCGCCGTTGCGGCGGTCGCGCTGACCGGATTGCCTTGGATGCCAACGACGGTCTGGCTGGTTGCGGTGCCCGACAGGTCATGACCTGCCGTGAATAAACCGGCCGGGGTGGTCCACGCGAACGCGCTGCCGGTCCACTGCAGAAAGCCGCTCGCGAGCGCGGGGACCGCGTTGCCCCGGATCCCCACGACGCTCGCTTGCCCCGGCGTCGACGTGCTGAGAGTGACGTCCTGCGAAAGGGTCGTCCACGCGCTTCCGGTCGCGCCCGAATTCTCGACGAGGACCTGGCCGGCGGTGGCAGCGGTAGCCGAAACGGCATTGCCCTGAATCGCCACGACCGTCGCCTTGCCGACCGTGCTCGTCGATAGCGAGACGTCGCCCGAGAAGCTGGTCCACGCGCTCGCGGTCGCTCCAGCGTTCTCGACGAGGACCTGGCCCGCGGTCGCGGCAGTTGCGCTAACCGGGTTGCCCTGGATCCCCGTGACGGTGAGCTTGCCCGCAGTCGCCGTGGCGTTGGTGGCATCGCCGGAGATCGAGACCCACGAGGTGTCCGTGGCGCCCGCGTTGGTGACCGCGAACTGCCCCGCGGTGCCCTTATTCGCGGCTGCGTCGAGCGTCCCCGAGGCGGAATGCCAGAAGCCCGAGCCGGTAACGCTGGTCCCCGAAGGCAAGTTGGTGGGCTGCCACTGCGAGGCGCCGTTGTTCCACTCGAGCACCTGCCCGTTGGTGGGCGCGGTGGATGCGACGGCGCGGCCCTGAATCCCAATGACGGTTTGCGAGGTGTTCGTACCGGACAGATCGCCGCCCGCCGTGAACGCTCCGGGGGGCGTGCTCCAGACGAGAGCGGATCCGTTCCACTGCAGCCAGCCCGAAGCCAGCGTGGGGATCGTCTGGCCCTTGAGCCCCACGACGGTGGCGAGGCCCGGCGTGGCCGTGGCGAGCGTGACGTCGCCCGAGAAGCTCGTCCATGCGCTGGCGGTCGCTCCAGCATTCTCGATGAGCACCTGTCCGGCCGTGGCCGCCGTGACCGTGACGGGGTTGCCGCGAATCGCGACGACCGTGATGGCCCCCGGCGTGCCGGTCGACGCGGTGACGTCCGCGGAGAGCGAGACCCATGACGTGTCCGTAGCTCCCGCGTTGGTGACAAGGAACTGCCCGGCGGTGCCCTTCGATGCGGCCGCGTCGAGAACGCCCGCGGTGGAATGCCAGACCCCCGATCCGGTCACCGAGCTGTTGGCCGGCGTGGTCCACGCGAAGACGGTGCCCGTGTACTGCAGGTACCCGGACGCGAGTGCAGGAACCGAGACGGTGCGGATGCCGACAACGGTGAGCGCGCCGGGCGTGACCAGCGATGCGGAGACGTCCTGCGACAGCGAGGTCGGGACCCAGCTCGAAGCCCCCGCGTTCTCGATCAGAAACTGGCCGGCGGTGGGCGCCGTGCTGGACACCGCGCGGCTCTGCAGCGCCGTGACCGTGATCTGCCCGACCGTGCTGACCGACGCGGAGACATCGCCCGAGAGCGTCGTCCAGGCGGTGTCGCTCGCCCCCGCGTTGGTGGTGCGAAACTGTCCGGCGGTCCCGTGGGATGCCGCGGCATCCAAGGCCCCGGCGGTCGAGTGCCAGTCGCCCGATCCGGTGACGCTGGCGCCCGAGCCCGGCGTGGTCGCGGTCCACTTCGAGGTGCCCGCGTTCCAGGTGAGCACCTGGCCCGACGTGGGCGGTGTGTTCGCTACGGAGAAGCCCTGCAGGCCGATGACCGTGAAGTTGCCCGAGGCCAGCGTCGCGTCGCCGCCGGGCGTGAAGTAGGCGAGCGCGCTGGCGGTGTGATTGACGCCGAGCAGCTGATCGGCCGTACCGATGGCCGACAGACCCGTTCCGCCCTGCGCAACACCGACCGATCCACTGACCGAGTTCGGGTTCGAGAGGTTGACCGTTCCGTACGTCAGCCCTCCCGCGGACAGGACCTGCAGCACGTTGCCGGGTGTGAGCGCTCCCGCAGCGGGAACGGTGGCGCCGTTGACCTTCGCGACGACGCTCGCCGCGGTGGTTCCGGTGACGTCGCCCCCCATCGTCTGGGCGGCTTGATTGCCCGCGGGCAAAAGCCCGGTCACCGATCCCGATCCGCCCGCGAGGTTGACGGCGCCGTAGCTGAGCGCCGAGCTGCCCACGACCTGCAGGACATTGCCCGTGACCAGCCCTCCGGCCGACGGCACGCTCGCGCCGTGCACCGCGAGCACGCTCTGATTCGTTGAGGTTCCGCCGAGGTCCCCTCCGGCCGTGAATCCACCGGCGGGCGTGCTCCACGCGAAGGCGGCTCCCGTCCACTGCAGAAACCCGGTCGCAGGGGTGGGAACCGCGCTGCCCTGGATCCCCGTGACGGTGAGCTTGCCCGGGGTGGTCCCCGACGCCGAGACATCGCCGGAGATCGACGTCCACGCGCTTCCCGATGCGCCCGCGCTCTCGACGAGAAACTGCCCCGCCGTGGGGGCGACGAGCGAGAGCGGATTGCCCCGAAGGCCAACGACGGTCTGGCTGATGCCCGATCCGGCGAGATCGCCACCGGCCGAGAAGCTCGCGCCCGAGGCCGCGCTGTCCATGGCGCGCAGCGACTGCATCAGGGCGCCGGCCCAGGAGCGCAGTCCGTCGTCCTGCGTCGTCAAGCCGCGCGCGATGCCCTTCGCGTGCAGCACCGGGCTGACGACGTTGATGCACCCGGTGAGATCGGTGAGCGACGGCGTGAACTGGGTATTCTGGGTGCCGTCCTGGTTGATCTGGGCGGGGTTGTTGTTCCCGATGAGCCGGATCATCGTCCAGCCCCAGTTCTGGGCGCCGGAAGGTGGAAGCGAGAACGAGGGGGGTTGCGTCGTGACGTTGCTGGGCGCGAAGACGTAGACGCCGGTCGAAGTCGCCGACACCGTCGTGGGATCCACAGCCCAGCCCGCGGGGCAGGCCATGCCCGGCGGGTACTCGTAGATCTCGTAACGGATCGCGTTGAGCAGGCCCCCGTTGACGCCCGCTTTGAGCGCAACGGTGCTGGCGGGCGCGATGCCCTCCTGGGTGCCCGGGTTGTAGGCACCCCCGTTGATGGAGATCAGGAGTTGGACTTGGATGGCCATTCGTTCAGTCGTTGCGCTCGCTTGGCTGGGCCGTACGTTTCGGGGTCATGGGAAAGATCGGGGTCTTGTCGGCGGCGCTCCTCGCCGGATGCGGCGGGGGCTCCGCGGCGTCGGGCGACCCGCCAGCGGATTCGATCGAGGCGGCTGCGCCCGCGCGCGAAGCTGGCGCGATCGGCGATGGGGACGCGGCGGCGGCGGAGAGCGCCCCCGACGGCGCCGTGCGGGCGGAGGGCGACGCGTCAGCCGATGGTCCGTGGCTGCCGCTCGTGCGACCCGATGGCGCCGCGCTCGCGCAGAGGGCCCAGACGGCGTGCGCGTCCTGGTTTGCAGGTCTTCCGAGCGACTGCGGCGCGCGATCCCCACTCAGCCGCGCAGCGATGACCTACGTGGATCTCTGCGCCTACGCCCACCAGCACGCGACCGACTACTGCGAGGGCGTGACCGACGAGACTGTCGGCTCCACCTGCGTGGTCGGCCCGAGCGGCTGCTACCAGGGTCGACCCACCACGACAGTCACGGACGCGCTCTGCATCTTTCGCTGCTACGACGCGGCGATCTGCGGATCCGCCTCGAGCGATGCCCTCGCCAAGTGCGACGCTTCGAGTTCGGGAGATCCGATCGGCTGCCTCATCTCCGGCAGCTGCTATCCGAGCTTCGATCCCACGCCCTGGTGACTCAAGTCCAGATCATCTGCGTGATGCCGCCGAACGTGAACTGCATCGAGTGAAGCATCAGGCTGCCATCGTTCGGGACGTTCGACAGCGTGACCTGGAAGAAGTTGCTCGAGGCATCGAGGCTCTGATTGAACGGCGTGTCGAAGGCCACGCTGATGCTCTGCGGGTTGCCGTTGTTGAAATACTGCTCGAGCCTGGTCGCATAGAGATCGCCGCTCGGCCCGATGCAGAGCCATTGCTCGAACGCGTCGGTCGTGGTGCTGCCCGGCGTCGTGTTCCACACCGGCTCGGTGGCGCCGGTGGTGAGCCCGCGCAGGTTCCGGAAGTACGACAGGGGAGCCGTGCGATTCGCCTGCGGCAGCACGTAGTAGGGGACCGCGTGCACGGTGCCCCCGGCCCACGTGTTGAGTCCTCCGGGAACCGCGTACGGCCCGGTCGGGCCGAGCGTGGCGGGGCTACTGCCGCTGGCGACGCTCAGCCGCAGCAGGCTGGCCGGAAGCGCCGTGGGGCGAAAGAGGAATCGGAAGTTGAGCGTGACGCTCAGAAGCGGAGCGCCGTTGGTGATGAGCGGACCGCCCAGAGGTCCCGGCACGGCAGCGCCGTTGATGAGCTCCTCGTTGGGGATCGAGAAGGAGAGCAGCGCGAACGCGCCCGACCCGATCGGACCGACGACGAGCCCCCCCGGCTGACTGCCTGGGACGGGATCGACCGATCGCAGGTAGACGTCGGGCGCAACAAGATACCCCTGCCCCGTGCTGCCGAAGGACGGCGCAGGAAACAGCGTTCCGAAGAAGCCGACGTTCTGCGGATGAAAGCGCAGAAAATCGATCGTGCGCGTCACCGTGCGCGCGGGGAAGAGCAGCGGGATGTCCTGGGGGCCCAGCTGAATGCGGCCGCCGAGCTTCGTCCGGACGCCGCCCGCCAGCTGCGATCCGGGAGAGGTGTTCTGCAGGCCCGCGCCGCCGATCACGATGGGCTTGAGGGGGGCCCAGACCCCGCCCGTGTCGCCGCTGATGATCCGCGCCTGGCGCCAATCCCACCCGTAATAGTCGCTCGCGCCCGGCACCATCTCGGGGCCCCAGACTCCCGAGGGACGCACGAAGTCGAAGGTGCTCACTGAAAGCCGAGGCTCTGGATGTTGGTGAACGTGCAGTTGACCCGGAGAAAGATGTTGCCCGGCTTGCTGTTGCCCGTTCCGATGACGCCGGAGATGCTGCTTGACTCGTCGACGATCTCCGCGACGTAGGCGTATTTGCTTCGATCGACGAGCGCCGCGGGGCCGGGCGTGTTTGGGACGTAGGGGATCGTGTTGACCCCCGTGCTGTAGGAGGCTGGCGTGAAGGTGGCCGGGTCGGGCAGGTACCATCCCCCCGGAGCGATGTTCGCGGCGGGTGGGAGCGCCAGCGGGGTGATGACCCCATTGACGTCCACGGCGTAGATCCGCATCTTCGGCAGGTTGTCGGGCAGCACCGTGCGCGAAGTCGGCACCTGATAGGTCAAGACGGCCTGCTGGAAGGTCGCGCCGTGGTGCACCCGGAGCGGCACGAGCAGGCGTTTGCCCACCGCCAGCGGCGGCAGAGGCGCGGCGCTTCCGATGAGAGCCCCGTACTGGAAGGCCTGGTATCCCACGTGGGCGAATGCGCTCCAGCGCAGCGGGCCCGCCGTGCGAGCCACGGCGGCGATGGGCGTCTCGAGAAACCGCTGCGAGAGCTCATGACCGACCGCGAGCTCAAGAAAGTCGTTGGCACCCAGCACGACGCGTTTGCCGCTGCCGGTATGGGTAACGATGCGCCCGCCGCTATTGATCTGGCTCGCGGGCGACGTGAGCATGAGCCCCGCGCCGCCGATCTGAATCGGCGCCGAGGGCGCCCAGGTTCCACCGGAGTCGCCGTCGATCCCTCCCGCTTGCGCGCCGTCCAGCTTCTGGAAGTAGCTCGCGGGGATCGGCTGACCGTTGCGGTAGAACGAGTCCGGATTGATGCGCGGGTTGTTGGGCATCAGTCCGGCCTCATGTCGGGCGCGTCCTCGTACTGGACGAGAACGGCCTGCCAGAGAAGACCGTGCGCGATGAGCGCCTGGCCCTCGAGCGGGAAGGGGCTATCGCTCTGGGGAACGAAGTACATCGGGTTGGGGCTCTGCGAATTGCCCGCAGTCCCCGAGTTCCAGCTGGTGATGATCGAGCTGGCCTGCCAGAGCGTCCCGCTGTTGAAGCTCGATCCGCCGAGCACCGGCACGATGAACCCTTGCGTGAAGGGGACGGCGATCCGAATCCAGGGACCGCTCGCGGTGAGCTGGTAGATCGCGTTGGTGTTCGGGTCGGTCTGGTCCTTGACCAGCACGAAGTCGCCGGCGCCGAGCGTGATGCCGGTGTCGAACGCCGAGGGGAAGCCGCCCGAGGTCGGGTTGACGTTCGCGTCGAAGGTCGCGGCCTCGACCGGCTGCAGGAACGTGACTTGCCATGGCCAGCCGGTCAGCCCCTGCTCGTCGACGAGCTCGACGAGGTAGCTGTACTGGCTGCAGTCGACGACGTTGTTTTGGTCGCAGGGGACCTCGAGCGTCTGCTGCCCGAACGCGTTGGTCCAGGCGCCCGGGCCTGAAGGTTTCGCCACGTACACGAAGCCGTTGAGATCGGCAGCCGCCGCGGCCGAGGTCAGAACGACGACGTTGCCGAAGGCGTCCTGCCGGAGCACGCGCACGCTCGGCATCACGGTGGGCAGGCTCGTATGCGGATAGCTGACGTGGAACGTGACCGAGACGCTCGCGATCGTCGCTCCGTCGTGCACCTTGAGCCCGACGTGGGCGCGCGCGACGCGCATGCCGAATCCGTCGGACAGGTCGAACATGGGCGCGATTGCCTGAAGGCCCGCCACCTCCTGGCGCACGACGAACGAGAAGCTCGGCAGACCCCTGCCGAGCATGCACGGCTGCAGGCGCAGCGGCGCACTATTGACGTTGCTCGGATCGAGCTGGGGCCAGTCGCCATCCAGAAGCTGGATCGTGGGACTGGTGATCGCGGCGCTCGTCTGGTCGGTCTGGAGCAGGCCTCCGTACGCGACGACGGTGGGGCCGACGGCGATGAGCCCGTTGGGGCCGGTAATGACGATCGGATTACTCGGGGCGTGGGTACTTCCCCCATCGGCCCCGGTTCCGTCGCCGGCGTTGATGCACGCGGACAGCAGAGCCTCGAACTCTTGCAACTCCGCAAAACTGATGTTGGCCCACGCATCGGTCGCGGAGCGGATGCGCGCGTGATGACTCATCGGACTATCAATTCGTGTTGGTGAAGTTGACAGCTCCGACCGTGGTCGTGCCCATCCCCATCCCGGCCGAAAGCGGGCCGATCGTGCCCCCCGTCGGCGTCGTGCTCGAGGGGGCCACGATGGCCCACGAGCTAACGCCTCGCAGGATCTTGGCCAGGATCCCATCGAGACGCGTGCGCGACGGCGGATCGAGCGCCGCGGCGGCGGTGGCCACGATGAGGTTGAATCGCTGCGTCGACCACCAGTAGGGGATCGTGCCCGTGGTGATGGGTACGCCGGCATCGTGTGCGCTCGCGAAGCGCGCTTGGAAGAAGAGGTTGGCGTTGCCGGGCGTGACGTTCTGACCGGTCGGCGGAGCGAAGGAGACGCCCGTCACGGTCAGCTTCTCCATCCGAAGCGTGTTGCTCGGATCGACCACCACCACGTCGCCCTTCTGAAGGCCGGGCGCCACGGTCGCCGCACAGGTCCAGGTGACGCCTCCGTCGACGACCGTCTGTCCGACCACGCTCGGCCATACCGGCTCCACGGTCCCCGTCTGCCCATCGGAGCTCGCGAGGAAGAAGAATCCGTTGGCGCCCGTCGTGGTCGGCAGCACGAACTGGCCCTCTTGGAAGCTCGCGCCCGGGCTCCAGACGACCGTCGGGAGCGTGGTCGGATCCAGAGCCGTGTAGGCGACCCAGAGAGGCGCTCCGGTCATGCTGACCGGATCGACGAGCTTCACGAGCTTCGCGGGGAGCCGATTGTCCTTGAACGCCCCGGGGCCCGTGCCTGGACTGGTCGGGTGGACGGTCTGATGACCTTGACCTGCGGGGTTGGGCACGTAGGCCAGAAATGCGTTGCCGATGAGCGTACGAACCGCCTGCACGACGTTCGAGGCCTTCGCGCCGCCCGGCAAGAGCATCGCGGCCAGCAGCGCGTTTTGCCTCGCCTGAAGGCTGTCCTTCGCTCCCGGCGTGAGCAGGAAGTCTCTCTCCAAGAGAGGGAGCAAGTCGTACGCGGTGCGCGGATCCTTCTGATTGCCCGCGTGCCGGTTCTCCGTGAGCATCAGGGCGAAGACCATCGCGAGCGCGTAGCGCTTGGCCTCTTCGTACGAGCCCACGACCGTCATGTCGTGGGGTTGCCCGTACAGCTGCGGGATGAGGTTATAGATCTGCTCGTGCAGGCTCGGTTGACTCGAGAACTCGAAGAACCCGAACGAGGTGAAGGCGGAGAACTGCGGCATCAGAAGAGCGAGACTTGGAAGTCCAGATCGGCGCCGGCGCTGTCCTGGTTGGTGTCGACCTCGAGCCCGTCCATGCCAGCGGGAGGCGAAGAGAGGTAGTACGCGCTGATCGCGTAGGTGTGCGCGCCGAGCGGCGCATTGAGATCGGCCTTCGGGCGTCCGCTTCGCGGGAAGAGGCCCGAGGTCCAGGTGACCTGAACTCGCCCCGCTCCGGTGCGCGTGAGCGTGAAGGGGTTGAGGGCGATCTTGTTCGCCGCGGTCCACCACGAATTGACGGTGGGACTCGCGCCCGAGGTGACCGACAGTCCCGCGACGTCCATCGCCTTGCCGACGGAGACTGCGAAATAGCCGAAGGTGTTCCAGCAGGCGGCACGAGGCTGCGAAGGCCCCGCCGGCGGACTCGCCGGCACATCGGTGCACGCGGCGCCGTCGAAGTCGTTGATCGTCGGGCGCATTCCGACCGTCGTCGGCGGATTCGCGTTGGGGTTTCCATCCAGCGGACTCTGACCGGGTGCGGGCATCGTTACTCCGGAAACGCCAGGATGGTGCCGAGCGTGAGCAGGTTGGAGAAGACGCCTGGGGAACCGACCGGGGCGGAGAACGGCGGCGCGGGCTCGACGAGTTCGACGTCGTCGATGCTCAGCAGCCCGTACACCGTGGGGATCGGCGGCTGGTTCTGCTGCGGGCCTTGGGGCGGCTGCGGCGTGAGCGCTCCGCCGAGGATGCGCGTCGTGATGCGGTTCGGCCAGAAGTTGGGGCTGGGGGGGGAGCGTCGCTGGCGAATCCCCGGATCGAAGAAGCTCGCGAATTGCTCGCTCGGACCCAGGCTGTCGAACGCGATCACCAAGGGCACGACCAGGTCCTGCAGCGAATCGCTCCAGGGCGAGCACGGCTGCCCGTTGCTCGGCGTGTAGCTCGTATCGGAGAGTCCCGTGCTCGTGTCGACCGTGATGTCGTACTGGGTGGACGTGATCGCCGTGACCGTGGCGATCTTCTTTCGCCGGAACTTCTGATTCGGACCGTCGTAGAAGGCGACGGATTGGCCGACTTGCGGCACCTCGGTCATCGCGGGGGACTGCAGGCGAAACGCGAGCGCGGCGATCGCCCCGCCGGCGTTGGGGGCGACCGCGACGAGGTTGGTGTTCGGTACGTCCGGTGCGGGGGGCGGATGGTAGAGCGGAAAGAGGGACGTGTCGGCCCAGCCCGCGGAGGAACTCGACCAGAGCACGTTCAGGACGAGCGTGACGGGGAACGCCACGATGGCGCACATGTAGATGCCGTCGTCGCCCGGCATCGAGCCGCCGATGAGCGAGAGCACCTGCGCCATCTGTCCCGCGCTCGGGATCCGGTTGGCCCCGGGGGTCCCGGGTCGAAGCAGGAACATGACCGCGATCGTGCCCGGGGCCATCACGTCCGGAATCGCGAAGGCGGCCTGCACGCCGATCGTCTGGATCTGCTCGATGGCGGCGCGGTACTCGGCCTCGTTGCCGCTGGCGGGGGGGTTGCTCGCCAGGTCCTGCAAGCGAGCGAGGGCATCGCTGTCGCTCTCGGCGCCTGCACCCCCGGAGAGGCCGGAGCCATCGGCCTGCGGCAGGACGATGGCCGTGAGATCGGTCAGGCCCGGACGCGAGGTCTGGATCTGCAGCAGCGATCCCGCCGGCAGATCGGTCCCGCTGCCCTTGGTGACGCCGGCGACGGGGACGGGTTGCCCGTTCTGGTAGGTGCCCGCCGTCGTGAACTCGTAGACGTTCCCGTTGGGCGAGGTGAGCAGGTCGCCGGCCTCGAGTTGAGCTCCGTTGCTCGAGGCCTGGATCGATACCGTACCCCCCGCGCCTTGCGAGGGACCGCGCGCGCCTCCCGTTTGCAGGAAGATCCAGGTGTCGACGTCGGGGCCGGTCGCGGTCGACCGAGACACGCCGTTCGCTACGGTGACGGCGTTGCTCTGCACGAGCATCGTGAGGTCCGCGGCGACGCTGCCGTCCTGGTCGACCTGCGAGCCTTCGCGGAGATCGGCGCCCGGATTGCGGATCAGTGTGAACTGATTCCAGAGTTGCTTGACCTGCTCGCGCGTCTTGAGGACGAGCTTTCCGGGGAGGGAATCGAGCGGCATGTCAGGGCATCGAGAGCGTGGGCGCGCCCGTGAAGGGCGCCGACGGGCTCGCGCCGGAGGTGCGGAGGTTGCGGTAGTTGGGCATTACCGTCTGCCTTTTGGTGACCGGATCGATCACGAACTTCACCCCGATAAGCTGGATGTCGCCGGCGGCGATGAGGTCGGAGAGCACGCCGGCCATCTCCTGGTAGGCGATCGTCGGGTGCTGCGAGAGCGGCGCGAGCGCGAAGCGCGCCCGCAGGCGAGTGCCGAGATCGGGATTGCTGGACGAGGAGTTCTTCTGCGCCGTGGTGCGCGAGGCGACGATCTGATCCACGGGATGCACGGGCGTGGTCGGGTCGTACTGCCGGATCGACGGGTCGTAGAAGATGGCCGCGGCGGGCACGACGGCGTCCGGCGTCGCCGGCTTGTAGACCGGATCCACGCCAGCCGGGCCCTCACCCGCGGGGAAGTCTCCGAGCGGCATCAGCGGTGCCTCGTGAGAAAGGTGGCGATGAGGGGGATGGCGATCGCGAGACTGCAGAGACCTGCCAGCAGCCAGCCCAGCATCGCGTCGGCGCGCGCGCACCCGCTGCACGGCAACGTCTCGCCGTGGTCGCGGCAGCGCAGCGGAGGCAGCGCGATGGGCGGCTTGGGCGGGGGCTTGGGGTTCATTGGCGAGGACAGTCGGGAATGAGGCTCGCGATGTAGTTTTCCGCGACCTCGATGGCGGCCTCGATCTCGGCCACGAAGGGGATGTTCACGACGAGCGGCGGCAGCGCCACGTGAACCTTGACAGCGAGGCCCGGCGGAAGGATGCAGCACAGGTTCCCGAGCTCGAGATCGACATTGATCGGCGGCAGCGGCGGCGTGAGGTTGATGCTCGTCGGAAGCGACGGAGTCGCGAGCTTGGGGATCGGAATGCAGGGCGGCATCGATTCACCCGATCGCGGTGCGCGTGGCGCACGTGGCGAGAAGCTGAGCGACCGCCGTCTGCGCCAGGGCGATTTGCGTCGCGGCAGTCGCCGCGGCAGCGGCGCCCCCGGATGGAATCCCGGAGACACCGGCCGCGAGCGACTCAAGCGCGACCATCATGCTTTGCAGCACGACCTGCAGCGGGAGCGCCTGCGCGACGCCTTGCTGCGCCGAGCCCGTCGGTCCGATCGCGATCGCGCTGCCGGCGATCTTGACCATGTCGCCGCTGAGGGTCGCGTAGCTGCCGAGCCCAGGAATCGGGCCGCCGGCGTAGCCGAGCGACAAGGCGGCGCCTCCGACGTGCCGCACTCGGAAGCCGGTCCCATCGAAGGTGAGCCGCCCCCACGGCGCGTCAAACAGCATCGTGGTCGGGCGGACCCGAAACTGGACCGTCTGCCCGTCCGTCCCTCCCCCCGTGGTGGACGTGACCCAGCTATGCGAGCCGTCGGCATGCTGGCGGTAGAAGTGGCCGGCGTCGGCCCAGAGGACCCTCTCACCGGGGACGCCCAGGGGCAGCTTGCCGACGGTGCGCGGGTCGTTGAGCGGGAACGCGTGCGCCTTGCCACCCTCCCACGCGACCAGGACCTGGCAGGCCTTGGAGGGGATCGGCTCGCCCGTACCCTTGTCGACGACGGGATCGAGGGGCATGCCCCAGAGCCCGTTCATGTGTTGAACGGGGATGGGGATCGACCCGTGCTCGCCCTCCGAATCGATGGTGACCGACATGAAGCCGTCGGCATCGACCGAGGTGCCGGTGATGTTCGCGATCTCCCACTCGAGAGAGCCGTTATCCGGGTCTTTCGTTCGCGGTTCCCTGCGAGTCATCAGCCTTCGTCCTCTTCGTCGGGAGATCCGAAGATCAAGTCCTCGACCCGCATCAGGCGCACCGTCGTCGTGGTCTCGGGAGAGCGCCGACGCGTCACCGATTCGACGTAGAAGTTGCCCTCGAGCCCGAGGTGCTCGTCGACGACGGCCACGACAGTGTCCGGGTTGACTACCGCGCGGTTGTTTCCCCCGGCGGGGATGAACGGCAGCGTGCAGCCGCTGATCGTGTACTCGATGCGGAAGCCGTCGCGGAGTTCCTCGCCGAGCTTTCGACGAGCCAGGAAGGCCGCCTCCGCGTTCGAGTGGACGTTGCGGTCCTTCATCACCAGGGGTGTCGGGGGGAACCCCTCATCGAGCAGCGCCTGGTTTTGGAAAAAGCCCTTGGCCTTCGTCCGGCCGACCGCCTTGCCTCCGCCGCGGCCGTAGACGACGACCGCGGTGTGCATGTGCGTCGCGTCGTCGTCGAAGTCGCAGCCGATGATGTTGCCGGTGCGCTTGGTCGAGTCGACGAAGCGCAGCAGCTGGTAGCTCGGCGGCTGATTCCCATCGGGAGCCGAGAGCACGAAGGTGCCGTCCTGGGCGGACCAGAGAAAAAGGCCGGCGCGGTGGATGTATCGGTTGATGAACCGAAGCCACGTCTCGCCGATCTTGGCCACGGGCGTCGTTTGCGTGGAGCCCACGCTCGTCACGGCCGTGCCGACATCGTCCAAGATCTGCTGCACCGTGCGGTGGGGCAGGATGCTGGTGATGGGGACCCCGGTCTTGATCTTGCGGTTCGCGACGTTGTCGGTGCGAAGGACGTTGGGGTCGACGGTCTTTCCCGTGACCAGGTCCACCTGGCCGAGTGCGTACCAGACGAGCTCCGCGTAGGTGCCGACGTTCACGGGCACCTGCGCGGTCACGTACGCGTCGTGGAGGCGTTTGAGGTTGTCCCTGCCTCGGATGACGACGGTGGTGGGGCCTCCGGCAGGTTGATTCGCCTTGCGCGCGTCGGTCTTGCCGGTCGCCTGGCGATTGCTGCCGACGTAGATCTCCCAAAGAGAGTTCTTCGGAAACTGCTGAAGGAGACCCGCCGCTACCGACGCCCAGCCGAAGCGGATCCAGAACTCACTCGGCTGCCGGAAGACGCCCTCGGTGAACTCCCACCCGAGGCTCTGCAAGATCTTGTTGCCGTTGACGATGATGGCGAGCGTGTCGTTGTCGGCTCCCAGGTCGTCGGCCAGCTGGGTCGGGGTGCCCGGCGGACTGATGGCTGATCCGATCGGGAGCGACGGCGCGGCGGGGATCGCGGGCAGCGTAAGGACGGGCATCTCTCACGCGGCGAGCCTCGCCTGCTGGGGCGCGGTCGGGGGGTAGTAGCGAATCTTGGTCGCCGCGGCGATCGACAGGGCGTTGGGGATGACGGTGCTGTTGAGCGACAGGATGTCGCCGAGCCGAGAGGCGTCTTGGTAGATGTTGAGGGCGATCTGCATGGCGCTCATCGGCTGCGGCACGACGTACGTGCCGAGCTTGAGCTGCTGCGACTGCGAGTCGTTGAAGATCTGCGTCGCCTGCAGTTGCAGGTCCCGCAGGGCCTGCACGACGGGCCATGCCCTTGCGTCCTGCATCGAGACGGCCTGGTCGAGCTGCTGGCAGAGGCCAAGCAGCTGGCTCACCGCGGCGATGTAGCGGTTGCCGACCAGGTTCGCGGTATCGCGAAGCCCGAGGATCGCGTTGGCGGCGCCCTGGATGGCCGACAGCAGGCTGATGTCGTTCGGCGTGAACTGCAATTGGGCCTTGAGATTCGCCGCGGTGGACTGCAGGTTGTCCGACGCGGGACCGACCGACGAGCTTACGCTCGAGGAGGTGGCGGCGAGCGCGAAGGTTGCCGGCTGGTCCTCGAGGAAGTCGAGTTCGACCTTCTCGCCGCTGAGGAGCTTCTCCTCTTTCTTCTGAGAGTAGTTGACGATCGTCGCGGGGAAGGTGCCTGCCTCGGGGTGCGTGAACGGCAGCGTCGCCTGGTTGAGCGCGTAGCCTCGAAGCGTGTCCAAGCCCGCCGGGTAGAGGTTCTGGTAGGGAGCCTTGAACCGGTCCTCGAAGCTCGTGCGGATCGAGACACGCACCAGACCTCGGCCCAGCTTCTCGACCGCGCCGCCCGGCACGTGGGAGTACTCGTGCACGTGGTGGCGACCGATGAACGAGAGATCGATCATCCGCCCGGGGAAGATGAGGCCCCCGTATTGCGTCGTCGAGAGCTTGCTGGCGGCGGTGGGCATTAGGGTTCGTCCGAGGTTCCGGAGTCGGTCCCGCCGCTCGGCTGCGTCGACGCGCTGGGGAAGTTCTGGACTTCGACCTTCAGGGTGTTGTTGCGAAGCATGTCCACGAGGTTGGCGCGCTCGCTCTTGAAGTCGTCGAGCGTGCCTCGAAGCCGCTCGAGTGTGGCCCGATCGGCCAGGTACTTGCTCGCCTCGGCCTCGGTGTGCCCGAGCAGCGTTCGCTGACCCGAGGCGTACTGCTGGATCTTCGACAGGCTCGCCCCGTCGTACGTCTTGCCCTCTTCGGCGACCTTCTTCGCGTACGTGTCGACGGACCCGGCGAGCGTTGCGATGCGCTGGTCGGCGGCGGTGACGAGTGGCTGCGCGCGCTGCAGATTCACCTCGCCCATGATTTCCGATGGAACCGCTGGGCCTTTCACGTGATGCGTCCGCTCGTACTGGCGGAGCGTGCCCATGAAGTTCAGGCTCTCGCTCTCGCTCTTCTGAGCGTCGACCGCGTGGCCCTTGTCGGTCGACTGCGTGAGCGTGCCGAGCATCGACGCGAACCCCTCAACGATCGACGTGACCGCCGGCGTTAGCGCCTCGATTGCGGGCACCAGACCGCCGAGCGCGGGGATGAGCGCGTCGTGGATCTTGGCCGCCATCTCGTCGAGCTTGTTGTTCGCGATCTGGACCTTGCTCTTGCTCGTCTGCATCGCCTCCGTGTACGCGCGTTGCACCTCGGTGGCGGTCAGCTGCGCGGAGCGCATGCGGTCGAACTCGTCGGCGACCGCCTGGAGCTTCTGCTTGTCGGTGCCCTGCGTATCCCCATAGACCTTCGCGTATGGGTTGATCGCGGTCATCGCGCGGATGTTCGGAAAGAGCTGGCGGAGCTTGTTCTGATCGCCTTTGCTGTATTTGATGGCCTCGAGCACGAGCTCCTCGGGACTTCGAAGCTTCGTATGCCCGGTGTCCGTGTATGGATTGAGGTGCGCCGCCTGCCAGTGCTTGAAGGTGGTGGGCGTCGAGAAGCCGGCCGCGAAGTTGAGCACCGCGGTGGCCGCCTGAGCCGCGTTCGCCGCCCCGCCGGACATCTTGGCTTCCTGCGCCATGAGCGCTAGGTCGCCGATGGTCTTGGCCTCGTCGCCCTCGAACTTCGGCGCGTTGGCTGCGATCTTCGCCATCTGCCGGGCGAAGTCCTTGATCTCCAGGGCTCCGAGCTTGCCTTGCCCGGCGATCACCTGCATGACCTGCGCGACGTGCTCGGCCTTGTTGGGCATGTTGCCCAGGTGATTGCTCACCTCCGCGGTGGCCTCCGCCATGACCTGGAAGTGTGAGCCTGTCGCGCGCGCGAGCTCGGCGGTCTGCTTGAGCAGATTTCTGCCCGTCTCAAGATCGCCCGTGAGGCCCACGAATTTCTGCAGGCCCTCGGCCACCTCGTTCTGGGAGAACGCCCCGGCGTTGGCCGCGCCGTAAACGTCTTTGCGCACGTCCGCCGCGCTCTGCTTGATGCCCTGGGCACCCTGAGCGCCCGGGATGTAGCCGGCGTTGGTGACGTCGACGAGCCGCTGCTGCAGCTCCTGCGCGTTGGCCAGATGCGAGCCGAAGGACGTGTCCAGGCCGATGCCCTGCAAGACGTCGCCGGCGAGCCCCGCGCCCGCCCGCAGGGCCATCCGTCCCATTCCGAAGCCGATCCCCAGACCCCGCCGGACGCTCGTCGCTGCAAACGAACCGGCCGCCGAGGCCGCGCCAGAGAACCGTCCGCGCCCATCTCGAAATTGCCTCGAGGCGCGGCTGACGGCGTTTTGCGCCTGCTGCGCGATGCGCTCGGCCTGACTCTCCGCGTCGCGCTCGATCTTCGTTCGGTCCCGGGCGCCCTGCTCGTGAATCCGGGTGCGCTGCGCCTCCGTGCGCGCCTCGCGCCGCAGGATGTCGTTGGCCATCCGGTCGAGTTCGCGATCGAGCGCGTCGCCGGTCTGCTTGGCGTTTCGCGTGGCCTGTTTGCCATCCATCGAAGCGTTGAGGCTTCGCTGGATGTTCTTGCCGGCTTGCTCGGCCCTCTTCTCGATCGGGACGAAGATGAGAAGGACCCCGGCGTCCAGGGCGGCGCCGATGCGGATGCGGATGCCGGACATCGGGAATTAGGCGCCTCGAAGCACGTATTGCGGAGCGCCTCCATCCTCGGCGTCGGGAAGCTCGCGCAGCTCGTCGATGCCCAAGGATTGCGCCAGGTACGCGAGCAGCATTCGGGCCTCGTCGTTGATCGTCACGGCGCCTTCGGCCAAGGCGAGCGCGAGCTTTTGGATCTCCTCGTCGGTCGCTCGGGGCTTTCCGACCCCGCTGCCGAGCGTAAAGATCCGGTACTCGTCGAAGATGCGACGAGCTCCCTGAGGGGTGAGCGCGTCGCGGGTCTGATCGCCCTGCCCGCGGAAGTAGAACCGGCTGACGTCGTTGGGGTCGGTGCAGAGGCGACCGACCGCGTTGCACATCAGCGCATCGGCCTGCACGTCCTCCACGGTCTGCATATCGGGCCGACGCGAATGGCCCTCGAACTCCTGGTAGAAGCCGACCGCCTCGCGTTCGGCCTCCCGGCGCGCAGTGTCCTCATCGTTTTGCGACAGGCGGCGAAGGCCGATCGCCACCTCCTCGGTGGGCTTGAGCGGCCAGTCGTCCGCGAACGCCGCCGCGGGAACCACGATGATGCGCTCGGGCAGCGTGCCCTGCGGGGCCAGATCGCTCATGCGGCTCACGGCTGCTCCTCATCCTCGTCGGAGCTGCTCGAGTCCTCCGGGGAGCTCTCCCCCGTCGGGGAGTTCGACATATCCCCTGGGGACTTTGGGCTTGAGGGGTCGCTTGCGTCGCTTGTCGGCGATCTCTCGGAACTCGACCCAGGCCAGGAACTGAAGGCGGGTGAGAGAACAAGCATTCTGGCCATAAAAAGCGCTAAGCTCCACTGCGTTTTCCTGGAGTAGCGCGCAAAGCGAAAAGGGTCGGCGTCGTTGTCCGCCATCTCCTTTACGAGGAGCATGAGCTCCGCGGGGCTCTTGTGCCGGTAGCTCGGCGAGCACTCCTCCTGCCAGGCTTCCTGCATCGCGTGAAGGTTGGCCAGCGTGTCGGGATCGAGCGATCCGGCCTGACTCGAGCCGAGATCGAAGAACGGCTCGCGCTTGTCCTTCGGCGAGTCCGGATCGAGGACGGATCGACTGAGCACGGCGAGGATCCGTGCGGACTCGTAGACGGGATTGCGCGGCGAGGCTTCCGCCCCTTTCGCCTTGCAGTCGGAGATGGCGTCTGCCTCGACGTCCATCTCCTCCATCATCGAGAGCGGTCGCAGCACGACGGATGCGAGGATGGGCTTGCCGTCTTCGCCCGTGCCGACTTGAAAGCTCGCCGGCTGCTCGGCGCGCACGCCGGCGAGGATCTGCGAGAACTTCATGTGGGAATGAGCAGCCTTTCTCGGGCAATCAGGAGCGCGTGGGCTCGCCTCCGATGAACGTGAACGTTCCGTCGAGACGGCCCTTCTGCGTGTCGGTCTTGTACTCGGCGGTCGTGGTGCGCATCTCGACCTCCCAGATCTGCCCATTGATGAGGCCGAGCTGGATGGTCACGTTCTGCTTGTTCTGCAGAGCGTCCTCGAGGGTGACGCTCATCCCGGACACCGGCACCACGGCCTCGCAGTGAAGCTGGGTGGACCCGGCGCCATCCGAGACGCCGATGACGCCCGCATCACCGAAGGCGAGTTCGTCGCCCGAGGCCCAGGTGATGGTGGCGTTCTCGAGCTCCGCCATCTTCCTGGAATTGACAAGTAGCGAATAATGACGAATGCGAGCGAGAGCCATGGGCAGTCCCCTTCTTCAGGTGCGGAAAACACAAAAGGCCGCCGCTTCGCCGTCGTCCGAGCGCGGGGGATTCGCTGGCGAAGGAGAAGCGCCGGCCGAGTGCGAGGCGCGCTAACGGATTGTGGTGCGTCGGTTCTCGGCGGGTCTTACGCCGCCTGCTGAACGATGATCCCCAGCTGGTGGTCGAGCGGCATCACACGGATGATCTCCGTGAGAACGATGCGTTTGGCGCTCTGGTCGAAGATGGCCTGCACGTCACCCGGCTGCGGCGGCAGGATGATGGGCGGAATCGTGGCCGCTCCCACCGTGGGCGCCGAGGACAGATTGCCCTGCGAGAAGCGCACGAGCCGTCCACCGAACGTCGACTTCGCGCTCTTCGGCGTGAGCACGCCGGAAGCGGGCGGCTTCTGGTTGTTCGGCACGTCGTCGCTGACGACCGGGTTGGCCTTCTGCACCACGGTCAGGTAGTAGATCTTCGCGTCGAGCCACACGAAGTCGGCGGTCGTCTGCATCCCGACATCGATGCAGGAGTAGTCGGGGAAGCCCGCCGTGAGGCTCTTGGTGGTGATGGCCCGGACCACGCGCGAGAAACCGTCGCCGCCGGGGCCGAGACCGAAGGGTCCACTGGTGACCGGCGTGACCGAATTGTTGATCGCCGAGATGAGGACGGCGAGCGTCGGCTGGTCGGCGAGTTGCGACTGGGGTGCGACGTTGGGCAGTTGCAGCCCGTCGTAGTTCGGATTCGGGTTGCCCTGCTCGGTCGAGGCTCGAATCCCCCCGAACGTCGCCGCCATGCGGCTCGGGTGCGTCTCGCCGCTCGCCTCCCAGAGAAGCTCGAAGCGCGTGTCGTTCAGGGTCGTCTGCGCGATCGCCTGGGCGGCCGCGAAGGTGCCGTTGTGGCCGACGATGACCTGCTGGAGATTGTTGTTGGGGGCCAGGGCGTACGCGTCGATCTGCGCCTTCCAAGCGGCCAGACTCGTCGCGTCGTTGGCCGCGAGGACGATGCGGTCGAAGGTCTGCCCGGCCAGGAAGTTCAGCAGGTTGGTGTAGCTCTCGAGCCCCGTGCCGTTCCCGAGGAACACGGCGGTCGTGGGCGAGAGCCCGTTGGCGACGACGCCCCAGCAGGTCCAGACCGCGGCGCCGTCGGTGACGGTGGCGCCGATCGTCGTGGGCCAGGTGGGCTGCGTCCCGCTTCCCGCGCCCGGCGTGGTGCACCGGAAGTAGAAGCCGTCGGCCACCGTGGGGACGACCTGATCGCCCACGGCCCATGTCGTGGAGATCGTCCAGACCTGGTAGAGCTGGGCGGTCATCCCGGCGACCATGCCGGTCGTGTCGATGAACACGACCTGTTCCATGCCGCGCACGCCTGGGGTGACGTACGTGAGCGTGACGTAGGCGCCCGACGCGCTCGCGGTGACCGGGGTTCTGCCCGCGGCGAGACCGGCGACGTTCTGGGCGATGAGGGTCGCGGCTTGCGCGGCGGTCTGCTGCGGCGGGATGCCGATGGAGATCGGCTGCCCGTTGACGCGCACGATGAGCGTGCAGAACGCGGTCGTGGTCCCGATGAGTTTGATCGTCGAGGTGGCCGAGGAGCCGCCACCGCCCGGCGTCGGAGCGACGTAGGTGATGGGCACGCCGTTGGCGGCCGCGACGAGCAGCTCGTCGTAGAGCATGCAGGCGCCTTCCCCACCGGGCCCCGCGTAGTTGTCCGCGTCGCCCTGCGAGAGGATCTGCGCCGCCTGCTTGTCGGGCGTGATCGTGCCCGCGCTCGTTGCCAGACCCACGACGAGCACCTTCTTCGGAAGGTCGCTCGCGGTGGAGCCGCCGACGCCGGTCTGCACCTGTCCCCCGACGGAGGGGACGCGGTTGTTGGCGCCGTAGCCGGGGATCTGCGGAGGAATGCCAGGCATGCTCGCGTCCTTCTCAGTGGGTGGGTGGCGCCACGGACTCGCCCGTGATCCGTTTCATCGCCTCGGCCTGCTCGGCCTCGTGCGTCTCTCGCGCCTCGGCGATCTCTTCGCCCACGAACGCGAGCCATTCGGCTTCGGGATCGCGCGCGAATTCGACCTCAGAGGTGGCCTTCTGCAGCACGGCGCACCGCTTCTCGTGCGCCGCCTTCGAGGCCTTGATCGTCAGGTCGTTGAGGACCAGACGCGGGAAGACCGCCCGCTCGCGCGCGTACTGGTGCAGCCGCGTGTGCGGGGATCGGTAGCGATCCAGAGTGCCGTGCACGAGCACGTAGGTCGCCTCGTCGGCTGGAAGGAGCGCCGGCCCGTGTTGCCCGTGCTGCTCGAGCAGCGTTCGGTAGTAGGGCGTGTCCTCGACGGTGACGACGTCGGTGTGAAACTCGAACTCGTGGTCGTAGTCCGCGTCCTCGGCCTTGCCGGTCTTGACCACGTGATGGAGCTTCAGGCCCGCCTTGGGCTTGGCCTTGCTCCCCTTCTTCTTCGGCGTGGCGAGCAAGTGCGCGCCGATGTACGGCAGGGCCGCGTCGAATTCGTGATCGACCCCCGTCGGCTCGTAGCGCACGGCTCCGCAGACGCGGCCCTCGGCATCGAGACCGGCGCAGAACGGGTTGACGAAGACTCTCAGGAGCTGGGGCTCGGGCATGGCTCGTTGGGCTCCGGGGTGGCGCGGGGAGTTGGGCGACCGCCGCCGTCGAGACCCGCTCGGCGACGCTCTCGCCCGGCCGCGGGCGCTCATGCGCGGACGCGCGCGCGTCCGCAGAGGATTCAGGGGGCGAAGACGCCCGTGATGCTGGCGCCGTCGATGCGTCCGACGCAGGTCCAGGTCTGCGTGCCGTCGGTGACGGTGGCGCCGGGCGTCGTCGGAAACGTGGGCTCGGTCGCGCCGCTCTTCGTGTTGGCGAATAGACCGACGTAAAAGAAACCGTTCGGGGTGATGGGCACGACGATCGCCGCGGGCCCGTAGAATGTGGAGGCCGCCCAGGCGGTGGCGATCGAGCCGATGGGGTCCTCGGTCTGCACCGTGTCCTCGAGCGAATCGTCGGGGTAGAACGGCGGCTCTCGCCCGATGCCATAGACCTGGCACTCGACCAGCCGAAACGACAGATCGAGCGCGTAGTAGTCGCCCGTGGTTCCGCGCCCGCGCGCCGTCTCCGGATTGCGGATGTCGACGCTCGCCTTCGCCCAGCTGACGAGCGTGAACTCGTCAAATCCGGCGTACGTGTAGAAGAGCGAGCCTTGCGCGGCGGCGCTGGGGTCGGGATCGCCAGGCTGCACCCAGCCCGGGGTTCGGCCGCGCTCGATGCCCGTGGCCATCGCCTTGGGAAGGACGTTGGCGAATACGGACCGAACCCGCTGCGCCTCCTGCTTGCCTGGAATGGGGAAGATCCAGAGGCCTTTGACCAGCGTGTTGTCGCGCAGGTAGTCGTCGGCGATCCAGCCTTGCGTGGCGCTCTCGCGCCACATGTAGAGCGCGGGCAGGTCCGTGGTGTTGAAGGCGACTTCGCGCGGGTCGTGCAGGTAGACCTTGCGGATGACCCGGCCCTCGCCGCCCCCGTACATGGCGGACTGCCAGGCCGCCTGGACGAACTGGTCGGTCTCGAGCAGCACCGCGAGAAAGTCGAGGCAGCAGGCGAGAGCCCCGTCGCTCGGGGGTTGGCTGAGACTCCCGGCTCCCTTGCCCCAGCCGTCGAAGACGGTGGTGAAGGCCTGCCCGGGGCTGGTGGGCAGCTGCAGCGGCCCCCACGAGTCGAACGGGTCGGGCCGCGTGATCGAGTTGACCACCGGCAGGATCGGCTGGGTCATCGGCGATTGAATCGCTCTTCGGCGCGCAGGGCGACGAGGGCCGTCTCGCGCTCGAGCGCCTGGTTGGCGACCTTCTCCGCCTCGTCCATGAACGGATACGGCTTGGAGCGGCTGGTGCCCTTGTCGACGTAGGAGGCGTAATCCGCCTTGGCTTCGATCTCGCCTTCCGCCCCGAGTTCGGACTGCTCGACCAGGTAGCCGCCGATCGAGAGCGTCAGGTTGCTACTTCGGTCGGTGTAGGGGTGATTCTCCCGAGCGTGGGCGGCGCCCTCTTCGGCCGAGAGCTTGACGGCGCGGCCGAGATCGCGCCCGATCTCATGCGTCTCGCCGTGCCAGTCGCTCTCCAGATGGCTCTCGACGGTGACCACGAACGGCGGCATGGGTCACCTCAGCGCGAGAGGGGGTGGAAACCGCGCGCGCCGGCTGCGCGAACTCCATCCCCAACAGAGGTACGAGACCGGCGCACGCGCCTTTTCTAGTAGTCCCCCGCGTTCTGACCCGGGGTCGTGGCCCCCGGATTGTCGGTGTAGAGCCGAGGGGCATTGTCCACCGAGGTGCCGCCCACGTTGGCCGGCACCTCAGGGACCGTGGGGGGGCGCTGGCGCGCTTCGAGGATGCGCACCATCTCGGCCTCCGCCCCGGCGATCCGCTTCTGGACGTCGTCCTGCTTGTTGGCCCGGACGTATTCGGGGTGCTTGTCGAACATGAACGCCACCGCGAACTGCAGCGCGCAGCTGCCGAGCAGCGGGTCGTTGGACAGGTCCTCGATCACCTGGGCGGACAGCGGCGGGGGCCCGTACTCGCCCACGAGATAAGAGAGCACCTTGCCCTCGGCGCGCGCGATGACCGAGGCGACGCCGCGCGGCTCAGGCTGTCCGTCGCCCGTGTCATCGAAGCAGGCGAGCGCGACGTCGGTCGACGTGGCGTCGACGAGATCTTGCCAGCAGAGCCAGATCGGCTGCCACTTGTCGCGCCAGGTGCCCACGGGGCGATCAGGTCGCGGCGGCGGCGGTGGGCGCGGACCAGCTCTTGGTGATCTTGGGCGGCGTGAACACCTTGCCGACGCGGCTCGGCTTGGCGTCGAGCGCCTCGACGAGCGCATGCATGTGCCGCTCTTCCCCGTCGGGCCATTCCATCGCCAGCAGGCGGTAGGCGTCGGCGTGGCTGAGCCACACCTCGTCGCCCTTGTAGATCGGATCGCCCTTGGCGGTGCGACCGACGACGTGGATGCCGGCGCTCACGGTCATGGGCGCGTGCGGGTTTTCGGTGCCGTCCGGATGCAGGCGCTGCTCGCGCGGGACGGGCAGCAAGTGGTTGCCGTGGATGACGCGGTAGACGCCCGAGAGATCCTTCTCGGGGACGGGGACCAGTTTGACGCTCTTGACCAGGTAGGAGCTCGACTCGCCCGCGCCTGCAAGAGGGGCTGGGGGCGGCGGCGCGGAGGGGGCGGCGCGCTTGGTGTGAGCTTTCGCGTTCATCAGGATCTCTTCGTCTTCTCCGCCTTGGGGGGGGATGTCGGCGTCGGGGCGGGCGGGGCGTCCGAGCCGGGTTCGGTCTTGGAATCGGGAGTGGTGGCCTTGTCGAGCTCCGCGAGCTCCGCGGCGAGCCGCGCGTCCTCGGCGGCCTTCTCGTCTGCGGCGGCCTTCTCGTCCGCAGCGGCCTTGGCTCGGGCCTGCTCTTCGGCCTTGGCCTCGAAGTCGGCGCGTCGCTCCTGCTGCATGCGATTGCGCTCGGCGATCATGCGGCGACGCCGCTCGACGTACTGCGGATATTCCGCGCGCCCCTCCTCGAGGAACTCCTCGAGCGTCGGGATGTAGTCCGGGTGCTCCTTGTCCTCCGAGGGATGCACCACCGTCCCCTGCGCGAGCGCTCGCTCGGCGTCCTCGTGCGACAGCTCCACTTCGGTACCCGGCGCCAGATGCCGGACGCCGTCGAAGAGGTGCGTCTTGAGCTTGTAGCTGCCAGCGAGCGATTCGGGCATGGGTCGGATCCCTGAGAGCGAAGGGGTGGGGATGAGAGGGGGACCGCGCGCGACCCCCCTGCCGCGGGCTACTGGTGGGCGTTGAGGATCAATCCGCCGACGAAACCGCTGGTCTGCTGCTCGCTGTCGTTGTGGACCGCGACCACCATCGTGCCGCCGCGCGGCCCGCGCTTCGGGTCGAAGTAGGTGCGCACGAGGAAGCCCGCGGTGAGCGACCCGTCGGGCGCCTCGCCGCCGATCCAGCGCATCGTGTACGCCGTGGCGACATCGATCTGGCTGGTCGGAGGCTGCTCGCGCGGCTGGTGCAGAAGCACCACGTGGTTGCCCCACACGTAGGTGAGGTTGCCGCCGGTCAGGTACTTCATCGTCGCCGTGTAGATCGGCGGCAGCCTGAGCGTCGACGACAGCTTCTGCGGGTCGGGCAGCCCGTCGATCATGTCCTTGAAGGTGAAGTACTTCTGGACCGCCGGGTTTCGGAGGAAGTCGTGCTCGACGAGTTCGCTCCACACGATGCCGGTGACGGGCAGGAAGCTCTGCTCGATCGAGTGATGCAGGACCGCGATGGGGTCGGAGGCTCCGCCGCCGTCCCACTGCGCGCCCGCGGCGATCGTGGTCACGAGGTTCGAGCCCCAGTTGCCGCTCGTCTGCTGTTGAGTGGCGACGCGGATCTCGCGCTCGAGCCGGAGTCCGTCCACGATCATCTGCGTCAACTTCGGGAAGACGCGGATGGGCGTGTCGGCGTTGGTCTGGATCTCGGTCGGCAGAAACCCTCCGAGCGCGTAGTCGACCGTCGTGTAGGTCGAGAACGCCAGCCCAGGATTGACCTCCGCCACGCTGCCGCCGGCCACGCTGACAACGCCGAGCTTGCGCTGGAAGTCGGTCTCCTTGTTCCACGTCGCGTAGACGTCGCTCGCCTTGGGGACGAGGATCGGCGGGCTCACGATGTCCGCGACGCCCTCGGCGATCTTGTAGCCGGCCGCATAGTTCGGCAGCGTGGCGTTGGTGTGGACGTCGGCAATGCCGAGATCCATCGAGACGAGCCGGCCACCGCGGTCGAACAGGTAGCGCGAGCGCGACCCGTGACCTGGCTGCGCCGTGAACTTCGTCGCCCCGTTCTGCTGGTCCCAGACTTTGAAGTCGACGGGGCAGCCGTACTGGTCGGCCATCTGCCGGTAGTAGTGCTGCGCGGCTTCGATGCGCAGGTCGGCGACGTGGATCATCCGGCCGGTGACCTCGTCGCGCAGCGGCACGCCCTTCTCGCCGAGCACGTACTCGGTGGGCTCCATCCGCCGGAGCTCATGGAGCCCCTCCGGATCGGAGTAGACGATGCCCGTCGCCTGATCGAGGTGGTGGGTTTCGCCGCTCTCGATGTCACGGAGCGTGAGCAGATCAGCCATGAGAATTCTCCAATGGGAAAAATGAAACTTGGGTTGGCGGGACACATCGGCGCGCGTGCGACGTGCGCCCGAGCGATCGCGCGCACGCGCGCGCGCAACCGCGGGAGAAGCTCAGGTCAGGCCTTTGATCGCGATCTTGACGAGGATGGGATCGGCCGCGCTGACGGCCGCCGTCAGCGCCTGGCCGAGGACCGGATCGCCCGCGGTGTAGGTGGTGACCTGGCCCGACGTGGCGCTGCCACCGACCATGGCGCCGGCGGTGACCGCGCCGAGCGCGATGGCCCACGCTGCGGTGCCCTCGATGGTCTGCACGCGCCCGTAGCCGCCGGCCGGAATCGCCTCCACCGCGATCCCGAACGGAACGTCCGTGATCGCCGCGGTCGGGACGACGCCCACCGCCTGCTGCGTTCCGGACAGGACGTTGCTCGCGTCCATCTTCACGGTCGTCCCGCTCGGCATCGCGGAGCCGGTCGTGTTCTTGACCGGGAAGTCCGGGAGCTGGAAGTTGAAGCGGGCATTCTGGAAATCGGTCGCGGACATGGGAGTTTCTCCTCGTGGGAAATGCGGCGGATGCCCGCGCGCGAGCGCGCACGGATACGGGCGAGACCCCGCAACTGCGCGGGCCCGCGGGCTCTGCTCGGGGATGGGGTTAGGGCGGCGCGGCTTACGCCAGCGCGCCGGTGATGACGGCGCCGACGGTGTTGGCGACCATCACGTCCACGTCGTTGTGGACCACGACGATGAATTCACTGTCGTCCTGCCTGAACTGCCGGACGAGCATGCCTGCCTTCTCTTCGCCCTTGCTGCCGTCCTTGCCGAGCCATCGGAACGTCGTCGCGCTCGGAATGCGGTCCGGGTCTCCCGGATTGCGCACGAGGGCGACGTTCACGGGGTTGGCGGGGCCCCAGAGATAGGCGGGCACGCCGGCGGCGCTGATCTTGTGCTGGGCCGTGACGATGCGAGGCAGGACGCCCCCGGCCTGCACGAAGTTCTGGACGCGGTTGACGGTCGACACACTGACCGTCGGATTCGCGAAGAAGAACGGCGCGGCGTTCTCCGGCATGATGAGCAGGTTGGCCGGCAGTACGCTCTTGGAGAGCGCGGTAAACAGGTCGGCGAGCGGGTCGGAGCTGGCGCCGCCGTTCCACTTCGCGGTCGCGGCGACGCGGTTGGCGGCCGCCCAGCTGGTCGACGTCGTCAGCAGGTTCCAAACGCGGTACTCGCGCGCCAGCTTGAGGGCCTGCACCAGCCGGATCACGGTGCGCCGACGAATGTCGAAGTCGGCATTGCCGACGACCAGCCGCGGCAGCTTCGCCATCAGCCCGTAGCCGATGGTCGTGAAAAGCGTATTCGTGTAATTCGGGTTCAGTTCCGGGACGGAGCCGGCCGCGGACACCTCGGGCAGCACCAGCTGGATCGAGTCGGTCGCGTTCTCGATGTAGAAGTAGCCGCGGTCGTGCGTGACGTAGCGCACGGGGCAGGCAAGGTCGGCGACGTAATCCCCATCGGGGATCCCCATCTCGGCCTGGGTCGCGGGCGTGACGACGTCGGCGGGAGCCAGGTCCAAGAGGACCTTGCGCCCGACCATCGCCTCGGCGGCCCCGAGGGTCAGCTTCGCCGTCTCTTCGTCGGAACCGGAGCGCACGGCAACGACTTTGCCGTTGACGTCGCGCGCCCGGTCACCGTCGACGAAGAGGACCGACTTGCTGTTGGAGACGTCGCGGACGAGCATCAGCCGCCGGTGCTGGCCCCATTCGCGGCCTCTTCACGCAGCTCTCTGGCCGCCATGTCGCGCGCGGCCATCCAGGTGAGGCCTCGCTCGGCCATCAGCTTGTGGGCGCGCGCGTTGAGCGACTGCTCGGTGACGACGGCCTTGGGGCGCCTCGCCGCAGGCACGAGCGGGCCGCGCAGCAGGTGGCGCTCGCTCGCGGGGATGGGCGGGTACATCTTGTTGAACGCCGCCCGGTTGCTGCGCGCGATGTCCGTCAAGGTCACCTTGTCGGCCTCCTTGAGGCCCTTGGCGTCCTTGTACGTGTCGAAGGCCGTCTCGACGTCCGCCTTCAGGTCGGTCTCGTCGCGCGTGGCCTTGTCGGCCAAGAGCTGCGTGTTCTCCTCGACGATGCGCTTGATGGCGCCCAGGAGCGTCTCGCTGTCCTTGAGCGTCACGAGCGCGCCAACGTCCTTCAGCGTGGTCTCCGCTGTCTCCGCGCGCGAGCCGAGCGTCTTGGCGTTGTCCTTGAGCGTGGTGAGCTCGCCCTCGACGGTCTTCAGCTTGCCCTCGAGGGTGCTGTTGGTCGTCTCGAGCGTGGTCACCTTGCCCTTCGCGTCGCGAAGCTCGGCTGCCTGGTCCATGGTCACATCCTCGTCGGTGGTTTGCGTCGCGGGCTTGGAGGGCTCGGGCCGATCGGCCATGCCCGCCCCGTGCATCTCTTCGTTGTGCTGCGCGATGGCGTGCGCGATGAGGTCCTCGACGCAGTCGAAGAGCTCCTCGAGGCTCATGCCCGGCGTCGCGCCGACCAGGTCACTGAGCGGCCGCGAGTAGTCGCTCATGGACTGCCCGTCGTACATGCCGTCCATGCCGTAGGTCATGCAGAGGTCGCGGACGCGATCGAGCTTGTCGGCGCACTCCTGGTGGCTGGACAGGTCGGGCATCTTCAGCGCCGCGCGGATCGCCGGCATGTACTGGTGCGGCGAGTGCACGAGCTGCGACGCGCCGCCGCCCCGCATCGCGACCATCGCCCCCGGCGCCGCCGCGTCTTTCGCCGCCAGCGGCTCCATGCCGTCGAGGAACGGCATGTTGGTCAGCGCCGCGGAGGTGAGACGCGCGCCGATCGGCTTGCCGGTCACGCGGTCCTTGCTGTCGAAGCGGATGGCCGGCGAGAGAAACTTGTAGGCGCCTGCGCGGATCTGGTCTCGGGCCTGCGGAAGCCACTCGACCTTGCCCCAGAGGTTGCCGTCCTCGATCTTCAGATCGCGGATCCAGCCCTGCGCGGGGGCGCCGCTCGTCGGAATCGAGCCCTGCGTCGGGTCCTGCTCCGAGGCGTGCTCGTAGTCGATGGGGATCGCGCGGTTCGTCGTCGACTTGAAGTTGTGGATGATCTCCGAGAACGTGGACACATCGAGCTTGAACGGGCCCGCCGCGTGCCCCGCGAACGCGCCCTGCTTGGCGATCTGAATCCAGACCGGCCCCTCGCCCTGCGTGTGGGCTTCCGAGAGAGTGACTCCCTCGGCGTCGTAAAAGGCTCGCTCTTTCATGTGCCTCACGTGCATCGAGCCGCCCGGCGCGAGGTCGGCGCGGATGTGGATGGTTCGGCGCTTGAAGGCGCTCGAGCCGGCGCCCTCCTGGGCGGACAGCTCCGTCTCGATTCCAAAACGCTTGGCGGCGCGCCGGATGCGCGCCTTGGCCTTGGGGAACACGTCGTCGGGCACCTTGCCCGCGTTGTGCTCCTTGACGAGATACGAGGCCGCCGCCTTCACCCGCTCTTTCTTGTCGAGCGGGTACTTGCGCTTCTCCGGCCACGCGAACTTGCTGAGCGGCAAGTTCTTGCGCGTGGCGGCGTCGATGCGCATCTCGAGCGGCTCGTCGTCGTCCTCGCCGGTGACCGTGCGCTTGGCGCTTTCGCCGATGCTGGTCGGCGCATGCACGTCGGCGATGCCGAGATCGAGCTGGTGCGTGGTGTCCATGGCCTACCCCTCGGGCGCGCGCGGGAGCCGCGAACTCAGTTGAGCGACGGGAAGAGCTCCAGGATGCTCGCGGGGATGGCGAGACCGCTGCCGCCGTGGGTGATCGCCACGGTGATGTTGTCGCCCGGCGCGACCGAGGCGCCCGCCTGGATCGTCAGGTTGACGTGGCCCCATGCGGTCATGCTGCCGGTGGAGTTCGCGCCGCTCACCGTGGTGGAGCCGATCGCAAGCACGACCGGCGCGCCGCCGGCGGTGCGCTTGTTGACCGTGAAGGTGGTGAAGTTCGAGTTGCTGGCCGCGAAGGTGCCCGCGCCCGCCTGCAGCGTGATCGTCGCGGCGCCGAGGCCCATCCCGCTGCCGGCGCTGGTTCCCACCGTGCCGATCGAGAATTCGCCGACGTCGACGCCGGCCGTGACGGCGGCCAGGAGCCAGGCCTTGAACTCCTGGCCGGCAAGGTTGTTGGCAATGTCAGCGGGATTGTTCGCTTGCATGGTCTTTCGGTCTCCGCGCCGGCGAATGCCGGTCAGGTGTTTTTCTTGAGCCAGCTCGCCGTGCCCTTGGAGCTGCCCTTCTTCTGGGAGTCGTGCAGTTCGTCCCAGGGCCCGACGTCCGAGTGGACCTTCGCGACGTACGCGAGCACGTCCCAGCCGAGCTCCTCGTGGGCGAGGAAGCGGTGATGCCCGTCGACGATGACCAGCTTCGGATTGGCTGGCGTCTGGACGAGGACGATGGGCTTGCGCTTGCCGCCCTCGATGCGCTTGACGTAGGGGGTGACGTCCTCGTGGCTGGCGCGCCAGCTCTTGCGGCTCGCGGTGTCGACCTCTTCGGTCGGGATCTCTTTGGGCCCGCTCCAGTGCGCCGCGAGCACCCAGGCGAGCGTGTTTCGCGGGTAGTCCTCGAGCAGCTGATCGAAGACTTCCTTGGCGACGTTGCGATCGGGCCGGTCGGAGAGCAGCAGCGCTTCGCGAAGCGCCAGGTTGGCGGCCGACGGGCCTTGATCCGGCAGCTCCTCAACGAGCAGTTCGAGCACCGTCTGCCGGTAGAGCGCCGACTGCCGGTAAAGCTCCTCGGCCGAGAGCCAGGCGAAGGTCGTGGCGGGCTCGATCGCCTGGCCGGGACCACTCCATCGCTGGGCCTCGAAGACGTGCACCGTGCGACCGTCGATCGGCGACTCGGTGGTGCCGATCTCGCGCAGCCGCGACGCGTGAATGCCTGTCTCCTCGAAGAGTTCGCGCGAGGCGGCCTCCGCGGGACTCTCGCCCGGGTCGATGTGCCCGCCGGGGAAGGCGAGTTCGTGCGGCGGCTCGGGGCGCGTCACGCAAGCGAAGCGTCCCTCCTCGTCGCGCACGAGAACGATGGAGGCCTCGCCGACCGTCTCGCGCTCCGAGAGCGTCTTGCTCCCCTTCTGCGCCGGCGCCTTGGCTGGCGCTGGCTTCTTGCCCCCCGCTGCCCCTCCGGCCCCAGACTTCGCTCCGCCCGCGGGCGGCTTGGTTCTCGCGCCAGCCAGTGCGCCCACGCCGGCCGCGCCGGGGGCAAGCACGGGCTGCTTGGCTTTCGCCATCTGCAGGTCGCGCTTGTGATCGGTCTCGTCCTGCTTTTCCTGCTTCGCCTCGGGGCTCATCAGGTCGTCGTGGACCTGGAACGGATCCGCGACGTCGCTCTTGAAGGTGCGCCGGGGCTTCGGGTTGCCCTTCTCGTCCTTGTCCTCGTTGGGGACCAGGGCGATGCCGACCTTCTCGGACAGGGCGTCGCCGTCGACCGGCAACCCCATGCTCGTCATCATGTTGGCCGCCTCGAGCAGCGGCTTCGGATCGGGGTCGGTGTCGACGTGGATGACCACGTTCGGCACCAGGTGCAGGCACTCGGGTCGATTCAGCCGGACGATCCACGTGATGAGGTCGCGCTTGAGCGTCGCGGCCACGGTGGTGGCGTCGTACTGCTCGAGGTCGACCTCGCCGCGCTCTTGCACCTCGCCGAGGGCGCGGTTACCGCCTCCTTTGCCGACTTCGGTGCCGAGCGTACCGCCCAAGACGGCCTTGCTCTCCTGCGAGTCGCAGAGACCGATCCAGTCCTGCCACTTGAGCTTCGTGCCGGTGCCGCCGTCGAAGCTCTTGGGGGCGATGACGATGCTGTCGGCATGCGCCGCGTAGCTGCCGCTGCCGGCGCCGATGCTGCTGGCGATCTGGATGGCGAGGTTGATGTCCTCTTTGCTCGCCTCCCTCGCCTTGCCGTCCTTGCCGGTGACGTAGGAGACGTCCATGAAGCCCTTGGCGAAGCGCTCCAGGTAGGAGCTCGCGCCCCTGGCTCCGATGCGCTTGAACAGGGCCCAGATCGCCACCTCGCGCCCGATGCCGTCGCGCGTGGGGTAGTCGCCGCGCAGCTGCGGCGCGTGCACGATGAACTTGCCGGGGTAGTCGGCGATGCGCAGACCGAAGACGCCGGTGTTGGTGGGGGAAGTTCCCCAGGGGGATTCCCAGCCCAGGACCTGACCCTGGTCCCACACGTACAGGTCCCAGCTCTGGTAGTCGGGATAGGCGAGGCGCCGGGAGTGGATGAAGCCGAGCCGGTCGACGTGCCAGCCATCGCTGTCCTTCGTCCAGAAGATCTCCGAGGCCGCCAGGCCCGTGTAGATCGCCCAGACGAGCGCGGCGAGGTTCTGGGCCAGATCGGGGATCCGATCGACCTCTTGCTGGACGTACTCGGCGAGCTCCGCCGCCTTCTCGGTGTCCTTGTGGTCCTTGGGGAGCTTGGCGGGCTCGATCTCCAGCCGGCCGTTGGCGGTGGAGAAGATGCGCTTGGTGAGGACCGAGAAGAGGTGCGCGTCCTGCTCGAGCAGCTCGTTGAGTAGATCAACGTACTGGAGCCGGTAGCCGGTCGTGCAGAGGCGGAACGCGCTCGAGACGTAGGACGCCGTGAGCGACTGCCCGATGACGAACGGGAAGCGATCGTTGATCGGGACGGGAGCGAGCGCCCGCTGGCGCACGTTCACGGAGATCGGGTAGACCGGCGGCGGGGCCCCGGACTCGGGCGGCCGAGACGTCCCCGGATCGGGGGCCCTCAGCGCGAGCTCGCGCGACTTTGTCTTGGAGGCTCGACCGGCGCGTTTCTTCACTGGGGAGAGCTCCGCGCGGGCGTTAGTCGCTGCCCACCTCGCGGTCCTCCCAGGACACTTGCGGGATGATGGCGCCGACGATGGGCTTGGGTTCCGGGTTGCGATCGATCATCAGATCGGTCAGCGCCCAGACCTTCGCGTCGAGTCGATCCGGGGAGTCGGAGTGCTGCACCTTCTTTCGCGGGCCGTCCGCGATGACGACGTCTGGCTCCCAGGTGCACATCTGGTCTTCGAGCTCGGGGAAGACCCCGACGTGGTGGACCTTGCCCTGCTCGTAGAGCGCGGCGACCGGCTCCGCGCGGGTGCGCTTGCCTTTGGCGGCATGCACCGTGGTCACGTAGACGTCGACCTTCATGTCGCGGGCGACCGTCTGGATGGTGGCCATCACCATGTCGCCGCCCTGGTTACGCTCGGCCACCATGCGGTTGGCCTGGCGCGCGACGTATTCCGTCACCGCGGTGCGACCCCAGCCGTCGGGGGTGTAGCGACCGGAGAGGTCCCCGAGCACGTAGCCGTGGCCGTTGTCGCCCAGACCCACGGTGATGATGCCGGTCTCGTTGGAGTCCTCGCCGCTGGTCGTGGCGGGGTCGATGCCGATGACGATGACGCGCAGCGCGACCGCTTCGACCGTTCGCGCGAGCGCCTCGGCGAAACTCTCCGTCTCGTCGCGCCGCTTCGGCACGATGCGCAAGCTGTCGAGCTGGTCTCTGCGCCAGAGCGCGCCCGGCGCGTCGTCGAGGACCTCGGCGTGAAGCTCTTGCCGCCCGAGCCTGGTTCCCTCGTACTTGCGAACGATGCGCTCGAGAAACGCCTTGGCGAGGTGGCCGACGTTGTCGAACGTGGATCCGCGCACCACCCGAGTCGTCGGATCGTCGATGAGCTCCCGAATCGCCGGCGTCGGCCGGGGCGTCGTGGTGACGACCACGCGCGGGTCGTTGCCGAGCCGAAGACCGAAGAGCAGGTTGTCCCACGCGTCGGTGTAGCGCCACGCCGCGAGCTCGTCGGCCCAGGCGGTGTCGTGCTGGGGCCCACGAAGGACGTCGGGCTCGTCGGCGCTGTAGCAGGTGGCGAGCGCGCCGCTCGGCCAGGTGAGCCTGCGTTTGCTCGGCTCGTACTTGGGTCGGTTCCAGGGGGGGCAGATGGCCAAAAGGCCGCTCTCGCCCTCGACGAGAACGTCGCGGCAGTCGGCGGCGGTTCGACCCACCAGCGCGATGCGCTGGGCGATCCCCTGCTCGACGCGGTCACGCACGAACTCCGCGCCCGTTCGCGTCTTGCCGAAGCCGCGGCCCGCGAGAAGCAGCCAGGTGCGCCACTCGCCCTGGGGGATCTTCTGCTGGGTGCGGACCCAGAAGTCCCAGTCCCAGAAGAGCGCGCGGGCCTCGGCGCGCGTCAGCCGCCGGATCGCCGCGTGCCGCTCGGCCTCGGGCATCCGCGCCATCTGGGCGGCGCGCGAATCATCGCGCTCTCCCCCGGGCCCCGCGAGCTTGCTCGCGAGCGAATCGATCTTGCCAATGAAGTCGAGATAGACGTCGTCGTCAGTGCTGAGCCGCGTTGCTCGGATTTGCTTCAGCCGGTCCTGCGCCAGCTTCCGCACCAAGGATCTCGACAACGCGCTCAAAGACTTCGGGCTCCAGCCCGGCCTTCAAGGCCTCGAGAATGTCCGTCAGGCCCTCTTCGAGATGCACCGCCACGCGATCGCCGAACCTCAGCGGGTCGAGCTTGCTCATCAGCCACTGGCGGTCCTTCGAGTTCTTGCCCCCTTTGCGGACCACCTGGGTCGACTCGACGAAGAAAACGGCGCGCGCGTGAGCGACGTCGTCAGCGAGTCGAGCGAACGCCGTGCCGCTTTCCTTCCGTCCTCGAGCGATCCACTTTTTGACCGTGCTCTCTTCGACACGACAGAAGGCCGCGGCGTGCTTCAGTGTGTTGCCGCCCTTGAGGAGAGTGCAGATATCCTCGGCTTTTTTCGCGTCAAACTTGCTCGGCCTGCCCATGCGACTCTCGGATCGGATGCTCGCGAACCGCTCGAAGAAACTCCTCGAGCGACTCGCATTCGCGCGCGATGCCGAGGCGGACGTTGCCGGCGTAGACGATGGGGGAGGTCGTCATGCCGGCCGCGGCTGCCTTCAGCGGCGCGGGGTTGGAGATGGAAAACCAGCCGCAGATCGCGATCGGCTCGGTGAGCCTTTCTGCCATCTGCAGGAAATCGCCGATGCGTGTGTCCTGTCGGGACCGCAGCGTGTCCAGGTCGACGCACCAGCGGAACGCCGGGCACGCGTCCATGACGGCCATCATCAGGCCCGAGCCGCTCGAGACCAGCAGGCCTTGGCCCCGCCGCTCTCCGTAGTCGGTGAGAGGGACTCCGTAGAGCCGGGACGCCTGCTCGAGCGTCAGCAACCGTAGGCCCAGGTGTTGAGGACGGAGTTGGCTTGCGCGCGCTCCATCGCGGGGCCGACGTACTCGAAGGAGGCCGTGAGCCGACCGACCGCTCGCGCCTGCCCCATCGTCTTGGAGAGCCGGCCGCTGTCGCGCCCCGTCTGCGACGGCTTGCGAGTCATCTTCCAGTCCTTGCTCCGGGCCCGGTGCCGCATCTCGGCCGGGTGCCCGGTGCAGGAAAACGCCCGATACCCCAGGCCGCGCCAGACGCTCGCGCAGAAGGAGAAGAGCGCGTTGCCGATGCCGACGCCCTGGAAGTCGGGCAGGCACACGGTGCGGTGCCCTCTTCGGGCCTTGCGCTCGTCCTTCAACTTGCCCACGAACGGCAGCCACGCGTCGAATGCGACGGGTCGGTCCCCCCAGAAGGCGCAGAAGCATGCGGCGGTGGGGTTGATGCTCGCGGTCAGATAGTGATGGTGCTTGAAGAGGCGCCACGCGGTCGCAGGGACCCTCTGGATCGTGAGGGGGATGGCTGGTCGGCGTTGAAGCTCCCTCCATCCGAACTGCTGCTCGGCTGGACGGTAGACCCAATCGGGATCGAGCCAGGGGACGACGTCATCGTGGCAGGTGACCGCCACGAACTTCTGGCCCCGCCGACGCACCGTCTTGCTGATCGCCGCCGACCCCACCTGCGCCACGGTCCGGTCCACGGTGCTCGTGAACTCGTCGACGACGCTGATGGGCAGCTCCTCGGCCAGGAGCCTGGCGATGTGGGCCCGAAACTGCTGCCCCGTCGAGAGCACCCCGAATGGCCGAAGCCACGAGGGCGGCGAGGAGAAGCCGACCGCGGACAGGAGCTCCACCACCTCGCTGATCCCCATGCTCGGCGGGAACCCGTCGACGATGGCCCGGTTCCAGGACCATTCGAAGCGCTCGCGCATGCACTCGCCGAGCAGCTTCCGCGCCACGGTGGATTTCCCGCAGCCCGACGGACCGACGATGAGCCCCACGTTCCAGGGGCGCTCCTCGATCGGCAGGTCGACCTTCCAGGACAGCTCGGCTCGCTCGGTCGGAGGGATGTCGAAGATCCCTTCAAGCTGGACGACGCGGGCGGATCGGACGATCTCCGAGGAGACGACAATGTCGGCCTTCATCCGATCATCGCCTTCACTTTGAAGCCCTCGCTCTGGAGCTTCTCGATGAGCATCGCCTGGGCGCGCTCGTCGTCGCAGTCGACGATCACCTGGAAGCGCTCTCCCAGCTCGTCGCTCTCGTCGCCGGCGCCGTCCTCACCCCCGAGGCCGTCGGGGTCCAGGAGCTTGGCGATGTCCTTGTCGCTGAAGCCGGTGCCGTCGAGGAGATCGATGCCGTCTTCCCGGAGCTCGGACAGGACGTCGCGCTGCTGCTCCTGGTCCCAGTCGGCCTCTTCGCCGATCCGGTTGTCCGCCAGGGCCAGCACGTGCGCCTCGGTCGGGTCCAGGTCCAGGAAGCGCACCGGGATCTGGCGCAGCCCCAGCTTGAGCGCCGCCTTGTAGCGCGTGTGGCCGGCGATGATCTCGCCGTCCGCTTTGCGCGCAAGGATGGGCGCCCCGAACCCGAATCGCTTGATCGACTTGACGAGCTTGGGGACGACCTTGTCGTTCTTCCTGGGGTTTTTCGCCCAAGGATGGACGGCATCGATCGGCACCCACTCGGCGGCCGGTTCGGGCTTTGCGTCGTTGGGCGAGCCGGGCTCCGGACGCACGCTGGGCGCGCGCGCCTGCCGGCGTGAAGTCGCAGCCATGGGGGATGGTCCTCTCGGGGGATCGCGCGGGCGCGCGAGAGGTGAAAAAACGGCCGTGCCTTGGCGCACCGTGTCCCTCACTCCCTCCGATTCGAACCGCTCGGGGGGCCGCGAGGGCGGCAGGGTGCGCGCCGATTGGGGATGCTCCGACGACGATGGGCGGCGCGAAGCTTCCCGGGCTCGCTCGCCGCGACGTCGTCGGTCCCCTCAACCCTCAGCGAGAGTCGCGCGCGCGTATATAATGTGTAGGGGTCCCGATCGCGTTGCAGACACGCAACGAGCGCCGCTCCCTCTCGCGCTCAGGTCCCCGTGGCGCGCCGCATCGTAGCCAGATCTCGAGCGAGCCCATTTTGCCGCATTTCGAGAGCGTCCAGGCGGTCTCGCAGCATCTGGATTTCCTGCCTCGCCTTCCAGTCCACGCCCTTCTCGAGGCGTGCAACACGCGCCAGTTCCACCGCGTCGATGTACAGGGTCCGGTTGCTCTGGACCAGGTGCACACCGTGCTCCTTTTCCGCCCAGCGGAGCCAACGCCACGCGGTCACGCGGTTCCACCCGCGATCGCGCGCGATGTCGGCGGCGGACAAGAGCCCTGTTACGGGCTTCGGTAGGCTCGCTTCGTTTTCTGCAGCACCCACTCGAGACCTCCGCGATCCGCGATGATGGCGATGAGTTCCTCGTAACCGAGGCTGCCGGCTTCTCGGAGCTCGCGCAGCACGTACTTGATGACCCCAGGCCTGGGGGTCGCCCGGCGCAGCTGCGCCTCGAAGAGCGAGCCCTGCGAGTCCCCGCTCGGATCTTCCACGTGGCGGCGGCTGAGGGTCTCGTGCACCGCCATGCGCTGGCAGTAGCTCTGGAGCTCCTCGTCGGCCCTCTGCCAGCGCTCCTGGGGAGAAACCGCGTCGAACCTCTGGAGCCAAGTGCCCAGACGCAGTCGCCCGTCGACGATGGTCACGCGCCCCTGCTGCAGCAGGCGGTCGATGGCCATCGCGACTTCGTAGCGGCTCGCTCTCCCCTCCCGCTTCCAATTGCCCTGGATGCGGCGGATGGGGATGACCTCGGCGCTCTTCGGAGCGGCGGGCTTTGGGCGGCGCCGCCTCGTTTTCGTGATGGGAGAGGACAGTAGCGCCAGGAGCTCGTCGTGAGCATCGGCTGGCGGCGGCTCGCCGGGTAAGGGATTGCCGTTCGACTCTCGACGCACCGGGAATGCGCTCGCCATCGTCATGCTCCAGTCGGCGCGGGGCCAGCCCGCACCTGCACGCGGTTTGCGGTCACTATGAGGCAATGGGGGAAGCAATGCACGTTTCGCGTGGCTCGCTCAGAACGGAATGTCGTCAGTTCCTCCCTGGCTTCGCTCGCTCCAGTCCTCGCCGGCGGGCGGGGGCGGCTCCTCGTTCTGGGCGCGAGCCGCGCGTTTTCCATCGGCGGCCTCCCCCCGGGTGTTGCCGCAGAGCAGGACCTTGCTGACCTGAATCTCCGTGCTCCAGCGCTTCTCGCCGTTTTTCTCGTAGCTCGAGGTGTGAAGGCTCCCCTCGACGTAGAGGCGGTCGCCCTTCTGCAAGATCTTCGCGAGCGCCTCGGCCCTGCGGCCCCAAACGGAGCACCGATGCCACTCGGTGCGCTCCTGACGCACGTTGTTTCGATCGAGGTAGCTCTCGTTGGTGGCGAGGCTCATGCGCATGACGACCTGACCGCCCCCGAGAACGCGCACCTCGGGGTCCTGCCCGAGATTGCCGAGAAGTGTGCATCGATTCAAACCTTCAGCCATGGGGTAGCTCCTTGCCAATTCGCTGCAGAGCGGCGACGCGCTCCGCTTGCGTCACGAGTCCAACCGACGCCAGCAACCGGTCCCACGCGCAATCGACTCGATGGCGCCTTTCCTCTTCCGGGTACGCGCTGGCCGCGCAGCTCGGACAGATGGCGCACCCGCCCACGTCGCCGCCGTCCCACTCGTGCCGCAGGATCTCCCGAATCGCCTCCGGCGCGGCTTGGACGACTTGGTTGATGCCGATGCGCGCGTCGAAGGCCTCGGCCCAGACCATCACGCCGATGCACAAGAGCTTCCCGCCCCCCGTCGCGAACTGGAATTGCCCGATGGCCCAGTCGGGATGCTCGCCTCCATGCACTCGCAACCAGGCTGGCTTGCCGCCGCCGCGTCGCCATCGAGCGTCAATCGCCTCGAGGGTCTTGACCGGATAGACGGGCCCGCTCGCGCCGCACACCGTGCATTCCAGATTGGGCGGGTAGGGCTGATTGCCGATGGTCTTGTGCTCGTCGCCGAAGTAGCCCTTGAGGCAGTCACGGCAGACCAAGGTCCAGACGCTCTCGCTCTCATGGCTCATCGGCGATGGTCCTCACTGGGTGAGCACTTGAGCTCCGCGAGACGGAGCTGCTCACGCATCGGCGCCGACACGTTCGGGGGGATGACCAGCCGCACGTCGAACCCCAGTGGGCTCCTGAGAGTCAGGATCACCCCGGTCTTGCCGCGCTCCACCTTGTACTGGTCCACGTGCATCCCACGCTCTGGGTAGTCGTAATCGAACTGCATCTCCCCGTCCTCGCCGCGACGCAGCTTCACCGCCGGGGTTTCCAAGTGCGCCGCACGCACGGCCAACTCCCGGATTCGGACGTAGAGCGTCAGGTTGCAGTGCAGTTCCCGCATCTCCCCGATAATCTCCTGGTCTCGGGTCATCACGAGCAGTCGGGACATCTGCTGAAGCACCTGCGCCCGCGCGAACTCAAAGAGGCTGCGCACGCCCCCCACGATCTTCTGGACGGCCTCGAGCGGGTCCGACGGCTCCATCAGCGTGCCTTCCTGCGCTTGGTCGGGCGCTTCGCTCGGGCGGGCTTGCGCTTGGGCCGACTCGGCTCCCTCACGCGCGTCGCGGCGTTCTCGATCTGAATCACGAGCGCCTTGGCTGCGTGGCAAAGCCCGCGCACTAGGCCAAGATCCTCCAGCAGGTTGCGATCGTTCATCAGCTCCTCGCAGGTCTTCTCGAGCTTGCGCATCGCCTTGTCACTCTTCTCCACCTCGGCGGCGCCGCGCGCGATGTACGCCCGGAGATCCAGCTTCTCCTGCACCAAGATCTTCGCCGCCGCGAGCGTCTCGACCTCCGAACTCTTGGGCAGCCCAATCGCCTCCAGCAGGATCGATCGCAATTCCAGTTCTTCCGTTTCGGTCAACATGGTCTCGTCCTTTCCACGATTCGCCGGCGCCGCGCCGGCAGCGGCTCCTCCCTCGCCTCAAGCTCCTTCGGACCCTCCTCGTCGGGCGTGAGCGCGCCCCGAAGTCGGGCGGCATCACGGAAGTCCTGCTGCACCATCTCGCGCAGGTTACCCGCCCAGGTCACTTCGGCTCCGGCTCGCTGCTGCCGAATCGCTTGCGGCGCTCCGCAAGCAGCTGGTCCGCCCAGCGTCCGGCCGCTTTCGCGATCGGCTCCAGCTGCATATCGTAGTCCCGGGCCCAGCGGATGGAGGCGATGTAGCCCGCTGCGTACTGGTCCCACGCGACTCGCTCCTGCTCCGGAGAGACCTTTTCGTAGACCGTGAGCGTGGAGGCCGTTTGCCTCAGAAGATCGATCGCGTTGACGAACTCGATCGCGTCGCCGTGTCTCTCTTCCCAATGCGGGTTGATGCCGGCCTTGTTGAGCACCTCGCAGAGCTTCAGAAGCCTGTCACGCAACACGGACTCTTCCTCCTGCCGCCACCTGGTCGGCGGCGACCTCGCGCACCATCGCCATGCGCGCCTGGTTCATGATGGTCGTATGGTCTCGTCCCACGAGCTGACCGATCTTCGGGTAGCTCCAGCCGCGCACGAATTTCATGTACGCGTAGAACTCCGCGCGCGCCTGAGGGAGCGGCTCGTGCTTGTCGCGGCTGAACATCTCCGGCAGCGTGAGCGCGTGCCGCTGCGCGATGACGCACGCGACACCGTCGAGCCCCAAGTCACACAGCTGGATCAGGATCTCGTCGGTGGTCTTCATGCGGCTCCTTCCTTCGGCGGGGTGGGTGTTGGTGACGGCGGCGGCGACCGTCCACGCGCGAAGGAACGCAGCGCCTCCGGCATCTCGGCTCGATTCGCCACGGCCTCGCGCTCGGCCTGCTCGCGGCGCTTGCGCTCCGCCAGCACCGCCGGGCTCTCGCTGGCGGACGCGCTCTTTCGCAAGCCGCCCTCGTTGAGCCAACGCAGAAGGCCCTTGGGCTGGTGCGCGGACCACATCTTCGCGTCGTCGTCGCGCGTGCCCCGGACAAACCACGTCGTCGCGAAGGTGATCCATTCCTCAATGCGCGTCTTGTCCGTGCAGAACCGGTCGATCACGACCTCGAGCATGCTCAGGTTTTTGCGATCGAAGGCCCAGGGATGACCGAGCGCCGCGGTGGCCGCCTGCTCGTAGCGCTCGATCCATACCTTGCCCCAGAGCCTCGCCTCCGACCGAGGCAGCCGCGTCGCCAGGCGCATCTCGGACGGCTTGCCGTCCATCTCCCCTTCCGCCCCCTCGGGGGCTAGGGGGGAAGGAGGCTCGGCTAGGCTAGGCTCGGCTAGGCTAGGGGTGACGCCGTGTGACCGGCCGTTATCAATCGTCACGGTGCGTGACGAGTCATCACGAGATGATGGTTCCTCGTTACGATTCGTCACGGGATGAAATAGGTCGTCACGCTCGGCTTCCGCATCACGTGCTCGGTCACGCGCGTCCTGCTGCCGTTTCTTCGCGCTCGCCTTCGCCTCCTGGGCGCCCCGGTAGTTGGGCATCATCAGGACGGACCCCTGCAGCACGAAGGTCTTCTTCTTGAACCAGTAGGTCATGCCGACCTCGACGAGAGGCAGCGGCATGCGAATGAGCGCGGCGAGCCCCTCGAGCCCGTCGTCGTTGAGGTCCAGGACGCCTGCGCGATCCAGTTTGCGCAGGACCTCCCCGAACACCGCCCGGCTCTCCCAGGGAGCCATGACCCAGTTGGTGGTGTCCCGGGTGTAGAGACGCACGTAGCGCTCGTCTTCCCACTTCATGCCGCCGCCTCCCCTTCCTGCTCCGGGAACTGACGCACGCGCAGCTCCTCGGGCCACTCGGACATGTCGCCGCCCTTGCGGTCTTTGAGCGAGAGGTGGTTGCTGGTCAGCGCTTGTTTCGATCGCACATCCACGCGGACGTGTTGCATGGAGTCGAACGGCTTAGCCCCCAGCTGCTTCACGAAGCAGGCGACGCCGGCGGCCTTGCACTGAGCGACCGTGCTGCGGGCCCACTCGACGTCAAAAGGCCTCGCGCCTCGCCCTGATTCGCCCCCCACGATGATCCAGTCGAGCGCGGGGTGCTCGTAGACCTGGCACATCGCCCACGGCTTATCCGGCATCGTGAAGCCGTCCTTCACCAGAGCCTGGATGGAGAGCCCCTGGCTATTACGTGAGATGCGAGCGAAGTCGACCGCCCCGAGCGCGGGCTCGTAGGACACGAAGCGAACGGCCGCCGGGGTCGTGAGAAGCTCCGGGATCCGCTCGTCGGCGCGCTGCTGGTCCTCAGCGGTCGTTCCAAGCCACACGTTCCACCAGCACTTCGGGTCGGCTCGGTGCGTGCCGAGCGGACCCCAGGGGATCATCCGCGCGATGTTCTCGGGCCTCTTGGTCAGCACAAGCCAGTCGAGATGCTCGGTCCGGGCGACGAGATCCCAGAGCTGCTCGCGCGGCTCGACGAGGTCCTCGCGGTCCTCGAACACGTCCGCCATCGAGGCGCAGAAGACACGCCGACGCACGCCGTCTCGCTTCGCCTTCTCGTTCCACTTGAGCGGCTCGGCCCAATGCTTCTCACCGAAGAATCGGTGTGCGGAGCCAGGACCCCAGAGCAGAGGCAGCGGCGCGCGGATGGGGCCCTGGCCGTCGGCGGTCTGAGATCGGTTGTTGAAGCCGACACGTTTCGCGAAGGCCTCGGCGTAGCAGTGCTCGCACCCGGGCGAGACGCGCTGGCAGCCCCACCACGGATTGAACGTGTGATCGCACCACTCGATCGCCGTGTCGCTACCCATGATCGATGTCCTCCACGACCTTCGTGCCCCGGCAGCACGTGCAGCTCACGATCGACGTGAGCACGGGCGTCGTCTTCGATTGAACCGTCAGCGCGCCTTCCCCTTTGCACTTCGGGCAGGCTCGAAGCCACCTCCACCCAGGCTCGTCCGCTCGACCCCGCGTCCGGCTCTGGCCCCCATCGAACTCGCGCACATAGATGGCCACCGATTGCCTCTTTCGGAGGATCTTGGCGAGGGCGATCGCCGCGTCGATCGTGAGCGTCTCCTCGCCGCTCATCGGGTCGCCTTCCATTGAGAGCGAGAAACGGAACCTCATCCGAGGTGCCTCCCGAGGTGCTTCTCGATGACGTCGGGCAGGTACGCGTCGTCGCGCCAGTCATTGTCGCCGTGCCGGGCGCAGAGTTCGCGCAGGGCCAGCACGGTCGCTCCGCGTTCCGCCACACGCCGGGCCAGCAGCACCTTCGGATCGGTCTTGGCGAGGTCTGGCTCGAGCTCTCTAAGAACGTGCTGGAGCAGATAGATCGTCGCCGCGTGATGACCCGTGATGTAGCCGCGCTCGTGCGCCTCAGCGATCGTCTCCTTCTTCTTCGGCATCACGCCGCTCCCTTCGACAGCAGCTTCTCGTCGAAGTCCCACAAGCCCAGCATCCCCGTGCACGGCGTGAACGGCAGCGGCTCGACGTCGGTGAGGACGAAGCCGTACTGGTCGGGCATGTGCCATGACAGCCCGAACGAGAGCGCCGCCTTGCATTGGCAACGACCGCCCGATCCGGCGCATGGAGGAACGACATCGACGATACGCGCGAGCCCGACGATGCCGCCACGCGGCAGGTCCTCGAGAATCATGGGGTGCATGGTCTCGACGCCCCCCCTCCGCTCCATCCACGTGCAGGCCTGGTGAAATTCCTTTCGCGTGCACCCCTTCGCGGCATGAAGCAGGATGGGGCCGCGATACCGGTGCCACGTGGGCGGACGCCGCTCTCCGCGCACCACCATCACACGATTCTCGATCCGCTTGCCGGCGTGAAGGATCGCCCAGAGCCACGGCTGACGAAGTGAGAGCGTCTTCATGGGTGAATCACCTCGACGGCGTTGCCGCGGTCATCGCGCACGACGATGGGCTCCAGGCTCTTGGTCTTCTGCGCGGCCAGAATCTCCAAGGCCTTCACGGCGACCGCGGCGACTTGCACGAGCTCTTCGGCGAGCGTTCCAGGCTCCCCCTCGGCCAGCGCCTCGACGCTCTCCTCGACGAGCACGTGCGCCCAGCAGCAGGTGCCTCGACCCGTCTCGGTTTGGTGGGCCTCCACCTCGCGCCTTACGTCGGCCAGCACCTCCTCCCAACTCTCTCCGGTCCCGAACGGGATCTCCAAGAGCGTGTCGACCGTGCCCCAGCGGTTGTCCTGACGGAATCGCTCGGCCACGATCGCCGAGAAGATCTCGAGCATTCGGATCTGCATCGCCCCTGGCGTCTGCGTGAGCAGCAGCAGCCGAAGGCCGCGCACCTCGTCGAGAAGCTCGGTGCATCTCCTCTGGGTGGCCGTGAGGTTGTCGAGGTAGACGTCGCGCTCCTCTTGGAGCGTGTGGTAGGCCTCCGGATCGATCGAGTGCTCCTCGCGCAGCGAGCGGATCTCCTCGATGAGATGACGAACGCGCCCCTCGAGTTCGTGTCGGCCGACGCGGTCGGTGTTGCCGTAGCGTTCGAGATCGATCATCGTCCCTCCATCAGCGCGCGGCTCGCGCGCCAGCCGTCGACCAGTTGCAGCGTGCGCAGCCGACTGAGCGAGTTGCGAAAGCCCCCCGCGGTCGGTTCGTACTGGGTGGCCCGGCCGAGCTCCTCGCTGCGCAGCTCCTTCGGGTACACGTGCGCGAGCGCATCGAGGATCAGCCGCTCGCACTTGCCGAGCGCGCGGTGCTCGAGCCACCAGCGCACGAGAGGCTGCCCCGGTCGCGGCATCTTGGGGACCGGGCCCGCCAGGGGGATGCCTCTCGAGGTGATCTCGACGCGGTCGTTGCCGCCGATGATGAGCCCCCCGCTTCGAAGGGAAGCGAGCGAGTTGCGAAAGCCCCCCGCGCTCGAGGAGTAGCCGGACAAGACGCCGATCTGCACGCTGGTCAGGGCCCGCCCCTGCTGCGCGAGGACCCCCAGGATCGCCCGCTCGCATTTGCCCAGGCCAGAAGGTTGTCGGGCTTGACGTCGCGGTCGGCGATCGCCCAGCTCGATCGAGTCGTAGTCGGCGAAGGCGAGACCTGCCCGGCCAGTGGGGCCATGGGTCACCATGGGCGGTTCTGGGGAAAACCTCTCAGCAGAATCCTGCTTAGTCTCAGCAACTTGCTGCTGTTGACCGCCGTTCATGGGTCGTTTTGGGAACAATTCCCCCCGGCGCGCGAGGTCCCTGGCGATCGCCTCCGTGGCGGCTTGCTCGTCGGCCGCGCTCGCAGGAATGGTGATCGGCCCCGGCGCTTCCCCGCGAAGCCGCATCACCGCCGCGTTGGCGCGGAGTTCGTGAAGGATGCTCGAGGCGTCCTCTCGGAGCGCAATGGCGGCTTGCTCGACTCGGTTGATGATGTCGTCGTCGAGCACGGGGACCTCGACGCCGGCACTCTCGCGCGCGGCCGCCAGTTCGCTCTCGAGCTCGGCGATGCGCTTCTCGCCTGGAAGACCCAGCGAAAGCTCCCCCTCGAGCTGGGCGATCCGGGCTCGCAAGAGCTTTGGGTCCTCTTCCTTCGCGCGCTCGATCGTCGCCCCGAGCTTCGCCTTCAAGGCGGCCAGGTCCACGCGGGCGGCGCCGTGGGGGGCCACCAGACGCGCTCCCACCGCCGGCGTCGCGGAAGAGTCGAAGGTGGTCCGCGCGTCGATCTGCACCCGCTTGAAGATCTTCAGCCACCCCGGCGACCATACCCACGCCTCCCCCAAGGACAGGACCGGGAGCGACTCGAGCATCCCCTTCGAATCCCCCTCGGCGTTGTTCTCGACCCAGCGCTGGATCGCGTCTCGGTCCTGGGGCCCCGTCATCTTGAGCGCGATCAAGACCTCGATCTGCGTCAGCACGTCCTTGGAAATGAGCGCCGGCCTCTGGCTGATGAGCGAGACGCCCAGACCCCTGGCTCGGCCCTTTCGCACGATGTCGTTGATCGCCCCGACCAGGTCCTCGTCGCCGCCCCTCTGCGGAATGAACGTGTCGGCCTCGTCGAGCACGACATGCAAGGCCTCACGGTTCTTGTGGTAGAGCCGCGAGGCGAAGTCGATCATGAAGTCGCGCTGGTCATCGCGTCGCAGACTCCCGAGGTCCACGACGACGGGCGATCGGTGCTCCATGATGAAGTCGGCCAGGACTTCGCCGCCGCCGGCCTCCAATGGGAGATCGCCATGCTCGCCGCCCAGGATGACGACGGGCAGGCCGGGCCCCTCGCCGTCCTTCGCGTACCGGAGGCCCCACCAGACCCCCACCGGATCTACGACGACGACGGGAAGGTTCGCGCGGATCATCTGCTCGGTGAGCACGACGGACGTCGCCGTCTTGCCCGAGCCTCGCTTGCCCAGGATCCCGAACGTCTCGGTGACGGCTTGCAGGGGGAGCGTGAGATCGCGGGAGAGTCGGAGTTCGTTCACAACGTGCCTCCGCCGTCCCGGATGTCGCGCTCGATCCCGGCGAGCCCCGCCTGAATCCGTGCCCAGCACAAATGGGAGCCCACCGACTCGAGCACCGAGGCGGCCGCGAGCAGTTCCTGGTACGCCACGCGCTTGACCGCCAAGAGGCACAGGTAGGTGATGCGCTCGCGATCCTCGGGCGCGGAGAGGATGATCCGATCGACCAAGAGGCGCGCGCCCTCTTGCAGGGTGACTTCAGCTGCCATGGCTCACTCCTCTCAACTCCGCCGCGAGCGCGTGCCTGCGCGACCTTCGCCAGCGACCACCACGTTTGGCCTCTCGGCCCATCTGACCGGTCGACTCGGCGCGCCACGCGCATCCACGAACGATGCTCGACACATGCGGCTGGCGCACTCCGAACGCGGCCGCGAGCGATACCTGCGTCTCACCGGCTTCGTACCGCCGTCGTATCTCGGTCACCTGCTCCGCCGTCAGCTTCGCCGTGCACACGCGCTCGCCGGTCACGTTGCGACGCTTCGCGATCATGTCGCGCGTGTTCTGCTTCGGCGTGCCCACGAAGAGGTGATCCGGGCGAACGCATGGGTGATTGTCGCAGTGATGGCAGCCCTGCTGTCCTTTTGGGACCGGGCGCCCATCAAACTCGAGCGAGACGACGTGAGCTGGGCGCTTGTCGATCTGGCCGTATCCTTTGCTCTTAGCGCCGGTCCAGACCCAACAGGGTCCAAGCCCTGGCCGCATCACGGGACCGTCCTTGTTCACCTTCGCCCAGAACCTGGCGGGGAGCGTGAGCGGATTACCAACCTTCGCCTTACCGGCCATGACCCCTCCAGTCCCAGGTGTCGAAGCCTCGGAATGTCCCATACACGACGAGCATGAGATCCTTGGGGTAAGGGTCCTTGCTGCCCACGAAGGTCACGCGCCCCGTGAGCCCGAGCACGAGGGCTCGCTGATGCACACTGTCGGCGAACCATCGAGTCCCGACCGAGGCCGGCACGAGCATCAGGATCAGCGAGAACCGGTGGCGCTCCTCCGTCGTCGCCCGGCACTTCGTGGCCCACGGCGCGATCGACCCGAACGGAGGATTCAGCCAGAGGTTGCCTTCGAGATCCGACCAGTCCTGCTTCAGGCCGTCCATCCGTGGAGTGAAGTAGTGGTCCGACTTGGCGTTCTTCGCGATCGCCGCAAGGTCGAAGGCGATGGGCCCAAACCGATCGACCACCGCGGCGATGAAGTCGGCGGGCGTCTCCACCTCCTGCTCGGAGCGATGGCGCGCCATCGATGCGCCCGTGGGCTTCGGCAACGGATGCGATAACAGCTCGCGCGAGGTCACAAGGGCCTCCGGAAGTGCGTGAAGATCACCTGGTTCTTGCAAAGCCTGGAGCAGCAGAGAAAGCCCTTGCCCCGATGCAGGCGCGTGCCCACCGCGTAGAAGTGCCACCAGCCCCGCGGGCAAGGCTCTCGCACCGAGCAGGTGCCTCGCTTGCCGCACACGTCGCAGGTGCAGTCGAGCACCGAACTGTCCGCCAGCGTCTCCATCGAACTGCTCATCGGGATTCGCTCCTATCCAGGCAGCCAAGTTTTCCGAGCGCCCAACGCAGCGCCCCGAACTCTTGCCTGTTCATGCGGGCGCGGCGCACGTTGCCGGGGATCTCTGATCCCTTCAGAACGCGGTTCGCGCGCCGCGCGAGCAACTTCACCCGATGTCGCTCCTTGGGAGCGAGGCGCGACACGGCGGCGGCGTCGAGTACGAGAGGGGTGTTCACGCGAAGATCCCTTCGCCATTTGGGCATTGGAGTGGACCGCCCTTCGTCACGATGTGAGCGCCAAAGCTCCATCCGCAGACCGTGCAGCGCTGCGCCATGGACGGACTCGCCTCAGCGACCGCGCGCGCCACCTCGGGTGAGACGGAGTTGTCCGGAATCTCGAACGGGGGGAGCGTCGCGCTCGCCGCGTAGTCGGCGGGGCTCTTCCCGTGGAATCGGCAGCCAGGCTGGTGGCCCCCATGGGCTCCATGCAGCTCGTAGCAAGTGCACTCGGGCTCGTGGTGATCGAGGCACTGATGCCCCGTCGTATCCAGGCACTCCACGCAATCGTAGGGGAACGCACCCTCGGTGGGCTCCTCGTGGATGGAGAGCGCCCCATTGTCCCAGCGGCGGATGTACAGGCGAGCGCTCTCGGGTTTCATCGCTGGTTCTTGAACTGGTCGACGGCCATCTGGAAGCTTTGACCCACCCAGGCCGCCAGAATCGGCCCGGCATTCGCCACGAGGATGTCAGTGATCTTCTGGCCGGCGAGCACCCGACCGTCGGCCCACACCGAGGTCCATTCGGGCTCGTTGAGCATCTCCTTCACTCGCTTGCAGGCCTCCTCGGTGAGGATGCGGCGCGTCACCGATTGGAAGTCGCTCGGGACGGTCTCGGTCCACTGGTAGGAGCGAGTGTCGCGGGTCGTACTCCGGAAGAACGTCTCGATCTCCGCCTTGATCAATCGCTCCCACTGCTCGTCGGGCACGATGTCGACCAGGGCGCTCTTGATCTTGTCGCGGAGCTTCTCGGCGTACGACTGCGGGTTGAACGGTTCGATCGCTTGCGTCATGGGGATTCTCCAGCGATGGGGATGAGGTCGAAACGGTGCTGCTTTGGCTCCGGGTATTTCGACTCGAAGAAGGCGACGAGCTCCTCGGCCTCCTCTCGAGACCAGGAGCTACGCCCTTGCCATTGGATCGGGCTGAGATGGAGGGGGGCCTTGATGGGCGCGCCGTCCTCCCAGTGATTCCGGCAGGTCGGCAGGCAGGAGAGGCCGATCTTGAATCTCACGCGGCCTCCGGCTTGCTGGCGATGGGGATGAGTCGCGTGGCGTTCTTGAGGAAGAGAGGGTGTCTCGGCACGAAGGGGGCCTTATCAGTCCACTGAAAGACGTGGGTGCACCTGCGCTCCGCGCGCCAGAGCGTCGTTTGCAGCCGCGACGCCGTCCTCTTGCCGATGCGCCCCCAGGCACCGACGCGCGTGTCGGTCAGACCAAGGGAGAGCACGTCGCGGTTGAGCGGACCCACGGGATCGTTGCAGACGAGCAGCTCCTTCGGGTCGGTCGCGCGGTAGCCGGCGAGGTTTCGTACGACGAGCGCTCCGAACTTCTCCGCGACTGCGATCGTGACGCACTTGGAGACGGTGGGATCGTTGACCTCTTCGGTCGCCGTCGACGGGTTGAGCATGTCGACCGAGAGGACAGGCAGAGATAGGTCCCAGCAGCGGCCGAGCAGGTATCGGTACTTCCCGCACGCCGAGAACGTGGCCCAGGCGCTGATGCCCCCTCGGGTCTCGCATCCTTCGAGCGTGATGGGGTTCATCAGTTGACCTCCAGTCGCGTCTCGTGAGAAACGCCCGCAGGTCTCCACGCCGCGCAGCCGTCGCTCGTGCACGGGGCCTCTTTCTCGTGCATGTGCGCCGGCGCGCCGCGGTCTTTGCGGAGCGTGCACACGTTGCTGCGCAGCATGGCCGAGGCGAGATGCAGATGCATGCATCCCGGCTCCAGCCTCTTCACGAGATCGGCCGCAAGGACGATACCGGTGTCGATCATGTCCTGGCAGATCGACCGAAAGCCCGTGGCCATCCAGCGCTTATCGAGCCAGTCGCGCGCGTCCCACCCGATGCAGAGCGCCCAAGGCAGCACGGACCAGGCCGGGCCGTGAAAGTAGAGGCAGCCGCTCACCGCCAGCACCGGGACCAGCCAAAGGATCCCTCTTATCGTCCGCCCGATCATCGGTATTGCCTCTGCCGCACGAGATTGGGCTCGGCAGCGCTGTTGCGGTCGAGCGCCGCGTACCAGCTGGCCTTCTGCGAAGCGCGCTTCGAGTCGTAGGGTCGAAGCTCTCGAGCCGACGCAATGATCTCGTCGAGGAATCCGTGCGCGTCGGCGCGCGGGTTGCCAGAGGACAGCAGGCGATCGACGTTCATTGGGGCGTCTCCGGCTCTTTGTCCTGGGCTCGGGCCGCGAGGTTTTTGCCTCGCTGCTGCCCACCCTTCCGACCCAGCTCACGGAAGTACTCCGAACCCTTCTCTCGAAGAATCTTGGCGCCCCCCTGACATCCGTACTTACGCGCCTCTTCCGACGTGAACCGGTGCACGCGCCCCCTCTTCTGCGCCTCCTTGCCCCCCATCGAGGCGATCTCCCGCTGGCGCTCGGTCGTCATGCTCGCGAATCCACGTTTCGGCTTGTCGGTCGTGTCACCCATCGGCCTGCACCGTTCCCTTCGGTTCCCAGAGCACGCAGCCGAACGTGGCCGCCGTGCGCATGTCGTGGACGTAGTCGGACCCGTCGATGCAGAGCGCGATCGTGCCGTCGGGCGGATTCGGGACGAGTTCGCCGTTCGAGCGCATGTCGTCCGGGAGCTCGTGATCTCGATTCGCGGCGTCGCTGATCTTCCGGCAGAGGCCGAGCCGGTTCGCGCGGATCAGGCGACCCGCGTGATAGTCGTCTCGGCCCCCATCGAAGGGGACCCAGTGAACGCACGACTGGCACTGGCTCATGTGGATGCGCCTCCGGTGCGCGCCTGCTCTTCGGTCGAGTACAGGCCCTGCTTCCACCCGAAGTGGGCGCCGGGCACGAGTCCCCGCTTGATCATCTTGCGCAGCGCGGCCTCGGCGCTCGCCTTGTTGGCGTAGTGGTGTTTGATCGCGCCCACCGCTTCCGAGAGCTTGCAGGCGGGGTGCTCGGCGACGTACGCCGCGAGCGCCGCGCCCGTCTCCTTGAAGCTCGTGAACTGGCCGCCGCCGTTGGTGCCCGCCGCCGCGTGCGTCTTGTGCCCTTCCCGAAGCGAGACGAGCAACGCATCGTCGATGTGGACGCGCACGACCGGGGACCCGCGCGGCCGGATCTCCGTGTCGTGCACGACGAGGATCCCGAAGCCGTGCTCACGCGCGATCGAGAAAGCTTCCTGCCGCCCCTCCGACATGCGCGCGTAGGGCACCGCGATCCAGACCATGTTCGCGTAGGGAATCCAGCGGCGCGCCTGGGCCAGAAGGTGAAACGTGGGTCCGCCCTTGCACTCGACGACGCCGATCTGCCCGTCGCGGGTCGCCACGACGTCGGCGCGGCCGTCGCCAACGGGGCTCGCGCCGCGCTTCTTCCAATCGAGCGAGACCTCCTGGAAGGTCGTCCAGCCGTCCGTTTCGAGGTACACGCGGACCTCGTGGGCCAGAGCGGCTTCGGTGATCATCGAAGGCTCTCCGATCGCTTCCCGAGGTACCAGCAGCAGAAGCCGAGCCACGCGAGGATCGCGGCTTCCCAGTGCTCGTCGATGCTCGCGACGATGACGACGAGAAGAGAGACGTGGGCAAGTGCGCGCGCGACGACTGCGGGCCAGTCGAGCCGCCGATGCCTCGCCGGCGGCGGTCGCGCAGACGCCTGGCGGTAGGGGCTGAGGTTCATGGCGTCACCGTCGGCGCCGAATGAAGCGGGCAGGGCTTGCCGTACATCGCCTGGAACTCGCACCCGCGGCACGCCTCCCCCGTATCGGGCTTCGGATTCGTCCACGCGTACCCGTCGGGCTCGACGATCACGTCCTCGTCGGTCTTGCACTGGCATGCGACCCTGCGCTCCGGATCGCACACGAGCCAGTAGTGCACGGCCACCCCGGGGTGATGCGCGTCGCTCTCGGCGCCCACCATGTCGAAGGCTCGCAGAACTCGTCGGACGTGATGGGGCTTGGGCCTCTTGCCGCTGTTGGAGATGCTGACGAGCCACTGCTGCGTCGTGCCGTTGCCGTCGGGCGCCTCGCAATCCTGCAGGCTCGAGCCGACGAGGATCGGGCCCGACCGCCAGCGCTCGATGAGCACGCCGTCGGGCTGGCGCATGTCGTCGATGCGCTGCCAGTCCAGACCGCGCGGGCGCTTGGGGTTCATGTTCCCCTCCACGCGTGACCGACCTGGCCGACGATCCAGAGGAAGGCTTCCCAGAGGCCGAAGACGACACACGCGGCGGCGCCCACGAACATCAACGCGAAGAGACCGACCACGAGACCGATGCAGAAGCCGCGAGCGATCTTGAGCAGGACGCGCAGAGCCTGAAGGAGGAACCGCCTCACGGCGCACCTCCGCACGACTGGCACTCGCACTTGCCCACGCCCCAGGCGCTGCTGTCGTCAAAGCTCTTGAGAGACGATCCGGCCGCCTTGCACTGCGCGGCGCACGCCTCCGTCTTCTCTCGGAGGATCTCGATCGTCCCCTTCGGGGGCGGCGTGCAGTCCTTGGGCACGGTTTTCCATGCCAAGACCCCCAGCGAGATGACGATGGTGGCCGCGAGGGCGACCAGGAACAGCGAAGCGACGACTACGACCCAGCGCTTCACGTCGCACCTCCGGCCGCCTTCGCATCCAGCTTCTTTTGCAGCTTGGCGACGAGTTCCCAGGCGACCCCGAGCTCTTTCACCAGGCGGCGGTTGTGCCGCTGCTCGCACTGCAGCCGCAGCCGGAGTTGCTCTTTCGTCCAGCGCCGTCCGTCGCCCATCAGGCACCCCCTCCCGCCTCTTGCCTCGAGAGCGAGAGACACTTGCTGCACCGCTTGTGAAAGCTCCGATCCTCCGGCTCCCACGCGTTGACCGTGAAGGCGAGCGGGTAGCGCACGCGCGTGTGGTCCTGGCAGAGCGCTCGACCGCCGCGCACGTCGTGCGAGAAGCGCCTGCTGCGACCGCGGTAGAGCGCGCCCATCCAGCTCATGTCGAGCCCACTCCGGCCGCGAACATCGCGCGCTCCGTCTCGGTCCTCAGCTCCTCACGGATGAGGTTTCGAAGGCGGGGCATCACGCGCTTGATGAACTGCACGGCCTGCGGACGGGGCTGAGTCCTCATGCACTCGTGCGCGTCCACTAGACTCGTGCCTCCAACCCAGCGCCAGAACTCCTCGACGCCGTTCTGGATCTCGTACTCCTGCAATGCAGCCCGCTCGTCCTCTGCCCATGAAGGCGTGGCCCGATGCTCGAGCAATTGCTTCGCGAGATAATCCTCGACACCCTTGCGGGTCGCCGGTCCGTCGTAGATTTCCTCGGGAGCGAGCTTCGAGAGAAGGTAGTCGTCGCCACGAGCGATGAGCCATTCGCGGACGTCGAGGTTGACCGAGCTCCCAGGGTTGTCCCATCGGTACCCGTAGTTGCCCCAGTCGCTCACCGTCGTGAAGCACCCGGTCGAATCGAGGAAGACGATCGCCCAGCCTTCGAGCCTCTCGTCGTTCGGAAGGTAGTAGCGCCAGGTCGTGACGGTCACGTCGCACCTCCAAACCGGCGCGAAAGCCAGCGCTCGATTCGCTCCGACCACCCCACCGAAGCATGCGCGTGGATGTCGGCCTTGAAGATGAGGCCCGTCGTGTCGACCTTGATGACCAGCTCGGCTCCGCGCATCTGCTCATCGGTGGCCGCGATGTGCAGCATGCGACCGGGCGGATCGCGGAATCGTGTGGTTCGGAAGATGAAGCCGCTCACGTCGAGCCTCCCGCCGCGCGGGCATCGTGGGCCTTGACCGCCTCCCGCATTAGCTCGATGTCGCTCGCCTGGAAGGTGATGAACGGCGGCGCAGGCAGTGTGAGGATCGCGTCGAGGTCGTAGAGCCGCGTGTGGCCGTCGGCGACCAGCTGCTCGTGCACATGATCACGGAAGATCCGGAAGTAGACCTTCTCGCCGAGCGTGCGCCCGGTCCGAGCCAGCTCGTTGAAGCCGACGATGGTCGCGACGGTCGTCCAGTACTCGACGTCGGCGGCGTGCTTCGCGTCGTCGCTCATGCTGCACCTGCCGGCCGGATGAACCGGCTCGCCTTCTCGAGGACCTCGCGCACCTTGCCGAGGTCGAGCTCGTCGTAGCTCCGGACCCCGCTTTCCATGTCGATCCAGAAGTCGCCGGCGACGATCGCGACCTCGCCGACGACCTGCTCGACGTTCTCCGGGTTGATGCCGCCCGCGTAGCCGATGCGCGCGCCGGCCGGCGCCCACGGCCACTTGAACGGCTCGACGCCTCGGCCGCCGGACGCGTCGCAGAGGATGGAGCCATCGCGCATGCGCGCCGCCTCGGTCGCCGCCTGCTGAAGCTCGTCCTCGGCGCCGACCTGGAGAATGACGCCGTGGCAGGGCATGGCCCTGGCGAAGCGGGCGACCCCGGGCAGACCAGGGTGATAGCCGTTCAACTGGATGCGCTCGACCCGCTCGATGACCGGGAAGTCGTGCAGGCCCCCGGCGAGAGCCTCGCGCGCGATCTCCCCGCAGAAGTGCGCGGATAGCTTCAGCCGGACGTGGTCGTTGGTGCGAACGAGCTTCGCCGCCCAATCCTCGAGGGCCATGAGCCAGCGCCGCGAGGGGTAACGCGCCGTGCCCGCGCGCGACGCCGACATCAGGATGCCCCACTCGACGAAGGGGAACTCGGCGCTCAGGTTCACGAGCTCCGCGGGGTCGACGGCGTCGTCGGCCCCCGTGATCGTGACTCCGGTCAGCATGGTGCACATCCATCCGGAGCCTGCAGGACGATCAGCGTCCCGCCTCCGGCCACGTGCCGTCGCCTCACGTCGATCCGGCGCCAGCCGGCGCGCAGGAAGCAGCGCCCGGGGTCACGCTTTCGGCGGGTGCGGTCCGGGTCGATCTCCGTCGTCAGAGGCACCGAGGGCAGCGCGCCATGCCGACGCCACCAGTAGACGTACGTGCGAACGGTCGCCTCGCGGACGAGATCCGACGAGAGCCCGGCGCCCTCGTTGCGGAAGATGCTCACGCGCCAGCGAAGAGCGCCGCCCGGGTCGAGGTTCTCGATCACGCCCCAGACCGCGCGAGCGCAGTCGGTGAGGAGCACCAGCGTCCGCCCGCTGCCCATGAAGTCGCGAGCACCGATCGTCTGCCGCGAGTAGTGGCGATCCGCCAGGGCCCGAGCTCGCGCGTCGGTCCGCAGCACGACCGACCATCGGCCGCCGAGATCGAAGAGCGCACCTTGGCTCACGTCGCACCTGCCCCGACCGCGCCGTCGATGGCGGCCGCTCCCCGCTCGAGCGCGGCGAGGGCTCCGCCGGCGTCCCCCGCATGCACGAGCGGGATGGCCTGCGCGAGGCATCCGGCGACCACGTCTTGGACGTCCGCCGGGAGCGGCTGGAAGGAGGCTGATCGTGGCCGATTACGATCGGCCCCCCGAGCCTTGTGATCTTCTGTCGGTATTTCTTGAGCCGCGCAATGCGGCGCAGCCGATCCAGGAAGTCTGCGGAGAATACCCCCCGATCCTGGGGGCTCCGGATCACTCAAACTGCCTAGCAATACCGGGCTATGCCCGCTCCGGCCCTCACTTCGATTCCCGGCGCCTCCACTCTCAAGTGCCTTGTTTTCAGCCACTCCAGGAGTCATGTCAAGAACCGGGTCAAGAGGCAGCTTCAGGCACATCACGGCTTCGCAGAGAGGGCCCCACGTCCAGTGGGTGTAGTGGTCGACCGTCGTGCCGGCCGCGTTGTGTGTCACCTGCTCGATGACCTTGTCGCGCGCCCCGCCGCGCTGGGTGAGCGTGAGGAAGGTGTGCCGCGTCGAGTGCAGCGATCGGTTCTTTACCCCCGCCGCCTCGCAGGCCTTGCGCCAGAGCTTGTAGGCCGAGCTGCGCGTGTGATTCAGGCAGGTGTCCCCCTTGAACTTCCGGGGGACGATGAAGTCGTCGCGTGTCGGCTTGCGGCAGTAGGTGAACTCGAAGCCGTCCGACCACCACCACTCCAGCACCGACGCGAGCGCGGGGTGCACCGGCGCCTTGCGCGCGGCTTCCCCGATCTCGTCGTGGTCACCCTTCAGTGGCTGGTCGTTGTACTGGCTCGCGATGAGCAGGCAGCCGAGGGGCACCGAGTGCCGATCCCAGTCTCGGAACCTTCGCCCGCACACCTCGCCCTCGCGCATCCCCGTCAGAAGAGCCAGCAGCGCCAGGACGCGCGCCTCGTCGTCCGGGCACGAGAGCATCAGGATGATGTCCTCCGTCTCGTAGTTGGTCCGCGCGTTTCGCTTCGACTTGCGGCGTAGAAATCCCTTCGGGAGCACGCGGCTGCACGGGTCGACCGGCATGAGCTCCGCGACGCGCGCGTCGCGCACGGCCGTGCTGTAGATCCCGTAGAGGTTCGAGACGTACTTCTGGCTGAGCGTCTTGCCCGTCTCCTCGCTCACCATCGCCTTGAGCTCGGCGACGAGTTGGATGGAGTGCTTCGGTCGGAAGTCTTCGCACGGCAGATCGCAGAGCCACTTGCGCGACAAGAGAAACCGGGTCGCCTGGCTGCGATCCTCCTTCGCGTTGCGGTTCGTTCGCCTGCTCAGCCAATCGCTCAGAAACTCCCCGAACGGCATCGTCGGGCGCAGCCCCTTGGCGTACGTGCCGTCCTCGACCTGCTTCTTTCGGAGCCGATCGACCGCTTCCGCTTCGCGTTCGTTCGAGCCGACGCGCTCCCACTGCTGCTTGCCCGCTGCATCGTAGAAGGCAACCCAGTAGACCTTTCGACCCTTGGCGGTTCGGCGGCACACGACGGCCATCAGACGGCTCCCTTCTTCTTTCGCGCGATCGCCTTGCGGACGATCGGCGTCTTGTCGCCGAGCGCGACCCAGTCGACCAGCTCTCGCTTGAGGAAGCGCCACTGCGACTCCCCAAAGCGATGGGCCGGGAGGCCCTCCTTGATGAGCTTCGGGAGCTGGTGCGGGTTCACGTGCAGGAACTCCGCTGCCTGCTCGCGCGTCATGACCTCGGACGGCTCCGCCGGAGCCGGCGGCTGCGCGGCGGCGACCCCGGCCTCGCGCACCGCGTCGATGACGAGCGTGCGGAGCTCCTCGGGAGTGAGAAGGATCATCGCGTTGCTCATGATGCCGCCCCATGTTCCTTTACCCACGACGGGGTCGCGTAGTCCAGGATCGTCCAGCGCGACATGACGTCGGCCCAGTGGATCGCTACGAGCCTGACGATGTCCTCTCGGGTTCGAACCGCCTGCATGTCCTCGTAGCCGACGCTGTCGCTGTCCGGCAGGACGGTGCGCGAACTATGGTGCCATGGAGCACGTGGGACGTCCGATAGGAACGTCCACGAGGTCTCGCTCAGCCAGTCGGCCAGCTGGGAGAAGTCGTCGTCGCCGGCCTCCCACGGGCGCATGTCTGGGCGAAACGTTCGCGCGAACGCCACCGCGTAGAACGCAACCGCCTCGCGCGGGGTTGCGCACTTCATGAGCAGGAGGCTAGCCGTTGTCGCCACGCCCTTGGACTGGACGTAGAGACCGTTCCAGGAGCGATTCGAGCCAACCCCGATCTCGATCTCTCTCTCGACCTGATCGTTCGGACACCACATGGCCCAGCGATCGGCGACGAACTCGGCCGCTGTCACGATGCGTCTGGACGGCGGCTGCTGCAATTGTTCGGGCGGCCATGCCCCGAAGACGTCGTCGATTTCGATGTGTGGCGCGGGCGGAAGCGGTAGCTCTGCCTGAAGCGCGATTCGCTTCGACGCCGCCCTCGCGAGCCATGCCGTCCCATCCCCTCGCGCCGGCGGCAGCGTCGCCGCGTGCTCCAGGTATGCCGCGGATCGCAGAAGTCGAGCCGACTTCGCGCGCAGCCGGGCCGCCTCGTCGGCCGCCCTCCCGAGCGCCGTGTTGCAGCGGCCGCAGATGAGACCGCGAACGCGGTTGGTCACGTGATCGTGGTCGATGACGAGCGGGCGCTCCTCGCCGCAGATGCTGCACCGGCCGTCCTGAAGGCTGGCGATCTGGGCGCGTACGGCCGCGGTGATGCCGTAGACCTTCCACGAGTTCGACCCGTCGTCCGGCTCCGACCACTGGGTCGCCAGGAGTTCCACGATGGTGGGGTGATCGAAGCTCACAGCTTCCGAGCCTCCTCCCTCGCCATCTCGTGCGCCCGCTCTCGCATCTCCTTCGCGACGTCCAGGAGCTCCTCGACGACGTCGAGCGCCTCGGTATCGTTCTTCGGCGACGTCGTGGCGGCGTTCTCGACGCGAGCTGCCCAGACGTCGAGCATGTCGTGACTGATGGCGCTCACGTAGGCCTCCCGTGCTGCGGGCACTTCGCCACGACGTTGAGCGTGCAGAGGCAGGCGCGGAACACCTCGAGCTCGTCGAAGAGGGCGCAGACGCGAGCATCGATCGACTCGCCGATCGTGGGCGCCGGCTTGCCGTCGAGCAGCGGCACGCGCTCGTACCATCGGAGCGGCACACACTTCGCGCAAAGCCTCAGACCTCTCTCACCGAATTCATGGAGAAACCGTATGCTGGGGTCGGTCTGCCAGCAGAGCTCGCAGCTGCCGGCCGGCTGCTCCGAGACGAGACGCATCGGTGCGCCGCACTGCCCGCAAGGCGGCACGAACGACGTGTGCACCACCATGTACCGATAGCGGCACGGCGGGCAGTAGAAGACCTCGTCGCGGTAGCTCATCGCCCCGCCCTCCCATGCACCGGGCAGCCGATCGTGTTCTCGTGCTTCACCTCGAGCGTCTTTCCGTCCGGGCCCGTCATGTGTACGGTGCCCATCGGGGTGCAGCGGCACGGCTCGGTCGCGATGAAATTTACGACGAGGCGCTCGATGAGGTAGCGTTCGCGCTGAGTCAGTCCGGCCGCGCTCCCGAAGCACGCTCGGATGTCACGATCCACGGCCGCCACTACGACCCAGACGCGCGCCATGTCCGCAGACGTCGGGATGTTAGGACACGAACTGGACGGCTGCCCCTTCGCGCTCTCGTCGCTCACGGCATGCCTCCGACGTCTAAGACCCCCGGGGCCCTACCCTGGGCCCCGGCGATCAGCGCATGTAATTGCGTATTCGTCCCGCTTTTGCCAGCCACGCACGCCACTTGAGATGCGAGGTCAATCGTTACGAGGGTCGCTCTACTAACTGAGCTACCCCTGCTCGAGAGCCGCGACGTGCGTTCGTCACGACTCCGGAGCAGGGGCCCGGAAGTGCGCCGGGGTCTACCCAAACCTGCCTCACACCGATCGATTGCGTGTCCTGCGGTTCTTTTTGAGCTTGTCGAGAATTCTTGAGGGTGATGGGCCACGCGCACGCTCTTCCGCCGAGCTCGAGCCGCACACGAGACCCCGACCGATGCCGGAGCGGCGTGTGCGGCCCCCTGGAGTCGAACCAGGTTCCTTGCGCTTAGGGTGGCCATGAAAAGCATCTTCAGCTTGAGGTTGCTCGGACATCCTTTACGCGAGCAGGTACGCGAACACCGCCTTGCCGATCTCGCACTTGTCGGTCTGGATGGTGTTGGCCTCCTCGCGGGCAATCTTGACGGCGGCCTGCAGCTTCGTGATGCGCTCCAGCACATCGGCGATGCGCTTGGCCGGCAGCGCGCCGCTCATCTTGATCGTCTTCCAGTATCCGATGATGACGTCCTCGGCGACGAGATCGACCTGCGCCGGATGCTCCTTGGTGGCCGCCGCGCGCACGAACGCCTGAGGGATCTTCTTGGTCTTGACGCTCCGGACCTCGTCGGTCACGTGGCAGTCCTTCGTGTCGTCGTATTTCCAGCTCTCGCCCGTGTCGAGCGTCGGCAGCTTGCGTACCATCGTCGACAGATCGATAAGCTGCTTCTCTTGTAGATCGTCTGCCCGTCGACGACGACGTCGGAGGTGGCCTCGCAATTGGCGGTGTCCTTGGTCAGGGTCAGGTCCCAGTAGGGGATCATCTCCTTGGCCGTGAAGTTGAGCAGCTCCTCCGCTCGGCGCTGGACGTTCTGGCGCTCGTCGGGGAAGTGCTCGCCGTCCTCGTTCTTGCTCTCGTAGGTCTTGGCGATGCCGGCGAAGAGCGCGGCCTTCTGGATCTCGTGGTAGGCCGCCGTGATGCGCACGTTGGCCTGATTCTTGGTGTTCTTGTCGAGTGCGATGACCTGAGACAATCGCATGGGGATGCGTTCCTTTTCAGTTTGAGATTCGCTTCTCAGTCTCGTCGTCGATGCCACGTCAGCGGCCGTGGCTCGTGGCACTCCTTCGCCTCGAACGGCCGCGGGGAACTGCTGCCCTCGTCCTCCGGATACAGAAAGGGCTTGACCACGAGCGTGTCGCCATAGAGACGCTCGATCACGATGGCCGGGCGATCGACCAAGACCTGCTCGGTGCGCCCCTGCGACGTGCGCACACGAAAAAGAACGATATCGCCGACTTCAATATCCTTCATTGTCTCCTCCTAGAGTCCGAGCTTCACGACTTCACCGGCCACCGGTCTGCACCCCACGCGGCCCGCAGCATCCTCTCGGTCGCCGCGGCTCGATCCGGCACGCGCCCCATCTGGTTGCAGACCCGCCCCGCCGCCCGGGCCGTCTCCCGGAAGCCGCGACCCGTTTCCCTGGAGAGCACCATGAGCCGGTCCAGAAGACGGCGTCCGGTGTAGAGGTCCCCGGTCAGACCGAGAAATCCCGACAGCCCATCGAGGATCTCCTCGACCTCGTAGCCGCTCGCTTCAGCGACTCGGAGCACCTGTTGCCCGAGTAAGCTCGGGTGCGCCATAATCCCAGCGGGCCCCGTGTCGCCCGGAATGTGCCCGGCGCGGCAGATCTGCTCCAGCCGTTTCTCGACGCCCTGGGTCTTCTCGCGCTCTGCGGTCTCTTCCTTCGTGACGACCGCGCGCGCGTCATCTCCGAGACGCAGCCCGAAGAGAAGGTTACGCCACGCGTCGGGACGCGCGTTGTCGATCACGTCAGCCCACGCGGTGTCGAACTGCGCCCCGCGCAGGTTGTCCGGCTCGTTCGTGGTGTAGCAGGTGGCGATCGCCCCGTTCGGCCAGATGAGGCGCCGCTTGCTCGGCTCGTAGGCGGGCTTGTCGTCGTCCGGGCAGACGGAGATCAGCGTCGCGACCATCGCGTGCTGACAGTGCGCCGCGGAGTGCCCGAGCAGGGCGATGCGCTTCGCGACGCCGCTCTGGATGCGGTCGCGCACGAACTCGGCGCCGGCGCGAAAGCGGCGCCTTTCGATCCGCTCGCCGTTCACGAATGCTCCGGCGCCCCGGCGTAGAGCGGAAGTTTCGTTTCCTTCTCGGCCCTGCCGCACGCCTCGTCCACGGCGTGATCGAAGATGACGCCCTGGCGGTGCAGCGTGTAATGGAACGTCACGACGCCGTCCTTCAGCCGATAGCGAAGCCGCGCCGGGATCTGGTAAAGAGCGCCGCCTCGGAACACCGGGATGCCGAGCAGAAACGCGCCCGGCAGGTTGAGCGGCTGCCCGTTCTCCCCCGTGTGTTTGCTTTCGAACGTCAGGCGCGTCTCGCCGGTGTCCAGGTTGACGTACTGCTTGACCTGCTCGCCGCTATGAATGTGCAGTCCCTTGGACATCTCGAGCAGCCGGTGCGCCGTGGCCAGGGCGCAGCTAAATTGCTGCTGGAAAAGCTTGCTCGCCTCGCCCGCCATCTCGGGGGCCAGGACGTCGCCCAGCCGGTCCTCGACCCAGCGACCGAAGTCGACCTGGGTCATCACCTGGTTGTTTCGCTGCGTCCACGCGAGCCACTCTTCCGAGAGTGGGAAGGCGTAGCGCGTCCGGTGCTTTCCGAAGCGGGGGGCTCCACCGAATCCCTTCTCGTGGTAGTCGAGCACGGCCAGAAGACTCGGCGCGCCTGGACTCTTGTCGGCGAAGATCGCCGAGTGCGCGTCGGCAAACCGGACCACGTGCGCAATGAAGCTGTCGAGGCTCGTGAGCTCGGCCTGGCCCTCCCGGCGCTCGGGGGCGATGCGGTACTCGTCGACGAGCTCCTTGGCGCTCTTCAGCTGCATGCCGTGAGGGACGATCAAGACCTGGCGCGTCTTGCCGGTTTCATCGAGCAGCTCGACGGTGCGTGGGGCGAACCCGTTCTTGACGACGTCGGCCACCGCCCTGGCCTCGGCCTCGGCGTGGATAGTCACGTTGGGTGCATTCATTCTCTTTCTCCTTCTCAGACGCTCTGCGTCCCTCGCTTGTCCGCTCCGACGTCCACGGGCGCCTCCTTGCGCATCGGGACCTCGGCGAGCGGGAGTTTCTGCTGCTTCGGATTCGCCGCGGTCAGGTGACTCTTGGCCGTCAGCCACATCACGCTCCGAACGCGCTGCGGCTTCGGCTCCTTGATCGACCAGTCGGCGGCGATCTGCATCGTGCCCCCCGACTCCGCCTCGAGCTTGAGGGTGAGCTTGATCTCCCCCTTCGCCTTTCCGAGCTCCTCGGCCTGCCTGGCGATCTTCGTGTTGAGCTCGTGCAGCTTCAGAGACAGCTCGGCGTCGAGCCGCCCGTCCTCGAGCGAGTCGATCAACGCCGCGAACTTTCGTACCTCGTGAACCTCGTTGCCCATCGGGAGTCCCTCCTTGTCGTTTACGGTGTCATCGCGGCCGTGGGCGGGGACCCCAGCGGCGGAAAGAGGTCGCGCCAGATCCACCCGCCGACCACGACGCAGGCGGTGAGCAGCGCGGCGAGCAGGACCCTGCGGGCCACCAGCTCCGCCAGCTCCTCGGGGATGGGCTCGAGCCGGTTCAATTGGGGGCTCCGCTGGTGGGAGCCGGTACGGTCATCCCGCCGCGCTCGCTGACGAGCTGGGTCGCCTCGCGCTGCGCGGGCACGTAGTACTCGCCCGCGAGCAGATCGCTCGCGCGCGCCACGCCGACGCAGACGTTGACGATCGCGTTCATGGCGTGATGGACGCCGTGAAGCGCCCCGCTCACCAGAAAGCCCCCGGCCGCGCGCCACGCTCTCTTGTGCGCGCTCATAGCAAAAGCTCCGGATGCAGACGGCGATCCTCGTGCTGCACGAAGGTCCAGAGCGCCTTGCGGTGGTAGTCCTGGATGTCCGGGATGTTCGCGAGGCGGACCTTCCACGCCTTGAGAATCTCGATCCCCTCGTCGACCGTGTCGGCTTCGCGGACTTCGGGGCGGCAGGTGTCGTCGTGGGCATCGCCCACCCAGACGGTGGGCAGGTGAAACTCGAGCCCCTGCCCGAGCCGCACGAAGGGGGCTGCGTCCAGTTCGTAATCGCTGGCTTCGTCGGGCTCCACGCACAAGAGGGCGGCGGCTCGAGAGAGCGCCTCGTCGTCGGCCAGGTGGTAGCCGCGCAGCTGGGCGAGAGAGAGGTGGGGGGCTCGGTTGTGCCACACGCTCACGACCTCGAAGCCGAGCAAGGTGAGCCGCTCCTTGAGGAGCGTGGCGCGATCGCGATCGCACTCCATCATGGCGAGGTAGATCTTCACGGGACGTCTCCGAGCGTCGTGACGCCGTCGCCCAGCGAGGGTTCGTCGGGTCCCTCATCGCCGCTGTGGAGCGGGGGCGGGGGCTCGGTGTCGTCGCTCGGCCCGATCTCCCGGAGCGTCGGGCGCTCGCGCGGGCCTTCATCCCCCAGCAGCACGTCGACCATGGTCGACGCGCGAGCGCTCAGCATCCCCAGATCCCCGAGCAGGCCGGCCGCCGCGCGGTTCTTGCTCTCCGCCACCGCGAGCTGGGCCTCGAGTTCGCCCACGCGCTGGCGAAGCGCGGCGCACGAGGCGCACGAATCGCTCCAGAGGCTCACGACTCGAGCTCCTCGAGCTCGTCGGCCAAGGACCGGAACCGAGCCGCCTTCTTCTCGAGCGCCTCGGCCTTCTCGCGAAGGGAGACGACCGTCAGGTCTTGTGAGGGGATCGGGACCTGCGGCGCGAGCGTGATTCTTCGGCGCGGCTTGGGCAGCTTCTTGGCGATCTGCGCGATCGTCTTACTCTTCTTTCCCACCGCTCCGGTCGTGGCCGGGCCCGCCACCCAGACCGCGGCTCGCGCCATCCCGCGCGCGTGCGCCTTGCCCGCATCCCAGAGACGGCGGTAGACGCGATGGAGCTGCGCCACGGGCACCTTGAGATCCGCGACCGCGTCGCGCCTGGCGATCGGCCCCTTCTGCAGAAGCGCCAGCAATCGTTCGTCGAGGGCATCGTCGCTCATGGAGATCTCCGGCAGGTCGGGATGGGGAGTGCGCGTCATGCCCCGCGCGCTCGGGGGACGGTCGCAAGCCCTTTCGGGGCCACGAGGCGGACGGCTCGAAGGAGGCGAGCGATCCGCTTTCGGCGCTCGTGGCCGCGCCGGCCGGGCAGCCGAGGGAGGTTGGGAACCCGGCGCTAAGGGGGCGCCGCTCGCGCCCGAATCGGAATCGCTACCCTCACAACCCACCCGCCCCTTTGTTTCATGAGGCAACCCGTCCCGTCGCGCGGTCTCCGCGCGCACCATCTGGGTCGGGTGGGTCGTGGAGGTAGCCCCCCAGCTCGGGGAGGCCGATGAGTCCCCCAGGCTGGAGTTCGCGTCGGGCGCCGAAGCGTCCTGCGCGCCTTTTCCATCACCCGGATCGCCGGCGGGCATCGCTTGCGCGCGGTCCCCACCTCCCCGGTCGGCATTGCGAATCGATGTCGGCTCTCCGAGAGCCTCCGCCGACGAGAGGGTCGCAGAAGGTTGCAGGGGCTGGCCGGAGCGCGTTTCGAGCGGTTCCATGCCGCCGTCGAGGGTCGGCCCTGGCTCGTCGTGGCGCCGACAGCGGGCGGTTCCGCCGGATTTCAGTCTTTCATCGCCTGCGCGTGCTGCTCGCACCTCCGAAGTCTTGTCGGGCCCGCGCACCGGCCGGTCCTCCGCGAAGTCTTCCGGCAGATCGCGGTTGGCCAGCTGGAGCGCCACGCGCAAGCTCTTGCCGGCGCAGAGCTCCGCCAGCACTTCGTTGACCCAGCGCTCGATCGGCAGATCGTCCTCGATCCACCACGGCGTGCTGCGAAACTGAACGCCCCTGTCCCCACGCGTCGCGCGGTCGTACGCGTTGACGCTTCGGGCCACGACCGAGGCGAGCTTCCCCTCCTCGTAGTCGCTCTCGTCGGGCTCCGGTTCGGTGCCCCGCTCCACGTCGTTCGCGATGGGAGCTCCGCCAGAGACCCGGTGAGGCTCCACATGAGGACTCTGCCACTCCCTGTTTCGCGTCTTCGCCCGCTCGGTCTCGCAGGCGATGCATCGGGATTGCCGCCCGTCGGGGGCCTTTCGGCTGACGTAGAACGCGCTGAGGGGCTTGTAGAACTTGCAGCCCGCGCACCGCTTCGTCTTGCCCGGCTGCTCGTCGACAGCATCGTATCGCCAGAGCGCCCGACGCCGGCGCTTCTCGGCGGGGCCCGGCCCCTCCCCGTTCGAGGAGGAGCTGCGGGGCCGGAAGGCCAGGACGAGCGCGGTCACGGCGGCCACCGTTCACGCTTCGATCGCTCGGCGAGCGCCTGGGCGTCCTTGATGGTGAAGCCGTCATCGCCGAACTCGATCTCCGGCCAGTCCTTCGCGACCGCCGCGAAGTAACGACCAAACTCCTCATCCACGCCCTTCTGCCACTCCGCGACCGTGATCACCTTCTTCTCGATGAGCAGGGACGCGACCGCGTTGATCTCGGCGCGCATGAAGTAGCAGCGCTCCAACAGATCGATGAGCGCCTTGTAGCCCCCGTGCGTATTGGGGACCGAGCCGAGCAGCCGGCCGATCTGCATGCGGCCCACTTGCCGCAGCTTCATGCCCCACGAGTGAAGAGATCCGCTTCGGTCGATGAGGCTCATGGTTGCAGGCTCCCCTCCGGGCTCTGCGCGCTGGCCACGCCCTCGCTCTGGCGCAGTTGCTCCAGGAGCTGTTTGGCGCGAGCGAAGCGCCAGTCCGCAATCCGCCTTGCCTTCCCATCGCACGCCCCCAGGAGCGGCGCCGACGGGGAAACGGGGCACGCCCTGGCGCCCGCGCGCAAGAGCACCAGCCAGTACTCGGCCTGATCGCCCACGCCGCCAAACCCGTGGGTGCCGCGGATCTGAAACGGTCCATGCGCGAGCGCGTCGACCGGGCGCCCGGTCTTCGGATCGATCCACGGCACTGGGTGCAGCCTCACCCCGCTCTCCTCGACGACGGAGACGGCCATCACGGCGGCCAGCATCTCCGGCTCCCAGGTGGGGGAAGGGTCGGCGGCGACGGCGAAGGCGATCGCGTCGGCGATGACGGGAGCATCCGGGCCGGCGGCCGCGGGGGGGGACAGCGCTGCGAAGACGGCCAAGGCGACCGCTCGCAGCTGCAGGGCTCTCGCGGCCCAGAAAAAGAGCGCGGGGGCGATCACCGCCGGGCCCCTTTCGCGCCTTGCAAGGCAGCCTGCGAATCCGTGGCAACCTGCGAGCGGACCCGTGCGGAGATCTCAGCAGGAAGATGGGTCGGTTGAGCTGGCATCGAATTGGCACTCATGGTTTCGGGGAGATGCGTGCTCGGTGAGGTGGATGGGAAATAAAAAAAACGATGTAGGCACTGAACCGACGTTTCGCTTGCACCTGGCAACAAGTGTCGTCAGAGTGCTTCCCGAGATGGCCCCTCTACGCGGCTTTGCCCTGCTCTTTGCGTGGCCGGCGTGCCGCTCTGCGGCGAGCGCGTTCGACCGACGCGAGGATTTCCGAATCCGCTGGGCACGGACCGAGGCCGCGAAACAGGTAATCGCTGGTCACTCCGAAAACGTCCGCAATGGCGGCGACGACCGCCGCGCTCGTGTGCGGGCGCGGCTTGCGCTCGATCTGATTGACGAGGCCCGAGCTCTTCAGCCCCGCGAGATCGTCCAGCTGTCGACCTTTGAGATCCGCGAGGAGGCGTAGGCGCTTGATTCGACCTCCAAAGTCTTCCTCACGGCTGGCCACGGCAACAGATGTACACTCGGGGACAACTGTTGTCAACGAGATCGCACATGACGCTCGACGCTCCGCGGGTGAGCATGGATCCGTGGCGAAAATGGACACGTTTGAGGGACGGATGCTCTGGCTGCTCGGCGAGATGAGTTACTCTCGCGACCCAGAAGAGTCCGGACGCGAGGCCGGGCGACGTCTCAACATCTCGGGCGAGATCGTCAACAAGTGGAAGAGTGGCGATCGAAAGCCGAGCTTCGAATTTCTTCTGCTCCTGCACAACGTCACCGGCGTCAACCTTCATTGGCTCATCACCGGCAAGGGTGATCGGCATGAGGGCGCGCCGAGCGGTCGTGTGCGTTGGCCCCTCGGGTCGGGCGCCGCGGTCGCTGCCAGGACGGACAGGCGACGCGCGATCACGGTCAATGCGCCGACCAGTGCGAAGCGTCCGACAGCGCCCCCCAAAAATCGCTCGTGATGGTGACGAACCCTTGACGGGTTCGCTGCGCGACGACATCGTCCCGTCCGCCAAAGCGAGAGGACGGACGGGGGTACATGGCTGCCGAGAGGATTGCGCGGGCACTTTTCGACCTTGCTGGATTATCGGTCACCGGAACGGCCGGACCTGGTCGACTCGCGGTGGCGCTCTTCCATGGAGAGGAGAACATCGAGTTCGCGTCGCAGTGCGAGCCGGTGATCATCCATCGCAAGCCGCCGAGGCTTTTCTTGCGGACCGGTCTGACCGACGAGGAGCTGTCGCTCTGCGTGGCCACGGGCATCGCCGAGTGGTGGCTGCTTGAGCATCCAGAGGATCGTCACGTGACGACGCGCGGTCGACTCGCGGCGGCCATCGCGCTGCCGGAACTCGCTTTGCGCGAAGCGATCGGTCGACTCGGTGCGGATGCGGCCCGCATCGCTTGCGAGTTCGTTGTACCGGTCGACTTCGTCGCGGATCGCATGCAGACCGTCAAGCCCGCTCGCGGCAGCGGCGCTCGTTATCGGTTCGGTTGCGCCTCCTGATCGGCTGACCCAGCCCGACGGGGGTGGGGCTGGGTGATCATTTATTTTGTGCCCCAGTTGACAACATGCGTTCTCGCGCGTACAACTGTTGTCATGCAGCGCGGCAGCGAACTCGCTGAACACATCGCCCTGGAGCTCGCGGCGGTGCGGGCGCTGGTCGCCGACGCCCAGAACGAGGCGGCGACCTGGCAGCCCCACCTCTCTCCGATCGTCGACCCGCTCGCGCAGAGCGTCCTCAAGCTGGCCGACCTCTTCGAGGCGCTGGTCAAGGAGACCCATCCCTCATGATCGCCCCCAAGAACGACAACAACCGGTCGGAGCCTCTGTCACTCCGAGCGCGTTCGGAGGCCATCGACGAGCTGACGGCGGAGTGCGCGCGCCGTCTGGCGGCCTGGCAACAGGTCGACGTCGTCACCTCGGACGAGGCCCTGGCCGCGCGCGACGCGTACTGGCAAGCGAACAGCAACCTTTTCTTCGAATTGTCCCTGTTTCACGCGCACTGGAAGGAGACCGCGCGATGACGACTTTACCTCAGAACGCCCTGGCGCTCGTCGGCAGCAGCGCCGACGCGCAGCGAATCAACGAACGGCTGAGAGCCGCCGCTGCGGACTGGCTGATGATTTCGCCCGCCACGAGCTGCGGCCGGCTCCCGCGGGGGGTCGAGGTCATGACGACGCTCGTGCCCATCGATCCGGAGACGGAGGCCTACCCCGTCGACGGCGGCAAGTTCTCGCTCTCGCGCGTGGCCTTGCTCAAGCTCCAGAACGCGGCGGGCTTCTGCTGGGATGCGCGATCGTCGGGAAGGGTCCACGATGTGGGCGAGCCGGTCCATCCGCATTACGTGCACTTCCGTGCGGTGGGCGGGTGGAGGGACTTCTCGGGGACGTGGCTCGTGCGCGACGGCGACGCGCGTCTCGATCTGCGCGAGGGCAGCGAGGCGGCTCGCAAGATGCTCGAGAGCGCCAGCCCCAAGACCAAGAAGATCGCCGGCGTTGAACGAAATCTCACCGGCCCCGAAGTGGGTCGCCTGCAGCTTCGCGACGCGCGCGCCAAGATCTTGGAGCGAGCGCAGTCGGGCGCCAAGCTCCGAGCGCTTCGCGATGCGTTCTGCGTGCGCGCCTACACCGCGAAGGAGCTCAAGGACAAACCGTTCGTCATCTTCCGCCCGATGTACATCGGCACCGAGGACATCGAAGACCGACGGGCGATTCGAGACTCGTACCTGCACGGCGCGGCGATGCTCTTTGGGTCCGCGGCGGCCGCGGCGCTGCCCCCGCCCGCGAGCGAGCCGCCCATCCTCGACGTGGAGGGCGTGCTCGAGGATCCCACACCCGAGCCCATGCGGTGCGACTACTGCGGCACCGAAGAGGAGGTGATCGAGGGCTTCGGCAAGGACGGCGCGGCGATTCGCGCGTGCAAGAACCCGAGCTGTCGGCAGTGCGCCCGCAACGACGCCTCGGGGGCCAGCGCAGCCGCCGTCGCCTCGTCCCCCGCGACAGCAGAACCGGCCTCACGCGCTTCGACCCCGCCTTCGACCGAGGAGGGACCCCGGGCGCGCTTCGGTCGCTGCAAGGGCAAGTTGCTCTCGGAAATCGGCGAGCCCGAGCTTCGCTGGCTGGCCGAGGCGATCAACCGGTCGCTGCTCGATCGGGCCAAGGCCCAGTACCGCGCGAGCAACGAGCGGCACCTGGATCAGGTGAGCGAGGAGCTCGCCCGCCGATTTGCTCGGCGCACGCAGGACGCCTCGAGCTGCCCTCTGCCCCCGTTCGGGGAGCCGATCGAGGAAGACGACATTCCGTTCTGAGAGTCACCCATGCCCACCCCGACTCACTTCTGGCTTTCGTTTGCCAGCGACGCCCGCTTCCTCGGCGCCTGCATCGTGCCCGGCGCGACCTTCAAGGCGGCCTTCGAGGAGGCCTGCCGACGCGGTCTCAATCCGGGCGGCGAATGCGTGGGCGCGTTCATCGACGCCGAGGGCGTCGCGCTCATCCCCGATCCCGACCAGTGGATCGGGCGCCTGCTCACCCAAGACGAGTGCCTCGCGTTCGATCGCATGATGGGCGAGCACGGCGGTCCGGTGAGTCCGGAAGAGATCGAGCAGGGTCTCGGCGCAGGCTTTCTCGAAAAGGTCGAGGAGGCCTGACCCGTGCCGACCCGACAGAACCGACACACCATCGCGCGCCTCTACGAGGTCGCCATCGTGCGCGAAGACCTGAGCGAGGTGCCATTGCGAGCCCTGCGTACGCGCCGGCAGATCGATCAGCTCCTGTCGCACGGGTACACGATTCGCAAGCACCTGATCGAGCATGCCTGGGGGCCGTCATGACGGCGCGCGGGGGACTCACCGTCCGTGAATGGCTCGAGATCCAGCCGGTGTACCGCTGGCTCTTGCTCGTGGGGGGCGTTCGGCCGCCCGAGCCGAAGGCGCGCAATCCAAAGAAGAGGCGGAGGGGGACGTGAAAGACGCGATCGACGTGATGGCGAGCGGCGACGACCACATCGAGGAGGGGGCCCGGTTCGAGGAGTGTTGCCGCGTGCACGAGGAGACCGTCGAGAAGGTCAGGCAGCGCCAGCCAGATCTCTTTCTCGACGGCGGCGACATCTTCGACAAGGCCTCCACCCCCAACGAGCGCCTGTTCGCGGCCAAGTACTGCAAGGGGATCACTGAGGTGTGCCCGCTCATCATCACCAAGGGCAATCACGACAAGTGGCGGGAGCTCTTGCTGCTGACCAAGCTGCAGACGCGCTTCCCCATCCACGTGGTCGAGGACGCGCGGGTCATCATCGAGGCGGGCATCGCGGTCGGATGCGTGGCCTGGCCAGCGATGGCCAGTGAGCTCGACGAGGAAGGCTCACGCGAGGCGCTTCGCAACGTGCTGCGAGGTCTGGGCTCCGATCTTCGACTCTGGGCGGGCCCGCGAATCCTGCTCGGGCACCTGCAAGTCGATCGCGCCGAGACCGGCGCGGGGCAACCCCTCATCGGCCGCGGCTTCTCGGTGCCGCTGGGCGATCTCGCGCTCGCCGGCGCCGACGTCGTGGTGCTCAGCCACATCCACAAGGCCCAGCACTGGCGCCTCGACACCGGTCGGCTCGGCGCGGTGGACGCCATCTACTGCGGGAGCCAGCACCGCACCGACTGGGGGGAGTCCGAAAACAAGAGCGTGCTGTCCATCTCCATGAACGTGAGCAAGGCGCACCTCTCCTGGATGCGCGAGCCGACGAGCGCCCGCCCCATGCTGCACGTGGAGGGCGCCTACGTGCCCGACCTGGACACCATCGTGGTGCCCCCGGCCGACTTCCCGGGTAGCGAGAAGGTCCAGGATGCCGACGTGCGCTTGCGCTACTCGGTGCCGAGCGAGTTTCGAGATCGCGCCCGCGGGATCGCCGAGACGCTCCGGGCTCATTGGCTCGACTGCGGCGCCGCCAGCGTCAAGGTCGAAGCCGAGACGGTGACCTCGACACGATCGCGAGCGCCCCAGGTCGCCGCCGCCAAGACGCTCCACGAGAAGGTGGAGGCGCTCTGGGAAAGCCGCGGGGATCGGCCGGAAGCCCCACGGGATGCGCGGATTCTCGGCAGGCTCGGGCAGCTCGAGGCGCAATCGTGAACGCGACCCCCATACCGCCGACGCCGACGCCCTGGTGGAAGCGCAACGATCAGCTGGACGCGGTGCTCGGCTGGTTGCTCGATCACGGGAGTCTCCCCATCGAGCCCGGCGAGAGCGAGCGCGACGCCATCCGACGCTTCCTGCGCGAGCCCTGGAAGCACGAGGCGGCCTACCAGGCGATGCGCGCCAGCGACCCGGCCATCCAGCGAGCGAGGAATTGAATCATGCGAGAGGCAAGTCTGTTTATCGATTCGAAAGAAGTCGCCGTGGCCTTCGGCGAGGACCACGATATGTGCAAGACCTTCCGGGAGGACGACTACAGCGTGACGGAGGTTCGGTTCAAGCGGATCGTGCCCATGGCGGGCATGACCCTGGGTCTCCGGGACATCCTGATGAACAGGACGAACGTCGTCATCGAGATGCGCTTCACCGAGGAGGGTCGCCTCTGGCGTAACGAGATGCGCCTCGTGACGGCGAACTGGCGAGAGGACTGGGCAGATACCCCCGAGGCCCGATGGCTGGAAGGCGAGTTTCTTCTGATCGGCGGCGAGCCGACCCTCGAGCCGCTCGCGGGACCGGCCGTGCGAGACGGCTTCGATGCACTCGGAGACGCCCTATTGGAAGGATTGACGCGAGGACTGGGTGTCACGTGAAACGTGAGAACAAGCCCGAACCTTGCATAAGGATCGAGTCATGAGATTCCGAGGTTTGAAAGGCCGCCGCGTCGGTCCCTTCGAGAGCATCGACGTCGACCTCGACGCGATCCCAGGGCTTCTCATCGCGGTAACGGGGCCCAACGGGTCGGGCAAGACCACCTTCTGCAACCTGTTCACGGGATGCCTTCTCTTCCGCGAAGGCGAGAACCTCGGAGCACTCCTGGGTCTCGCCAAGGCGCGCGACTCCTTCCTCGAGGGGAGTGTCGTCAATGGCAAGGCGTGGACGATTCGGCACGAGCTCGACGGCGTCAGCGGCAAAGGCGAGACGGTCGTCCTCGATGCCGATGGTTTCGCGGCGTACGAGAGCCGCAAAGTCAGCGCGTTCGACGACTGGGCGGCGAAGACTTTGCCGCCCCCCGAGGTGCTCTACGCCAGCACGATCTCCACGCAGAAGAGCCGCGGCTTTCTCGAGATGCGCCCTGCCGAGCGGCTGGCGATCCTGCTGCGCGCCATCGGCGCCGAGAAGCTCGAGCGGCGGGCCAAGAGCGCACGAGAGAAGGCCTCGGAAGCCGACAAGCGCATCGACGTCACGGCGGCTCTTCTGGAGCAGGAAAAGGAGCGCGCCGGCGGCGTGAAGGCGGCCGAGGAAGATCTCGCCAAAGCGATCGCCTGGCGCACCGCCGCCGAGATGCAGGTCGATGGCAGCGCGCAGCGGCTAGAGGGTGCGAAGGCCGAGCACGAGATCGTCTCCGGGGCCAACGCGCAGGCGCAGGCGCAGCGCCAGGAGCTCGAATCGGCCCGGGCCCTTGAGGCTCAGCTGGGCCGGCAGCTCTCCGATCTCGATCTCCGCGTCCGTAACAACCGGGATCTTATCGGACGCCGAGGGGAGGTCGAGGCGGCGGCCGCCCGCTCGCAGGGGCTCGACGAGGAGGCCAGCAAGCTCGCGGTGCAGGCGGCCGAGCACAAGGCGAGCAAGTCCAGTGCGGATCGGGAGCGATTGCAGCACGCGGAGCGTGCGATCAAGGCCGGGGACCGGGTCGCGCAGGCCTGGGAGCGGGGCAGAGCGGCGAAGGAGCGCCTGGCACGTCGCGAGGATATCGACCAGGCGGTCGCCAACGTCGAGCGGTACAAGATCGAGGAGCAGGTCGCCGAGCAGGCGGTGACCGACGCGTTCGCAGCGCAGCGGGAGCTTCATTCCCACGAGCTCGCGTCGGTCGAGGATCGGATCGGATCCCTTCGGGACACGCTCACGACGATCCGCGACGGGCTGACCGATTTCCCGAAGCTCGCGGCGCAAGGCGCCCTCGAGAGCGACGACGATGCGGTGGCCGCGGCGACAGAGCTCCCGGGGAAGAAGGTGCTCGCCGCTCAGGCCATCGAGCGGGCGGCGACGGTTCGGACAACGTACCGATCCGCACGCGAGAGGGCCGAAGCCATCGCCCGACTCGCACCCACCTTGGAGGCTGCCGCCAAGGATTTGGAGCGTGCTGAGAAGGACGCAGAGCAAGGGCAGGCGGAGGTTCGGGATGCCGAGCGTGAGCAGTGGCTGGCCGACGAGCGCTGCAGCGCCGCCCATGCCGCCCTCTTCGCCGCCGAGGCGCGTCTGGCGGAGATCGCCCGCGAGCGAGAGCCTCTCAGGCCCCTCTTGGCGCTCGCCCAGCGTCTGGCGGAAGCCGAGGCGCGCCTGGCGGAGATCGAGCCCCAGCAAGCCGCGACCAGAGTGGCGTGGGAGCAGGCCCACGCGCGGCTCGAGAAAGCCATGGAGCAACCGATCCCCTCCCCCGCCGCCCTGCCCGACGTGAGCACGTTCGAGGCGGTCCTGAAGGCTGCGGAGAACGCTCTCGGGGAAGCACGAACCGCGGTGGCCCTGGGGGAGAAGGCGCTCGAGCAGGCGCGCGCCTCGCAGGACAAGCGCGCCGAGCTGGAGGCAAGTCTCGGCACCGACCGGGAGGCGAAGGCGGACTGGCTGCACCTAGCGATCGCCATCGATCAGGTGAAGCTCTTGGAGGTCGACCACGCGGGACCCGCTCTGACGCGCGAAGCGAACGAGCTCCTGCACTCGTGCGTGGGCCCCAGGTTCACGGTGGCCATCGAGACGCAAAGGCCGGACGCCGACGGCAAGAAGATGATCGACGGCGTGCAGGTGCGGGTGATGGACGCCGGGACCGACGCCATCGCTCCACGGGAAGGGTTGGGTGAGAGCTTCAGTCCGGGAGAGCAGGTTCTGCTTACCGAGGCCATATCTCTCTCTCTTGCCATTCTCTATTGCGATAAGACCGGCGTGACCGAGATCTCACTTATTCGAGACGAGACAGGCAGCGCGCTCGACCCAGAGAACGCGCGAGGCTACATCGCGATGCTCCGTCGTGCGGCGAGCAAGGTAGGGGCTCGTCACGTGCTCTTCGTCTCGCATTCGCCAGAAATTCAGCAGCTGGCCGACGCCCGGATCGTCGTCGAGGACGGCCGCCTTCGGGTCGAAACATGAGCACACTGCGACTTCGTTTCGAAGCCAAGATCGATCGCTCCGGAGGCCCAGAGGCGTGTTGGCCGTGGACAGGGTCTCGACTCAAGGGCTCAGGGTACGGGCTGATCGGTGAGGGCGGACATCGCGGGCGCGTGCTTCGAGCCAATCGCGTGGCCTACGAACTCGCAAACGGTCCGATCCCGAGCGGCTTGGAGGTGCGTCACGCTTGCGATAACCCGCCGTGCGTGAATCCGAAGCACCTCGTGCTCGGAACGCATGCCCAGAACATGGCCGACATGGCCAAGCGCGGACGATCGGCGCGGTGGGGCAAGGTCCGTGGGGAACAGCACCCGCTTCGGCGCAATCCGGAACTCGCGGCGAGAGGCGAGAGAACGGCCGCTGCCAAGCTGACCGAGCAATCCGTGCGGGAGATCCGCGCATCGTCCGAATCGAACATGAAGCTCGCCAGGAAGTACGGTGTGAACAAGCGGGCGATCCAATTCGTTCGCCAAGGCAAGACGTGGCGCCATGTCGTCTAGGAGACTGTCATGACGCCCGGGGTCGGTCGCCTGTCGGATCTGCAGTTGCGAATCGAAGCGCTCTCGATCGCCGGATCGACTCCCTCGCAGATCGCCCGACTCGTTGGGCTCAAACCCGGATCGGTCAAGCGCCATCTCGAGAAGATCCAAGGCGTGCGCGCCTTCGAGAAGCTGACCGGCAGGCCCGTCGCGCCCTTGCGCCGCTTGGAGGCCGCCGCGGTCCAAGATCTCGTCTCGCAAGGGCTCACCCATCGCACCATCGCCGAACGTTTCGGCGTGAGCCGGTCTCACATCGATCGGGTGCTCGCGCAGGGCAGGAACCGAGCATGAGCCTCGAGCCCCCCACGTCGCGCCGTCCGCCCTGCCATGGAGACTTTCGCTGTCCGCTCTGCGGTAGCTCGTATTTCACGACCCTCGGCGACATCAACCGTCCCGACGCCACGGGGCAATGCCGAGGCAAAGCGACTGGGCCCGGGGTCTACGCGGGATGCACGTTCACGTGGCTCAGAAGAAACGACGCGGAGGTCTTCTCGTGACCTGCGCAGAGGGCCCGAGCATGAACCGCTCGCGAGAAAGGTCACGCGTCGTGACCGAGCGCATTCGGATCCGCGTGCGCCACGGGCTTCCCTTGGGCGAGAGCCGCTGCGTCGCCCATACCATCGAGTTGACGGCGCCGAAGACCCGCTCCGTCGCATGGGTCCGCAGGGTCGCCAAGGCCCTCCTCGCCGAGAAAGCTCCACACTGTCTGGACTCGATCGACTGGTCCACGCTGGAGGAGAGTGATCATGGGTGACAATGGGCGACTCGCGAAAGCCGCGAGGTGGATGGGGCAGCTCGTGAAGAAGGGCTGGCACGCGATCTGGCACGACACGCCCGGGCCGTGCGAAGGATGCGGGCGGACGACGCCGGATGGGCTGCTCTGCCAGGAATGCCGGGGGCCCAGGTGACCGAAGTCCCCTACCTCTGGGCTCCTTCCGACGACATCCTGCGCGGCAAGTGCTTGCGCACGTTCTCGGGCGTGGCTTCGCTGCGGGCGTGGCTCGAATCGCGTCCTGACGTCTGGCGGGCGCTGCTCGACGAGCAGAGGCGGGCCCGGGCGCGCGGGTGGCCGGACGACAATCGGCGGTGGTTGCCGAGGCGTGAGGTGGTTCGAGTTGTGCGGGTGGGAAGGAGCGAGGGTGAGCGGCGCGGGAACGATCGTGGTCAGCGAGCACGGCGCAACCGTCACGGTCTGCATCAACCGCGCGTTCGCGGAGCGCCTCATCGAGTACATCAACGCCATGCCGGACCACCGGAAGGTGGAGGGCGACAACCAGGTCCTGGCAGGGTTGCTGGATACCGCGCTGACCCGGGCCACGGCGCCTCCGCCGATACAGGTGGGGCCGGTCAAGATGCCTCGCTGGCGCATCCGTCAGCAGCTTCGCAAGCGGCGCGACGGCATTGCCTTCTGGCGAGATCTGCTCGAGAGCATGGCGGCCGAGGACGGATCGGCGGTGGGCCTGATCAACGACAAGATCGCGAGGCACGAGGCCGCGATCGTGGACCTCGTGGTCGCCTTCGAGGAATCGGAGAAGAAGCCATGAGTGCTCCTACCCACACGGACTGCCCGGTGTGCTCGCCACAGCCGGCCGATGGGGGGCAGAAGACTTCGGAGGCGGCTGGTACCGCGGCTGGGGAGCCCGACACTGCGGGGCCCATGTCCTCTCTCGCGGCCGGAGGCTCCGGAGAGGCCGCATCTATCCCCCCGCGCGCGGCGTCCGGGGGCGAGGCGAAGGAGGGGCTATGCCTCCTGTTGCCGACGACGACAGACACAGAGACGCCTCCGCGGGCGCGTCTTTCGACGAAAGGAGCCGACATGACCACCGTCTTCGTAGTGGACCAATTCGTCCAGGTTGGCTTTGACGACTGCCGGCGGCGCAAGGGCGTCTTCTCGACCGACCAGGCGGCCAGGGACTGGATCGCCGCGCAGTCGGATGGGGACTACGACGTGACGCCCGAGGAGGTGGACCGGCTGGCGGTCGGGCTGCGGATGGTGGAGTAACGATTGTGCGCGCCATCTGAAAGGAACCGAGGACGATGGGAACACGACGAGGCGAAGCTGATGAGGTAGCCCACGCGGTGAGAAAGGGCGGGGCAATTACGCGGCCCACGCTCGATCGACTACTGGTGCTTCTCAACGAGAAAACCGCCTACCAGTCACACATCGCCGTCGAGGTTCTCACTCCGACGATGCTCAAGACGATCGACAACGAGGATGATGCGCTGGAGACGATTCGACGGCTCGAGGGTGCGCCCGTGAAAGTTCAGCCAGCGGCACCGATGACGTCTGCCGACGTTCCACGTACCGACAACTACGACGAGAGCGGTGTACCCGGGTACAGGCCGAGGTAACGAAGGACCCAGCGCCCACCT
>Ga0210406_10000134_pt1 | contig 111497 bp, 88 predicted proteins | sample IncBWC30MmetaG_FD_155454 | JGI IMG/M metagenome (GOLD analysis project Ga0210406, IMG submission 155454) | Forest soil microbial communities from Barre Woods Harvard Forest LTER site, Petersham, Massachusetts, United States - Inc-BW-C-30-M | ecosystem: Environmental > Terrestrial > Soil >... | reverse complement strand
CGCCGACGGTTATTCCGACCTCCGGGTGCAAACTGCACATTCCGAGAAAACATACATCAGCGCGAATGGATTCGACTCGACGAATGGTCTCGATGCCTGTCGTGACCCGCGCCTCTTTAAGAAAATTTCCTCCGAGCATCAGCACGTTCAACTTCGGATGATCCGCCAACGCCAGCGCAAGAGGTGGGCTGTTGGTAACAATCGTCGCCGAACGCTCTCTTGAAAGGTAGGAAGCAATTCTTAGATTAGTGGTACCTCCATCAATCAGCACCACCTGACCTTCGCGGATCATGTCAGCCGCCGCTCGAGCAATTCCGATCTTGCTCTCCATGTCGGTTTGTTGGCGAGACACGAAAGGAACGGCCTCGGCACGGCGAGGCAGGGCGCCGCCGTGTACCCGTTGGATCTTTCCCGAACTCGCCAATTCGCGCAGATCTCGACGAATCGTGTCTTCCGAGACCCTGTATCGGCTGCTGAGGTCCGTGGCGAGGACTCGGCCCTCACTGCCAAGCATCTCTAGGATGTACTGGTGGCGCTCTTCCTTCAGGGCGATTTGGCCTGCTTCCGCATCTGGTTTCATTCTGCCCTATTGCACGAATACACTTGGTCATGCACGTATATGCGTGTATTATCGTGTTTATGCATGGTACTGCCAAACGTAGAGCCATACAAGGTCTTTCGCGTCCAACCTTCAAGAGAACGAATCGTAATCGCTGTGGTCGAAGATTCGAGTGTCAGATATGCGCAGATTTGCACTAGAAGAGTATGATTTGCTTCGTCGGCGCGTGCTCGAGCGAGACGGTTGGCGCTGTCAGATTTGTGGTTCCTCGAAGAACTTAGTTCTTGGTGACGATCCAACTCAGCAATCTAATCTCGCTTTGCGTCGGCGCTAGCGATAGCCAGTGTCTCGCGCGTCTCGACTAGTCAGTAGTCGGGCACGAGCGAACGGGATCGGACTATAGAGCCGAAGACACGGCAGTTCCAGCGGCGGCAAACACGGTGTTCATTTCCGCTTCTGCAAACGTTAGGAAACACTGCACCACAACCGGATCAAACTGCGTACCACTCGAGTCAATCAGACGGCGGATTGCTTCTTCAGGGGCAAGCCCGTTTCGATAGGGGCGCGAAGAAACCATGGCGTCGAAGGCGTCGATTACCGAGACGATGCGCGACACCACGGGGATTTCTGTTTCCTTTAGTCCAGCGGGATAGCCCGTTCCGCCATAATTCTCGTGGTGATGAAGGATGTCGAGTGCCGCTCGTTCAAACCCGGGAAGGCCGCGCAGGACCGCCCACCCATACTCGGGATGCTTCTTCATCAGTGCATATTCCTCGGCGTCCAGCTTTCCGGGCTTTCGCAGAATCGCATCTGGAATGCCCACCTTGCCGATGTCGTGGAGCAAAGCGGCCACTTCCAAATTCTGCAGTTGTTCTTCCGAGAGGCCAAGTTCTTGACCAACGCGCATGCCCCATTCTGCAAGGCGCGTACTATGCACGCCGGTATTCAGGTCTTTCAGATCCAACAGTTGGTTGAACGAACAGATCACGGAACTGCGCAGGGCGGAGAAGCGTTCTTCAACCTGTTTGATTCGCAATGTTTCCGCCGCGCATTGAACGATGGTGGTCACAGGTGGTTGCCCGTATCTCGGACTTTGTCTCGGAGGCTAGTTGCAAAACAACAAACAGGTGCTTTGGGTCGTCGAGGTAGAACTAGAGCTGTTTACCCACGCCGAAAGCGCCTGATAGACGTCCAGACGCCCGTAATTCAGTTCCGGTGTGAGCCGTATGGCATGCGAAAACGCGTCGGCCGCATCCGATTGGCGGAGAGCAGGCTTGGCTTGCAGGAGCAAAGCCGCGGTGCCCGCAACCAGCGGCGAACTGAACGACGTCCCGGACGCGCTCGCATATGTCCCACCAGGGAAAGTGCTGATGACGTATTCTCCGGGCGCGGCAATCCACACGTCCGTCGAACCGTAATTCGAAAAAGAAGAGCGCTGGTCCCAGTCCGTGGTTGAAGCGATACCGATTACATTGCTCTTGAGCGCCGCAGGATAGACAGGCGCGCTCGTGTTCTCATTCCCCGCCGCTGCCACCAGAACCACGCCTTTCTGGTTCGCATATGCTACCGCCTGATTAAGCGCCGGAGATGGACTGGAAACGTCGAAACTCATATTCACCACATTGGCTTGATGCTGCACGGCGTAATACAAAGCCGCGATGATGTTGGAAAGGTTCCCAGTGCCATTCGAAGTGAAGGCCTTCAGCGGCAGAATCTTGGCCTTCGGCGCGGCCAAATGAACCAATCCCGTCGTCATGGTTCCGTGACCGAACGCGGAATAGGGCCCGCCATCCAGAATTGCAGCCGAAGACTGATCCAGGATCGCAGCGCTCGATTGCTGGACAATCACGGGCTGCTGATTTTCGCTCTGTGTCGTACTTCCGCTCTGCAACAGTGGCACATCCAGCCACTCGGAGGCGCCGGGCTGATTTCGTGTGAAGTCATAACCAGGGAGCAGCACGGGAACAAGAACGGGGTGCGATGTATCGACCCCGGTGTCGATGACAGCCACGATTCCCGTTCCGCTGACATTAAATCCGCGTTGCGCATCGGCCAGCCTGGTGATCTGCGCTGCCGGCTGCGCGGCGTAGCCATGCCAGACCACCGTGCCGTAATAGTTCACTGGTGCGTTGTCGTTCAGCCCTGGCGGTATCGTGTTTAGCGGCTTCAGTGGAAGCGGTAAAAGACGGTCCGCCTCAACGCTTTGAATACCCAGAAGGCTTTCCAGCAGATTCAATGTGCCGTTTAGGAGATTGGTGAGCAGGTTTCCCGTGGAAGTGACCAGAAATGTCTGGCCGACCTGGCCGTCCAGCGAACCCTGGACTTGGCAATTCGCGCTCAAGCACAGTCTGAGGACCGAGCTCAGACCTCCATTCGTTCGAACAATGTAACGATTCTGTGCTGCCGCAGGACGGACACCAGCGGTGGCCATCAGGGTCAGGATTACGAGCGCTTGGAGTGTGCGTTTCATGAGCTGGTCCCTTCTAGGATTCGCAATTCTCTCGTCGTTCTTTCACTCCGCCATCATCAAGTTGGGATGTTCCGATAGTCTGGGGAATTCATCCATTCTCGCCAATGGTACGAGTGTGCTTTCTGTATCAATCGGCAGAACTATTTGCCCTTGGTACTTGCGTACCATTTCGACAAACAACGATAAACTCGAACCGCTGCCCGGCTTCATGCTGTGCCTCCAGGCAAATCGCCGAGTGCGTTTCGCAGGGAAATGCTAATCGGCTTCCCTGTCCGCCCTGGAACGGACAGTTCCAAGTCTCCCGAGTTGTCGATTTCGCAGCGAAACTCGCCGAATTCGTTTGTCACCGTGTAGATCACGTTTTCGCGAAAATTTGACAGTTTGACCTCTACTCCGCTACTCACGATTTCCGGAGTGCTGACGTCCATCATCTGGCCCGTAACGACCACGTAATTGCTTCCCGGCTTGGGTTCGATCTGCAGGTCGATCTGAAACGAATCCGCGCGGTACAAGATTTGTCTCGCTCCTGTAGCGCTTGATCTGGCTCCTGCAACTGCTGGCTGCAAGAAGCTGTCGAACAATACTTCCACTAGGGACTTCGCATCTTCCTCTTGACTGTCAATCCTGGCCGTCGCATACGCCGCTTTCACGACGCGCACGGCATCCGCCGGTGGCTGGTAGTTGGCCTCCGATGCCGCCGTGCCGCGAACTTTCTGCCAGAGTGCAAATTTCTCTTGGCATCCCCTGCAACCGCTCCCCAGATGATTGCGCATCGCTTCCTGCTTCTTGTGCGGTGTCATCTGGTTCACAAAATCAATCCATTCCTCTGTCGTAAAATGCTTCATTGCCCTTCCCCCTTCGCTGCCTCCTCCCGCCGCCCCCGGCGGGTGGGTGTCAATAACTTCACCCATGCCATAAGGGAAAGTGGAGGGGCAAAAGATATAGGCAGGCTGAAGATTAATTAAGTCTATTATTTTCAGTGATTTTGCCAACCAAAACGAAGGGAGCCCAGAAGTACGGGTGGGGATGTTCTTCACGAACCTGCTGCATGGCCGCTTGCAACGCGGCGGCTAATTCCTGGCCTGCGATGTAGTTCTGATAGAACGCTTCCATTAGTCTTGCTGTGCTTTGATCGTGCACGTCCCACAGAGACAAGAGCAAGGAACTGGCCCCGGCGCAGAACAGCCCTCGCTGCAAACCGAGGAGTTCATCGCCGGCAGACACAAAGTTCATACCAGTTGCACACCCGCTCAGGGTGACCAGTCTCGACGGCAACCTCATCTGGTAAAGGTCATACAAATTCAGATAGCCATCTCCCATGCGAATGCTGGAAAACATTGGATTGTCCTGCCGATAAGAACCGTGTGTGGCGATATGCAGAAGGTTACTCGTCGATCCTCGCTGCCGAAGCACCTCGGTCGTAGCATCTCCGCCGAGGAAGAGTTCCGGAAATGGAAGCAGCGATGCAACGGACTTCACCTCGGCCAGAATCTCCGGCGCTCGCTCGTCGGGAATCCCCAGCACCAGAGAATTGCGCAGATCCCTGCCGGTTTTCTCCTGGCAGAGGGCGAACACTGTCGCGCTGGGTGCGTAAGAGACCGTGTAGGAATCGCATAAATATCGATCGGCGTTCCGCAATACGTGGAACGGCAGAAAATGCAGTGCGCCATGGGGCACAAAGATCAAGTGCTTCGCGTTGAAGTGCCCGTCGAGTGGCGCTATGAGTTCCGAGTGCAGAGCCTCCAAATGACTTTGCGTCGCCTGCAGCATCGGCCGTTCGAACTTCTGCGCGTAGCCCGCTCCCATTCGAAATTTCGAAATCTGAAAGCGCAACAGATGCAGGTAATGAAGAACGCGCGACACTACCGAAATAGGAATAATCTCAATACTTTCCCGTGTAACGACCGCCGCAACCAGTTGCTCCCCGGTCGAATAATATTCGATCAGTGCGGCGTCCTCTGGCACGGCGGCTTGCAACCGCTGCAGTGAAAAATCCGAAGGTCCTTCGAGGGTTGCATTCTCCCGCTCATGGGCCGGCAATTCTCGAAGCGTGCGCAGTAGTTCCTTTTCCTGCGAGACCGCTTTTTCTCGCAATTGCTGCAATCGTTTGGGCGAGTTCTCTTCCGGACGCAGTTGCTCTTGCTCGATCCGGTGGTAATACCAGTTCAGCTCTTCTCGTAAATCACGGATTCGCCGCACCAGCTCGCTTTGACCCGTATCGCCCAGGGGCAAGGTCTGGCCGCTCTGAAAAATCATTTCCGTCATGCTGCGGGATTTTGCGGCCTCGATCCAGGCGAAGGCTTCCGCGGCGGAGATCTCTCCCGGCTGCCCGCTCAAGTGCAGTTCGACCAGCGCCTCGAACACCTGCAAACGGTTTTTCACGAAGGAGATTTTCAATTCTTCGGAGTGCAAGCGGCTGCGCATGGTCTCGAGGGAGTTGCAGGCCTCCCGGTAGGCTTTAAGGGCGGCCACACGATCACCGCGGCCCTGCGCGAGTTGCCCGCGCATCAGCTGCGCTTGATAAGCAAGCACCGGCGTCTGCAGACCCTTCATTTTATCGATGGCGGCGTCGGTCTCCTCGGCTGCCAATTGCGACTCGCCGACTTCGAGCGCAATGCGCGCGAGCAGCAGATGAGCCAAAGCGGCCCTGCTCGGCACGATCGTTTGATCGAAGAAAGCTGCAGCGCCCGTCGAAAGCCTTCGCGCTTCGAAATAGCGTCCCTCGTGGAAGAGCAGCAGCGCCTGGTATAAATCCAGGAGCCAGGGCCATACCTGATTCTTTTCGCGCGCAAACAATTGGCGGGCCCTCGCAAATAGTTCCAGCGCCTGCACGATTTTCCCCTGTTGTCCGTGAGCGATTGCTTCGTTGGCCAGCGACTTCGCAGCTTCGTAACCCATACCGAGTTTCTCAAACCGCTGAAAAGCTTCTTGTGCCATGTCCCGCGCTTCCTCGCTCAAATTCAGTTCGAGATAAATTTCCGACAGGTCCATGTGGCAGAGCGCGAGATGGTAGGCGTCGCCGGTCAACTCGCAGGACCGCCGCGTGGCAAAAAGCATCTCGATCGCCCGGCTGTATTCCCCTCGGAAGTAGTACAGATACGCGATGTTGTAGTCTGCCTGGTCGCGCAGGAGCGGCATGCCGTAACGCACCGACAACTCACGAGATTTCTGATAGCAGTCGAGCGACCGGGGAAAATCATTCAAGCTGATCAGGCACATGGCCATGTTGTGCAGGGTGATGGCCACGCGTTCCCAATCCTCATACTCAGAAAGCGTACTGTAGGCCCGCTCGTAGTGTTCCAGCGCTTCTTCAAATCGGTCCTGGCGATGGAAAATATTTCCGACATTATTCTCGAGACTCGCAATGCGCCGCGGCTCGCCGAGTTGCGTGAAAATCTCCCGCGCGCGTTCGGAAGCCTGGAAGGCCCGGTCGTACTCTCCCAGAAGTATCAACGGCTGGATGGAACTGCTCAGCGTGCGCGCGGCTTCTTTCCGGATCTTCAGGGATTCGTAGAGTTCAATAGCCTTCTGGTGATGCTCGACCGCTGCGCGGTTATCGCCACAGGCATAGAGCGCGTTGGCCCGTGCCCGCAGCCCCAGCGCCACGTCTTGCTTCCGGCGCAACTTTCGCGCGATCGCCAACGCCGCGTCGGCCAGCGACAATGCCTGCTTTGTGTCCACCCGGATTTTCTCGACAACCAGATCCGCCAGCTGTTTGACCACTTCACTGCGCAGGAGCGTCTTGTGGCGCAGAAGAAATTGTCGGCGAGCTACATCGCTCCCTAGCCCTGCCAGCCGCAAAAATAATTCTTCCTTGGAGATTTTTTTACTTGCCGCGGGCATCAGCGGAAACCCAATTCGTCAAGATGCCGGCGCAATCTTTGCATGCATTTCTGGCGAGTGAATCCGATGGAACCGACCGAAAGCCCGAGCTCCGCGGCGACCTCGGCATATGGCCGCGCCGGACTCTCAAAAAACAGGAGCTCTACCAGACGCCGGCACTGCGGCGTAAGTGCCGCCGTCGCCTCGCGCAGTATCTGTTCTTCCTGCGTTTGTTGGACCAAGCTCTCCGCGATGGCCGGCGTCTCAGGCACAGGCAGACCGGGCTCCGTATCGCGACTCACCGTCCGCCTTTGTTGCTGCTTCCAGCGATAACACTGATGATGCGCCACTTGCATCAACCACTTGGGCAGCGCTCGAGGCTCCCGCAGTTCCGACAACCGTACAAGCAACTCCATGCACGTGGCTTGGAAGACGTCGGCGGCTTCAGCCGCGGGAAGTCCGTACTTGACGGGAATGGAATAAATCAGCGCTTTGTATTTCTCGATCAGCAGTGACCAGGCTTCTTCGTTTCCAGAAAGGCATTCCTTCACCAGGCGTGTGTCGCTCCAGGCGCCCGAGGGCTTGCTGGCCGCTCTGGTAATCACAGGGCTCATCGCGAGGCGTTCACCGGTTCGTTCCGCAAATAAAGTTGCTCGACGTTCCAGAGAACGTACGGCTCGAGGACCGCCGGATGAAAATTACCGATGGCATTCTTGGCGCCTGCCAGGATGTTTGGGCTGGCGAGAAAAATCATCGGCTGATACTCGGCAAGAATCTGTTGCACGTGGTCGTAAAGTTTTTTCCGCTGTGCAAAGCTGGGTGCGGCGAGTTGCTGCTCCATCAGCCCGTCAATTTCCGCCTCCCACCGCGTTGCCGGACGGGCCTGCGAAGGATTCCATAAATGCGTTCCGCCGTTCGAAAGCCAAACGTTGAGATCGGAATTTGGATCGGCGTCGAAACTTGCCAGTCCCAAAACGCAAGCGTCGTATTCCTTGGTTTGTGTCACGCGATCGATCAGCGAACGGAACTCCAGCGGAACGACCTGAACGTGCATGCCCAATTCCTTCAGATCGTCCTGGATGATGGCCGCCATCTTCGTGCGGTCCGCATTTGAAGAACTCGTCAGGATGGAAAATTCCACGGTCTTGCCCGCGGAATCTACCAGACTTGACTCGCCGTTCGCGCCGGTCTTCCAGGAAAAGCCAGCCTCTTTGAGGAGTGCACGCGCCCGCTCAAGCGACCTCGCGGGATGCGGAATGGATGCATTGACCCAACGCCGATTTCCTGGCGTCACCGGTCCCCACAACGCGGCTCCCCTTCCCTGGTAGATCAGCCGCACGATGGCCTCGCGGTCGATCGCCGCCGAAACCGCCTGGCGAAATTTCACGTCGCGGAACCATTTCGACTTTTGCGCCATCTCCGGAGCAGCCTTCTCCCCAAGGTCATTCAAATTGAAAAACAAAAAATTATACTCGAGGCCGGGGCCGGCATCGGTCATGGTGAAACCACGCTGCTGTCGCGAGAGCACGGAGAAATTTTCAGCGCCCAGCCGGCTGATCAGGTCCGTCTCTCCGGATTGAAACCTCAACACCTGCGCATCGGCGCTCGGCACAAAAAGAAATACCAACTCGTCCAGGTACGGCAGGTGATTGCCGGTGGCGTCCGCTTTCCAGTAGAACGGATTCCGCTCCACCACCAGTTTCTGTCCGGGCGTGTACTCCTTCAAACGGTAAGGCCCTGCTCCCGCCCACTGATTCGCGGGCGTCGCAAGTGTCCCAGCCTGAGCCAGCTTTCCTTCCTGGTAAGGTTTTTCCAGCAAATGCCTTGGCAATATGTTTAACCCGTCAAAGAGCCGCTCTCCCGCACCATACGGCTTCGCCAATTGAAAAATGACCGTCCCGGGGTCCATCTTTCGCACCGTGATCGGCTTGCCTCCGACGATCAGCAAATCTCGCTGCGTGGCGTGCACGTTCTCATCGAGATAAACGCGCATGGTGAACACCACATCATCGGCGTCCAGCGGCTGCCCGTCGGAAAAGCGCAGCCCTTTCCGAAGCACCACGGTGTATTGCAGGCCGTCCGGAGAGACTTTCCAGGATTTGGCCAGGGCCGCCTCCGTCATCTGCGTGGCACGATTGATGTGGATCAAGTCAGCTTCCATCGTACCGATCACTTCACGCGATGGCGCATCCGCCGCCGTCAGAGGGTTCAAAGTCTTGGGCTCAGCGCGCAGCGACACCACGGCGCGCCCGCCAGCCCGTCCGATTTCTCCCGGGACGCTAAGCACTTCTCGACTGACATTCGATTCTTGCGAAATCACCACGGCAGGCAGCAGCGATGTGACACAAGCCAGGAGAAGTGCGTCGCCGATCCAGGTGTGCAGGGAAACAGCTCTTTCCTGTCTCATGATGGGGCTCCACGCTTTCCTTCTATCTTGTCCGCCGCGACATCCAGGTTCAATGTATTCGCAAGGCCTTGGTATCCGACAAAGAACGGTACGATCGCCACTGCTGGCAGGTACATCCACCAGTACGACACCAGCACGCTGTATTGCTGCAGACTCGCCAGCAGATTCCCCCAACTCGGTGCCGGCTCGGGTATGCCGAGCCCGAGAAAAGACAAGGTCATCTCCGCCAGCACGAATTGCGGTATCAGAATGGCTGCCTGGGTCAAAAGCACGCTGGATGTTTCCGGCACAATGTGGCGCCGCAGCAGGTATGCGTTGCTGGCACCAAATCCCCGCGCGGCGCGAACAAAATCGCGTTCCTTCGCACTCAACACCACTCCGCGCACCAGTCGCGCCGGCCGGGCCCATCCGACCGTTGCCAGAACAACAATCACAAGAAGGAACGCCTTTAGAGGAGAGACCGCGAGTGGCAAAAATGCTCGCAGGGCAAAGAGCAAATATAACCACGGTAGCGCCAGGAATAACTCGGCGAGCCGCATCAGCAGGACATCTCGCCACCCGCCATAAAAACCCGCGACCGTGCCAATTATGGCGCCCATAAACAGCGTGAATCCCGCACCCAGCAAACCCGACAGCAGCGAGACCTGCCCGCCATAAAGAATTCGCGAGAACTGATCGCGGCCAAAGCCGTCGCTCCCGAGCAAGTACAACCGAGCGCCCTCCGTGCCAAACAAGTGCACGCGACACGGCAGGAAACCAAGCAATCGGTACTTCGCGCCAGTCACGAAGAAGCGCAGTGCGAATGCCTGGCCAGTGTCCTCATCAAATTGGTCGAACGATCCTTGCCGGACGCGAGCCGCATAGAAAAACGGCTGTAGATGCAGATGGCCGCGCTCATCCACAACGTGAACTTTCATAGGTGGCAAGTAAGGATGCTCACGATCTTGTTCGACTGGATCGTAAGGAGCAAAAAATCCTGCGCAGGCCACCATCGCGTGCAGCGCGCCCAGCACCAGAAGCCAGCGAACAATCTGGCGCCGTTGCATTATCGGGCTCCCGCCATTGTGCGAATCCGCGGGTCAGCCCAATACAGCAGCACGTCTGCCAGAAAATTCCCGGCAACAAGAAAAACCGTGGAGAACAACACCCCGCCAATCACCACGTACAGATCGCGAGCCAGTATGGCCTCCAGCAAAAGCGGGCCAATTCCCGGCCAGCTCATTATGATTTCCACCAGCAGAGAGCCGCTCAAAAGTGTCCCCACGCTGAAACCGAACAGAGCAATCAGTGGGTTCGCAGCGGCGCGAAGCGCGTAACCATAGAGCAGTTTTCGATGTGCAATGCCGTGAGCAGCCGCCGCTCTCAGATAGGAAGCGTCAAGCACTTCCGCCATAGCAGCGCGTATGTGCCGGATCAGAATCGGCAGAGCCGATAACACCAGCGCAGTAACCGGCAACGCCATGTGCATCACCAGGTCGCTCAGTTTCCTGATCGGCGATAGATTTTCAAAACCAACGCTGACCAGCCCACCAGTCGGGAACCATCCACTCCGCGCTGTCAGAATCAACAAGCCCAGCCCGAGCACGAGATCTGGAATCACCAATAATCCAGCTGTGGCCGAGGAAAGCGCACGGTCTGACAAACGTCCGCGCCTCTCCGCGCTCCAGATTCCCAGTGGCAGGGCCAGGCCCCATACGAGCAGCGTGGCCGTCGTCGTAAGCAAGAGAGTGTTTCGTGCGCGAACCCACACCAGCGGTGCCACCGGACTGTTGTAAGCGAACGAGTAGCCCAGTTCGCCATGCGCAATCGAATTCATCCATCGCGCGTAACGGATTGGCAGCGGCCGATCCAGCTGGTACTGCGAACGCAAAGCTGCCAGTGTCGCTGAAGAAATCTGCGGATTTAGCCGCATCTCATCGAGATAATTTCCTGGCGCCAGTGTGGAAAAAAGAAACGTAAGGAAAGACACTCCGATGAGAAGAAGCGCTCCCTGAAGCAGCCTGCGCAAAAAGTAGTTCATCAGACGGCCTGCGGTTCAAGTGCCGAGTTTCTGACGCCGGGTGCAGCAAGGAGTAATCTCCGTGTGACCGCGTGCTGTGGCGAGTCGACGACACTCCGAGCGGCTCCCGTCTCCACGATCCGGCCGCGCTCCATCACCGCGATTTCATCGGCCAGGTGCGCTGCCATCGCCAGATCATGGGTGATGAACAGGTACGTCAATCCGAGCGAAGCCTGCAGATCCATCAAGAGGTTGGCCACTTGCGCCTGGACCGAACAGTCCAGCGCGGACAGAGCCTCGTCCAGAATCACGAGCTTCGGCTCCAGCACCAGTGCGCGCGCTATGGCAATGCGTTGGCGCTGTCCGCCGCTGAACTCGTCTGGCCGCTGAGCCGCTTTTTCGCGAGGCAGACCAACTCTTTCCAGCAAATCGTAAGCCCTGTCGCTCCGCTCGCGTTTGTCGAAGCGGTCCTGAATCTTCAGCGGCTCTGACACCAGTTCGAGCGCGCTCATTCGCGGATTGAGCGAACTCGCGGGATCCTGGAATACCATCTGGATACTCGGCCGTATGGCGCATTGCTGCCCTGCGTCCATGGCCGTGACCTCGGTCTGTGCAAACCAGATTTTTCCAGAACTTACAGGCTCCAGACAGGCCAGACACGATGCCAGCGTACTTTTTCCGGAACCCGATGGACCCACCACTGCGAGCGTAGTTCGGGAAAAAATAGAAAAGGTCACTCCGGCCAGAGCCAGAACCTCCCGCATAGGCCCAAACGCACCACCGCTCTGGTATCGTTTCGCGACGTTTTCTGCTCTGAGTAGTGGTTCCAACGGTTAGCCTCTAGGTCCACTCATCAACATGCTTGAAACAGGAAGCTCCATGCGTACTGCTGAGCTGAACCATCTCCGGCTCGCGCTCCGCGCAGATGGCCATTCGCTCGACGCAGCGAGGCTCAAACAGGCAGTGGCATCCTTCTGAAGCAGCGAGCGAACCGAGCGTTTCCCCGGGAATCACTGGAAGATATTCCTTGTGATTTGCGAAGCTATCTTCAATCCTCGGTGGCAGACATCGCAGTAGTGCTTGCGTATATGGGTGACGCGGAGACGAAAGTACGTTGCTCGCCGGGCCTGTTTCAACCACTCTGCCTGCATACAAGACCAGCACGCGATCCGCGAATCCTTCGAGCAGCAGCGGATTGTGCGTGATCCAAATCATCGAGAGATTGAACTTCTGACGGAGATCCCAGAAAAGCGAAAGAATTTCCTGTTGCGTTTCCGGATCGAGAGAAGCAGTTGGTTCGTCGGCCACGATCAGTGACGGCTCGCACGATATCGCTTGCGCAATCAACACCCGCGCACGTTGTCCGCCACTCAATTGGTGCGGATACGAATTGGCGATTCGATCCGTTTCGGTTGAAAAAACGGCCGCCAGAATTTGCCGCGCCTGCTCCCGCACGGCCCGCCGCCCAAGAGACTTATGCGCAGCGATCACGTCACCAATTTGTTCCGCAACCCGAATGGCCGGGTGTAGCGCCAATGATGGTTCCTGAAAAATCAGCGCAAGCCGGTCACCACGAGTTTTTTCCAGTTCGCGTGGCGCGGCTCGCAGCAGGTCCTGCCCTTCAAAATGAACAGCGCCTCGTTCGATTCTTCCGTTGCCCGGAAGCAAGCGCAGCAGCGCAGCCGCAAGCGTGCTCTTGCCCGAGCCAGATTCTCCAAGTACTCCGAGCGTTTCTCCGGGTTGCAGCGCAAAACTCACGTTGGCCAGCGCCGTCGAGCACTGCCCGGTTCTTGCAGTGTACGAGACATGGAGATTTTGGACGTCTAGAAGGGGCGCCATGGGGTCGAATCGGGACAGGTCCCTTCCTGCTCCCGTTACCATGGTGTTTTAAGCGAACCGGGTGAACAAGGGAGACGTGCTGCCAGGCGCTCGACTAGTAATCGTGCCATGGGATCCTCGGATGTCGGAGATGGTCCAAACGATCGATTGATCGGTCAGCAAGAAGGCCACAGTTCACCACTCTCAGTCCCCAAATGGGGCAGCGGAGTTACAATCGCGTCCAATTGAACCCCCCTGATGGGGTCCAAAGCGATGTGTGTTTGTCTTGATTTTGCGTAGGTTGACCGTGCAATGGCCAGTTGCATCATCTGAGCGGGCGATGGGAATCGAACAAATCCGAATGAACCAAACAAAGGCGTTACCACCCGTTCCGCCGTTCATTGGAGTCAAATCGAGTCAATTGTGGTCAAACAAAAACCATAGAATCAGAGAACGTCTCATCTCCCGTCTGGAAGCGGGCGATGCAATTGACTGCTCAATGGGTTTCCGCAACCTTCTCTACCTGCGGTCTGGCGTAATAGCCTTTGCGGGCATATACTTTAAAACCTTTCTCGCCGGCGGAAATCTGGATCTTGCGGAACTTGCCATCCCAATTCTTGTTTTCGGGGTAGTAGCCCAAGCTGTACTGGTGGTGCAGCTCGTCGGAGATCTCATCAAGCGCGTCTTCGAGTTTGTCAATGCCCCTGACTTCCAGCATTCGCCCGCCGCTAGCCTCGGCAAGTTTCTTGAGTAGGGGCTCTCCGCTGCTGTCCCTCTGGTAAATGTGAAGTACGTCACAATCGTCCCGTTTTGAGCCATCGTAAATCTGCAGCACGTAAGCGATCACGTCGTTTTGGAGCAGAGCTTCCATTGCGTCTGCCATCGTGGATTCGCTCTTGGAATCGCCGGATAGGGCCACGATAACAATGGCCTTGCGCCCAACCTCGCCAACAAGATAGCGGTGTGTAGAGACACGGATGGCATCGTAAAGGTGGGATTCGCGGTTCGGATCGAGCGGGTGGCGGCCGTTGATGCCCACGGTTCCGCCAGTCCAGATGTTTGGCTCCGCCGGAGCCCGTTCTGGCAATCCAATCGCCGCTCCTTTCCCGACGGACTCTGCGGCTTCCCTCAGGAGCACAGGGTCCGACGTCGGCAACTGCACGGTGTCCACGCGTGAGGCGTAGCTCACAATGAAGCCGAGGTCCGTGGGGCGCACTACGCGCCCAAGGAACATCTTCGAGGCCTGAGCCTCTTCGCCAAGAATCCAAGACATGTTCGAGCCCGTGTCCAGGAGCACACCTACGTTGAGCACCACATCACTGTGGTGGGCAAAGAATTTGATTGCCTGGGACTGGCCGTTTTCGGAGACGCTGAAACTACTCTGCTCCAGATCGCTGACCAGGCGTTTCTTGCCGTCACGCACTGTGAAGTAGACAGAGACCAGATCGATTTTGCTTCGGAAGGCGTTTCCCTGAGGGCTTTCATCCTGCCCGAAAGCCGAGCAGGGCCAACCTAGGCCGGACAGCACCAAGACCAGAACAACGGAGGACGCGCAAACTCGGATAGGCATGAGTACGCTCCTTGCACTGCACAATGGACGTGCAAAGTCGGATGCAAACGATCGCCGCAGAGTTGTCGTGCGTATGTTCCCTCACCGCCTGGCAAATCAATTTAATGGAGGTGCGAAGTCTCAGTACGTCAAATGGTAGATTAACGTGGTCGAAGGACAAGTAGTACTGCGACTGCGCCGCTCCTTGGATGCAGTCGACGGGTCCATCATTTTCTTGCGTCCATAACCAGTTGCGAGTTGAGGTTCGCTTCCAACTGGTTCCAGAATCGAGAGATTTGAGATCGTTACTGAGGGTAGGAAGCCAGTAAAGCAACCTGCGGCTGAGCGGCCTGACACATAGGTGACTGAGCGGGCGATGGGAATCGAACCCAACCCCGAGGTTCCGCAAGTTATTGAATCCACTCACCAGTGTTCTCCGATTTGGGCGCATCTGGGCGCAGAATTTCACCCACCTTGTCCACAGCGTTGCGTTGCGAATCGCCGATAATCCCCGTGAGTCTGCTTTCCAGCAAAACCCCAGTTACGGTCTGAATTCGCAAAGAAAGCGTCAATGTCCGCACGCCTAAATCTCCAACGCCTGCCAACGATTCGCCCGTCGATCTCACCGCGATGCACGTACTCCGGTATCGCGCGCGTCCTGAGGCGCAACACCTCTGCCGCCTCGCGTAGCGTAAGCAAGCGATCTCCTGGGAGCGTGCCTCCAAGAGAGACTGCTTCAAACGTTCCGCTCAAGCATGACGATTCGCTGCATTCACGGTTACAAAGTCGTTCGGGGAGTGCCGCCGCAGTGCCTCTTTAGCGATTCGCAGATATTCATCACCAGTTCGGATGAACGCGCCACGGTCACGCTTCAGGACAAAATACGCAACGTGTCGGGAGGCAGTCGCTCGTGGGACGTGGGCTATGTCTTTAATTCCAGCGGATTATGCTGACCAGGCTTGAGTAGTCGTCGGTCCACAGTCTGGTCCTGGCCTGGAGTTGGACGTCATGCCAATTCGGCTGTGAATCGAGCGCAGCAAAGTCCGTGCGCTGGCGAGTTAGCAATACCCAAACAGAAGCGAACTTCCCTCGATCGAGTTCATAGGCGCCGATACTTAAATCTTCTTGAACGATTGCGACTAGTCCAAAGTGCTGCGCAATTTGGCCGAGAACGGGTCTCAAATCTAAATACCGATTACTGATATTGAAGGCCAAGATCCCATGATCGGTAAGCATTGAACCGTACAGTTCAATCGCATCGGCCGTCACAAGATGCACGGGTATTGTGTCTGAGCCAAATGCGTCCACGATGAGTAAGTCGTATTTGTGTTTGCTTTCTTCGGCGAGGGACAAACGCGCATCACCTATCGTAATTCGGATTTCAGGTAAACAATCGCGCAAAAATGTAAAGTAGCGGGGATTTCGGGCAATTCTTTCGACAGTGGGATCGATCTCGTAGAATGTGAAGTGCCTCCAAGGCTCGCTATAGCATGCCAAAGAGCCAGCACCGAGCCCTATAACGCCAATTTCCTTCAACTGCCGACTGAGAGGCGGAAAACGAAAGACCTGTCCTATGGGACCTGTTTCGTAGTAGTACGCCAATGGCTCTCGGCTGCGGCTCGGGTTCATGCTCTGAGTTCCGTGGACGGTACTCCCGTGAAACAGTTGGCGCTTTCCTTCTCGTTCAGAGACGCTATAAACTCCAAAAAAGCTACGGTCGGTTAGCAAAACGTGACCAGATTGTCCAGAGTAAATGGTACTTGAAAGAAACAAGGCTCCGAGACCCAACGCGAAGCGCACTGGGCGCTTCGAGAAACTGAAACAAAGGAGGAGAGGTACCGCGGACATCGCATAAAGCAGCAACGGTCTAGAGACTGTAGAACGCAACCAAATGTCAATCATCACAACTCCTGCGCCCAAGCTGAGCGGCAATGAAATATCCCACCCGTTTATGGGTTGTTTGCAAGAAACAGGCCCCGTGCACGACGTGATCAGGGCAAGAAGGAAAAGGCCGATGGGAAATTCAGCAACTGACTTGAAAATGGATGGTGCGAGGATTGCATTGAACAATCCGCCCAAAACCCCACCAAACGATAAGATTAACCAAAAATGGGTCAGGTATGCTGCCGATGGACGGGTTTTCGCAAGTTCGCCGTGGCAAATCATGCACGCGAAAAATAGTATTATGAGGTAAAATCCAATCGAAAAAATAGGCGACAACACCGCTTTTGAAACAATAGGGAACGCAACCACGAGAAGGATCAATGGGAGTGTTTCGATAAAACTCTTTTGGTAAGTAGCTAGTTTCCCGGCGAACACAAGAATAAAGCTAATCAGGTAGACAGCAAGTGGAAGTACCCAAAGTAGTGGGATGGGCGGAAGTTCACCCGTAATTGTTGTCGTAACTCCGAGCATCAGACTCGATGGTATAAAGGCCATCGCCAACCATTTCAACTGCTGCGCCCTCGTCGGCCTTGATTCAGTTTCCTGATCAGTTTCACATTCAAGCTTCTTCGCCGCGGGGACAACCCATACGCAAAGCGCACAACATGCCGTCAAAAGCGCTAAGATCGCGTATCCCCACTCCCATAATCTGCTCTGCTGAGTCAGCCCGAAATGGGGTTCCATTATCAGCAGGTAAACACAGAGCCCTATAACATTCCCCAAACTACTAGCACTGTACAGGACGTACGGATCTCTCGCTGCCATGCGGGATGTGCTTGCATACCACGTTTGAAGAATTGAACTGTAAGTAGAAAGCACAAAAAACGGAAGCCCCAACCCCAAGACCAAAAGAGTGATCAACCAGAGCGTTGGATTCGATCTGAGTGGCGAATTTAGGATCCCAGGTAACCGAATTGGCAGTGCAAGGAAAACTCCGAAGACCAGAGACATATGAAGTAAAGAAGTGAGGCGAGAGGTCAATCGCCTCGCGAGCGCATGCGAAAATGAATATCCTGCGAGCAGCAACGCTTGATAACACATGATGCAAACGTTCCATACTGCCGGTGTACCGCCAAGCTTGGGCAATGCCATCTTCGCAAACATCGGCTCTACGACGAACATCAGTGCGCCGCTCAGAAAGAGCGTTATGGCGAAGAGAAAGAGCAAGTTCAGCCTCCTCACGGTTTCGAACTAATTCTCATAGTTATCATGGTAGGGATAATTTAACTTTCTAATTCTAATTACTTGACTGGTCGTGCAAGAGTGTACTCAACTTACTAACGCCTTTGAAGCCGCTGAGCTGTCGTAATTGGACGGGTTCTACGAGTCCGAGCGGGTTCAAAACAGACCGCGAGGAGCGCCGGCCGAGAAACGGGAACGCGAGGCCGAACCCAATCGCTCACACTGGATACAGTAGTTCCAAGACGTACTAAGGCCGACGGACGCCCGCTTCCGCTGCTTCTTCAGGTTCAGCTGAACACAAGTGGCCACCACAGCTTAGGTCTAATTCTACTTTTTAACCGTTTTTTCAAAATGCCGCTCGCGACCTGCAGGGATTTTCCCAAAACAGAGCAGCATCTTTGTCATTGAGTCCGACCAGCTTCTGGACGAATATGCGCTGTCGGCGGGCAAGCCCATTTCGAAGGTCCGACCTTCTGGGGTCAACAGATTAGATTCATTCCTGACTGTTCTGATGCAGTAATGTCGTCCGACTCTGAGTCACGCGATCGAGACTGTTGTCCCGCTATTCTCAGCGAGATCCTCATCCGACCTCCTGACTGCCTGGGCCATTTACACTAGCCTTTAGCAACCTTAGCTTTCCTGAACAGCTAGTTTCCGACCTAATCACTGCCTCCGAATTGCCCTCCGCCGGTTTTCACCCGCGGAACTTGGACGCAAAATGGGCGCAAATCGACGGATGGATGGTTAGTAAGGGCAGCCGAATCAACATGAATTTTGCGGATTTCTGGAGCGGGCGATGGGAATCGAACCCATGTCCGAAACTTGGTAATCTGAACATTAGAGGGCTCCAATGGGTGTGACGCGCGCATTACTGCTGGCGGCATCGCAAAATACCTGGTTGAGAGAGCGTGCGAGCCGATACACGTTCGTGAAGAGAAGCGTTTCGCGATTTATGCCTGGGGAAACTCTGGACGACGCAATCGCCGCGGCGCGCGAGTTGAAGGAAAAAAACATCGCCGCCGTGCTGACCCACCTTGGCGAGAACGTTTTCGACAAACAAGAAGCGGAAAAGGTTGCGACGCACTACCAGTACGTGCTGGAAAAAATCCGAGTTGAAAACCTGGACGTGGAAATTTCAGTGAAACTCACGCAATTGGGACTCGATCTTTCGCCAGAAATTTGCGAGCACAATTTGCGCCGCCTGCTTGCAGTGGAGCATCCGGCAAGAACACTTTGGATCGATATGGAAGCGAGCGGTTACGTAGATGCCACACTGCGAATTTACACCCGGCTCCTCGCGGATTACCCGAACGCCGGAATCTGTTTGCAGGCTTATCTGCATAGAACGGCAGCGGACATTGAAAACTTAAGCCAGATGAAGCCGACAATTCGTTTGGTAAAAGGCGCATATGCCGAACCGCCGGACGTCGCGATGCGAAGCAAAGAAGCAATCAACGCGAATTATTTGCTTTTGGCGCAGAACTTACTCCGAGAACAAGTACGAGGCAACCTTCGCCGCGCAGCATTCGCGACTCACGACCCTGCGCTGATTCATCACATCACCGATTTCGCCACCGCGGATAGTATTTCGCGCAAGGAAGTCGAAGTGCAAATGCTGTACGGCATTCAACGAGCCGAACAAGAGCGGCTGGCGGCAGGTGGTTGGCGTTCAGGCGTGCTGATCGCGTATGGCGATTATTGGTATCCGTGGTTCGTGCGCAGGCTTGCGGAGCGTCCGGCAAATCTTTGGCTATTGGTGCGAAATATTACCGGCAATTGAGAGCAGTCGTAATTTGCCAGAAGAAAAAAAGAACTAGCCGAGCGCCCAGATGAAGGTCGCCGCGCCAGTCAGTTCGCTGTGATGAAGGCCCGTCCCGGAAAAAACCAAGATCAACGAATCGAAGTAATTTCCAAAACGTCGCCAACCTGAGTGCCGGTCCGATAGATCGTATGCGGCGGCAATTCAAGGACGCTCGTCGCTTTCAGAGAAACCTTGGAGACGCGGAACGGCCGAAAATGCTCTTCCAGGTGAACAACCTTTCTCTCCTTGTTGAGAAAGACCAGGTCAATCGGAAAGAGCATTCCGATGGAGTGCACGCCACGGGAAGGGATAATCCAAAGCCCGCGGCCGAGCTTCGCCCAGCGCTTGGTCTTTCCCAATAAACCAATAAGGCGACGGAAGTAATTGTCCGCAACCGCCGCCTCGGTGGCTACAAAGGTTTCCCGCGTCTTGTTATACACGTACACGTATCTGCTGTAATTGCCGTTACTGCCCGCCATTTTTTCTCCGTGGTAACTGCCGGCTGACACCGACAGGGACTTCTCATTCCTTATCTGCTTATTCGTTAGAAAAATCAGTCAATTCTCTGACGCTTGCGACGCCAGATAATGATGCCGAGCACAACGAGAGCAAGAACCCCCGCCACGACTCGAATTAGCGTTACATTGTCCATGTTTCTCTCCTTTTGACGAATAGCCGGAAACCCTACGTGCAGGCGTCCGGAAAAATCGATCTACCTACCGAACCCCGATCCCAGTTGATGCATCAAGGTAATGATCGCCGGACCCAAAATGACAACCATCAACGCCGGGAAAATAAAAAAAACGAGCGGTGGGACCATCTTGACAGATGTCTTCGCGCTCATCTCTTCAGCCCGCTGCCGGCGCTTGATGCGCATATCGTCAGAATAAACCCGTAGCGACTGGGCAATGCTGGTCCCAAAACGCTCGGTTTGAATCAGCATTGCTACAAGCGACTTGATGTCGTCCAGTCCGGTACGGCGGGCAAGTTCACGCAACGCATCGATACGAGTCTTGCCAATGCGCATCTCCAGGTTAACGAACTGCAGTTCTTCGCTTAGCTCCGGATGCGCGATCCTCATATCCTGCGAGACTTTCATCAGCGCCTGGTCCAATCCCAAGCCCGCTTCAACGCAGATCACAAGCAGGTCTAGCGCATCTGGAAGACCCCGGCGAAGTTTGCGCTGGCGCGCGCTGACCCGCCAAGTGAGCAACATATCGGGCAAAAGATATCCCAGGGCGAACGCAACCAAGGGGATGAAGAAAACATTGATGCGGTAGAGGCCAAAGAAATAAACAGCTGCAAGCAGTGCAATTGGAAAAACCAATTTCACGCCACGCATCGCTAAAAGAGCTTCCGGACTGCGGTAGCCAGCCCGAATCATCAGCAACTGCGTTCGAGTCGCTTTATCCGTGGCTGGAGCCGGCAGCATCTTACCAACATTCGCCAGTGTGTCGCGCACACGTTCCTTCTGGCGGTCGGCAAATTTCGGTTCGTCTTGTACCGGCCCAGCAACGCCGGCAAGGCGCGCGAGCCGCGTTGCTATGCTCACCTCGCCTGGAGAAAACGCATAAACAAGCGCAACCACAACTCCGGCAGTGGCTATAAATGTGAGCGCTGTCAATAACCAAATCATGAGTCGTCTCCTTTCTCCCTATACTTCAAAGTGAATGATCTTCCATAAGATCGCCGAGCCGATAATCTGCATTACGCCAGCCGTAACAAGCACGATTGGCCCTTTTGGATCGGTGAAAAGCACTCCCATGTATTTCGGATTCAGAACGCTTAGAACAAACATCATGAAAATGGGCAGCGCGATAAGAATTCCGGCAGTGAGACGGCCTTGTGCGGTGCGCACTCGAACCTCGCGATAGATGCGAAAACGATCACGGATCACGCGCGCGAGACCGTCAAGAATTTCAGCAAGGTTTCCGCCAGTCTCTTTCTGGATAAGCAATGCAGTCACAAAGAATCGGACGTCCATAATAGGGACGCGCTCCGAGAGGTTAAGAAGAGCGTCGCGAAGTGGCAGCCCGAAATTTTGTTCTTCGAAAGCAGCACGGAACTCTCCGGCGAGTGGCTCTGCGCATTCTTTCGAGATCATTTCGAGACCGGTTGTAAATGCGTGCCCGGCGCGCACAGCTCGGCCAAGCAGGTCCAGCGCTTCGGGAAAATGCTCCTCAAATTTGCGAAGGCGCCGGCTGCGCTTAAACGCGACAAATCCAATTGGAAGTAACGCAGCCACGATGCCGATCGGAACGGTAAAATAGAAGTGTGCGAGGAAATAACCGGCGCCAAGGTACGCGCCCAGTCCCAAAATCGCGCTAATCATCAGAAGTCTGGCAGGTTTAAGGGTCATGCCTGATTGCATGAGGTAGTCTTGAAGTTTCGTTGACCACGCCCATCGAAGCATCAATTGATGGAGCCAGGGCACACTGCTCATCATTTCGTCGCGGACCAGCTTTAAGCCGGTGCCAACGTCGCCACGGCGTTCAGCTTTGTGCACCGCGCTCATGCGTTTGCGAATCTGTTCCTGGCTGCCCTCGGCGCTGGCAAAAACCCAGATGCCAAGAAAAAGGACGGCAACAACGAGGAACGTCAAGATGGCGATTAATGCTCCCATTGCAACCTCCTCAGTGATTTGGTGCAGCGTCGAACATGTTGGTCGGAAAATGAATGCCCGACACCAACAGCTTTTCGGCGAATTTGGGCCGGACGCCTGTAGCCAGGAATTCTCCCAGGACTTCGCCGTTTTCGCGAATACCGCGTTTGCGGAAAACAAAGATGTCTTGCATGGTTACGACATTGCCTTCCATGCCGGTAATTTCGGCAATGCTGATAATCTTGCGAGTTCCGTCGCTGTGGCGGCTGACCTGGACAACAACGTCGATTGCCGACGCAATCTGGCGCCGGATAGCGTTTTCGGGAATATTTAGGTTGGCCATCGCGACCATCGTTTCCAGGCGTCCCAGCGCGTCGCGCGGCGTGTTCGCGTGAATCGTGGTAAGCGATCCGTCGTGACCGGTGTTCATCGCCTGCAGCATGTCTAGCGCTTCTTCGCCTCGTACCTCGCCGACGATGATGCGGTCCGGACGCATACGCAGACAATTGATCACGAGCTGGCGCTGCGCTACTTGACCTTTGCCCTCAATGTTGGGTGGGCGCGTTTCTAAGCGCACCACGTGTTCCTGGTTCAGCTGTAATTCGGCGGCGTCCTCGACCGTTACGATTCGCTCTTTATTGGAAATGTGCGAGGAAAGCACATTCAAGAAGGTGGTCTTGCCAGCGCCGGTACCGCCGGAGATCAGGATGTTTAGCCGGGCCTTCACGCAGCCACGCAAGAGATCGAGCATTGTCTGTGTGAGCGAGCGATTTTGAATCAAGTCCTCCGCCGTGATGCGCTGCCGGCCAAAGCGGCGAATCGAGAGGCAGGGTCCATCGACGGAGAGCGGTGGAATAATCGCATTGACGCGAGAGCCGTCAGCCAGACGTGCATCGACCATGGGTGATGATTCGTCAATTCTCCGCCCGATCGCGGACACGATGCGGTCGATGATTCCCATCAAGTGCGCATCATCCCTGAACTGGACGCTGGTCGGTTCCAGCAAGCCTTTGCGCTCAACAAACACTCTTTTATAAGTGTTGACCAAAATATCGGAAACCGTCGGATCGGCCAGTAGCGGTTCCAGCGGTCCAAGCCCGAACACTTCGTCGAGAACTTCTTGCACTAGGCGTTCACGCTCTTGCAGGTTCATGGGCGCGGATTCACCGTGAACGATGCCTTCGAGAATGAGACTCACTTCGCGGCGCACTTCCTCACGGCTAACGTCGGTGAGTTTGTCGAGGTTCAGCTTCTGAATCAGTTTGCGATGGATCGCAGCTTTGACGGAGCCAAAGTCTGTGCGCGTTGTGGTTGTTACAATCGGCGACATGGTTTACCTCACTTCTTTGCCGGGAACGAGAACAAGCCGGACAGGGTGCTTTTCTTCTCATCGACGGGTACATCAATTCCTACAAGCTGACCCGCGATCTGTCGATAGCGGTTAGTTAACGTGTTGTTGTGATTTTCCGCCAGAGGAGTGCCTAGATTCACAGACTGGCTGGCTTTACGAAAATCGTTCGGAAGATTCGCGAAAATTGGGCGGTTGATGTCTTTCTGGATGCTTCTAAGTACTTCGTCATCGCCCTTATGCCAGCGGTTGATAATAATGCGCGCGCGATCCTGCGGAATTCCAAATCCCTTCAGCGCCAACAAGCGTCGCTCCAGCGTCCAGAGTGAAGGAACATTTGCCTCCGCAACGATCAGTATCATTCGAGCGCTGCGAAGGATGGAACCCCATTCGGACGAAAACTGAGATCCAATGTCGAGCAGCACGGTATCGAACGAATTCTGCGCCACATTTACGATCCGATCGAGCAGATTGATGTCGATCTTTTCCCACTCTTCCGGCTGCGTAGTGCCGGCAAGTAATTCGAGCTTGGTCTTATGCTTAGTCAGCAACGCAGCCAGGAAGTGGCTGTCCAAGCGATCCAATCCCTCAACTGCGTCGCGAATACCAAATTTCGGATGCAGATCCAAAAGCAAATGCACGTTGCCGAGCGGGCGGGCAAAATCGAGAAGCACCGTGTGTTTTCGGGCAAACGTGGCAAGCTGTACTCCGAGATTTACCGCCACCGTTGTGGCCCCTACGCCACCTTTTGCGCCCATCACGACGATGAGCTTGTCCTGCGATCGGAAATCCTTAGTGTGTAGATCTTCGCCGATACGGAATAACAGATCCTTTAACGACTCCGTTTGCACTGGCTTGCCAAGAAAGTCCTGCACGCCACTGCGCATTGCCTCAAGAAGCAGGCTAGGTTGCGGAGGAACCGCGGCCGAGCATGCGATCAATTTAATGGTCGGCTTGATCCGGCGAAGCTGATTCGCGAAGATAAAAAAGGGATCAGGGTCTCGCGCCAGGTCAAGAAAAACCACGTCGGGCATACTTTCGGGGGAGTCCGGCAGATGATCGGTCGGTACGACCCACTGCAGCACTGAACTGACCAGACCAGTTTGCTCGAGTCCAGCTAGCATTTGCGCCGAACTTGTCAGGTCACTGCTTGCGATGGCTGCCGTCAACATTTCTTGAAGGGCCCGTTTCCTGTTCCATTCGAACTGTAGCTAACCATATCAAATTTCCGTTCAATCGGTCTCAATTTGAGCCGGGCGTTTTGGCCTTGTCCGGAGTGATTTGATCCAAAAAGGGATGAGGGAAGTTCGGTCCGTGTGGCACCTGATCCGGGCCCAACGACCGGACGATATGCGGGGTCACGATGACCAGCAATTCGTTCTTGGTCTTATTCAGTGACTTGCTTTGGAAAAGGTGTCCAAGAATCGGAATATCCCCGATCCCCGGAATCTTGGACATGACTTCCGTGACACGATTGTCCACAAGTCCCGCGATTGCAAAGGTCTGTCCGTCAGCAAGGTTCATTTCAGACTCGACACGGCGAGCCGATATTGCCGGGAGCAGGAAGCCACTCAAGGTGATGGTGTTCGAATAATCGAGAGTGCTGACTTCAGGCTTGACCTTAAGGTGAATGGTTCCGTCCGCTGTGATGGTCGGCGTGAAACTCAGGCGAATTCCGTATTCCTTAAATTGTACGGAAACCGTGGGAATACCAGTTCCGGCGCCCGAAACAATCGGATAAGGAAATTCGCCGCCAGCCAGAAAATTTGCTTCCTTGCCGGACTCTGTCATCAAGTTAGGCTCGGCAAGAATCTGAAAGAGATTCTTGGATTGCAGCGCCTGGATCACCGTTCCAAGGTGAATGTTCGGATTGAACAGGAAAATGTTCAGTGCGTTGGCAATGGTCTGAGAAGTGGTGAACGTGGAGCCGCCTGGTGGTTGGGTACCTCTCACCGGAAAAGTATCGTTAAGGTTCCAACTCGAGTTCCCGCCAAACTGTTGCGTGCTGATGGATCCGATCGTCTTGCCGAGGCCGGTCGAGAAGATGTTGAATCCGAGCTCCGTCAGTGCGGACCGATCTACCTCCGCAAAACGCACTTGAAGCAGTATTTCGCCGGTCGGAGCGGGAGGGATCTCCATCATGCTGGTTACTTTTGGCGCGGCACCTTTCACCACCTCGAGAATCTTGTCGGCGACGATGGAGGAAGAGATCTTGCCCGACAGGATCACCACATCCTTCGAGGTGTCAATGTGTACATTCTCGTTGGGAAAAACTTCGTGGATCTTCTGACTAAGCCCCAGAACGTCGATGTCCACCGAAACTTCGAACGCTTGGCTTTGATCGGCCTCGTCCCACAACAAAAGGGATACTCCTCCAGGTTTTTTTCCGTTCACAAGCACCTGTGTCGGGCTAACGACGATAGCCTCCGCGATTTCCGGATCGGCCAGCGATACGCGCTTGATGCGCGAAGGCGAAGTGATCACCAGGGACCTTCCAACCAACAAATGCAGAGTTTGTGGTTCGGAGGATTCTTGGCCCTGGCTCGCCGGGGCCTGAACGACCGGAGTTTGCGTCGGTGCCTCGGCTGTCGCCGGTGTCTGGCTTGCGGCTGGCGCTGAGTTTTGCGCCGCGAGCGCGGATGCGCCAAAGCTCAGCGCGGCCAAAAGAATCGTACGGGACAAACGCAGGGAATTCGTCATGGATAATTGTCCTGTCATGGCTTTATCTTAGTGTTGCTCAGGAGCAGTTGCACTCGAATTTGGAAACGACTTGTTCTCTCTCTTGTTTCCGGTAATGACCTCAATCACGTAAGGCGGCGGCGTGACGGGACCGGGCGATTTCTTTCCCGTCGGCCGCGTGGGCTTAACGATCGCGCCCTCCGGCGAAAAGAGGCTGGCCTCCATCACTGCCTTCGGATCATTCCTTTTGGTATCGATGGTGTTGCGCAATGCCAGCTGGATTTTTCCTTGCGTGCTGGCCATGGTGAGTTTGCTAGCATCGTCCGGCGTCACCAACAACGTAATCACCGCGACGGTTTGTGGTTTGCCATCACGATCCGGCTCAATCTTTTGACCCGATGCCAGCACTCGAACATTCTCTAGGATGGTTCGGGTAATGTTCTCCCCGCCCCGGGTGGCGCCTACAACTCTGCCGGTTACAAGCACGTCAACGGTGGTTCCCGGAATGACGAAACCCGCCACGCCGACCACTTCGTTCACGGCAACGGATAGGGCGCGCAATCCTTCTGGGATCGTTGACGGTAGCCCAGCCCCCGATTCTTTAGGAGAAAGTTTCGCCTCAAGCACTGGCTCGTTTTCTGCCAGCGGGGTGATAATCGCGCGGTTGGTGACATCCTCCACGCGCGTGAACATTCCGGCTACGGACTGATTAGCGGGCCATTGAATCAGGCGCGTATTCGAGGAATCCAGGCGCGTGCCCAGCGGCAGCGGTACCGCGGCGACCACCAGGGGCTGACTCGACGTCGGTTTGACGAAGGAAGCCTTTTGGAACTGCTTGTAAACAAAGCTGCTCAGAAGGAATGCGACCACCAGCGCTATTACCAGACCGATTAGCAGGCGATTCGTATTCATGGGTAATCTCTCCCTAATTCACACACTTATGCGCAATATGTCGGTAGAAGCTGTGGTTCTAAACCGGCCAGTACGCTGCGCAGCAGCATACGATTGTTGCGACGGCAACGGCAACACCAAAAGGCAACTTTAGCAGGCGAGGGTTATCAAGTGATATCTGGGGGTGCTTCTTCAATCCGAACGAGAAGAACCCTTTTACCAGTGTCCACATATTGCGCAGGGTCTCCATTACGCGTCCCACCCGGTACATCTGAATTACGGCCATAATTCCGGAAGCGAAAATACTGCCGACTAGCACATACAGAAAAAGTATAGGCCCCAGAAATGCGCCCACCGCGCCCATCAATTTCCAATCTCCCGCCCCGAGCGCACGAAGCAGAACCAGCGGAAGAAGAAGGATCAGTGCCAGGCCTGCGCCCTCAAGGGAAAATCGCACGCCGTGCCATCCGTCAAGCACCGCATGCAAAATAATCCCGGAGAGCAGGCCCGGAACTGTCAACCAATTGGGAATGCGACGCGAGCGCCAATCCAGCAAAGCCGCGGAGAGTGTCAATGCCAGTGTAAAAGTCCAGATGATTTGCGCTGCATGCATCAGATTGTGCGTTCTCCAATTCGGTCCGGCCGCCGATGGACCTGTTCATCCGCAGTCAGCCCGATTAGGTGTTCAGGTTGCCCGCAGCGTTGGTGAATACGCCGTTGATTGCCGCCGCCAGAGTACCCAAAGCACCGATCGCCGCCAACGAAAGCAGAACCAACAGAAGGGCATATTCCGTCAAGTCCTGGCCTTCCTCTTCTTTCCACAAACGTACCAAGATATTCTTCATTACTCCGCTCCTTTTTGTAGAATTGCCGAACCGTACTTCACCTCGATACCTCAGCAGCCGCTGGATACCGTTTCGCAGCGGCTGCTACTATACCGGATCAATCCGTTTCCTTGGACGAAAAGCCCGATTACGTATTGAGGTTGCCAGCAGCGTTGGTGAAAACACCATTGATCGCCTTCGCTAGGGTACCCAGGGCGCCGATCGCCGCCAACGAAAGCAGAACCAACAGAAGAGCATATTCCGTCAAATCCTGGCCTTCCTCTTCCTTCCACAACCGTACAAAAATGTTCTTCATTTGTTTCTCCTTTTTGTGTGATTCCTTCGTACCTCGGTATAGCGGCAGCCTCTGAATGCTGCTCACAGCAGCTGCTGCTATACCGAGTCAATCAGATTCCTCCGACCAAAGGCCCAATTACGTGTTGAGGTTGCCAGCGGCGTTGGTGAAAACACCATTGATTGCCTTCGCTAGGGTGCCCAGGGCACCGATCGCTGCCAACGAAAGCAGAACCAACAGAAGAGCATATTCCGTCAAATCCTGGCCTTCTTCTTCCTTCCACAAACGAATCATCAAGTTCTTCATTAGTCTTTCCTCTCAGTCGAGTTACGTTCTAGCGGCGCAGGGAGGTGCCGCTTTGGCATACAGATATGCACCTGTAGCACCATTCCTGCACACTTCCGATGGAATCGTATCCTGTTGATTTAATTATACTTATCTGAATTTCAATGATCTACGCAATTCGAGGACCCCTGACGCCGGAAGACAGCCTCCATCAGGTTACATTTCCAGGTCTCTCCGTGCTGCGAAAGGTTACATTTGAGCTTTTCATGGTGTCTCAATTTGAGGCGGAGACCTTGTTTTCCGAGCGTTTGTCGTTGCCTGATCCGACCCGCGGCACATACAGATAAAACCTATCGCCGTCCCAAATGCGCTCCGGGGTAGGAGTCCTAATTGTGGCCGATACTTCGTAATTCTGCTTAATAGCGAGTCGAGCGGGTTCGTTGAGATAAAAACTGAGCAAACGACTGTCTCGTTCGGTACTCAGGTCGAAATCCAGGACGATGACCGAGAACCACCGTGACTGAATGCGGGAAATTAGATGGTCATCGGGCACAATCCTTCGTCGAGCCAGGAGCTCGGTCTGGAAGAGGTCAGCAAACGGCGTGTTGAGCCCCGCCTGGATCAAATCGCCGCCGCGAAAACCTAAGGCTCGGGCGCCAGGCGGAAAGTTGCGTCGAAGGAGCGACTGTACCTCCGCGTTCTCAACGTACGCAGCAGCTGAGGGTGCCGGTGGCGTGTACCACTGCCCGGCGACCAGCGCAACTGCCAACAAGGCGATCACGTCGACTGGAAACCCGCGCTGGGCAATGCGAGCAGTCAGCAGTGCAGGCAGAATCGCGCTGATCAAGAGGATCGATTCGTAAAAATATTGGATGAATGCGGATTCCTTGGCGATGGTCGCGATTCCCAGCAGAACGGCGCAGCTCAAATAGCATTTGATCAATTTGTCCGGATGCGTCCGCAGGAAGTCAAATCCCAGTAGCAGCGGCGCAGCAAGCATCAGTACGAAAACGAGAAGCCCTATTTCGAATTGATGCCAGGACAGAAGGGTCGCTTGGTACAAGAAAAAATGCCGATAGAACTGCTGGCCGGGAAAGACTGCCCACTGGAACAAGCTCAGCAAGATAATTCCGGAAACGGCTAGTAGTGCCACAAACTGAATTCCACGACGATAATTCTTTTGCAGGAAGAGAAACAGTGTGACCGCCAAGGGTCCCGCAATATATTGCGGTTTGTAATAGAAGCCCAAACTCATGAGCGGCGCGGCAAGCAGAGTGTACGCCGAATTCTGGAATCGGTATGCGACCAGAAAACCGGAGAAAAAAAGAAGCAGTGCCACGTTGTCGGAAAGCGCCGACACGCCGTGAAAGGTCACTACGCCATACGAAAGGAATAGCAACGGACTTAGCAAAGCGGCGAGACGGCTTCGGCTGAGCCAAAAAGCCAGCAAGCCGCAGCCGGCCGCGCACCCAATTATTGCCAGAGCCGAAAGCAAACGGGGGTAAAGATAAGAGGGTTGCTTCGGGCTGACAAGGCGGCTGGTGACCAGATAATAGAGCGGGCCATATGTGGCGCCGGCAAAGCCTTCATCGCTTGGGGGAGCATAAATCGGAACACCCTGTCCGAGGCGCGCCGCCTCGACTAGCGCGCACCCTTCATAGCTTTGTTCGCCCGGATAATCAATTCGCGCGGGCCAGGTTGCAAGGTTTCGCGCCGCGAAAAAGCCAGCCAACAAAAATACGACGAGCCAGCCGGCTATCATGGCCCGTAAGGGCTTCGCTTTTACACTTCGCTGAGAGGACAAATCAGTGGTCGGCATTAACGGTGTATCCGTCCCGATTTTTGGAATTTCCGCCAGCGGAGGCCAGGGATAAGCATTAAGTTCGAGAACGACTAAGAAGAGCGTTTCTGGCCCCACAAAACAATGTTCCAGGAGAGCCACCGCAGTCCGGGAATCCGCGTGAGAATCGCATCCAACCGCAGCAATGGCCGCCACCAACCGAGCTTTGCATGCTGCTCAGCTAGAATTCGCTTCCAATACCTGTCTGCGTTGGGGTGCACTCGATCGAATAAGTAATACTTGCCAAAAAGCGCGAGCGTCGCCATCCAGAATTCGCGATGCCCGACGTCGGTGAAATATTTTTTCGCCATCTTCAGGTCAGCGCGGGTCAATGGTCTTTCGTCCGGAGTTCGGACCTCGGTGGCCATGCGCCGGTACAGGTTAATCACTGGATTGTAGGCAAGCGGGTCGTAGGAGAAAAACCATCCGCCCGGTTTCAAGGCGCGGCGGATCTGCTCGAAGAGTTGCGCGCGATCGGGAACGTGGTGAATGGTGTTCGCGATATAGACAAAGTCGAATTGATTTTCGGGAACGTTCAGGGATTCCGCAGTCGAGACGATTCCATCCATTTCCACGCCATATTTCGCCGCCAGTTGCAAAACCTTCTCCACCATCAACGGCGAAATATCCGTAGTAGTGACCTGCGCACCGTGCAACGCGAAATAGACCGAGGATTCTCCGAGTCCAGCGCCTATATCCAAAACTTTTTTCCTGGCGAGATTTCCCATCTTGCCGAGGATGAAGCGATTTTCCACCGCCGTGGGGGCCTCGAAACACTCCTTTACCCGCACGTCTTCCAGCTTTGTGCTGGACGCCCAGGCATCGTGAAACGTCGCTTCCCTGTCGTGCAAAGCGGCGTCGGATGTGGAACGGTCGGTGGCAGTACTCAACTTAGCGGTCCCCCGAGGCACGCTGGCGGAGGCGGGCCGACGCAGAAGTGTTTCTGGCGTCGAAGCCCATTCGCTCGCGAACGACGTATAGCGGACGACGCTTGGTCTCGCCGTAAATCCTTCCCACATACTCGCCAATGATTCCCAGGCAGACGAGTTGAACTCCGCCGATGAAAAGCACGGCGATCACGGTACTGGACCAGCCTTTTACCAGGCCAAGCACGCCAAAGTATCGTTCCAGCAGGACCACAACGATTCCGAGGATTGATAAGCCCGAAGCGAGAAAACCGATCCAGGTCGCCAGGCGCAACGGCAGGATCGAGAAGGAAACGATTCCGTCAGTCGCAAATTTCATCATCTTGAAAAGCGGATACTTGGTTTCTCCGGCGAAGCGCGCCGATCGCCGGTAGGGCACGGAAACCTGCGAGAATCCAAGCCAGCTGACCATTCCCCGCACGAAGCGGTCGCGTTCCTGCATCGAGAGCAGGGCATCCACGACCCGGCGATCCATCAGGCGGAAGTCTCCGGTGTCCATGGGAATTTCCGTATCCGAAAGCTGGCCGATGAGGCGATAAAACATCTTTGCGGTCCACAACTTGAATGCTGTCTCGCCTTCGCGCTCGGTACGCACACCGTAAACTACGTCATAGCCGTCGAGCCATTTAGCGACGAACTCCAGCAGCACTTCCGGAGGATCCTGAAGGTCGGCGTCAATGACCGCCACCGCATCGCCAGCGGCATGTTCCAGGCCGGCAGTGATGGCCACCTGGTGACCAAAGTTTCGCGAAAGTCGCACGGCACGAACGCGCGAATCTTGCTGCTGCAATTCGCGGAGAATTTCCGGTGTCTGGTCCTTGCTTCCGTCATCCACAAAGATCAATTCAAATTGCAGATCTGGGGTTGTGAGAACGGAAATCAACTGGCGAGCTGTTTCGCGGACGACAAGCTCTTCATTCATGCACGGAATGACAATCGAGATCAGGGGCTTTTTGTCGTTGAGGCGCAGTGGGCTATCAGAGCGCAGGACAATGGGTTCGTTAGTCGGCGGGAGGTTCATGCTTGCTCCTTGCCTCTAAAGACGCGGTACCGTCCAGGGAATCTTTGCGAATGAGGATAACACTGGTGTCGTCGCTGTAAACACGCTTCCAGTCTGGATGATTCCCCAGAACTACAGCCAGTGGCTCGCCACGGTCCAGGATACACGCGCGAATCCCGTAGGATTTTAATACTGAAAACGCGGCCGGCTTGAGATTGGTGGCTTGCAAGTAATCCGAAAAGGCTCCGCCAACCTCATATAGATCACCGCGTCCATCGATAAAGACTTTTTGCTCCGGCAGGTAGGCGATCAAATATCCGCCGTAGCCGTAAGTGTTAAACAGCGGCCCCTGTACTGGATGACTGCGAAGGTAGCGTACTGCTCGCGAAGGAAACATCCGCTCAACCTTGTGGTCCAAGTCGGCACGGCTCGGGAAATACCAGATCATCGCGACCGCCGCGCCACTCATTAACACTGCATTGAGTACGAATTTATCCTTCGCGCGGTAGTAGCCCGGAATAAACCGCGTCAGCATTGTCGCCAGCAGTGGCGCGAAAAAAGGCACAAATAGCAATACGAATCGCACGTGCAGGCAGGCCATCACAATTCCGCCCAGCGCCAGAAGCCACTCTTCCAATCGAAAAGTGAAGCGATAAAACGCTTGCAGCACAAACACTGCGACGATCAACGCAAGGAACAGCTTACCCGCCGCAAGGTCAAATGGCATCGGCAACCACTCCTTGATATTCGCAACATTCAAAGGCAAGGAGGAAGCAACCGTAAACGGGTACGCCGCCAGCTCTGTTCCGTACGGCGTGAACGGAATCATCGCGATCGAGGCGAGAAGCGCGCACTCAAGTTGTATGCGTTGTTTCCGCGTCCAGCGTATCCCTTCGACCGTACCGATATGGAAATCAAATAAGCCACAAACCAGAGTCACCACCACGACAGCCAGACCGATGACCCATGAACCGTGCACATTGACCCAGAGCAGGAAGAGTGGAGGAAGAAACCACAATGCGCGAGAACTGCCCTGGCGGAATCGTTCCAGCAAGATCAAACAAATCAGCAGCAAAAGAAATCCAAGCATCTGTGGGCGAAGAGTAAAATTGCCGAACGCAAAAATAGAAAGCAAAAACGCCGAAACGAAACTGGCCTTGGAGTTACCCGAGCGCAGAGCCGCCAAATAATAAACTGCCAGCATGATAATGCTGGCGAGAACTATCAGCAGGGCGTCCAACGCCTGCAGGCCGAACCTGCCGACGAAACCGATGGCCACGTCGCCGAGCCACTCGTAAGACAGCCAAGGAGTGCCGTTTACTGTAAAGGAATAAGCGTCCACGGTAGGCCAATGGTGAGTTGCGAGCATATTCTGGCCGTTCTTGATGTGCCACCACAGGTCAGGATCAACGAAGAAAGCCCGGCCTTCGTAGAAAACCCGGCCGACCAGGAGAGCGCCGAGCATGGCGGGGAAGGAGACCGCCCACCTGAGGGCTTCCAGGAGTTTGGAGGCGGGCGTGGCTAGATCGGACGCGGCACCCGGCGGATCGGCCGGAACGGGCTGGGCATCGGACGTATCGTTCGTTTCGGATGCATCGGGCGCTGCTGTCAGGCTGCGGTCTGGGGGAATCGCTGTCTGCTGTTCGCTCATAGGGACCTAGTGGCTCGGAAGGATTGGAGCATGTTTACGTCCACTCTGGCCGGCGGGCAGGTCTTGTATGCTGCTGAAATAACGTGATTTATCTGGTTGAGCGGAGCGTACACCCGGATGGGGAAGGCCCAGTTGGTCGCCTTTTGTGGACGGGGCAGGACCTAAGATGACTGCGAAGGAGGCTCCCACCCGCGCAAGGCTCAGTCCAGCAAGCAGCTGATAACAAAGGAAGGCTAGATTATGGAAAGCGTATGAAAGGAAGGGAGTTGGCTGCTACTTGTCCGTAAGGGTATGAAAATAAGTAGGTTAGTAATCCTGAAAGCTAAGACATGACGAGGCGAATTTTTTGCGCGCAGATGTTTACAGTTACGGACGGAACCAGAAGAGACCAGAAAAGTCAAGCGGAAAATAGGCTGAAAAACCGGAGACTAGTGAACGATAATCATCTCAGATTGGCTGGAAAGGCAGAGTCCTGCCGTGGTGCAAGGTGACGTTTTCGTGGTGACTGACGGAAGAAGTGGAAAAGCAAAAGTATAAACATACGCAATCTGGACTGAAACCGTGCAGCCCGGATAGTCGGCCGTGGCGGGCAGAGATCCGACTTTCTTGGTACAAATCTCTGGCCCGCTAGACGCGCAGGCCGCTGAATCAGAGACGCCACAGATGCTGTAAGTAAACTGAGTGGAGTCGATACTCTGCGGTGTGATGCTCGCGACAAATGCCTTTACGTCTGCGATCGTCGTTGGTCCCGAAATACTGGAAGCAGAGTTACTCGTGGTGCAGCTCGATTCGGCAGCGCTTGGCGTTACGTTACAGGTAGACCCCCTGACAGCGGCGTATCTGGTTGCCTCTTTTGCAGCATTATTGATGTGGTGATAGACGAATAGCGCATGGCCAAAGCCGCTAATTCCGAAAATGACTGTCAAAAACAGAATTAGTACGAACGCATATTCGACGAGGCTGGCTCCCCGTTCGTCTCGCCGACGACCGGATGCAGCACTGAGGACAGGCCAATCAGAAAGACAGTATCTATTCAGAGATTCGCTTCTCATAAATTCAAATTTACTTCGCCATCTTCGTTATGCAACCGGAATTGTGGCTGTCCTCGAAATCATGATGGAAGCCGGGATGCCTGGATAGTTGAATAACGAGTTAAATGTTCCTGTCACCGTCACAGATACAAAAACGACCCAGTTGCCGCCTCCGGTGCACGTGCCCGCACTTGGGTTGGTCTTGGAGTCGCAACTAGCTGAAGTGATGGCTCCGTTGTTATCGCATCCGCACGAAACCGTGGAGGTGGGCACCGAGATCGCGCTAACGGTCTGACCATTCGAGTGCGTCGAGCCACTAGTGGCACCCGCGAAATCGTAGTACACGGCATTTTGGATGCCCGTAGTATCGACTGATTGAGCGTTACTCTGCGCTCCGTAGTCAGCACCCGCTCGTGCGGCGTTACCGACCAGTATAGCAATGTAAGCGTACCGGCCGACTTCAATTACCCCCAGCGCCAAAAGCAACAACAAAGGAATGACAAAAGCCATTTCAATCAGGGCTTGACCAGACTGCCGTGCTTTCGAGCTGCCTGCGTGAGAGATATTTGTCGATATTTTGCACGTTTTCGATTTTAAGGCTTTCATGGCTACTCCACCAGAATGGGCTGAGTCAGTAACGCGGGAATGGGGACTCCCGAAGGCGATTGACCAAAGGTTACAGTCGGATTGCCGGTGACTGTGACAGAATAAGCGATCACAGTCCCGTTCATGGTAAATGATGTGTTACCGAAAAAATTCAAGGTAGCAGTCGGCATATAGATCGTACCGTTGAGGACGGTGTTATTGTCTCCCCCGATGGAAGCTTGAGCGGTGTCGGCCGGGTCCTGGAACATCAGAATTCCGGCGTACGTGGAATTCTCCGCTGTGGTCATGGGGTCCAATCGGAGGTCTGGGCTATTTCCGCCGCCGACAAATTTATTCATCGTCGAACCGTTTGTAAAATAGATCATTACACCCGGATTAGCCATGTCGGTCAGGGTTCCGCCACCGCCCATGTTCAAGCCAGCGAGGCTCGTGCCAGCCTTTGTGGAGATGGGACCATTGATGTAATAAATGCCCGGAGCCATAGTGACAGTGGAGTTCTTTCCTATAGAGATTGAGTTATAGGTTCCCGGCTGTATGGTTGCCGTGCTGTTCGGGCCAGAACCATAATCACAGGGCCCCGCGGGGGGGACAGCTGGACAGCTTGTTGAATAAGCCGGCATACTTGGCGCCGTAAGTCCCTTCATCGGATCCTGGGATGCCGGTGCCCCTCCGATCGGCGGGCACGTTCCACTCGGTGAGGAAGTGCACACCACGTCAGGGCTTCCGCAGTGCGAGCCAAGGCATTCTCCCGAGACAGCTACGGTGCGGGCTTCAACCGTATAAGAGTTACCGGTCGTATCTAAATTGCCGTTGTCCGAAATTCCGCAGTTGGGCGCGATTATCTTCGCGTTTCCCGTGGGATCGATACCCACGATGGCAGAGGTGGGCGGGCCCAATGTATACAAGCAGCTGCTGTTGGTGCCGCCAGTCACGTTCGTCGCAACGGCTCGGGCTGTGACTGGTTTGCTGTTTACTCCAAAGATTGTCATAAAATACGTCGGCTGAACTTCAGTAACAATAACTTCCACGTACTTCGAAGCGTCTGTTCCGGTCGAATGCGGTCCGCTGGACGGCGGATTGTTAACCGCTATGCTGATACAACCGACAGCGCCGCCCCCACATCCGGCGCCACTGTTGTTGTCCGTAAAGCCATTCTGGGTCGAAGCGTTCCGCGCGCCAATTGTTACACCCGATCCAAATTGAAGATTTTGTGCGCCGGCGATGGCTGCACCATCCGCGGCAGTCTGCTGCAAGCGCTTCTGATAGCGCAGAGTGCCCATGTCAATCGCCAGACCGGCAAAGCCGGCCAATACCACCATGGCAACCGCAGTACCGATCAACACCTGGCCCAGTTGATTCTTGCGCTTCATAGCGGCCTCCTGCTCATAAACTTTTGATTACTGCTTGTGTACTATACTCGATGCTTGTTTCCGGCATGGGGGACAACCGCGCGGAACGAAATTCCTTAATGTTCGTGCGCAGATTTTACTCCCGTCCGTGAACCGTTCGCAACAACTCTGTTGTACCGATTTTCCGAAAACCAAAGCCTTGGGCGTACTGGGAACATCGTTCCTCGGTTCCGCAAAAACGGTTGTTGCCGCGCTAACCTCGGTTGCAGTTTGCAGCCGTCGAAAGGCACCCGGGCTAAAGTCCGGCCAATACATAGACCTGCGAACAAAGCCCCGTTCGAGTGTGCACATTGAGAGACTGCTTTTGCCTTTCGAGGCCTGCCTCAATAGGTATAAAGGCAGTCGCCGTGCCAAACTCCCGATCGCGAACTGGTGCTGAAAATCCATCACGCCAGCAGCCGGGTAAATTCCGGGAGGACGCTAAACGGCGTCCGAACGGCTTCGATTCCTTCGCCAAGTTGCTGAATTTTCGAGGTTTCCACGTGGCCCAGCATTGTGCCTGCGCGCGCAAGGTAATCTACCTTGTCCGGCAGCAGCCCCATCACGCGGCAGGCGGTGGAATCCACGGCCACGGGATCGTCACCGAAAAGTAGTACCCCGGCAGCTTTGGGAGTTCCCTGAGTTGGGCCATTGCCTTCCATGCCCAGGATGCCGTCCACGATGGCAAAGTCTGGGCGCGCCGAGGCGTTGATGTCCAGAATCGAGCGATCGATGCCCGCCCAGTGCAGCACGTTCTTCGGCCAGCCGTAGCAACTGCCGGGTACGGTACCGAACATATTTTTCAGAGAGAGCGTGACGCCGGCCCAGTGATGGGTTTTCAGCTTGGGCATGGAAACGAGAAAGTCCACGCCGAGCACCGTCTTCGGGAGAAATAATTCTTTGAGCCGCGTGGCGCGGGTTTCCAGTTGCACGCGCTCGAGATCGTCAATGTTCAAGTCGCAAAAATCCTTGCCGAGCTTGCCGGTAAATTCCTCCAGCCGGACGGATTCCAGAATGGCCTGAGTGTCGCGGTCCAAGGCCGGGCCGTCGCCAATCATGACTCGCGAAGCGCCGAGTTTTAAAAAACTTTCGCGGGTTGCCGCGATGACCGCGGGATGAGTGTTCATCACACCCTGCGGATCGAGACCGACAAGATTCGGCTTCAGCAAAATTGTTTTGTCTTTTACGGGCAAATGAAATTCGGTGAGACTTTCGTAAATCAGCGCGAGCAGATCTTCCTCGTAGCGAGCGGCTTTGCGAATCATCACGCGCGAAGCGGGCCGCGAGAAAGAAGGAACGAGTTCTCGGTTGCGCAGGTTCATTGCGCGCCGCCGCTCGCGCTTGTGGACACGCTTTTGGCCGCCACAGCAGGCCACAGCCTCGCGGGATTCAGCGCCGTAGAGACCCACGCCAGCACATGAGTTCCCTGTTCGGCGAGTTCCTGCGCGCTCCAGTCTTGCAGATCGTGCTTTGTCGGCGGCCGCTCGATTCCGTAATTCTCCAGCGTCATGCGCGCCACGGCGAGCGAGGCGGCACTTTCGATCTTTGCAAATTCTTTTCGCAGCCAGGCAAGACTTAATGCACGTCCTGGATTCTCCTGAGCTTCCCTTAGCGCCAGCAACGCCCAGCACGTCGGTAGCACCAACGCTTCGCCGTCCACCCCATAGACACTCGGATTGCCGCAATTCCAGCCGCCGCCGGGACACATGCGATCGTACAGCAGAGCCACGGCAAGTTCGCGACGCTGCGGAGCGTTTTGAGGTAATTGCGCGGCGGGCGCATCGCGCAAAGCCATCAACCCAAATGCAGTTGGTTCGACCCAACTGCTGGTTTTCGGAGTCCATCCCCAACCGCGATACAAATCGTTTTGCCTGGCCAAGCGCGATTCATTGCGAATCCTGCGCACAAATCGGCGCCATGGACTGCTATCGCGCGGAAAATCGTCGCAGAGCCATTTCAGCCCGGCTGCCACATGCTTGGCGGATTCGGGGTCTGCAGCAAGAGCCGAGCAGGTCAGCGATGTAATCCAGCTACCGGCGCTCATTTCGGCACAGGCAGGCCACGATCCATCCGGAAGTTGCCTGGATCGAAGAAAGTCCGTGGCCCTGCGGAAGTTCTTGGGGTCACCGGATTCCGCGGAATGGAATAACGCGCGCACCGCCCAGCTGGTTGGCTCGACCCGACTCTGTTCACTGGCGTGAAATCCCCAGCCGCCATCGGCATTCTGCAAGTTTTCGAGCAGCGAAAGGCAATCGTTGCGAAGAGTTGAGAGAGTTTTCGTGAGTTCCAACATTTCGAGGGCGTTCATTGCAAAACCGAAGCTGGGGGCAGATCCCCCGGAACGCTACATTACCGGCCCGAGCGGAGAATTGTCCGATTCCTTTTCTGGAATATCCGTTTCTTCTTCGTGAATTTCAAGTTGATGGATCAGGCGGTGGAGATAACCGCGGGCCACACCCAGCGCTCGAGCGCTTTCCGCCTTGCGCCATCCGTATTCGCGCAGGGTGCGAAGAATCAGGTTGCGCTTGAAGCGACGAATCTCGTCTTCGTACGACATTAGCGGCGATTCGGGTTCGGCTTCGACCGCTACGGGCTGCACAACAGGTTCTTCGACGGTGACTATTGAACGCAGCGATGCAGGTAGTTGAGCCGGCTCGAGGGTATGACCGTCGGACAGAACCACGGCGCGCTGCACCACGTTTTCGAGTTCGCGGACATTGCCCGGCCAGTTGTATTGTTCGAGCGCTTGCATCATGGCAGGAGAAAAACGGCGCGCTTTTTTGTGGAACAGCTCCGAGGACCTTTGCAGGAAATGATGCGCCAACAACGAAATGTCGTCGCGGCGTTCACGCAAAGGCGGCAAACGCAGTTCGACAACGTTCAACCGGTAATAAAGATCCTCGCGGAATTTGCCCTGCTGAACCATTTCTTGCAGGTTACGATTGGTGGCGGAGATCAGCCGAATATCGACGTTGATAGTCTTGTTGCTGCCGAGGCGCTCAAAAGTTTTTTCCTGCAGCACGCGCAGGAGTTTCGGTTGCAGGCCCAAACCGAGGTCGCCGATTTCGTCGAGAAAAAGCGTTCCGTGATTGGCGGCTTCGACGCGACCCTGCCGCGCCAAAAACGCTCCTGTAAAGGCGCCCTTTTCGTGACCGAATAACTCATCTTCGACCAGAGTTTCCGGAAGATTTGCGCAGGAGAAGGCTACCAACGGACCCGACCCGCGCGCGCCGCCATGATGAATGGCGCGCGCCAACAGCTCTTTACCAGTTCCGGTTTCGCCTGTAACCAAAACGTTTACGTCGCAGGGCGCAATGCGTTCGGACATCAGGAACAGTTCCTGCATCGCAGGCGAACTTCCGAGCAGGCCGTGCAGTCTGCGGCCGCTGGTTTGCAGCGCGTGTAGATGGCGGAGTTCGCGCTCCGCGGCGGACATGCGGTATGCACGCCGGAAAAGGAGTCTTAATTCCAGAATGTTCGGAGGATTGGGGATGCTATCTGTGGCGCCCTTCTCGATCGTGCGCAGCATCAAGGAGCGATTTTCAGCGTCGCAAAGGACCAGACTCGGCGGGTGAGCCGGCTGAGCATTGATGTCGTCGAGCAACCGCAAACCAGTTTCTTCGGCTTGTTCGGCTGACTGACGCAAATCCAACAGAACTACATCGGACCAAGAGAGTATTTCCTGAAGTTGATCGACGCGGGTTGAACCGTTGGTTCGAAGGGAAAATCCGTCGCCGAGGGCTCGTTCGATAGCTTCGCCTAGTCCGCTATCATGGCTGAGGAAAGAAATCTGTAAGAGCTCTTTGTCCACGAACTCTTTCTCCATGACCGAAGCGCTGAGCCTTGGCCCGACAGCCGAGAGCGCTGAAAACAGTGACTAAGGAATTTAAGCCCAGCCGTCTGAAAATTGCGCACGCGCGAGCGAGGACGAGAAGAGCGCGGCACGAGCTGAGGAAGACGGTTGTAGGCTATCGCGCTCCAGAATAGCGCGATATTCGTATTAGCTGTAGGGAATAGGAGCATGCCGTGTGCCGTTTTTGATACGTCCGGCGCGATACGGACTAACTGTAACCAGCAGATAAAGCGAAGCTTGGACCTTAGCGTAAAGGCAGACTGCACTAGTCCTGGATCTCAAAGGAAAATTGGTGAAAAGATTTTCCCTCATGGGAGACAGTACTACCCTCGGTTTCTCGAAACCGATGGATTTATGCGGCTTACACGGAGGTTGATTCTAGTACTACTACGGTTCAGTGGGCAGCCGCTCCTTTCGGAGGATCTGATGGTATTCCCACCAGGATGTCAATGCTCACCGGCTTTCCCGCCTTGACGGCAGGTTTGAAGGTCCACTGGCTGAAAGCCAGTTTTGCGGCGGCGTCCATTTCGTCGGATAAACCATGAAAAACCTTCAGATCGGCCACTTTGCCGTCTTCGTCGATTCGGCCTTTTAGAATTACGTACTTATGCAGCTTTTCGAATGGCAACGGGGTGCGCTTAAAGTCAAAGCGGGTTTCGGCTTCAGGGGGCACCAGAGCTTGCTCCATGTGGACCACATTCGCGTAGGCCTTTGCAACAGGCTGCGCACCGGGAGCGGCAGTCTGGCAGAATTGCAGGCTCCAGGCTTTACCCGCCGCCGGCAGAAACACGGTGTAGATCTTTCCGCAATGCAAGGCGCCGTAAACATCCAAGCCTCCGCCGCCCATCGGACCGGCCGCGACCATTAACGCGTCGTGGCGCGGACCGGAAATTTTTGGCATCGCAAAGACCATGCTCGCCACGCGCTCTGGCTCTAGACTTCCGAGGCTCTCGCTGGTTCCACCGTTGCCACGAACGCTGATGATTCCGGGCGTCCCGGAATCTCCACCGCCTCCCCCGCTTGTGCCTGAGCCAACGCCAGTACTTTCATTTCCGCCGCCCGCGCCTCCGCCGGTTCCTCCATTTGGAGAACCACTGGGCTGCCCACCGGGAGCGCCCGTGCCGTTTCCACCGGGCTCGACGGAAAATTGGCCGTAACGATTTCCGGGCGGCAGCGCAACCATGTCTGCCGAAGTCCCAGGATTCACACCCAAAATCAACAAGCCTTGGCCGGGCGTTCCACTTGCTTCAAACTCTGGCGCTCCCACGTTGGCGCTCGCGCCATTTTCTCTGGACGGCATGTTTGGCGCCGGCGCCGCACCGATGGGCACCGCCAATCTGGGATTTTGATTTGTCGCCAACAACGCATCGGTGAGCGGCTGTTGAACATTCGCGGAAGTCAAAGTCGGCGCGACGGTAGTGACTTCGTGGGTGGTGCGCTGCAACGGCTTTACTGACTTCGGATTGAACTGCAAGGGAGCTTTCGGAGCCTGCGGCTTGCTCAAAAACAAGTTCGGCAGCTTCAAGTCTGCCTTCATTTTCAGGTCGGGCTGAGTCAACGGCTGCAAGATCGTCTGATGATCGTTGTCTGGAACTTTGGGATGCGATACGGCGAACAGTGCGGCATGCGAAGCGGATGCTCCCGGGACCGGCGGCAGCTCGGGCACGGTGCCGCTCCCCGGAGTCGAGCCGGGCCCCGGAGGCCGTATCGTCGGCGCTTTCAAATGGTGCTCGGGATTCGCCAAAGTGTAGTAAAGCACGCGCTGATCGCTCGGCGGAATGTTTGCGGCTTGTGTCACCTGAAAGGGAAAATAGTGCAGCAGAAATGGCAACACTAAAAAAGCGCAGGCATGGAACGCTGTGGAAATGGCCATTTGCCTTGCGGCGAATCGGCGAGGGCGAATTGGCACATCGCGAAAAAGTTTGCTCGAGATCAGCGTCAATTGAACTGGATAGCGGGAAAGCAGGGTTCCCAATCGCGACCACGCCGAGGTGCGAAAGAAGTCTGGAGCCATCAAAAATTCGGGCTGCCGCGCGGGAGGTCTGGCATGGCGCCCTGCGGATCCAGCCGGCACAACGGTATCCAGCAGACTTTTCGCTTCGAAAAGCCCTTCACCGGCGACTTTGCGGTCAAAAATCACAGAACCTTTCTAAGTGAGCAAACTCGCGTCCTGGCGTCGACTTAAATCCGCATGACCGCTCGAATCACGGCCGACAGATACACCCAGACCAGACCACGTGAGATGCACGAACCTTTCCAACCATCAAAACACACCTAATTCGCTGTTTTCCACGAATTTTTGCGGATAAAGTCTCCGAATGAGTACAGAACTGAAAGAACTTTGTGAGATATTAGAGACCGGCGGATGCACATCCTCAGCTCAGGCGAAGCTGGCTCGTCCCGCAAGGCATACAAAACAAATGGCTAGCTGCAGTTTAGCGGGTCGTAAAGTTTGGTAGCAGTCCTGCTCCAGTCCTTTCGCCCTGAAACCAGGTTTTTCGCCTCGAGAGGTATCTTTACCATGTCCTCGCTACAGACGCAGGCTTTAAAGAAACTTGCAGTACTTGGTCCAGCAGCCACGCTCGTGTTTCTGTGCTCTACATTCGCGGATTCCGCCTGCGGCCAAGCAGTCGCAGAAGCTGCCGGGGCGAACTCAGTATCGGCGGGTGTCGGCAGCTCCATGAAGGCAATAACGATGCCCAAGATTCCAGCTTCCGGAGCAGGCGCTTCAACCGCTCCGTCTTCGTCTCCTCACCTGATTGCGTCCGCTGGGCCGCCGCCAGAGGAAACCAACCGGAAATCGCTTGAGGCTTCGGCCGGGAAGGATGCCGGTAAGCTGCTGCTTCGCGCCACGCCAGTTGAGGGACAGATTTGGGTCAACGGAAAAATCGTTGGCAAAACGCCGATGCTGCTGGTTTTGTCGCCGGGCAAATATCAGATTGAAATGCGCGGCTCGCGAGGCCAGACTGGGAAGCGTTCCATCGACCTTTTGCCACATGAAACTCGCGAGCTCGCGGTGAAGCTGGATGCGCTTTATCCGGCACGTGTGACTGCGGCGGCTCACTAACTTTAACTTTCTCGGCCCTGGCTGAACTTTGGCTACAAGAGCTGTACGGGAAAATTGTTCGAGGGATTTTGGAGGCACCATGGCGGGAATTGAATTTGATCGGCAAGTTTTTACTCCTGTTGCGGAAACGCAACGTACCCAGGCACCGAAGGCTATGGGCGCGATATTTCTCGTGCTGGCGCTGGGACTGGCGGGCTTTGTCGGATACAAGATTTTCACCCAGGCCTCGCAGAACAACGCGATTGCGTCCGCCAACGAGCAGGTTGAAACACTACAAGCTCAGCTCGCCGATTCCCAGAAGCGCGTTGAGGAACTGCAAAAACATCACAAGGCCGTGAAACCGGAACCTCCCGCACCGGTAGTGCAAGCTCCCGAGGCCGAGAAAAATTCCGCTCCTGCAAAACCCGTCTATCATGTTGCGGCTGCGAGCGCACTTCCTGCGCAGCGAAAGCCGGTTGTTTACGCAGCGCCGCCCGCTGCGGCCCCTGTCGCAAGTCAAAACACAGCGGCCATCCAATCCGAGCTTAATGCGAATCACGAAGCCTGGCAGGCCACAACAGATCGCCTCGCGGACGTCGTCGGCGTCGTCGGGCAACAGCAGAACGAACTTTCGGAAACGCGTGAAGCCGTAAACCAGTTGCTCTCGCAATCGCGGCGTCAAGCTCTTCCGTTCGAATTGATGCGCGGGAACAATCGCATGCCTGTGGGCCCGGTCACGCTGCAATTGAAATCCGTAGATCTGAAGGGCCAACGCTATTCCATGTGCGTCTATTTCGAGGACCGTTGCATCGAGCTAAAGGACCGCGTCCTGAACGAAGTAGTGGTCTTCGTGATCTCAAAGAACGGTTCGCCGCTGGAACTGGTGGCAACGAAAGTTGTCCGGGACCAAATCGTCGGTTACCTGGAAGTTCCAGCAGACAAACAGCAGTAAGCACCGCTCAAAAAGGGTGGTTTAGGCAAACGTTACGCAACAAGTACGCAGCGTTGTATTTTGATTGCAGTTAGTCTTATGCGGAATTTTCGCAGAGGTCAGCGATTGTTTCTTACTCTCTTGCCGCAGCGGTCGTGCTCATCCCGGAAAAGAAATAATTGCTGCACGCCCATTTCGCCAGATCCTTGTTGAATTCCGGCTTGGCATTTAAATAACGCGCGGCCCAGAAGATTTGGTCCAGCAAATCGCGCGCGAAACACTGCGAAAGCGGCACCTTGATCTCGTTTTGTAAATGATCTACAAGAAAATCTAAAACTTCTTCGTCCACTGGCAGCCCGCGCACTTCTTCCGATTCTCGCCGGAAGATCTTGATAAATTGTTCGGCCGACGCGAAATCCACTTTAATTTTGTTTGGGATGCGGCGAAGGAACGCATCGTCTCCCAATTGCCGCGGCTCGATGTTGGTCGAGAAGATCACCAGCGTGTCGAATGGAATCTCGAATTTCCGTCCACCGGGAAGTGACAAATATTCGATGCGCTGATCCAACGCGGTCATCCAGCGATTCAGCAATTCTTGCGGACGCATACGCTGCCGGCCGAAGTCGTCAATTACAAATATGCCGTTGTTGGCCTTCATCTGCAGCGGCGCAGAGTAGTATCTCGACACCGGATTGAACTGCAGCTCCAGCATCTCGGCCGTCAGTTCTCCGCCGGTGATCACACACGGCCGGTGGCACAACACCCAGCGACGATCTGAGTCTTCGATCTCGGACTCAAGCCGACGACGGTGAACACCCGGATCAAATACCGTGATGATCTGGTTGTCCACTTCTACGGCATAGGGAATCCAGACGTAATCTTTGTAAATGGCCGTAACGCGGCTGGCGATGCTGGTCTTGCCCGTGCCCGGAGGGCCGTACAAGAACATCGAAGTGCCTGAAACGACGGCGGTTCCGACTCGCAAGAGCATGTCGTCGCCCAACACTAATTGCTCGAACGCTTCTGCCAACTGTTCCGGCCGGACTCCCGTCGCTTGAATGCTCTGATGCTTCGTCCGGGCGACGTAGTCCGCCAACGACACTGGGGCAGCCCCGGTGTACTGATTCAGTGACAGCAGGTCCGCCGCCCTTTGGCGGCCCTCCATGCTGGCGGCGATACGGTGAGTTCCGCCAGACATACCCTTGACTTCGCACAGTCGTTCCTTGCGAAAATATTGGAAAATCTCTTCCACCACCCCTAAGCTCAAGCAAAGATGATCACTTAGCTGAATGAGGGTCATCTCACCGTTGAGATAAAGGATCTTTAGGGCCAGGTCTTCCAGCAGCCCGCGGCGAATTCCCGTTCGCTCGACCTGGTGCGGTACAACCAAAGGCCCCTGATTCATTTCAGTCAGAAAGTCAGTCATGGAAGTCCAGTCGTGCACGGAGGGATACACTTTACCCTCTGGCTGGTCGCTAGCCTATAGATAAAGGCACATCCCATGCCAATTCGACGATCCGTTTCGGATCTCGACCATGGCGTCCGCAGTCGTGGATGTGCTCCAGTCTTACGGTCGGATACCGATTCCGAGAACATACTCGTGATAGATGGCGAACGTTTCCCAATGTATGACTTCAAATCTATCTTTTAGCTTCATTTTCAGTTCATGTTCTGAACGTGGGTGCGAACCGCGATCGAGACTCCATAGGACTCGTCCTCCCAGTCGCTGCTGATTGAGGACGGCGTCCAACAAAACCATATGGCCTCCCGCCCGCAGGACTCGACGACCTTCGTCGAATGCACGCTCCAACATCAAATCGGTCAGATGGTGGCTAACTGATTTGCAAATCACCATGTCCGCGGAGCAGTCGATAATTGGCATCGACGTCGCATCTCCCAAGACTGCAAGACCAGTGGGAATTTTTGAACGAAAGCGAGCAAGCTTGGGCATTTCGAGATCGAGGCAAATGTAGAGGCAACCCGGTGGGAAGAGATTGCGTGTTGTGCCGGTTCCGCCGCCGATATCCACCACGACCTTTGGACTTAACGGCGCAATTCCTTTAGACAACATCTCAACGATACGTTCTTGCCCTGCGAGGATCTGTATGTGGTCATATACCCATGGATGAGCAGCCAATCGATGAAGCAGTTTCGCTAGCATTTACACCGCCCGCCTGGCAACGGCGATCAAAGAAGACCCAAACGGCAGCACAAACCGCGATTTGATAAGTCTTGCCTCTTGCTTCAGCACAAACGTAAGCAGCCCGTTTAGCACGGGTACAATCCGTAGTTCTTGCAATGAGAGAGCGCGGTCCGTCTTGGCAAAATTCGAGCTGTCGTTGCGGTACCGAATTGACTTAATCCGCCGGGAGAGCCAAAACAAAGGATAAATACTCGCCATAAACTCTGAAAGGAATTCTACCTCGTAACCGCACTGATTCAGTTTGCGGCGCAAATCGTCTGGTTCATAACGCCGACAATGGTGCGAAACCTCGTCAAAGTAACTCCAAAGTGACTGATGAGCGGGCACGGTGAGTAAAAGCATTCCACCCGGCCTCAGCATAGAATGAATCGAACGAAAAACCTGCAAATCATTGGAAAGATGCTCGACGACGTCGAACGCGCCGATTAGATCGAATTGCACGCCGAATCCTGGTTGTTCAAGGTTCCCTTGCACCAACGGGCAGGATGTCCGGGTACGAGCGATTGCCAGACCTTCTGCAAACAAGTCCATACCCACAACGATCCCCCGAGGACAGGCCTGCTGCAAAGCGCGCAAAACGTTGCCGGTTCCGCATCCTACTTCCAGCACTCGGAAACCATCTGGCAAAATCTCGGTTATTTGTTCCGCGAGCGCCGCAATCACTTGATTCCGAGTCCGGAACCAGAAATGCTCGCTTTCAATCTTGGCCAGTTCAGCAAAAAAACTAGGATCGTAGGGCCGACGGGCGCTCGCTTGTGTGGGTTCTTGCCTATTCATATACGCGCTAGCGGATATCGATAAAGACCGCCATCCTGCATCGAGAGCCATTCGAGAGAGAAAACGATGTGTGCGTTGCGAAAACCCGTGGTGCTCTCGCTTTGCTTGCTAGTTGGCATTCCTCACATAGCCTTTGGATTCGCAAATCGTGAGCGAAACCGTTGTAATGGAAGCAATGAACGGCCCTCAGAATCGCGCAGATCCGTTATTCTCAAAAGTCCAGATCCGCACACAATCACCGGACAATCGCCTCGAATAAAAATGACTTTCCCTGGCATACGCTCCTCAATTCTAACGTCAGCCTCGACTTCGGAATCGAAAACTCGCACGACGTGTGTGTTCAAGCCCGTTAGCGCTCCTCGATATGGAAACCCGACGCTATCGATGAAACGTTTAATGGTTGCAGCACTCGCAAACCAATCGATGCGATAGTCTTCTTCGTCCCTCCAAAGGGAGTAGCTGGCCTGCGACTCATCCTGCTCGCGAGAGGCCAAGGAATCACCTCGAAAGATAGTACGAGAGATCTCCGAAACCAAGCCGACGTAGAACTGGCTCGTGATTTCAATAGCCTCTTGTATTTTGATGGGATAGGAAATAGGCGCACTTTTCTGCAAAATAATCTCGCCCCGGTCATATTCATCGGACGCAAAAAGCGCAGTCACTCCGATGGTTTCCTCGCCATTTATCAGAGCCGTAGGAAGAGGCGCAAACCCTCGGTACCTGGGTAGGATTGAGTCATGGAATACGATGAGCCTTTGAGAATCACGGATCATCCAGCGCCACGAAATCGCAAGTGCGTACCGCGTCTGTGGCACATAGCCGCTGGAGCGGTCTTTAAAGGTGATTCCTTGCGCGGCACAAAAATCAACTATTTCCGAATAATAGTCATTTTGTACGGTCTCGTCCTTTGAACCAACCACACAGCTAATGCGAATTGCGCCAAACTCATCCACGAAAGACTTCAGGACGTGGAGTCCTTTCTGCGTCATCAAGAAAAATGAAAGTTTGGAAGTGAAATCGTCCACCTATCTCTCCAACGGAAATTCGAGAATTGCCGATAGAACCCGTTCTTGATCTGCCAGATTCAATTCATTGTAGAAAGGAAGTCGAATTAACCGACTGCTCACACACTCGGTCACAGGGCAATGCGCTTCTTTTCCTCCAAATCGCTGGCCCATCTCCGATAGGTGCAAAGGCAAATAATGAAACACGCTGAGAATTTCCAACGCTTTCAAATGCGCTATAAGGGCCTCACGAACTTCGAGAGAGGGCATCAACATGTAGAACATGTGCCACGCCTGCTCGCAATACTCAGGAACAAATGGTAAGCCCACGCCGTTCTTCCCGGCCCATTCGACAAGATGTTCATGGTAATACTCCCAAATGCGCCGTCGCCGTTGTTGGATCTGGTCTCGATGTTCAAATTGGGCGAATAGAAACGCCGCAAGTACGTCCGAAGGGAGATAACTTGAACCTATGTCCACCCACGTATATTTGTCCACTTGACTTCGGAAAAAGCGGCTGCGGTTTGTACCTTTTTCTCGAAGGATCTCTGCCCGTTCAATGTAGCGCGAGTCATTGATCAACAGCGCCCCACCCTCACCACACGTGAAGTTTTTTGTTTCGTGAAAGCTTTGTGTGGCCAAGCAACCGAAGGTTCCCAGATATTTACCTTTGAATTTTCCGAAGAGACCGTGCGCGTTGTCCTCCACGACTGCGATTCCTAGCTTTTCGCCGAGCGCCAGGATTGAGTCCATCTCGCAGCCGACACCAGCATAATGTACGGCGACGATGGCTTTCGTGCGAGGAGTAATGAGACTTTCGACCTTCTGTTCATCAATATTCAGAGTGTCAGCACGAATATCGCAGAAAACCGGATGCGCACCGCGCATCACGAACGCATTGACGGTAGAGACGAACGTAAAGGAAGGTACGATCACTTCGTCCGCGGACTGGATGTTGAGCAAAAGCGCGACCATCTCTAAAGCGTCGGTGCACGACGTTGTCAAGAGTGCCTTCGACACACCAAGTTCTCTTTCGAGGAACGCATGACATTTCTTTGAGAAGCGTCCGTCGCCCGAGATGTGGCCGGCTTCGAGCGCTTCAGCGATGTACGAGAACTCGTTCCCATTCAGGCTCGCACGATTAAACGGGATAAATTTCTCGGTCACTCATCCCTCCCGCTGTTTGTCTTAACAGGGGTCGCTAACCGCACCGTGTAGGCAGGCCGATCCATCATACGAAAGTGCATTCGAGCCAGGTATTCGCCTATGATTCCCAAGGCAAATAGTTGCGCGCCCGAAAAGATCGCAATAATCGAAGCAAGAAATGGAAAGCCAGGGACCGGAGTTCCGTGAAACAGGTACCTTCCCGTCACGTAGACCAAGGTCAGTAAGCCGAGAAATGCAAACGTGAAGCCAGTAATGCTGGCAAACTGAAGAGGCAGAACGCTGAATCCTGTCATCATGTTCAGGGCATGGGAAATAAGCGCGCGCAGAGTGTAGCCAGAGGTACCGGCGCGGCGAGTTTCATGCCGCACCTTCAGCGCTCCAAAGCGTGTCGTCCCCCAAGTGAGAAGCACATCAATGGACACAAAGGGACCTCGATAGTGTTGAAACGACTCACGGACATGAGTGCGGAAAACCCGGAACGCACTGATGTGGCGGGCGATTTCCGCACCCATCGCATTCTGCAGTACCAGTTTCGTCATTCTTGAAGCTAAATCACGAAACAAGCCATGTTGTTCCTGTTCTGGGACTCCGTAAACAACATCGAAACCTTCGTGCAATTTCACGAGGAGCCTGGCAATTTCACCCGGAGGGTTCTGTAGGTCATCGTCAATGGTCGCAACAATTCCGTATTGCGCAGCTCGAATTCCGCACAGCAAAGCATTGTGCTGCCCCACGTTGCGCATCAGATCGATTCCGCGAACCCATGAATGTTTACGGACGAGGTCGGTAATGATTTGCCAGCTGTAATCCGGACTTGCATCGTTGACCAGGATCAATTCGAATTCGTCCGCGCATTTTGCCAGCTCAACTTCCAGCTCTTTGACCAACTGTGGCAGAATTGCCGAGCTGTTATAGACGGGAACTACGACGGAGATTTTCAGCAGTTCCGCTTCGTTGTTCATCGGCTCCTCGGCTGTTCCACGCCACTAATATAGGTGTAGCTTCCGATTGTGCCCACACCTATTGCTTCCATCGCACCTCGAAGCGACCCACTTCCTCAGAATGAGGGTAACGGCGTTCCAATGCGCCTTGCAGATCTGACGCCAGCGGTTCTGAGAATTCCGGACCATTATTGATCGCGATGACATTTACATTGAGCCTTTCGAGCGCACCCAGGGCCCGCTGAGTGTAGTCGTGAGGTTCTTCCGCATACTCAAAGTAATGCCGTGTCGGGCTTTTTAGTCCGCTGAGAAAATACACCTCCGGACAGTCTGGCGCTGCATAAATGAAGCTTCCTTGTAAAGCATGCGACTGAATGAGTGGGATCATCGTGTCGTAAAGTTGCGCATCATGCGAATCTACCAGAAGCCTACCTGCTCGCGAGATGTTCAGTAGCTCGATTTGCGCACCCGGCGTGTGTCGGAGTCCCTTCTCATAGGCAGTGCCAGGCAACACTGCAAAGAGCAGGTAGAATGCGACAAGAGCGCTCAAAGCGAATCGAGGTGGATGAGCTGCCGAGGCAAACAGGACAGTCGCTGTGAGAATCGCCAGGGGGGCAACATAGAAAAAATATACTGGCGCCGAAAATGGAAATTGCACCAGGCTGCAGAGTGCCGTGACACACATCATCAGCATCATCTGCTGCTGCCTGGTGCTGCTGAGCTTCTCCTGTCTTTGCTCTTGCCAAAGAATCGCCGTTCCCGCCAGGACCAATACTGGAATAGCGTTTGCCATCGAAGACCATCCCAACCCATAAATCAATGAGGACTTCGCAGCAAAAATCAGGACTGCGCAACCGTACAAGCAAACAATGACGCCGCAAATCGCTCTGCCCAGCCTTCCGCACTCGTGCGCGAGGACGACGGGCAGGATGAACGGAATCGTCGTCGCAATCGCGGCAGTATTTTCAGGAGAGAACACTGCAAATCGAACGGCCCTCGTGGGCAAAGCGATCAGGCCGTTAACCAAATCGTGGAAGGACCCCGACAGCAGGAACGGAACCGAGAATACAACGAGTGGGATGACGATTCCCACTGCGAATGGCACGCACATGCCGATGAGCCTGGCGAATCTCTCCCGATTCTGACCCGCGATTCCCACGAATTCTCGCGCCAGTAATAGGATGACAAGGAGGAAAACCGGTAGAACAAAAAAAACCAATCCTCGAGTCCCCGAAGCTTTGTAGATCATTTTGAAAAGCAATACCAGAAAGACGGCAAGCCCGAAGGCCACTGCCGCGCGATAGAATCGCGCGCGCGCAGGTGATTGGCAGTTCTGCTCACTGGTTATGGTTTGCTCCCGGAAGATGAAAAAGAGCAATGCTCCAGCAACGAAATAGGCTCCGGCTATCTTAGCCAGAAGCGAAAGCCCGCCGCAAAGCCCCGCGACAAAAATCCAGCGGCGCGTACCCGTCTCCAGAAATCGAAGTAAGGCTGCTGCACCGAACGTAGCAAAAAACAAGTTGTACCAGGATGGTAACGGTCCCGGATAGTTGGGCACGCTCCAGGACACCGCTAAAAGCGTAATCGCCCCGGCGGAATAGGCTGAACAGAAACGGGACGCCACGTAAAAAACAGCCGGCACCCAAAACACAAAAAAAACAAAAAGGACGATGCGCATCGAGGCGGAGTCGATCCCTAACTCCCGGAAAGCTAATGCATGGACAAAGGTGAGGCCCCCCGTGTAATCGTCGAAATCGCGATGTGGTAATTCGCCGTTCAGAACTCGTTCAGCACTCAGGCCAAGCGTCCCCTCGTCGTGAGGGACCCAACCGTTTTTCAGGTGAGTCGCCATAAAACAAATGCTGAGGATCCAAACAATCGAAAGCACGATGGCAAGCTGTGTGGTTATCACTTTCTTGCGAATTTCCGATACTGCGGCGTGTCGTTGCTCAGTCGAGTGGCTGTCGAGCGGCATAAGATTAATGTCTTTTGAGTTTACGTTAAATCGACGCCGGCAGGCTTGATTATCCTGGCGGTTGTCCTCAGCTGCTCACCCAGATTGCCCCGAAAGCCAGTTTTAACATGAATACGCAGGCGACCGCGTCTCTTGAGTTTTCATAGTGCGCAAACTGCGCGATATCCGTGAAGAAGGAGTGCGATAGAGACAGGTGATCCGCAGCTGCCTCCGTCTGCCGTCGCGAATTCTACTTGAGCTCGATAAGGCCCAGCGGACAAGATCGCAATATTCCGCTTCGCGTCGCGTGCATTTGTCCTCTTTTGTCGTTTGCATGGTTTGCAATGGGGAGTTGGCTCTATACAAGCCGAGTTCCCACTATGTCACAGGATTTTATCCTGCAGTGGCGGGCGGCGGCGCGTTAGGCGGTATGCTTGTCGCTCTCGCAGCGCCAAAAATCCACCGTGGGTTTTGGAGTATCAGCTTGTGGCTGTCGGCACTGCTACTGGCGACAATCCTGGTGCGCGACGAGGAGTCGTGGCTGTACCGGAGTAAAATTGGATCGCCTGTTTTGGTTTTCGGAATCACAATCCTCCTGCCGGAAAGCGCTGCACTGAGATAGAAAGATGGCATTACTTTTTCATCTGCACAGAACTGCAACCGATTAAGCGCCTTCCAGTCGTCCACGGGAGCTGGCACCCTAGTCTCTATGCCATTTTCAATTGCGACCCGAAAGATTCTCGACAGAGCTCGACTTGTCGGCCACAATTAGTCGAACTTCGCCAGGCCCGCGTTCGCAAAGCGGGCATTGCCGGTGAATACGATAAACTCATTCTTAACTCGCTTCGACAAGTTGACGAAGATCCGCAACCTGCAAGAGATCCTCCCGTGTCTTCTTCCATTGTTGCTTGCAGGACAATTAATCGCGTGGATCGTGCTGTTGCCCGGGGGAATGAGGGGATTAGCGGATTTCCGACAACTCTATGCGGCAGCATACATGGTGCGAACCGGTAACGGACATGATCTCTATAATTATGAGGTTCAGAAGCGTTTTCAAAGCCAGTTAGTTGCGGCGGATCAGCGCGCGGTTCCCTTCATTCGGCCGGCGTATCAGGCCTTGCTCTTCGTGCCGTTCACATTATTGAATTACCGCAAAGCTTATCTCGTCTTTCTTCTGTCTAACGTAGTTCTTCTTGGGATCTCTTACGTCCTGTTGCGTGCAAAGTTGAAGGGTTTAACAAACCGCTTCTCCTGGCTTCCACTCGCTCTTTTCTTGTCTTTCTTGCCCGTTTCAATCGCGATCCTGCAAGGACAAGATACGATCATTCTGATGACCCTTTTAGCGGCGGCGATGGTTTTTCAAGAGCGCCGCCAAGATTTTGCTGCTGGTGCGCTTGTCGGTCTGGGCCTGTTCAAGTTGCAGGTCGTTCTACCGATCTTCGTGCTCTTCGTGCTGGCACGTCGCTGGCGCCTTGTCACCGGGTTTTTCGGTGCAGCTACTTTTGCGACTCTAGCGTCTGGTTGGGTTCTCGGGTTTGGTCGAGTCGGGGCTTTCTTGGCTTGGCTTTGGGCTGTCGGGAGCGGTGCAGCGTCCCATACAGGCGCGGTCGACATTGTTCTTGATACTTCGTACATGCCCAACATACGAGGCCTGATCGGTGGCATGGTGGGTGGAGTTCTGCCTGATTCGTACCTCCAGTTACTCACTCTAGGTCTTTCTGGAGCCGTCTTTTTGTGCGTCGGCGTGTGGGGTCAAGCAAAGCTGCGTAGTCCGAACGCTTTGGTTCTGGCGATCACGACCAGTGCGGCCGTCACGTACTACTTGTTAATTCACGATTTAAGCGTGGTAATACTTCCGATTTTGTTGATACTGAGTCGTGCGGTGGAAGCTGGCGATAATCTTACGCGTCTCGATCGATTGTCGGCCTGGCTTGCAGCCATCTTACTGGTTGCCCCCATGTGTATATTCCCGCTTCCGCATCATTTTTACGTCGTCTCATTGCCACTGATTGGGTTGTTAGGAACGCTATTGTTCAGCTCGGATATATTGTTTCGCGTCGAGCGTTTGGGGACATGCGAACTATCTTGAGTTCTGGCTTTGATTGGATAAATGGAGCGATTGGAAAACCCGCATTAGCGGCGTTATTAAGGGCATGTCCGTACGGGTCCATTGCATCTTCCCTTCGAAACGACCTTTTTGTTCGGTGCACGTAAATGACGGAACACGTTTTGGTTACTGGAGGCGCAGGTTACATTGGCGGTGCCGCGGTGCGTCTTCTGCTGCAACACGGTTACCAGGTGACCGTTCTGGATAATCTTTCGCGCGGACACCGTAGTTCGCTGCCGGATGGCGTTCCGTTGGCTGTTGGCGACACTGGTGATCGCGACTGCCTTGGCAAACTTTTTTCCGCCAATCGCTTCGATGCCGTGATGCATTTTGCCGCCTTCGCGGAAGTCGGCGAATCCATGCTTCAGCCGGCAAAATATTTTCAGAACAATACCTGCGCGACCCTCACGCTCCTTGAAACCTGCCTTGCCAATCATGTGTCGAAATTTGTTTTTTCCTCGACCTGCGCGGTTTTTGGTTTTCCCGATTCCATTCCGATTCTGGAAACGACCGCAAAACGCCCCGTAAATCCTTACGGCCAATCAAAACTGCAGAGCGAAACGATGCTCGAGTGGTTTCACCGCATTCACGGCTTGCGCTACGCGGTGCTGCGCTACTTCAATGCCGCCGGCGCCTGGGACGGTCACGGTGAACACCACGAACCGGAATCGCACCTTGTGCCCAATGTTTTGCGGGCCGTGCTTGGCACGGCTGGGCCTGTTCCTATCTTTGGGACCGATTATCCTACGGCTGATGGAACCTGCGTGCGCGACTATGTGCACATTTACGACCTCGCGGCCGCGCATCTTGCCGTGCTTCGGGCACTGGATAGCTCCGCTAGCCACGCCTACAATCTCGGCAACGGCAACGGCTTCAGCGTTCGCGAAGTTATCGCCACAGCGGCGCGCATCACGGGCCGAAAAGTCCCGTTTGTCGAATCACCGCGACGCCCAGGAGATCCGTCGGTTTTGGTCGCAAGCTCAGAAAAAATCCGTCGTGAGTTGGGATGGACTCCGAAGTACGCAAGCCTGGAAGAAATTTTGCAAACTGCCTGGGAGTGGCACGTCGCACATCCTGGCGGCTACGCTGAAAAATAGCGCAGCTTCCTCCCGCCACAGGCGATGCCCTGAGCTGCCGAAATGTCCGGAATACATCAGCGCGCTGGCTCAGACGCCGGTCTGCTTCTTCATGGCCGGACGCAAGGCAAAGTTGCGCATCAAGCGATGCAGGTAGTTGGCATGTACGCCCAAAATTTTCGCTGCTTCGGTGACGTTGCCGGCGCCCTGGTCGAGGGCGCTCAGGATCAGTTGTTTTTTCAAATTGCGCACGGCGTCGTGATATTTGGCCGGTGCAGCCCCTGCGCTTTTAGCGCTATCGAGAACAGTTTCCGGCAAATCTTCCGCCGATATGCGATCGGAGGAACCGATAACCACGGCGCGTTCCATCGCGTTTTCAAGTTCGCGAATATTGCCCGGCCAATCGTACTGGGTGAGACAGGCCAAAGCTTCATCGGAAATGCCAACCACATTTCGATTGCAATTGCGGGCATGACGGGCGGAAAAATGTTCCGCCAGCGCAGGTATGTCTTCGGGATGATCGCGCAAGGCGGGTATGGTGATGGCAATAACGTTGAGGCGGTGAAACAGGTCGGCGCGAAATTTTTCCTCGCGCACGCACTTCTGCAAATCCTTGTTGGTCGCTGCCAGAAATCTCACGTTGATCTTGATGGGACGGGTCCCGCCGACGCGTACGAACTCCCGTTCTTGAAGAACTCGCAGCAGTTTGGCCTGCAGGATCAGAGAAAGTTCCCCAATCTCATCCAGAAAAATGGTGCCGCCTTCGGCGACTTCGAGAAAACCCTTTTTCTGGCTGAAGGCGTTGGTGAACGCCCCTTTTTCATGGCCAAACAATTCGCTCTCGAGCAAAGTCTCGGTTAACGCCGCACAATTCAGCGCCACATACGGCTGGTTTTTTCTCGGGCTGTTCTTGTGAATCGCGCAAGCCGCCAGCTCCTTGCCGGTACCGCTTTCGCCGCAAATCAAAACCGTGGAATCAGTCGGAGCGACTCGCTCGATGAATTGATAGACCTCGCGCATGCGTGCGCTCGTTCCCACCATGTCGTGGGTAAGGCTGACAGCGGCGCGAAGGCGCCGATTTTCGCTGCCAAGGCGTTCCAGCTTGCGGGCATTTTCGATACCGATCACTCCGAGGCCGGCGATGGCTGTGAGCAACTGGAAGTCGCTCTCCGTGAACACCGTGGTTGGACTGCTGGATTCCAGATAAATGAGTCCGATCGGATTGTCTTTGGATATCATCGGCACGCAGAGAAGCGCCCGCTCGGGACTTTGCTTGTCGTCTGCTGTCTTCTCGCGCTCCTCGGATGAGTTGGTGGGCTGCTGCCTTCGAACGCTGTCCAGCAGCGAAATTCTTTCTTCGATCACTCGCCGCACAATTCCGCCATCGATGTGCACCGGATGCTCTGGTCCGAAGACGCGATCCCACGCTACCTGCGAGCGAACCTCATGGGAGTCTTCTTCCAGAAGAAGAATGGCTCCTCGTTCGGCGGGGATTACATCAAAAATCATCCCCAGCAATACCCAGGGATGCAATTCCTCATCGCGCAGAGAGCCAATGGCCCTGCAGATTTGCAGCAGCGCATTAAGGTTGCGCACCATCCGCGCCGACTGTGGAAGCGCCGCGAGCGAGTCCGGGTCCATGCTAAGAAGTTCGTTTGACTGAAACTCGAGCGCCCTTACCTCTAGCGCTTCGGGCTCACACATCTGGAGCGGGCTGCTCGGCGTGCTGCGGGACTCTTCAGCCGCAAAGAGAAATACGGAGTCCGCGATCGCCACTTCGTCGCCCGATTTGAGTTCGCGCTGTCTGACCGGAATGCCATTGACGAAGGTGCCGGTGTGGCTGTCCAGATCAAGCAGAATTGACCTACTGTCCTGAAATTCAATTTTGCAGTGGTATGGGGCAACCGCAGGATCTTCGATACGGATATGGTTTCCGGCGTCGCGGCCAATCGTGAGTGCTCGGCCAAGCACGAACTCGGATTTTCTTAGCGGGCCGCTGATTGCCAGGAGTCTTGTTGCCACGGTCGGCCCTTTTCCTTTGCTGGGCTTACCGCTGGGGCGAAAGCCATTGCGAGGCCGTCATTCTAGCGCCAACAGCTGAAGCCCGCCAGCCCAAGTTCATAACCCTATCCATAAAGATAGAGCGGCTATCTGAATGATTAGCGCGCACCTAAGCCTCACGCGCTAAACCTCCAGTGTCTGTGTGCTTACAATAACCTGGTTTGTTTTCTGTAGCTTGCGACGCACTACTGAGGCCTGTGGCGCTAACGATCGTTCGCGGCTGGATCCTTGCCGGGTGCTCGCGCGTTTGTTCATCGCCGGGCGGATAGCATTTACAAACGTCGCGGTCGAACGCTGCGATGAGTGGTCTTTTCTTTGACGATGCCAACTCCTTTTTTTACAAGCAGATGAAATAATCTTCTCGAAAGATCATTTTCCGGGGGGCTTTGGCATTGCGCCTGCAATTGTCATAAGCGTTGGGCGGTGATGAAAAGAATCGAACGAGGTGGCCAATGAAAATTCAAAAGATTTTTTGCATGCATACGGTAATGATCGGGGTCGCAGCGGCATTGTTTTTGGCGAGTTCCGCGCCTGCTCAGGAAATTGAAAATACCCGCTGGGATGAAGGTCCAAACGTTGTCGCGGTTCAGCAGCCAGCGCGCGCTGCGGCGGCGAACGACTTGAAAGCTTCGGCGCTCGACTCCAGTTCGAGCAATTCCGCAGCGATCGCCACGCAGGAAGCAGTGGTCTCTCGGTTGAACCCGGTCGAAGGCTGGGCTATCGCTCTGGCGCTTGTTTTCGCCGCTTTGCTCGCACCGTACCGGCTGGTACAGACAAAACGCGCTAAACAGAATTCGGAAAATGGCTCGGCTCAAGCGACGAGAATAGCCATCCCGTCGTGATTTTCTCCAAAGACGGCCAGGCACGCCTCGCGATGTGCGCCACCTCCATCCCCAGAGGTGGCGCATCGCCGTTCCGGACAACGGGCAAAACCCGGGATCATGAAACGGACGACACTGTGACCTGGCAAACGGACGACACTGTGACCTGGCAAAGGATTAGAGCAGAACTAGGCGTTTGAACTGTGAGCGGTGAGCGGTTGACTCGGGTGACTGCGTGCACTCTTGATTGGAATCGTGACTTCCACCATGGTGCCGGGGTTTGCGCTGCGCAGAACGAACTGTCCCCCGTGATCCAGCACGCGTTGCTTGATGCCAATGATGCCGATGCCGTAGCTGCCCGGGCGCAAAGCTTCGAGATCTCCAGAAATACCCCTACCATTATCAATGATCGAAACGGAAACCCGGCCGTCGCTTTCCTGCAATCGCACCGTGGCATTCTGCGCGGAGGCGTGCCTGAAAACATTGGTCAGCGATTCCTGGGTGATCTTAAAGATTGCGGTTTCAACTTCCGCTCCCAGCCGGGGAAACTCCTCCGGAACTTCCAACCTGGTTTCAATTCCGCTGCGCTGTTGGAATCCTTCCGTGTACCAACGCAGTGCCGATAATAAACCCATTTCATCCAGAAGCGGCGGATGCAGCAGGTGTGAGATGGTGCGAACTTGTTTTATGGCGTGATCCAGCATCAAATTTGCCTCGGACAAGGCCTGGTCTCTGGCGTCCTGTGATTGCTGCGGCTGATTCGACGAACCGAGCATCATTTTTGCAGCTGCGAGGTCTTGACCCAGACCATCGTGGAGCTCGCGTGCGATGCGCCGCCGCTCCTCGTCCTGAGCGGTCATTAAGCTATTGGAGAGCCGGTTCAGCTCCTGGTTCAACGCTTCCAACTGGCGAGCCTTGCGATGCAGTTCCGCGAAAACACTGACCTTTGCGCGCAGCAGCTCTGGAATAATCGGAACCGAAATGTAATCGACAGCTCCGCGTTCGTAGCCTTTCAGGCGGTCAACGTCGGTGAGGTGCACGGCTGAAATAAAAATGATCGCGGTTTTCTGAAATCGCGGGTGTTGCCGGATCATTTCAGCCAGTTCGAATCCGTCGAGTTCGGGCATGCTGACGTCCATCAAGACAACAGCGAAGTCCATTTTCAGGAGCAACTCGAGGGCTTCGCGACCGGACGAGGCCTTTACTAGATTCTCGCCGAGTTCGCCCAGCATCACTTCGTAACTGAGCAGCTTTGAGGGCTGGTCGTCGACCATCAGGATGTTAACGGGGCTGGTGCCCACCGTGATGTTCATAGAAGGCTGGCCTCTCCTCAGGCTAATTCGGACCCATCTAACTTCACCTAATCTTCAGCGATGCAGCCACATGCGCAGCGCAGATAGCAATTGTTCCGTGTTGACCGGTTTCGCCAGATATTCCGAAGCCCCGGCTTCGAGACACTTTTCGCGGTCGCCCTTCATGGCCTTGGCGGTGAGCGCGATGATCGGGAGCCGGCGGAACGATGGATTGCGGCGGATCGCTTGCATGGTTTCGTAACCGTCCATCTCCGGCATCATGATGTCCATCAAAACGATGGCCACATCGGAGGTCGATTCCAGTAGAGCGATGGCTTCGCGACCGGTGCTTGCGGAGAGAACGGTCATTCCCCGGCGCTCTAAAACACTGCTCAGCGCGAAAATGTTGCGAACGTCGTCGTCCACGACCAGCACTTTCTTGCCGACCAAGGCGTCATCGGAATGGTGCAGACGGTCCAACATCTTTTGCTTTTCCGGCGGCAGATCCGCGATGACACGGTGCAGGAATAAAGCGGTTTCATCCAGCAAACGTTCAGGCGATTCCACATCCTTGACGACCACGCTGCGGGCCAGCTCGTGGAGCCGATTGTCTTCTTCGAGCGACAGCTCGCGGCCGGTAAAAACGACGACTGGCAGGTCATTCGATCCTTTGTACTCGCCCAGTTGCTCGAGCACTTCGAATCCGGACATGTCCGGCAATCGCAGGTCGAGCACCATGCAATCGAATGATTTTTCGCGCACTGCGTGCAATGCGGCCGCGCCCGAATCCGCAATCTCCATGTCGATGTCATGGTGGCCCAGCAGTTCACGGATGCTGAATTGTTCGGCGGGATCGTCCTCCACCACCAGCAACCGCTTGCGTCTGGGAAGCGCGTATTCCTTCATCTTAATGAACGCGGCTTCGAGGCTTTCCTGGCTGATGGGCTTGGTAAGGAAAGCGAACGCGCCGCGCGAGAGTCCGTGCCTGCGATCCTCGTCGAGCGTTATGACTTGTACTGGAATGTGGCGGGTGGCCGCTTCCAGTTTCATATGGTTGAAAACGGTCCAGCCAAGCATGTCGGGAAGAAAAACGTCCAAGGAGACGGCCGTTAGCGGAAATTCGCGGATGAGTGCAAGGGCCTCGGCGCCGGTGCCCGCAACCAACACTTTAAATCCAGCGTCCCGAGCAAGATCAGAGAGGATACGTGCGTACTGCGCATCGTCTTCCACGATGAGCATGACGTTGTCGCTCCGATGCACGTCTTCGCGATCATCGGTGACGCGCTGGGCTTGATGAACTTTTGTAGCGATGGGCACCGGGGGCAGCGCGATCGGCTGTGACGGACTATACGCTGGTACGGCTGACGTTGGACCCGAGTACATTTGCGGCAAGTAAAGAGTGAAGGTGCTGCCGGCGCGGGTGCCGCTGCGCAACTGGATTTCGCCGCCAAGCAAGCTTGCCAATTCACGGCTGATGGCAAGACCGAGACCCGTGCCGCCGTACTTCCGGCTGGTGCCGGCATCCGCCTGCTGGAACGCCTCGAAAATAATGCGCTGTTTTTCGGCAGGGATGCCGATGCCGGTGTCTGCAACCTCAAAAGCGATGACCGATTCGGCTTTGCTCAGAATCGGATGGTGCGCGGTCCAGCCACCCGCAGCTTTAAAGACCGACAGGCGCACCTGGCCCTGTTCGGTGAACTTAAACGCATTCGAAAGAAGATTCTTGAGCACTTGCTGCAAACGCTTGGCGTCCGTGACCAGGCTCTGGCTGAGCGCTGGGTCGGCAAATGCTTCGAATGTAAGCCTGCGGTTTTCCGCCTCGTGACGGAAAGGCCGGGCGATCATTTCGAGCAAGCTGGAGAAAAATACTTCTTCCGCTTGCACCGATACGGTGCCGGATTCGATCTTCGAAAGATCAAGGATGTCGCTGATCAGGTTGAGCAGGTCCGTTCCCGCGCCATGAATGGTGCGCGAAAATTCGACTTGCTTGGGGCTTAAATTGCCTTCCGGATTTTCGCTGAGCTGCTGCCCAAGCACGAGAATGCTGTTGAGCGGCGTGCGCAGCTCGTGCGACATGTTCGCCAGGAATTCCGATTTGTATTTGGAAGTGAGCGCGAGTTCTTTGGCCTTTTCCTCGAGAGCACGGCGGGCCTGCTCGATTTCCTGGTTCTTGCGTTCGACTTCGGCGTTCTGTTCGGCGAGCTGCTGGGCCTTCAAACCGAGCTGCTCGTTGGTTTGCTGCAGTTCTCTCTGTTGCGTTTGCAGTTCGGTTGCCAGCTGCTGCGATTGCTCAAGGAGACCTTCGGTCTGCATGGTGGCTTCAATACTGTTGAGTACGATTCCAATACTGGAAGTGAGCTGCTCGAGGAATGCAAGTTGCGAAGCGGTGAAGTCGCCGAGAGAAGCGAGTTCGATGACCGCCTTAACCTGGTCTTCGAAGAGAACCGGCAGCACGATGATGTTGCGTGGAACGGCTTGAAACAAACCGGAACGAATCGGCACGGCGTGCGGGGGCATTTCGGTAATCAGCATGCGGCGTTTTTCCGTCGCGCACTGGCCGATAAGGCCCTCGCCGAGTTCGAGATGTTTCTTGTGGCCGTTCTGGCCGTTATCAGCGAACGAGGAAAGCAGCGCCATGCCTGGAGAGTTGTCTGCTTCCATTCGATAAATCACGCCCTGTTGCGCGTTGACAAGAGGCGCTAATTCGGACAGTAACAGGCGGCCTACGGTCGCCAGATCGCGTTGTCCCTGCAACATGCCGGTGAACCGAGCCAGGTTGGTCTTGAGCCAGTCTTGTTCCTTGTTGCGGTCGGTGGTCAGGCGCAGGTTGTCGATCATGGTGTTGATGTTGTCTTTTAATTCCGCAACCTCGCCGCGTGCCTCCACCTGAATCGAACGGGTCAGGTCACCTTTGGTCACAGCGGTGGCAACTTCCGCAATAGCACGCACCTGGTTGGTCAGGTTGTCAGCAAGGAGATTTACGTTTCCGGTCAGGTCCTTCCACGTTCCTGCCGCGCCGGGAACGTTGGCTTGCCCGCTGAGGCGGCCTTCGACACCGACTTCGCGAGCCACGGTGGTGACCTGGTCTGCGAAGGTGGCCAGCGTGCGCGTCATGTTGTTGATGGTCTCAGCCAGCGCAGCGACTTCGCCCTTGGCGTTCACAATCAGCTTCTGCGTGAGATCGCCGTTAGCCACGGCCGTTACGACTTTCACGATGCCGCGCACTTGCTCAGTGAGATTCGCAGCCATCACGTTGACGTTGTCGGTGAGGTCTTTCCACGTTCCCGCAACTCCCGGGACCTGCGCCTGTCCGCCGAGCTTGCCTTCCGTGCCGACATCGCGGGCGACGCGCGTGACTTCGCCGGCAAACGCGTTCAGTTGGTCCACCATCGTGTTAATGGTGTTCTTCAGCTCGAGAATTTCGCCCTTTACGTCCACGGTAATTTTGCGCGACAAGTCGCCCTTCGCGACGGCCGTTGTCACTTCGGCGATGTTGCGAACCTGTCCGGTGAGGTTTCCGGCCATCGCGTTTACGGAGTCGGTGAGATCCTTCCACGTTCCAGCGACACCGGGCACGTTGGCCTGTCCGCCGAGTCTGCCTTCGCTGCCGACCTCGCGCGCCACACGAGTGACTTCCGCGGCGAACGAACGCAACTGCTCGACCATGGTGTTCAGCGTTTCTTTCAACTGCAGAATTTCGCCGCGCACGTCTACCGTGATTTTGCGCGAAAGATCGCCGCTGGCAATCGCCGTCGCCACTTCAGCGATGTTACGAACCTGCCCGGTCAAGTTGCTGGCCATGAAGTTCACGTTGTCGGTCAAGTCTTTCCAGGTTCCGCCGACATCAGGAACTTGCGCTTGCCCGCCCAATTTGCCTTCGGTGCCGACTTCGCGCGCCACGCGGGTGACTTCGCCGGCGAACGCGTTCAGCTGGTCCACCATGGTGTTAATCGTGTTCTTCAGCTCCAGAATTTCGCCCTTTACGTCCACCGTGATCTTGCGCGACAAGTCGCCCTTCGCGACGGCCGTCGTCACTTCGGCGATGTTGCGAACTTGAGCGGTAAGGTTTAAAGCCATGGAATTCACGGAGTCGGTGAGATCCTTCCATGTACCGGCGACTCCCGGCACGTTGGCCTGGCCGCCTAGTCTGCCTTCACTGCCCACTTCGCGCGCCACGCGCGTGACTTCGGCGGCCAAAGAGCGCAACTGCTCGACCATGGTGTTCAGCGTTTCTTTCAACTGCAGAATTTCGCCGCGTACGTCCACCGTGATCTTGCGTGAAAGATCGCCGCTGGCAATCGCGGTCGCGACTTCCGCGATGTTGCGCACCTGCCCGGTCAAGTTGCTGGCCATGAAGTTCACGTTGTCGGTCAAGTCTTTCCAGGTTCCGCCGACATCAGGAACTTGCGCTTGGCCCCCGAGTTTGCCTTCGGTGCCGACTTCGCGCGCCACGCGCGTCACTTCCGCTGCGAACGCGTTCAGCTGGTCCACCATCGTGTTAATCGTGTTCTTCAGCTCCAGAATTTCGCCCTTCACGTCCACCGTGATTTTGCGCGACAAGTCGCCGCGCGCCACGGCCGTCGCAACTTCCGCGATGTTGCGCACCTGGCCAGTCAGGTTGCTGGCCATGAAGTTCACGTTGTCGGTCAAATCCTTCCAGGTTCCCGCGACGCCCGGTACGCGCGCCTGACCACCGAGATTCCCTTCCGTACCTACCTCGCGCGCCACACGGGTAACTTCACCCGCGAAACCGTTGAGCTGGTCCACCATGGTGTTAATGGTGTCTTTGAGCTCGAGAATCTCGCCTTTCACGTCCACCGTGATCTTGCGTGACAAGTCGCCTTTCGCCACCGCGGTTGTTACTTCGGCAATGTTTCGAACCTGCGCGGTAAGATTTCCGGCCATGGAATTCACAGAGTCGGTGAGATCCTTCCACGTACCGGCGACTCCCGGCACGTTGGCCTGTCCGCCCAGCCGGCCTTCACTGCCGACTTCGCGCGCCACGCGCGTGACTTCGCCCGCGAAACGATTGAGCTGATCGACCATCGTGTTCAGGGTTTCTTTCAATTGCAAAATCTCGCCGCGTACGTCCACCGTGATCTTGCGCGAAAGATCTCCGCTGGCAATCGCCGTCGCCACTTCCGCGATGTTGCGCACCTGGCCGGTCAAGTTGCTGGCCATGAAGTTCACGTTGTCGGTCAAGTCTTTCCAGGTTCCGCCGACATCAGGAACCTGCGCCTGGCCGCCCAATTTGCCTTCCGTACCGACTTCGCGCCCCACGCGCGTTACTTCACCGGCGAACGCATTGAGCTGGTCCACCATGGTATTAATGGTGTTCTTCAGCTCCAGAATTTCGCCTTTCACGTCCACCGTGATTTTGCGCGACAGGTCGCCGCGCGCCACTGCGGTGGTCACTTCAGCGATGTTACGCACTTGAGCCGTCAGGTTTCCGGCCATGGCGTTGACCGAGTCCGTCAGGTCTTTCCAGGTTCCGGCCACGCCAGGCACGACTGCCTGACCGCCGAGTTTGCCGTCGGTTCCTACTTCGCGAGCCACGCGTGTTACTTCCGATGCGAACGAGCGCAGCTGGTCCACCATCGAGTTGATGGCTTCCTTCAACTGCAAAATCTCTCCGCGCACGTCGACGGTAATTTTTCGCGAAAGGTCGCCGCTGGCTACGGCCGTCGCCACTTCCGCGATGTTGCGCACCTGGCCCGTCAGATTGCTGGCCATCAAGTTGACGTTGTCCGTTAAATCCTTCCATGTACCGGCAACTCCCGGCACCTTCGCCTGCCCGCCCAATTTGCCTTCCGTACCCACCTCGCGAGCCACGCGCGTAACTTCCGCCGTAAATACACTTAACTGCTGAATCATGGTGTTGACAATGTTCGCCAGGCGAAGGAACTCGCCTTGCAGCGGGCGGCCGTCCACGTCCAACTGCACCGTCTGGGCAAGATTTCCCTGCGCGACAGCAGCGATGGCGCGCGTCACTTCTGTTGTCGGCCGCAACAAATCGTCAATCAGCGTATTCAGCGATAGTTCCATCTCGCCCCATTCGCCGCGCGGTTGATACGATCGAACTCTTTCTTTGGTTTTGCCTTCTTTGCCGACCACGTGACCGACGCGCCGGAGTTCCTGCGCCATGCGCTGGTTGGCAATTACGATTTCATTGAAAGTGTCGGCTATCTTTCCGCCGACGCCGGTCCAAACTCCGGGCAAACGCACGGAGAAGTCACCGTCGCGCATGGTTTGCAAGCTGACGAGAATCGCGCCGAGATCAGCTTTGCTAATCTCTGCGCCAACAAGATCGCCATTTCCAGATGGCGCCTTGGAAACCTTCGGCGGAACGGACCGCACCGCCGTGCCATTCTGCTCGCTACGTTTCATGCTGGCACTCCTCGCAAATTGGTCTTGTGTTCTACATGCTCATTCAGAACGAAATCTAGTGCAATCGCTAAGATCTCATCGTGCAAAACGACTCTTTCCGCGCAGACGCTGACGACGAGCGAACTCGTGACCGGCGGATCATTCATAAGTGCGAAAGCAGACATCTGTGAACCATAGCTCCGTCGCCCGTTGGCGTCAGGAATCAAATCCCTTTCGACACACGCAAAAACGCTAATCCGCCAAGCCCATGTCGCCGATCATTTTTTTCACGCGATTTGCATCCAGGCTCGGACTTGCATAAACGCCATTGCCTGCCACCACCGTGAGTGCTTTCAGCAACACCCCCTCCGAGTCGGACTTCAAGACGTAACCTCGAGCTCCCGCACGGAGAGCCGTTTCGGCCCACTCCGGGGAATCATACAAGGTCAGTAGCAATATTTTTGCTTGCGGACAAATCTTTCGAATCAACTTCGTGGCTTCGAGACCGCCCATACCAGGCATCGAGATGTCCATCAGTACGATATCGGGTTCTAAGGCTATGGTCAGTTCGATGGCTTCTTCCCCGCTCGAGGCTTCGCCCAAGATTTCCCACTCCGGCCAGGCTCGTAAAATGTTTTGAATCCCTCTTCGAATGACGGTGTGGTCATCGACAACCAATACGCGATTCATCGCCCGCTCCTGCCCCCAGCCTGCGTGTTGATGTTGAATGGTTCAGAAGTAAGAGTGCCGTGCCGAGCGAGCGAAAGTCGGACATCCTGCGCTTGGTTCGAATCCTCGGTATCAGCGATATTCGGGGACGCGCTTTTCACAAAATACACATCATGCAAAGTTTTTTCGTCTTTCGATGCCTATTCTACGCCGCAGGGTCGTCGAGCGAGCGGGACATCGGGCCGGCATGGGACGAAAGACCGTCCCGAAACCGTTTTCCTCGGAACGAAATTCCCAAAGAACCTGTCTACGTAGGCGTTATAAGTATCCTGACGCCAGCAACAAATACATACTTGAAAACCTGTATTTCCGCGAAACCGTCAATAATCGCGACGAGGTTCTCGGCTGCGAACAGTAATAGCATTCATATGAATTTGAGACCGGTCTATAGGAGGCGCAATTCGAGGCCTGCGGTTCGGCCCCAATCAAGCGGGTTCTGTGTTTTCCAGCTGCTCGGCGCCTCGTAACTGGTTTTGTGAGTTCAATTCAGTTTCAATCGCGCGAAGCAAGGTACGAACGCCGTCTTCTTTACCAATGACACATCGTATTCCCACCATTTTGGCGGCAGCTTCGAGCTCATCGGTCTTATACAACGTGAACATTACGATCGGAATGGCGGGCATAAGCCGCAAAATATCGGAGGCGGCGGTGAGTCCGTCGGAATGATGCATTTTGAAATCCATTACGATCAGGTCGGGATGCAGCTCCGTCGCCTTCGCGACCACCTCTTTGGCGTCCTGAGCTTCGCCGCAAACAACCCAGTTCGGCCGCATGACAAAAATAGCCTTTAACGCGGTGCGCATGGATTCGCGGTCTTCTGCAATCAGAATTCGGGTCACAAAACCTCTCACCAGCTGAGTTCGAGCCGAGGTGCAGGCAGGATACAGGCCAAGAACTATTGCGTAGAATCCAGCGAACACCTTAGACCGCTAGTACAGTTGATTCTCTTGCGAGGGATGAAGAAAGCGCCCGATCCCGCGGTCACCTGTTATGGACTCGTGCCCGCCGGACTACAAAGCGACTGCCAATCGTTCAAGGGTATGCCGTGTTTGTGTCTAGCTGCGCACCAGAACTTCCGTGGCCTGCGCCGCAGGTGTAGGAAATAGAACGGAATCCACCATGGCCAGCGCTTCCTCTACAATGTCCAGGCCTTGGCGAAGTTCTTCTTCGTTGATAATGAGCGGCGGACAGACCCACAGCATATTGAAGCGGCTGAATGCGTAGAGATGCCTGCTCTTTAAATGCCCCGTGAGTTTGGCCATTTCCGGACTGCTGCCGTTGAACGGCGCCAAAGGTTCGCGCGTCGCTTTGTCTTTCACCAATTCCAGCACGCTGAAAAGCCCTTTGTGGCGCACATCGCCGACCGAGCGATACTTTTCCTTCATGGATTCGAGACGTGCGGCGAGATATCGCCCTTGCCGTTCGACGTTGGCAAAGATTTTTTCCTCTTCATAAATTTCGAGGTTGGCGACCGCGGCCGCGCAACAAACAGGATGACCGCTGTAGGTAAGCCCGCCCCAAAGCATGTTGGTTTCAAAATATCTTGCGATGGGGTCGGAAACGATCACGGCACCGAGCGGAAGATAGCCGCTCGTCAACCCCTTGGCGCAGGTCACAATGTCCGGACGAATTCCGTAATGTTGCGTAGCCAGCCATTTGCCGGTGCGGCCGAAACCACTCATTACTTCGTCGGTGATCAACAGGATGCCGTATTTGTCGCAGAGCGCGCGGAGCTTCGGATAATAATCGTCGGGAGGAACCAGCAAACCATTCGAACCCGTAATGCCTTCCACCAGAATTGCTGCAATGCTGTTCGGACCTTCCATCTGGATGACTTCTTCGATATGCGAAACACATTCGCGGTGGCAGGTTTCCACTTTTTGCCCGAATGGGCAGCGATAGCAGTAGGGATCGAAGACGCGAACGATTCCCGGAAGGCTAGGCTCTACCGGCCAGCGCCGCGGATCTCCGGAAGCGCTCATCGAACCCATCGTGGCGCCGTGATAGGAACGATAACGCGTGATGATTTTGTCTCGGCCCGTAACCAGTCTAGCCATCTTCATCGCGTTTTCGTTTGCTTCCGAGCCGCCCAGTGTGAAAAAGGTTTTCGCCAGACCCGTGACTTCCGCGAGTTTCTTGCCAAGCTGGCCGCGTGGCTCGGTCGCAAAGCTCGGTCCTGCAAAACACAGCTCATCGACCTGCTTCTTGATCGCTTCCAACATTTTTGGGTGTTGATGCCCGACGTTCAGGTTGATCAACTGTGAACTGAAATCCAGCCAGCGATTGTCATCGCCGTCCCAGAACCAGACGCCTTGGCCTCGCTTCATATGAATGGGATTCGACGTTTCTTGAACGGACCACGAGAACATCGTGTAGTCGCGATTTTCCTGCACCACTTTGAGCGAATGCGAGTCCATAACTGGCGTATCTCCTTAAGCTACAGCAATCATACAATTGTTCAGCGCTGCTTGACGATCCAATCCATCGTTTTGGATGCCAGGCGATCGAGCGCCACCACCGACATTTCCAGATGCTCTTCCCTGGTATCTTCAATCTTGTTGTGGCTGATGCCCTTCAGCGACTGCACAAACATCATCACGGTGGGAATTCCCGCGCGGGCAACTTCCGCCGCGTCATGCAGTGGACCCGACGGCATGGAATGAGAAGTTCCCGCCGTTTCCCGAATCGCTTCCTCACATAGCTTGAGTAATTGCGGATGGAACGGCACCGGCTCGATATTCCATAGCCGCGACCAGTTCACCGCACATTTTTCTTCCTCGGCAAATCGCTGGCTCGCCTGTTGCGCTTCGCGATACATTTCCGCGAGCACCGTCGCGTCCAAGTCGCGCTGGTCCAGCGTGACCTCGCACCGGCCGACTACAGCGGTAACAATGCCGGGAAAAGTTTTCACGCTGCCCATGGTGCAAACCGCATCTTCGTGTTTCCTGGCGATCGGGCGAATTTCCAAGGCGAGCTTTGCCGCGGCGGCGAGCGCGTCACGCCGTGCGTTCATCGGCGTCGAACCCGAATGTGCCTCCTGCCCATGAAAAGTAATGTTGTGCCGCTCCACGCCTTTGGTTCCCAGGACAACACCGAGCGGTAATCCCATTCGCTCCAGCACCGGTCCTTGTTCGATGTGCAATTCAAGATACGCGGCGGCGTTTTTCTGTTCCTTCTCAGCGTCAGGAAATTTGTCGATCTTGACGCCGCATTTTCGTAACGCGTCTTCCAGTTTCACGCCGTCTCGATCTGTGCGTTTGCGATCTGCTTCGATGGAGTGTGTTCCCGCAAACGCTGAAGAACCGAGCAAACTGCGACCAAATCGCGCGCCTTCTTCGTCGGCCCAGTCCACAAGACGCACGGTAACGGGCGGACGCCCGCCAAATTCGGCAGAAATTCGGCGCAGCACTTCGAGCCCCGCTAGTTCATCCAGGCAACCATCAAGCCACCCGCCGTTCGGCACCGAATCGAGGTGTCCGCCGAGCAGCAGAGATTTTTCGGATTCTCCCGGCAAGGTTACCCAGCTATTTCCCGCCGCATCGAAATGCTGCTCGAAGGGAAGTTCCTTCACTTTCGACCGAAACCATTCGCGCGCTTTCAACCAGGTGTCGGTCCAAGCCACGCGCTGCGCACCGTTTTCGTCGCCCGTGAGAGCGCGAAGTTCCTTCAGTTCGGAAACCGTCCGTTTGGGATTCAGGCTCATAAGATAAAAAATCAGAAATGCGTTGGTTCGCGTTTCAGCATCTTCCCGCGCCCGCGCTCCCCCACGAATTTTCCGTCGCGTACTTGTACTTTGCCGCGCACTGTTACCACCGAAGGGCGGCCGTCGATCGGCATTCCTTCGAAGCCATTGTAGTCGTTGTTCGTGTGTTGCGCTTTGGCGGAGACGACGCCACGGTAGTTGGTATCGTAAACCACCAGGTCGGCGTCACTGCCAACCGCGATCGTTCCTTTTCGCGGGAAAAGTCCAAACAGTTTCGCCGCACGTGTGCTGGCGGCATCCACAAAACGGTCTAGATCCAGCCGACCGCGTTTCACTCCATACGCGTACAAGAGATTAACGCGCTCTTCGATTCCCGGAATGCCGTTGGGAATACTGACGAAGGAATCCTTACCGAGAAGTTTTTGCCCGGTGTCAAACGGGCAATGATCCGTTCCCACCGTTTCGATCGAACCGGCGCGCAGAGCGTTCCACAATGAGCCCTGGTTGTGCTCTGCACGCAACGGCGGCGACATCACATGCTTCATGCCTTCCACTCCGGGCCTCTCAGCATAAGATTTGTCGAGCAGGAGATGAGGCAGCACTGATTCGACATGAATTTTCACGCCACGCGATTTCGCATCGAGCGCGGCACGCAGCGCTTTCTCGCACGATAGATGTACGACATAGCCGGTCGCTAGCGTATTCTCAAGAAACGTCGCGAAGCGTCCGGTGCCTTCCTCTTCGACCGACTCGGGCCGGCTCGGTTCATGCCATTCGGGACCGGTCTTGCCTTCCGCGAGCAACTTTTGCTGCAGGCGCGCCACTAGTTCCGCGTTTTCGCAATGCGCGGTGACGATCACTCCCAGGCGCTTCGCGAGTTCCAGTGTCTGGTACATTTCACCGTCATCCACGCCGAAAAAATTCTTGTACGCCAGGAAAATCTTAAACGATGCCGTTCCGTCGGCAACAATTTGCCGCAACTGCGATTCTGTTTCCTTAACGAACTTCGTCACCGACATGTGAAACGCGTAGTCGCAGGCGCTCTTGCCGTGGGCTTTCGACTTCCAGAGCTGGTAACCCTCGAGCGCATCGTCATTGCGATTGGGGCAGCACATCTCGATGTACGTTGTCGTCCCGCCTACCAGCGCCGCAATGCTACCTGTCTCGTGCGTGTCTTTTGCGAATGTCGACATGAAGGGGAGATAGATGTGCACGTGGGGATCGATAAACCCCGGAAAAACCAGTTTGCCGGTGGCGTCGATTATTTCCGCGTCCGGAGGCGCCTCAAGGTTCTTGCCAATCCGCGTGATGGTCTCATTCTCGACATAAATATCGCCGTGGACGCGCGCGCCCACCGTCACGATCTCGCCGTTTCGAATCAGCAAAGCCATCGTTTACTCCCGCAGGGTTCTCCGGTTTGCAATTACAAAACACAGAGATGAAAAGTCTTATGCCATCCTCAATGAATCTCAATTCCCATCTTCTCGCGATATTTTTTCATCTTCTCCCAATCCTCGGTCACTTCGCGTTGCGACTCGGTCAACTGTCCCCAAGTCACCGGCGGCCGTCCCGACGGTTCTTCAATCATGTGGATGCAGTCTTCCACCGGACAAACATTAAAGCAGAGCCGGCAGCCGACACAGTCCGCTTCGCGCACATGCACGCTGGGCCGCGAATTCACAGCTTCATCCTTGCCATTCGCTTGTATGTCGTAAGACTGCGGCTCGACCAAGCTGCCATCCTTCGCGATCAGGTCAATACATTGGTGCGCTGTATCGTTGCACGCCACGTAACAAAGATTGCAGCGAATGCATTTTCCCTGGTCGATGCGTGCCACCGCTCGAAACGACAAATCAAAATGATTGAAGTCCGAGACGCGGTTCAAGCTGCCGCCCACAACATCGGATATTTTCGCGAAGCCTTTTTCGTCCATCCAGTTGGACAAGCCGTCGCATAAATCTTCCACGATTCGGAAGCCGTAGTGCATCACCGCAGTGCACACTTGCAGACTTCCCGCGCCAAGCAGCAAAAATTCCGCCGCATCGCGCCAGGTGGAAATTCCACCCATTCCGGAAATCGGCATCTTCGATCCGCCAACGACTGCGTCTCTTCCAAGCGCCGCGAGCATATTCAAAGCAATTGGCTTTACAGCAGGACCGGCGTAACCGCCGTGGCCGCCTTTCCCGCCGATATTCGGCGTGATTTCGAGGGTGTCCAGGTCTACGCCGATGATGGAATTCAGGGTGTTGATCAGCGATACCGCGTTGGCGCCGGCCGCTACCGCCGCACGCGCCGGCATCACAATATCCGATATATTCGGCGTCAGCTTGACGATCACCGGAATTTTCGCAACTTCCATCACCCAACGCGTAATCTGCTCGCAATACTCCGGCACCTGTCCGACAGCGCTGCCCATTCCGCGTTCGCTCATCCCATGCGGGCAGCCGTAGTTCAATTCGATTCCATCGGCGCCGGTATCCTGAATGCGGCGAATGATGTCGTGCCAGATTTCCGGTTTTGATTCCACCATCGCGGAAACAACCACCGCACGGTCTGGCCACGCGCGCTTCACTTCCGCGATTTCGCGCAGATTAACCTCTAGCGGGCGGTCGGAAATCAGCTCAACGTTATTAATCGCCAGCATCTTCTGGCCGCCGTAGTGCCACGCGCCGTAGCGGTTTGAAACGTTCAGCACTGGCGCGCCGATGGTTTTCCACACCGCGCCGCCCCAGCCTGCTTCGAACGCGCGATGCACCTGCATTCCCGAGTTGCTCGGCGGCGCAGAGGCCAGCCAGAACGGATTCGGCGAACCAATCCCGGCAAAATCGATGCTTAGGTCAGCCACGTGCCACCAGCCTTTCATGAATCGCTCGCGCCGCCAGTTTGCCGTCTTGCACCGCCATCACGGTAGAGGCAGCGCCCCGCGCGCGGATGCAGTCGCCTCCGGCATAAACGCCCGGCAGATTGGTTTCGAAATTCGCACTCACCTGGATGAATCCTTTTTCGGTTTTGAGTTTTAGCTGCGCAGCCAGCGATGGCTTCTGTTGTCCGATTGCCTTCACGATTTGATCGGCGGCGAGAAAGAATTCAGAACCGGCGACCGGTTGCGGTGCGGGGCGTCCCGATGCGTCGCTTGCTCCTAAACTCATTCGGACGCACTCCAGCGATTTCACCGTGCCATTCTCCGAATGGACTCCGACCGGCTGTGTCAAAAATGAAAAATTTACGCCTTCGCGTTTGATGAAGTCGTACTCGTGCGGATAAGCCGTCATTTCATTTTCAGTGCGCCGGTAAACCATCGTCACCCGGCCGGCGCCAAGCCGCTTGGCAATGGTCGCGCAATCAATCGCCGTATTCCCCGCACCGACAACCACCACATTGTCGCCAACCACCAGATTGCCCGCGTCCACTTTGCTTTGTTCGATATACTCTAATCCATCAATGATGTGATCCTCGCCGGGGATGCCCAGAGCTGGAGTCGCGCCTAGCCCAACACCGAAAAACACCGCGGCAAAGTCAGCGTTCAGATCGGTCAACGAGAGGCCGGCGCCAAACTCTTTCCCCGTTTCCACTTTCACTCCAAGCTTTTCGATCATTCTCACTTCGGCCATCGCCACTTCGACCGGTTCGCGCAGGCCGATGATGCCGTAGGTTGACAAGCCCCCGCCCAGATCGCGCTTTTCGAACAGCGTCACACTGTGTCCGCGTTTCGCCAGCTCTCCGGCGCAAGAAAGTCCCGCGGGCCCCGCGCCAATGACGGCCACTTTCTTGCCAGTGGCTTGGCCCGGCCTGAATAGATCGATTCCCTTTCCATAAACGAAATCCATCGCATGTCGCTGCAGTCGTCCGATAGCGATCGGCTTATGCTCCGCGCCAAGCACGCAAGCGCCTTCACACAATTCCTCGACCGGGCATACCCGCGCGCAGGTGGCGCCGAGCAGATTAGACTCCAGGATAGCGCGCGCTGAACCTCGCAAATTTTCCGTGGCGATTTTCTTGATGAACTTCGGTATATCAATGTGCGTGGGGCAGGCGTGCGTGCACGGAGCGTCATAGCACATCAGGCAGCGCGCCGCTTCGATGGCAGCCTGGTTTTGCGTCAACGGCGGCAGAAGTTCGCCCAGCGCATCCGCACCGGCCGTGCTTTGCGGAAATTCCGTCAACCCATCCTCCTGCTCTCAATCCCAAAGAAGACTCGATCGCTCGGAATGAAAGAAGACAACGGCTTCCTGCAAATAGATATTCTGAGGGCAAAAACTCACTTCAACAAGGGGACGCGCTGCTCGGCACGAATGACCCTTTCATCAACAGGAAGTACAATCCACCCGAAACCACAAAGCCGATAAACCACGCATAGTCGTAAAGCCAACGTACGGCTGGCACCGCAAGCCCGATCAACGCGACGCCGACGCCACAGGCTAAGGCAATCATCGCTCTTCGATTGAAGCCGCCACGGTATTCATACGCGCCGCCGCGGCGATACAAATCCTCCACGAACAGCTCACGCCCGCGCACCAAGTAATAATCGCAAATCATGATCCCGGCAATCGGTCCCAGCAGCGCCGAACAACCCACCAGCCAGCCAAAAATGTAAGCGCTGAAATCACTGATCAATTTCCACGGCATCATCAATATTCCGACCACACCCGTGATCAGTCCTCCCGTTCGAAAGGAAATCAGGCTGGGCCGCAGATTGGAAAAATCGTTCGAAGGAGACACTACGTTCGCGGCGACGTTCGTGTTCAGCGTGGCCAGCAGCAGCGCTACCAGCGCGACCAGCGCCACGACCGGCTGATTGAATCGTCCAAGCAACACCACCGGATCCCAGATCGCTTGGCCAAAGATCACAGCCGAGGCCGAAGTTACCGCGACCCCGATGAACGCATATAACGTCATCGCCGAAGGCAATCCCAGCGCTTGCCCAACCATCTGTGCGCGTTGCGATTTGGCGTAACGCGTGAAATCGGGAATATTCAATGCCACCGTGGACCAGAACCCAACCATGCCAGTCAGTGCTGGAATGAAAAACCGCACAAACTCAGATGTGTTGTGAAACTTGCTCTGCGTGTGCAGCACCGGCCCGAATCCGCCTGCTTTCCGTGTAATCCAGAAAAGCAGCAGTAATCCCACCGCCAGCATGAACGGCGCGCCAATTCCTTCCAGAAACTTAATAGTCTCGAGGCCCCGCCAGACGACGATCATATTGATCGCCCAGAAGAGAAAGAAACAGATCCAGCTACAGCCGGGGACGCCGGTCGCTCCAGGCCACACGATGCGCAACATCGAGTAAATGGCCTGCCCGCCAATCCATGTCTGAATTCCGAACCAGCCGCAAGCCACCAGCGCGCGCAATATCGCGGGAACATTCGCTCCCCGCACTCCAAAGGACGCGCGCACAAACACCGGAAATGGGATGCCATAGCGCGTTCCCGCATGTGCATTCAGCAGCATGGGTATCAAAACAATCAGATTCCCCAGAAAAATAGTGAATACGGCTTCCATCGCGTTCATACCGCCGGCAATCAGGCCGGATGCCAGCATGTACGTGGGAATACACACGCTCATCGCCACCCACAACGACGCGTAGTTGTAGGTGCTCCAGGAGCGCTTCTCCGCCGGAATCGGCGCCAGGTCAGAGTTGTAGAGCGACGGATCGGTCCTTCGAAGTTCCATCTCTAATGTATTCACCCGGAAAATCTGTATGCGGGGTCAAACTATAGCAAGTATCTCGGGAATATTAATATTGCGCTGGGAGGAAATTCAGCATCCAACGATGGCGAAGCATGCATGTCCCGGCATCTCGTATGTTGTTCGAATATGGTTCGAATCGTACGCGACTCAAAGGTTGGTCGGCTCGCGGAATGACCTGTTAATTGCATATGCTATGAGAAACTGACTGGCGCAAGACGCTGGTTGTTTCTGATGAAATTTTCGTGCGGCGAAGGGCCATTGGCTTCTGACCCGGGCAGGCGTTGTTCCCTGGAAGCAGGAGAATGGGAACTTCCGTGCCGAAACAACCGGATATCCAAAGCTTTCTAAGAGCCGTCAAAGAGGTACACAATGCAAAGAAACCGACGTCCTCAAATACATCTCAAAGTACTCGCTACCATCGCCTTCCTGGCCTGGTCGCCCTTCGCGGCAAAATGCCAGAGCCCGGCGACAGATTCTTCTTCAGGCGAGTTGGCCGCGCAGCTGAAGTCCCTGGCGGCATCGGTTAGCCAGCTCCAGTCGCAGGTGCAGACGCTCGGTTCCCAGATGAGGGAAATGCGTACGGCGCAGCAGCAATCATTGCTGGAGGCTCGGCAACTCCGCGCCGAACTGAATCGGACCAGAGAGCAATTGGCTGCGAAAATTGCAAGCCTGAACCAGGCAGGTGAGCCAGCTCCAGCCCAGCCTCCGTCATCTTCGTCCTCTTCGATCGCCGCCAACGGTCAGCAACTGCCAGAAGCTTCCTTGCAAGAACGAATCTCCAAGCTCGAGGACGATCAGAATTTGATGAACGACAGAATCATCGAGCAGAGCCAAACCAAAATAGAGAGCGGTTCTAAATACCGTGTACGGCTGTCAGGAATCGTGCTTCTGAACACGGCCATAACTCGGGGCTTTGTTGACAATCTGGATTTTCCGCAAATTGCCACTCCTCCTGTTGCTACCGGATCATCAGGATCTTTCTCCGGCTCGCTGCGACAATCGCAAATCGGAATTGAAGCCTTCGGGCCGGACATAGCAGGCGCGCGCACCAGCGCGAACGTGAAATTCGATTTCGCCGGAGGCTTTCCAAACGTCTCAAATGGGGCGGCGTTCGGAATTATGCGCTTGCGAACGGGGACGATACGCCTGGACTGGTCCGATACTTCTATCGTTGCAGGTCAAGACTCGCTCTTTTTCGCTCCGCTTACTCCCACTACCCTCTCGTCGCTTGCGATTCCTGCCCTTTCCTACACCGGCAATTTGTGGAGTTGGACGCCACAGATTCGAATCGAGCATCGCGTCGCACTCTCGGATAACTCGAAACTGCTGTTTCAGGCCGGCATTTTGGATTCGCTCACCGGCGATGTCCCGCAACAAAATTACCGTCTCCCAACGGCGGGAGAGAGATCGGGGCAGCCGGCATACGCAACGCACATCGCCTATGTGCGGCGAGCGTTTGGAAGGGATTTGATTCTCGGAATTGGCGGCTACTATGGACGGCAAAACTGGGGCTTCAGCAGAAACGTGGATGGCTGGGCCGGGCTGGCCGATGTAACTCTTCCGCTGGGAAACCTTTTCAGTCTAACCGGCGAATTCTACCGCGGACGAGCGGTCGGGGGCTTGGGCGGCGGGATCGGCCAGAGCATTTTGATTTCCGGGCCCATCGCTGACCCTGGCACGAGCGTTCATGGCCTCAATTCGATGGGAGGCTGGATGCAATTGAAATTCAAACCCAAAGCCAATTTCGAAGTAAACTTTGCCTACGGTCAGGATAATCCGTTTGCGAGCGAACTGCGATATTTCCCAGCCAGCGCGCACTATTATGGTTCCTTACTCTCGCGAAACCAGAGCCCGTTTGTAAATTTCATCTATCGAGTCCGTTCCGACGTGCTCTTTTCGGTGGAGTACAGGCGGCTCGAGACTTACACCCTGGATAGCAATGCGAATTCCGCGAATCAGATTGGCCTCGGGCTGGGGTATGCGTTTTGAAACGGGCGATACGATGAGCAAAGCATCGAAGGTTCTCAGCGGGCTCTTTTTCCTTACAGCCTGTGCCGCTGACGCGCAAGTCCGCCCGCTGGAAAAATCAGTGACCGTGCATATCGTCGTTTCGCAAGCAAGAGCGGCGAACGTCTCCAAGACCGCCTCGAGCAATGCTCAGGATGCTTCGAATGTCGTGGTCTGGTTTACGCCACTCGATCGCACCGAACGCGCGGCACCGGTCTCCCTAAGCCCGCAAAATTCCCCACAGCTGGTGCAACGCAACAAGACATTCGAGCCACACGTTCTGATCGTGCCGGTCGGAACCGTGGTTGAATTTCCCAATAAAGACCCCTTCTTTCACAATATTTTTTCCCTCTACGATGGACGGCGTTTCGACCTGGGCCTCTATGAAGCAGGCACCAAGCGTTCCGTGCGATTCGACCGGCCCGGCGTGAGCTTTCTTTTTTGCAACATTCACGCCGAAATGAGCGCGGTTGTCGTGTCGGTCGATACGCCATATTTCGGACTTTCCGATCGAAATGGGAATATCACAGTCCGCGACGTTCCCGATGGCCAGTACCAGATGACCATCTGGTACGAGCGCAGTTCGCCCGATCACCTGAAAGGGTTGACTCGCGTGATTAGCATATTGGACTCCGCCCGGAAGATCGGTCCGATCGAGGTCCTCCAAAATCCCACTTTCACACCCACACACAAAAACAAGTACGGGCTCGATTATGTTCCGCCACCCAATCCTGATTACGACCGGCCGTAATCTGAGAAATCGATCTTTCTGGCCAAATGCCTCGCAGAGATGGGACCCACCTGGTGATTTTACATTTTGTTGACAATTCGCCAACAGCACGCCGACACGAAGACCGTCGAAATTTCTTAAGTTTGCATATCGGCGTAAAAAACCGACCGCCTCGCGCGAGAATGGAAAGCCGAGTCTGACGTGGCAGGCGGTTGTATAATAAAACGTCGCATTCTTGCAAAGGCCTTTGCTTGACCGGACATTTTTTGTCCGTTCCCAGCATCGCCCAAAGGATCGCATGGATACGGTACTAGTTGTGGAAGACAGTCGGCCAATGCAACGCACGCTGCAACGACTGTTCGAGGCCGATGGGCTGGCAGTAGAGATTGCTTCGGACGGTGTGGCGGGCCTGGAGAGTTTTCGCAAGCAAACTCCCAGCGTAGTTGTGCTGGACCTGAAGCTTCCGCGCATGCCTGGTAAGGAAGTTTGCCGCGCGTTCAAGGCTCACGCCGCTTTAGTGCCCGTAGTGGTTCTAAGTGCCAACGATGAAGTGGAGGACAAGGTACTATTACTTGAGCTCGGCGCGGATGACTATGTGACTAAGCCCTTTAGCCCCAAGGAGTTACTGGCACGGGTGCGCCGCGCAATGCGCCGCAACGGCCAACTGCCCGGGAACTCTGTCCCAGCCGTTTCCGGCACGCGCCACGAATTGTTGTCCTTTGGTGAAAATCAGGTCGATTTTACCAGTATGGTCGTAATGCGCGGCGCAAAGGCGGTCACTCTGACCGCGCAGGAATTCAAGCTATTGAAGTACTTCGCCAATTCTCCTTGCCGGGTTATTTCCAGGGAGGAATTGCTGAATGAGGTGTGGGGATACGAAAACTATCCCAACACCCGAACGGTGGATAACCATGTGCTCCGTCTTAGGCAAAAATTGGAGCCAGATCCGGTAAATCCGCGCTATTTTCTTACCATGCACGGCTCCGGGTATAAATTCACGCCCGATCATTTGGAGCCGGTTTCCGGAAAATAAGATAGCCTGCCTGGAGATTCATGGCGCCTCTCCGATTACGCACGCAGCTTTTTGTCGCCTCCCTTGTGATTATCTGCGCATTGCTCGGATCACTTCTGGTTGTCGTCCACTATCTGGTCCGCTCTGAAGTCGCCGATGGCGTTCGGCAAAGGGCAGACGCCTCGCTGCATGCTTTTGAAAGCGTTCAACGAGAGCGCGAGCTTGAACTTTCCCGCACCGCGGCGATGCTCGCCGAACTCCCCACGCTTAAGGCCGTGCTGGCGACGCAGCATGCTCTGACGATTCAGGACGCATCCGAACCCTTCTGGAAGCTCGCCGGCAGCCAGCTTTTCGTGCTTGCCAGCCCGGACGGGCAGGTCTTCGGGTTTCACATGTCTAAGCCCGGATGGGACGCCAGTCTCGCGGAGACGGATCTGAAAAAATCCATTGAACAGGGCGACGGCGCATCTTGGTGGTATGGCAACGATCAGCTCTATCGTGTTTTTCTGCACGCTATCTTCGCAGGGAACGGGACCAATCAGCGGCAAGTTGGCATCATTGCCGTTGGCTATCAGATTGATTCCATCGTCGCGGAGCAATTGTCGCTGGCATCGGGCAGTCAAATCGCTCTTGCCACTGGCGATAAAATGATCGCCAGCACTCTCTCTGCTGCGGAAGAGAAAGAGTTGCAGAGCAAAATGCGGCCCGATTGGGACACCGCCCCGGGGTCGCGCGAATTGCTCCTGGGCGCGAATTCCTACCAGGCTGCTACAGCCTTGCTGCACCAAGGCCCGACTGTCAACGTGAAATGCTACGTGATGATGTCCCTCGAACCCGCAAACGCTTTCCTGGCGCGGCTGAATCGCACCATTCTGGTTCTCGGTTTTTCCGCCATCGTGCTTGCCGCTCTTCTGCTCAGTTTCGTTTCGAGAACCATTACTCATCCGCTCGATAATCTGGTGGCCGGAGTTCGCGCCCTGGCCCAGGGCGACTATACCTATTCCATCAACCTCCGCGGCAGCAGCGAAGTGTTGGAGCTTGGCGAAGCCTTTTCCAAAATGCGCGGCGAGTTGCGCACTTCTGAACAACGGCGTTTCGCTGCTGAACGAATCGCTGCGCTCGGCAGAGCCGCCAGTTCCATATCCCACGATTTGCGTCATTATCTCGCCGCCGTGGTAGCCAACGCCGAATTCCTCTACGAAGCGGAAACGTTGCGGCTCAATCGCGACGAAATTTATTGCGAAATAAAGACCGCCTCGGAGCAAATGACCGACCTGCTCGATTCCCTCCGCGAGCTCTCCCGGGAGGAAGGCTCGATCTCACCCCGGCCTGCGGCCATGGACCAGATTATGCGCCGTGCCGTCGACGCTGTCCGGGCGCGCGTGGAAATGCGCAATCGCACCATCTCCATCCATTCGTCCGGGGAAATGGACGGCACATTCGATCCGCGGAAGATCGAACGCGTTTTCTTTAATCTGGTTCTGAACGCGTGCGAAGCGTCCATGCAGACGCAAGGCGAAATCGAGATCGCTATGCAGTCATCGCCCGAACTGTTCGAAATTCGGGTCACGGATCACGGATCGGGAGTCCCGCCTTCGGTCGGCAGCACTCTTTTTGATCCGTTTGTCAGCTTTGGCAAATCGAACGGAACGGGTTTGGGACTGGCCATCGTAAGCAAAGTGATTCATGACCACGGTGGCTCGGTAATCGTCGAAGAAACCTCGCCCTTCGGAACGACTTTCCTCGTCAGATTCCCGCGAGCGGCGCGCCTCATGCCAGAACCCACGCAGACCGTAATCTCCTGACCTCACTTGACAACGTAAACTTGACGCGTCGTATTCGCGATGCTACTTTGCAGCTTCCTCCGGAGATTCGCAGGGAGCCATCTGTCTGACCAGGCCGTGGAATAAAAATCGTTCCGCCGATCTTAGCCGCCGCAAATTCCTCCAATATTGTCAGGGTGCCTCGTTGGCATTTTTGCCCGCTGGGATTTCTTTCCGCTCGTTTCTGCCTATTTTCGCGGCACCTGTCGCTTTCGAGCCGCCTCGAATGCCAGGCGAATTGCAACTCCATCCCGAATACCGCTTGAAAAGAGGGATCGAAGCGATGCTGCGCAAACTTCCTGCGGGCTTCGACGAATTCCCCAACGAGAAAGTTCAGGATCGCATTGCTGCGATTCTTGCCGAGTGGAGTTCTCAATTATTGATTTCCCCGCAACAGGCCACTGGGTTCGGCAAAGCGATGGCTGTCGAATTTCTGGGTAGCTCTCCGAAAGCCAGTCAGAATAAGACAGTAAACGACCGACCGCCATTTAAAGTGTGGCGAGTTCAATACGCAAAAACGCCGACGTTAAAGAGCGAATCCTTTCTCCGAGAATTGCAGTCTTCCTTGTCCGATTTTTCCAAGCTCATAACGGCCGAGTTTCAGGTCGTCAGTATTCGCTCTGAATCTGAGCCAGACTTACCGGTAACAGCGGCCGCTCCCTACCTAACCGTGATCCGTTTCGAACTTGTCGGCAGCGGCCCCGCTTTTTATCGTGAACAACGCATTGGCCACTGGGAACTCAACTGGGAGATCGATCCCTCCGGCGAAATTCGCCTGCGGCAATGGCGGGTCCTCGACGAAGAACGCGCGCAAGTCTCGGTGCCGGTTTTCGAGGACATGACCTCGCACGCATTTTCCGGCAATATTTCCTACGCGGCGCAGCTGAAGCCCGGGATCGACCACTGGCGAACCGTTTTGGACGGCGCCAGCGGCATCGATATCTACGGCCACAACGGAGTCTCGGTCGCTGACATCGATGGCGACGGCCTGGATGACGTCTACATCTGTCAGCCTGCTGGACTCCCCAATCGCCTCTTTCGCAATCGCGGCGATGGCACCTTCGAAGATATCACCGACTCCGCAGGCGTGGGTATTCTGGAAAATACTGCATGCGCGTTGTTCGCGGATATTGAAAACACTGGCCGCCAGGATCTGATCGTCGTACGCGCCAGCGGCCCATTGCTGTTCCGCAATCAGGGTTCCGGAAAATTCCGCTTGCAGCCAAACGCTTTCCAATTTGCAACTCCGCCGCAAGGCACCTTCACCGGCGCTGCCATTGCCGATTATGACCGCGACGGATGGCTCGACATTTATTTTTGCCTTTATGCTTATTACCAGGGCACCGACCAATACCGCTATCCGATGCCGTACTACGACGCCGAAAATGGTCCGCCGAATTTTTTGCTGCGCAACAATCGTGATGGAACTTTTCGCGATGTCACTCAACCATCTGGCCTGGACAAAAACAATACCCGCTTCAGTTTCTGCTGCAGCTGGGGCGAGTGCCGCCATGATCTCGGGCCAGACCTTTACGTGGTCAACGATTTCGGACGCAAGAATCTTTATCGCAACAACGGCGACGGCACATTTACCGATGTCGCATACGAAGCTGGTGTTGAGGATGTAGGCGCAGGAATGAGTGTTTCGTGGCTGGATTTTGACAATGATGGCCGCGAAGATCTTTACGTTGCCGATATGTGGACCGCTGCGGGAATTCGCGTCTCGACAGAAGACAATTTTCATGGCAATGACCGCGAAACGGTGCGTGCGCTGTATCGAAAACATGCCCTCGGCAACTGCCTTTTTCAAAACGTGGGGGAGCGTTTTGCAGATGTAGGCGCTAAATCCGGAACAACAGTGGGCCGCTGGTCGTGGTCGAGCGATGCATGGGATTTCAATCACGACGGTTTTCCGGATCTCTACGTCGTCAACGGAATGGTTTCCGGCGGCATTCCGGACGACCTCAACAGTTTTTTCTGGCGACAGGTAGTCGCCAATTCGCCCAACCAGCCCCGGCCAAACCACGAATACGAGCAAGGCTGGAATGCCATCAACGAACTCATCCGATCCGACTACTCCTGGAGCGGTTTCGAACGAAACGTCTTTTACCTCAACAATCGCGACGGCAGTTTCTCCGATGTTTCAGGGCTGGTCGGTCTGGACTTTCCGCAAGATGGCAGAACGTTCGCCCTCGGCGATTTTGATCGCGATGGCCGGCTGGAAGTGGTCTTGAAAAATCGTAACAGCCCGCAGTTGCTGTACCTGAAAAACGTATTGCCTGAATTGCCTCCCGCCATCTCGTTTCGTCTTGCCGGAAGAAAAAGTAATCGCGACGCTGTCGGAGCTAGAATCTCGATCGAAACGCCCCATGGCCGCCAGACTCGCACCGTTCGAATCGGATCCGGATTCCTCGCGCAACATACGAAAGAAATGTTTTTCGGCTTAGGCGCTAGAGAGTCCGTTGTTCAAGCCACCATCGATTGGCCGAGCGGACTCTCTCAGAAGCTGCAAGACTTGCCTATTAATCACCGGATCTGGGTCGAGGAAGGACTGCCTCCATCGCGAACAGAGCCATTCGCTAAGGCTGAAGGTGCTTCGGCAACCGCATCAGGACCATACCAACCCGAAATTCTTCCGCAGTCGGTACAAACTTGGCTCCTGGTGCCAGTGCTTGCGCCCGATCTTTCTCTTTCGAACCTTGCCGGGCAGGTGGAAACTCTCCGAGCTCATCGCGGCAAGACAGTGCTCCTGCATTTTTTCTCCGCATCCTCGCCTGCTGCAGAAAAAGACCTGAATCATTTTGCAGGGTTTCACAAAGAGTGGGCGAAAAAGGGGTGGCAACTCCTCACGATCAACGTTGATAGCGCACAAAACCCAGACGGCAACAAAACGCAATTTCCCAAGCAGGCTCATTCGTTCCCGATCCTCAAAGCTACCCCGGACGTCGTCGCCACGTACAATCTGCTTTACCGCCAATTATTCGACCGTCATCGCGACATGTGCGTGCCGCTGTCTTTCCTCATCGATCCGCGCGGAAACGTCGTCAAGATCTACCAGAACTCAGTTTCGACCCAGCAATTCGAAGCGGATTTCGACAGCATGCCGCAAAACGATTCGGAGCGACTGTCGAAAGCGCTGCCTTTTGCCGGACGGCGTGAGTCGTTCGACTTTGCGCGAAACTATCTTTCCTTAGGCTTCGTCTTTTTCGAACGCGGCTTTTTCGAACAGGCACAGCTTTATTTCGAGCAAGCCCTCAGCGACAACCCGGAAAGCGCCGAAGCCCTCTACGGCCTCGGCAGCACTTACTTGCAGCAGCAAAAGACCAGCGACGCCCGCGAATGTTTCGAGCGCGTTCTGCGACTTCATTCCGGCTATCCCGGCACTCTGCCCAATGCCTGGAACAATCTGGGAATTTTGGCCGCTCGCGAAGGCAAAACCGATCTAGCCATTCAGCATTTCGAGCGTGCCCTGCAAATCGACCCCGAACATTCCATCGCACTGCAAAACTTGGGCAACGCGTACCGTCAGAAGAAGGATTGGCCGCAAGCTAGGCGCGTACTCGAAAAATCTCTTGCCCTCAATCGGGATGATCCCGAGGCGAATTACAGTCTCGCGATGGTCTATGCGCAAACCAACGATACCAATCGCGCCTACGAGTATTTGCAAAAGGCCTTGCTCGCGCGGCCTGCTTACCCCGAAGCGCTCAACAACTTGGGAATTCTTTATCTCCGCATGCAACGCACCGAAGAAGCCAAACAAAGTTTTGCCGATTCCATTCGCCTGGCGCCCGCCTATGACCAGGCCTATCTGAACCTGGCGCGCGTCTATTCCATCGAGGGCAATCGCGAAAAAGCCAAAGCTATACTTCTCGAACTTCTGAAGGAGCACCCGGATCAAGCTCAGGCCAAGGAAGAATTAAAGCTACTGCAATAGCTGTTTGTCGCGTATCCATTTTTTCCGGGCGTCTCAGTCGACAGGGGTTGCCGTTTTGGGCGTGGCCGCGCTCATTAATTCCACGAACATCCGATAAAATCTCTCGCGATCCAGCTCCATCTGTACTTCCACCTGGCGCACGTCAGTTTGTGGTTTCGATTCTTCCGACCACGTCAGAGTATTTCCATAACTGGCACCGCGATCGGTTTCGACACCCATGTACAAAACCTCGCTCTTGGTGATCAGTGTTGGATCCATCCAGGCAGCCGCCGCCAATTCGTCCCACATGTAATCCGAGCCCACCCCCGGCTGAAAATAGCGCGCCACATATTGCGCCAGCGGCGTTCCGCTCTTTGCAATTTGCTGCACCATTTCAGGCGTAAGCCGCGTTTTCACCGAAATGTCGGTCGGCGTGCAAACAATTTTCTTCCACCCGCCGCGAAGAACACGGTCGGCCGCCTCCGGATCGAACCAGAAATTAAATTCGTGCCGCGGATTGTTTGCAAATTCAGGATTCGCGGTTTGCGGACGCAGGCTTCCCCCCATAAATACAAGTTCTTTGGCCAGCTCGGTAAATTTCGGGTCGATCGACATCGCCAGCGCCAGGTCCGTCATCGGCCCGCCCTCATAGATCGTTATCGCGTGCGGATATTTGCGCACCATCCGGACCAGGAAGTGCGCAGCATCCTCTGCCGCAAGCTGAGTCACGGGCTCTCCCTCCGGAAGTTTCGGCACCACCAACGGCTCGTGCCACCAGCGCGGATCCCAGGCTCCGCCAAAAGCGACTTTCCCATAGCGTTGTTGCCACACCATCGCTTCTTGATGGCTCCTCACCAGCGGAAAAACCGCGCCGGGTATCACCGGTATATCTGTGCGGCCGATGATCTCCAGCAGACGCAAAGTATGCGCAACTTCTTCGTCCCTCCACTGATTCCCGCTCACCACCGTTATTCCAAGCACCTCCACTTGCGGCGACTGAATCAGCAACAGCAGCGTTTGCAAGTTGCTCCCTCCGGGGCCGGAGCAATCCTGATCGATAATCACTTTGCGTCTTGCCTGTCCCCATCCCGAAGGCGTGGTAAGAAATAAAATCAGCAAGAAAAAACAAAATATTTTCGTCTGCAAAGTGAAGCGCCTCCACGGAAAAATAGTAAGGAAAGTCCTGCGCGAATTCTACTTTCGATTCGGCTGCCGGGTCATCCAATCATTGATTACAGCTTGCAGAATTTCTCAGCGTCAATATCGAACTGCACGTTCGCGAAGAGCCGCGAATGCAAAAAAGGCAAGAATCACCAGACAAAAATAAGACCGACCCGCCAAGACTTCGGCGGGTCGGTCAATGGGAAGGTGCACGGATTTTGTCAAGAATTGGGCCCTAGAACGTAAGCTTCAGCCCAAATTGCACCAGCCGCGGATTGTTCACCGTCGAGTTCACCGCGCCGAAGCCGGCAGCGTTGATATCGCTGATCGGCTGACCGAACTGCGCGTGATTAAACAGGTTGAAAAATTCCGCCCGGAAATTCAGGCCCATATTCTCCCAAGGCAGCTTGAACTGCTTGATCACGGAGAAGTCCGTGTTGACGAAATCCGGACCGTAGACAGGTACACGGCTGGCGTTGCCAAGTTGACCCGCTGGAGGCTGGGTAAAGCAGGCCTTATTTATAAACTGCGTCTTGGTCTGGTTGGCGTAGGGGTCGCAGCCAGCCACTTGGTCTGGACGGTTGAAGTTGTTGCCATTGCCGCCGGTGTTGAAGGAGACCCCGGAATTGTTCAGGCTGTTGAGAAGGGGGAAGGCAAAGCCAGAGGTGATTCTTTCGATCAGTGTCACCTGCCATCCGCCTAGAATCGAGTCGGTCGTGTTGCCCCAGCTGTTGCCGAACTTCTTGCCCCGGCCGAAGGGCAAGTCGTAGATCACACTGGCAGTAAAGTTATGATGGAGGTCGATCTGGGAAGGAGCCCAGTCGAGATTCTCAAAATTGGGAAGCGGGAAATAGGGCGCACTCACCTCGGAGCCCAGGCCATCGGATAGACCGTTGTCGTAGGTGTGGGAGTAGGTATAGGCGACGAGTGCGTAGAGGCCGTGCCTGGCAGACTTGGTCTCGGCCTTGATCTGCAAGGAATTGTAAGTAGTCCTGCCGATGTCCCCGAATTCCAGAACGGCGTTGAAGTTTGGCGGAGTGAAGGGCGAAATAAAGGGAGCGCCGCCGGCTGCGCAGCCTAAAGTGTAGCCCGGAATCGAGCCGCAACCGGAGGGACCGTTGGTGTCGATGGCGTTACCGGCGACCAGGACATGGTTGCCGTGCGAACCGGCATAACCCACTGTGAGGACGATGTTGCCCGGCAACTGGCGCTCGACGTTGGCGTTGTACTGCAAGACCTGTCCGGACCGGAAGTCCCGGGGCTGGAAAAAGAGTGTTCCCGTGAACGTGGAAATAGTCGGTGGGGTGTTGAAAATTGGAAATCCGCTCGAGATGCTGGAGACGGTGCCGCCCGCGCCACAGGCAGGGGTGCCGCCGGATGGAGTAGAAACTGGACAGCCGCCGAACTGGAAGATGTCGCCCTCGGCGAAAAAGGGAGGGTTCTGCCAAAGGCCCTGCGCGCCCTGGCTCCACGCGGAATCGTGGTAGATGGAAAAGCCGCCGCGGACCACGGTTTTGTCGCTGCCAAGTACCTTATAGGCGGCGCCGATGCGCGGTTCGAGATCTGCCCAATACCTGTTTATGCCTGCGGAACCGCCGATGCCGTTCTGATTGGCGACCAGGAGCTCGCCCGTAGCGGCGTTCGCGCCAGTGGCGATTGTGGGTGGAAGGAAATCGGCCATGCGGCCAGCCGCTTCTGTAATCGGCGTGCTCAAGTCCCAAGCCAACCCAAGGTTCAAAGTCAGGTCCTTGGTAATTCTCCAATCGTCTTGCACGAACGGGCGGATGATTTTCCAGCGGCGACCGGTGACCGGGCCGTTAAAGGTCTGATCGTGCTCGGAGATGTTCGTATAGCCCAAAGTTAGATCGGCCTGAGGACTACCGGAGAAAAAGCCGAGGGGAATCCAGAAGCCATCCTGGAAGGCTTCGGTGCCGACGTTCATCTGATTGGCTCGGAAATCAATTCCGATATGCACGTCGTGCTTACCGCGAATCAGGTCGATGGCATCGTTAAAGGAAAAGATATTGGTGCCGCCTTGAAACGGGGTGAAGCCGCGATCGCCGAGTGACCAGAACCCGTTGGTGATTAGGACCGACACCAGACCGCAGCTATAGGCGCCAGTTGTGCACGTAGCGCTACCGGCAGTGCCGGTACAGCCCAGGTTCGCGCCGGGAATGCCGATCCCGGCGAGGTTGGCAGAGGAGCAACTCCCCGTTCCCTGAGAAGTGATGTAATTGAAGATGCGGTTATATCCGAAGGTGAACTGGTTCACCGTCGTAGGGGAAAACACGTGAGTTTCGCCAATCGCCACGCTGCGACCGTGGTTACTGATGCCCTGATTACTGCCGAAGGCACTTTCCTCGGCAAAGGAGCCGACGCCGCCCCCTCCCGGCACATAGGAAACCGCTTGATCGTAACTAAACCGAGAGAAGAGGTTGTCGGTGCTGGACAAGGTGTGATCTAGCCGGATGTCAAACTTGGTTTCATTCAGGCTGCGCACCGGCTCGTTGATGAAGTTAATTGCATTACCAGGATTATTGGCATTCGGCAGGGGATACAAATTCATCAATGCCGCACCAAGAGGATTAACCAAAGCGGCTGGTATTTTGGCGCAGGGAACCCCGGCAACCTGGCTGCCGTCGGCATTGACTGCCGTCGGAACGCCGTTGGAACTGCCAACGCACTGAAAAGGGGTACCGCCCGTATAGGGGTTGGTGATTGAAGTGGGGGAAACCGGATTCCCAAAGGCGTCGGAGCTGAAATCCGCGAAGGGCTGCGCGGCGCTGGTGTGCATGGCTGCACTGGGCACCAAGCCAGTGAAGGTGATGCCGTGGAGCTGATACTTTTGCTCGCCATCCACGAAGAAGAAGGTCTTGTTCTTGCGAATCGGCCCGCCTATGGAACCTCCAAATTGGTTCAAATTGAACTTTTCCGGCGAGGAGGCAAAGAAGCTCTTGGCATCCAGCGAGGTGTTGCGAAAAAACTCGAATAGCGAGCCGTGGAATTGGTTGGAACCGGATTTCGTAGTGACCAGGACGGTCGGACCGGCGCGGGTGCCATATTGTGCGGAGTAGTTGTAGGTCAAAACCTTAAATTCCTGAATGTCGTCAATCGAAGAAAAGGTTCCGATACCGCCCGCGGTCAATTCGTTGTTGTCCGCTCCGTCCAGAATCCAATCCGTGCTGTTCGGACGGGACCCGCCGACCGAGAGAGAGAAGGAGCCCCGCGCCGCAACCTCGCTGCTCGCAGCTTGCGTGAAAAAGCTGTTGGGATTGGTCTCCGCGGTAGCGCCGGAAGTGAGCGTCGCGAGCTGCACGAAATCGCGTCCGTTCAGGGGTAGCTGGGCAACCTCTTGTGACGTGATCACCTGGCCGAGCGAAGGGTTGGCCGTCTCCACCGCTACTGCGTTAGCCACGACTTCGATACTCGAACTAACCGAGGCTGGAGCCAGTGCAAAATCCAATTCACGGTGCTCATCCACTTGCAGCCTCAGGTCTTTGCCCTCCGTAGTCTGGAACCCTTTGAATTCCACAAGTATCGTGTAAATCGATACCGGCAGCAGAGCGATAACGTAGTGTCCGGAATCATCCGTCGTGGCTTCACGAACCGCTCCTGTGGCCTGTGACGTAACTTTCACCGAAGCTCCGGCAACGGCCGACCCGGACTTATCCGTCACCGTCCCCTGGAAACTTCCCGTTGCCTGCCCGAATGTCCTCTGCCCGCAACAGAGCACGACAACGCATGCAATCACCGCAAAAATAATCCTCTTGCTCATTTCCTCACCCCTCGTGACCACCCCAACTATCGAAATCCCTTATTCAAAGCTGCTGTAACTTACGGTATCCGAAATGCACAAAACGCCGCTGGTGGTACCCCCCATTCCCGCGGTCATCCAATACACAAATCAGAATCTGTCCAGCAGCAATCGAACCAACCTCAAAACTCAAATACACAATCCGACGCTGCCCTCGACCGATCCATGTTTTTGGAAAAAATGCTGTGTGGAGAAATTACTTCTCATTCGCCATTGTGTCAAGACCCGGCGATTTCTTTCCCGATTCCTTTTTCCGATTTCTATTACCATAAATTTATTAATATCCTTCAATCATTTTAGTGATCAAGCCGGAGGATCGCACATCAGTTTCCTGTTGTATTCCTGGCGCCTGGCGTCGGCCGCGTTAGCAGTTCCACATATTCCCTATAAAATTTCGCCTTGTCCAAATCGTCCTGTACTTCCACCGAAATTTCGCCCGCTCCCGGCTGATTCCCCGGCCTCCACACCAGCGTATTCCCGTACCCTGCCCCGCGATCGGTGTCCACATCCATATAAAGTTTCTTCGAAGTCGTAATGATGGATGGATCGAGCCAGGCAACCGCCGCCAGCTCGTCCCACAAGAAATTTGCCGACGCATACTTGGCCACGTATTGCGCCGCCGGCGTGGGACTCTTCTGGATCTGCTCGATCAATTCCTTCCCCATCAGCGTCTTCACGGAAATGTCCACGGTAGTCACCACCACCCGAGGCCAGCGCGCGTGCAGCACCGCACTCGAAGCTTCTGGATCCATCCAGAAATTAAACTCATGCGATGGAGAAAGAGCGAATTCCGGATTGTCGGTGCGCGGATTGATGCTTCCTCCCATAACGATCAGTTCTTTGCTCAGCTCCGGAAACTGTGGATCGAGGGCAATCGCCATCGCCAGATCGGTCATCGGTCCCGCCGCATAAATCGTCACCTCGTGCGGATATTTCCTCACCATGCGCACCAGAAAATTCGCGGCAGTTTCATTTGCAGCTTTGATCGTCGGGTTGCCTTCCGGCATCGGCGGAATTTCTTTTGGTCCATGCACCGCATGGCCTACCGCGAAGTTCCACGCGCCCTGATACACCAGCTTGCCGTGGATCTTTTGCCACTTTTCGATGTATTCCTTGCTGTTGACCAGCGGAAACTCTGCGCCCGGCACCACAGGAATGTCAGTGCGCCCAATAATCTCCATCAGCCGCAGTGTATGCTGTACTTCTTCGTCGCGCCACGCATCCCCGGTCAGCACCGTAATGCCCAACACGTCGGTCTCCGGCGAATTCACCAGCGCCAGGATCGACTGCATGTCCGTGCCGCCCGGTCCCGCTGCATCCTGATCAATAATGACCTTGCGCTTTCCCTGGGCTTGCGCGGGCATGATACCGGCAGCGATCAGGACGATAAACATACATACTCGATAGACCCATTTCATAAAAACATTCCTCTCTTGTGATTCGGTTTCGGACGCCGCCGCGATCCGAAACCGTTACGACGTGCGCGCCATAATGATCAACACCAGCCCCACCAGAAAACAAGCAAATATGGAAACAATCAACTTGGACGTGCCGGAAGGCGCAGTCCGGAATTCTCTCCAGATAAACACGCCCCAAAATGCCGCAACCATCGTCGCGCCCTGGCCCAACCCATAGGAAATCGCAAATCCCGCTCGTCCCGAGGCGATCAGGTTGAACGACATCCCGACGCCCCAGATCATCCCGCCAAGAATGCCGGTAAGATGCGTCCCCAGGCCGCCCTTGAAATAATCACCGTAGGTCACCGGGGTTCCCACAAACGGTTTTTTCATCATCAGAGTGTTCAATACAAAATTGCTGATGAAAATCCCCACCGCAAAAACAAACACCGCGCCGTACGGCCCGAGTTTCCCGGCTTCCGGCCGCGTAAAATCCGCATACATCGAAGCGGCCACAAAGCGGTAAAAAAAACCCATAGACAATCCGCAGGCAACCGAAAGCACCAGTCCCTTCGTGCTGACACCAGCCGCACCGCCCGGCAGTTTGCGGTACGCGACCGCATCGAGAATAATTGCCAGCACCACCAGCAGCACGCCGCCAAAAAGCAGCGGAGCGTTTCCGATCGGATCGGCTACGTAATTCAAAACCACGCCCAGGACCAGCGCGATTCCGATGCCCACCGGAAACGCCACTGACATTCCGGCGATATCAATCGCAGCAACCAGAAGAATGTTTGCCAGGTTGAAAATCGCTCCGCCTAGCAGCGCCGAATGTTTGCTGGAATGCGAAGCCTGCGCCAGATCGGCCAGGAACGGCCGTCCAACCGCGCCGTGGCTGCCCAGCGTCAGTCCCAAAATCAAAGATAAGAGCAGCACCCCAATCACGTAATCCCAATAAAACAGTTCGAATCGCCACCCTTTGCGTGCCAGCTTTTGCGTGTTCGCCCACGAACCCCAGCAAAACATGGTGATCACGCAAAACACCACTGCCCACGGATAGCTTTGCAAAACAAACATTCGCGCTCCTCTAAACGACAAGCTGTCTCATGAAAATCTTGGAGTTCCGTTGCAGCGCAGCAAGGTTCCTCTGACGGACCTCGCATTCATTGCAACGCCCGCGGTGCCGTCATTCCCTAGCGAAGCGAGGAATCTCTCTTTCTTTCGCCGCGCCGGCTCCATTCCATTTCGAACTCAGCACGCCTAGGAAACGACTTCTGCGTGCCCACCCGCAGCGTGGAAAGCGCGGCGTAAAGATTCGCGCGCGACAGCGCATCCCGCTCCGGCAATCCTTCCGCCAGAAACACCGAAAAGCTTCCTATGAACGCATCGCCCGCTCCGGTCGTGTCCTTCGGCGTCACCTCAAACGGCGCGATCAGTGCTGCCCCTTCCGCGCTAGCCAACAGCGATCCCCGCGCACCCAAAGTAAGAATCACTTTCCCGAATCCCTTTTGCAGCAGCGCATCAGCGCATTTTGTTGCGCCGTCAATCGACTGCACCGGAAGTCCCACGATCGCTTCCGCCTCCGTTTCGTTGGGAACGAAATAGTCCGCCGCAGCCAGCTCGCTCAACTGCGCGGGCAACGCCGGCGCCGGATTCACGATGCAGCGAATATTATTTTCGCGCGCAAACTGCACCGCGTAATACACAGTCTCCAACGGTATTTCGAATTGCAGAATGATGGTATCCACATTGCGCAGCGTTTCCGCCGCCGCATCCACATCGGCAGGCTTCAGAGTATCGTTCGCGCCCTTCACCACGATGATCCGGTTTTGCCCGTTCGGCTCCACGAAAATCGGCGCAACACCGCTCGACACGCCGTCCACGATTCCGACGTGTGTCGTATCAATCCCGAACGCCGCAAAATTTTTCACCGTAGCTTCGCCAAACAGATCGTTGCCAACCTTGGCGATCATCGCAACATCTGCGCCGCAAAGCCGCGCCGCCACCGCCTGGTTAGCGCCCTTCCCGCCAAACCCCAAGTCGAAGCTCTTTCCAAAAATAGTTTCCCCCGCCCGTGGAAACGTATCACTAAAAGTCGTCAAATCGGTGTTAGCACTGCCAATCACCGCAACCCGGGGCAATCTAGCCATTCTTTTTCCTCGAAAATCGCCCACGAAGCTACAACAGCAAGACCAAATGAGCAAGCTGGTGCAAAAAACCAAAGGCAATCCATGTTCGCTCACCGGGAAAAACGGCATTTGCAAGCCGGGTCTGCCGGGTGGAGGTGAACGCGTGAAAATTCGCGCAATAGTAGAACAAGCCGACGCGAAATGAATAAGGCAATCGCTGGATAGAACGCGCCTCTTCTGCGAGCTAGGGTCGTGCGTATCTGGCGGTCAGGTGATCGATGAACGATAATGCCATGATGCAAGGCTTCCGAAATCGCGCCGAGGCCGGCAGTTTGTTGGCTTCCCGACTCGCCCATTTCGCTGGCCGTCCAAACGTATGGATACTCGCTTTACCTCGCGGCGGAGTTCCGGTTGCATTCGAAATTGCACGAGCTCTGAAATTGCCTTTGGACGTTTTCGTAGTTCGAAAGTTGGGCGTTCCAGGGCAGGAAGAACTGGCAATGGGCGCAGTCGCCAGCGGGAACGTGCGAATAGTGCAACCACACGTGGTCCAAGCTCTCGGGATTCCTCAATCCGTTATCGAAGCAGTGACGGCTGAAGAAATCCGCGAGCTTGCGCGCCGCGAACGAGCCTTTCGAGGCGATCGACCAAGTCCAGACGTTCGAGATCGCACAATTATTCTGGTTGACGACGGCCTGGCCACCGGTTCCACAATGCGGGCAGCCGTCGCCGCTCTGCGGTTGCAGCGCCCTGAACGTATCATCGTCGCGGTGCCGGTTGCTGCTAGCGAAACGTGCCACCAACTCAGAAACGAAGTAGACGAAATCATTTGTCTCAAGACTCCAACGTCGTTTCAGGCGGTTGGGCTCTGCTACGAACATTTTCCGCAACTGACGGACGAAGAAGTCCGCACGCTTCTATTATAAGCAAGGCGGACGAAAGCTGGCTTCTCACAATTCTTCTGAGCGAGGGAGCATTCGGTTAACAGCCGGGGCTGCGAAACTCTAAGTGCCTTATTCGGTGTCGCTTACGACCGGACCACCTTAAATCCCGACCCTCAGTTGGGCAACTTTTGGGCAACCTATTGGCGAGGACATGCGTGGTGGGAATCGAATAGGAAATTGACTTCATTACCCCGCCAGCCAAATGGATTGGAGCCAGATGGAGCTAACGTTAGTAACTGGCTCCGCAATCAATACAACCATCTCGCCTCGTGGCCTCCGAACTCCTGGTATTCTCTGCTTCTATGTTCCATCCCACTAACGGCCCCTTCGTCCTGGCTCAATGAGCGAAATCCCCGTGAACCCCAATCAAGCGTCTTCCCCGTCACTGGCAAACTCCGCTCCAAATCCCTCTTCACGCTGGAAAAAAGCCACGCTAGCTGGACTTCTGGGTTTCGTTTTTCCAGGCATGGGCCAACTCTACAATCGCCAGCCGCGCAAAGCTTTCTCTCTGGCTCTCATCACTCATGTTCTCGACATGCTGCTGGTAAAAACTCGGCTTCTATTTGGCTTTTCAACGATGATCGCGACGATTTTGACCCTGGGAGCATGGAAGCTCTTCGTCGCTGCCGAAGCCTCCTACACGGTCACCACAGCGAAGAGACCTGAGTCAGCCGTTCCAATACCGCGGCTTACCTATCCTTTCCTAGCTGTCGTCTTCTTTGTCGCTGCTCTGATCCCGTTTCCTGACCTCAAGAGTGAGGCTGGTTTTGCCGGCTTCAAAACTCCATCCACTTCGATGTGTCCCACCATTTGCCTTGGTGACCGGTTCGTTGCGGATATGCATGCGTACAAGTCGAAGCCCCCGCAGAGCGGCGATCTGATCCTCATGAAGCACCCTTCTTCCGGCGCGCTTTTCATCAAGCGGGTCATTGGCGTTGCTGGCGACAAGATCGCCCCCGGTCCCAGTGGGACCGTCTTCGTGAATGGTCAGCGATTCAACCCGCCTGCTCCCTGTGGCACTACCGCTTGGCTGAAGGGGGATTCGGCTGACTACTCCATGTTCCAAGCGACAACCGTGCCGGAAGGCTCGTTCTTCGTTGTCGGAGACAATCTCCCCGATAGCTTCGACAGCCGCATCCCCGAGTTCGGTCCCGTTACACAAAACATGGTGCGCGGAAAGCCGCTCTTCCTCTATTGGTCGTCGGGCCACTCCCGCATCGGTTGCTCTCTCCGCTAGCAACACTCGGTTTTGCACATGCGCCAGACATGGTTCAGCACGTCCAGGCGGCCCAAGGACGACGCTAACGCTGTTTCTCCGATGCAGTAGCGAAGGAACGGCACTTGAGAACGGGACTTGAGATTACCCTTCGGTTAACAGCCGGGGCTGCGAAACTCTAAATGCCTTATTCGGTGTCGCTTACGACCGGACCACCTTAAATCTCGACCCTCAATTGGGCAACTTTGGGCAACCGGGTACACTCCATCTCCTGGCACTATCCCTACCGTTCGCTTCATTCACTAATCCAGTGCGGAGTGCAACTCATTCGATAAAGAAACTTGATGGGAAAGGTTGCTTGCTCTCCTCGTGACACCTTGAATTTCCAAGTGCGCACGGTGGCGATTGCCGACTGATCGATCATACGATCGACGGACTTTGTCACTCGCGCTCCGACCACCTCTCCGCTGCGCGCGACGGTTACGACCATTTCCAGATCGCCCTCTTTGCCTGCCTTCCTGGCTTCCTCCGGATAAGGCGGAAGCGGGTCGTTCAACTCACCCACAATCTTCAACTCTCCGGGATGTAAAGGCTTCTTCGGAAACTGGAAGGCAGACAAAACATTGGCGATTTCACCTTTGTTGCCTGGTGGACAGGGTTTGGGCCCAAGGTTGTAACTCATCTCCAAATCCTTCATCACGGGGGCGTTCTCGGGTGGCTCGTATTGAAGTTGCTTCGCCGCCTCCACAGATGCTGTAATCAGTTCGCTGGGCCCACTCAAGGCTCTCGCACTTGCAATCTTTCCGTCCCTGTCCACGACAATTCTGACAACCACAGTTCCTTCGATGTGCTTCTTCGACGCCTCCTGCGGATACGTCGGGAAAACGCTCTTGATGAGTTTCAGATTCGAGCTGCGTTCCGCAGCCTGCGTTTGTTTTTCGAATTCCTTCACCAAGCGTTCTCCTACACTGTCAAACCCAGTAAGCAAACCACCCCACCGCTGGGATACGCTCCAAAGATTTTTCCCCGTTTGCGGGTCCATCGCCGTCAGAAATCCATAGCGAACAGCAGCCTGCTTGTTGTAATTGGGGAAGTTATCCTCATCGATGTGTCCCTCAGAATCAATGGTTCCGGTCTGCCCTCCCGAATAGATCAGATTGCCTCCCTGGTGTGGGTCCGTCTCAAGCACCAGGATCAAGTCAGCCTTTTTCCTATCTTGTACGATTTGAAATCTTCCCCACTTACTCAGCTCAGCCAATGCCTTCTTACCTACCGCATCTAGGCCAGACTTATCTTCAAAATAAATAGTTTTTGCTGACGCAATCGCGTGGGCATTCGTAATTTCCTTTTGGGTCTGCGCCGAGGTCGCCGTCACCAATGTCACAACTAAGGAGATAGCTGCAAGATGGGCTGAAAACCGCATTTATGCCACCAGCAAAGCTAATGAGAGCGTACAACTTTGACCAGGGACGTCTCAATGCCTGATAAGCCCGCCCCTTTTCCCAAAAACAAACAGGTGTATGGCACCCTTTGTTAACAGCCGAATGCTGAACGAGGGGAGCCCGCAGGATGCAAGAAAGTCGAGACGCGAGGGTTCGGAGATGCAGCTGTTCTCGCTGAGCTCCCAGCCCGAGCCAGGAGACACCAGGGAGCTAAAGCCCCGGCAAAGTCACGAAGAAACCTTTGGATTTGTAGTAGCGAATTTCGCCGGCCAGAAGATACACCGGAACTTCGCAAGCAACGGTGCAGGAATCGTTGGCCAGCATGAAGTCTTGCACGGATGGATGACGATCTCTGCTTTTGCGGGCGAGCAAGAGGCCGAGTGCTGCCAAATCATTCGCCAAGTTCTGCTTCTCGATCCGGCAAAATGGCAGCAGCTCGAACTGAGACTTCGAGGATCTGCAGTTTGTCTTCAGGCGCGGCGTGATCGAGATTCGCAGTCTTGTCCTCCTGGAACAGAGCGTCCGGGAAACCGTCAAGAACACTAAAGAGATACTTTTTATTGCGAACCGGCGAAGAGTTCTGTACCAGTTTGGTCCAGAAATGGGCTGGTCCAGCAATGCGCCTCTTAGAGATTGGCAGAGCCGAAGCGCAGCAGGAAACAGATAGCGGCAACGAACGAGGCATGAAAGAAAAGGCTGATGATGCTCAAAAGCGTCCCGTACTTTTTTCCGGCGACAGCAACGTAGATCGACAGCACGTAGTTGTAAACGAGGCCGAGCAAGATCGTGAGGACAAAAACTACCCAGGACATTTTCAGATACTCAACATGCTGCGCCTTTGGCGCTATATCGTGAAGAAAGGTCACCGAGAGCACAAACGAGCCTGTGGCCAGGCTCAAGATGGTCTGCACATGCTCGCGAAAGAACTTGGCCCGGTCGAGGAGAGATTCCGTGGTTCCGTTTGCCAAGTTTTTACCCTCCGACCGTTTCGCCTTCGCTTGCGAGTTCCAAGTTCTTATTTTTCCTCTCGATTGCTCCTTGCAACAGCGCGAAACTGGCTTCAGCTATTTCTCCGGTCAAGACGACGGTACTTTTCTTATCCTTCGCCAGATCCTTCAGCCGTTCGAGACCGCTCTTTTCCAAATTCGGCATGGAGACATCCACCAAGATCAGATCGGGATGAAGTTCCTTGACCCCTTGAGCTAGATCGATCCCGGCGTGGATGGTCGACACCTGACTCCCCGTCATCTTCCAGGAAGACACAAGGGCGTCTCCGGCGAACCCTTTCGCCAAACCGAGCAGCACTCGTTTGAATTGAGGTTGCGGTTCCGCTTCGACGGTAAAAGGGCGACGGTCGCGTGAAACCGCGGAGATCATCGTTTCCAGGTATCCAATCTCCAGATTCGGAGTCCCGAAGCGTTCATTCACGATTCGATGGCAAGTCGCATAGGGAATTTTCGTCCTCTCCGAGAGCTCCATAAGGGTATGTCCCGTGGCGAGCCAATTTCGGACAGCGGAGGTTCCCTTGAGGACGCCGTCGGTCAGCGCTTGGAGCACATCGGCAGTCTTGCCCGCTCTTCGGGCGCGATACTGAGCTACGTCCCGCGCGTCTTCGGCCGCCTCCAGTCGTTCTTCCAACCCTCGTACGTGGTCCACAAAGGCTTCAAACTTCCCGCGCTTGATGGAAACCTCGTCGGACGCAGGGTCGTACTGAATGTCGCTTTTGTCCAGCGGAAACGTGGTAGTCGCCTGTAACGCAGATGTTTTCGTGGTCATGACTTTCCCTTCGGCTCAAACTTCATCAGTCCCGCGAGCCAGCCGCCCGCCTTCTTGAATGCCCCGCGCCGTTTGATGGTGATGAGATCGATTTTGGACTCATAGACATCCACCTCATAGAGCAGGGCGATTTCGTCGTCTTCAACGGGGACTGAGATTTTGACCGCTTTATCGCCGAGAGGCTTGGCGGAAAACTGCTTGGGCCACGGGTCCTGGGCAAGGATGGCGATAGCCGCCTCCACCTTTGCCTGGTCTGCCGTGGACAAGGCAAGCAATACCTCCTGGCCCTCGGCGTAGTCGCGGCGAATTTCATAGTTCTTATTATCCATAATTGGATACACTTGTCAAGGAGGATTTATCCATATATGGATAGACGCTTAGGGAGTGGATTTCGAAGCCTTCCGACCCACGCGGGAAAAATCTAACATCCCGCTTCCTAAAAAGGCAATCAATTTCATCATTGATACACACCGCCACATTCGGCGATGCTCGAAACATTCGCCGAGTGCAGAGGCGTCGCTGGCCTAGTCTCGGAGGGGTTAATGGTTTACCCGCCTCAATTCTTCTGCGCTTCCGCTGCCTTCTTATGGTTTCGCTCTTGGAGCTTCCGTAGTTCACGCCAACGGAGGTACTGATCGGAGATCACATAAAGCACCGCCATGGCCCGCAAACTGTCACGTCGGCCAAACTTATCGCCAGGAATTCCGGCGAACATGGATCCCAGAAGCGTTCCCCCAGAGCGCCGCGGAAACGGTCATTCCCAGAGCCGCTGGTGAGAGGTGGAATGTTTCCGTCAGCGCGTGAGTGGTACCGGCGATAACCGCCGTGTCGAGGCCAAAAAGAAGTCCTCCGAGTGCCGCGACGACGGTGCTCTTCAAGAGATATGAGTTGAGTTTCATTTGCCTTTCAATATTTCAGGCGCTCAATTCCATAATTGACAAATCGAATCTGTGAAGACCTTGACCCGCATCGGAACAACACGCAAATCGGTTGAGAAAGTGAGCCTCGTCGAAGCCCGTGAGACGTGTTCTCCGATCACTGCACCGTGAGCGAAGTGCCTTGACGCGGCGGTCAGCGTACTGGCGCGGTTGCAACGCCGATGTTCTTATCTGCGCCTCCGTAATAAAACAACCAACGCCTGCCATCGAGAACCGCACCTTCTACAAATACGACATTCGGAACCTGTCCGACCTTTTCCCATTCCTTTTCAGGCGCGAAGAACGGGGTTTGCGATCGCGCAAGAACCTTGGTCGGATCGTTCTTGTCAAACAGCACCCAACCTGTCGAATAAACCAGTTTGTCGTCTGCCCCGTTGTAAATCAGAAAGATGCCCTGGGGTGTCATAACCGGTGGAGGACCAGGCTCCACGACTTGCGAATCAAACGATGCTGAGCGGCTCGACAATACCGGATGGTCGAGAGCTTCAGTCCAATGAAGCAAATCTTCGGAATAAGCCACGCCCATTTGGCTGTCTTTGCCCTTCGCGTCCGCCAAATAGTACATCCAATATTTACCATTGACCTTTTCCGGAAGGATTGCTCCGGACTTCGTCCATTTCACATTCCATTTGCCTTTGTAACCAGGAATGATAATGCCTTGCCGGTTCCAGTGAACTAGGTCTGTCGAAGTAGCCATGCATAATTGGGCATCTTTCTTGTCAGCAGCCACACCATCAACGTTGTTGTATCCGGTGTACGTCAGATAATACGTAGCTCCGATCTTTTCTAGCCTCGGGTCTTCAACACCGCCACCTTTTTCGTACGGAGCTTCTGAAACCATGACCGGCTCAGGCCGGCGAGTGAAATGAATCCCGTCATCGCTCGTAGCGTAGCCAAGCGATGATGTGCCATGACGGTCTTGCGCACGATAAAGCATCACGTACTTCCCATCCTTCTTTACTACGGAGGGATTAAACGTTCCCGCTGATTCGAACCCGTCTCCGCGCGGGGACAAGACTGGGTCCGGAGAAAGCCGCGTCCATTTTCCAAAGGGAGGAGTGAATGCAGCGCCCGCGATCACTGTAAAACCAATAAGTCCTACCGCAGTTGCAACGGTCCCTTGCGCAGTACGATTTTTCAAGAGCAGGCTTTTCATTGCAGAGATTCCTTTCGTTTCAAGAACACGAACCTAACAAGCAACTGAAAATGAGTCGGTGTGGATTGCTAGTACTCAGAGGCTGTCAAAATTCAGCCGCCAGCCGCACGTAAGATTGCCTCGCGACGCGCAGGTTGTCGCCCGTGACTTCGTTCGGCCTATCTGCGCTGCGGCGGAAGCAACCATGCAACGAATAGTGTTTATCCCAAGTTACTTTCCTTTCAGAGTACGTCTGGCGCATTGCCTCCTGACTAGGATAGATTGCGTCCCGGAGGAATCATGGACCTACTGGCTGCAATCAAGCGTGAAGAACGAAAGCTCGAAAAGGAGTTGCGTACCTTGCAGAATAAATTGAGCGGAGTCCAAGCCGCAGCGAAAGCACTCGGCAGCAAGGCCAGCCGGGAAATCGCTCAGGTCAAGAAGCACGTGATGTCGGCGGCTGCAAGGGCGAAGATTTCAAAAGCATCAAAGGCGCGGTGGGCAAAGTTTAGGGCTGAAAAAAACAAGAAAGGAAAGGCATAGGAGAAGTCGCGGAGGCGGAGCCCTTCCACTTGGTCTTCGATAGAGACCCAACTTCTGTAAGACTTGCTGGACCGATTCAATCGGCGATTGATAGATGAATCTCAGGTGCGGCCATCTTGGCGCGGAAGTCGTCGGAATCGATATCGCCAGAAGCCTCGTGCATGCCGGGATCCGGCGTGCCGCAGTGGCCGGTCTTATCCCTCTAAGCGATGCCTCCAATCCGGAAGGCGTCAGCGACCAGTCCTTTGACGTAACTGTATCCATGTTCGCGCCGAAACCGCTCGACCTCGCCAAAGATAAGGGTGCGCGGCCACGGGGGTTCTACTTCCCGGCCTTGCACCGGAACGCGCGCGCCAACGCTAGCGAAGCGACATAACGAGTTGCGCGGTGCGCTTTCTCGGGATTGTCGGCGATGTATTTCTTAATTGCCCGAACAGTTTGAACGGTAGTTACTCCCCGGGCCATGCAGACCATCCTGTCCTTTTCGGGAACACCTAGCAGTTCATCATGCACGGTGAAGCCCTCTCGGAAACCTTCAACCCAGCCGACACAGGTGGCATCGTTGTGGATGCGGACAGGGTCTTCCTTCCCTTCACTTTCTATAGTCGAACAGATTTCCAAGAAGTCGCTGCCAGACCTACTGATATCTGGTCGCTCGGCGGCGCTCTTTGAGCCAACGCTACCGGACGAAGATACAAAGCAGACGGCAATCAGGACAAAAACAGAGAGCAAACGCATGGAACCCCCGTCGGTTGGGCGGCAAGTTTATTCCGACATCTAAGTAGCGCTGCTCGAGGCGGATTTCCGTCCAGCTTTCATGCCGCCTCGCTTCTGGGACACGCGCCCTGCCAGATATAAAATCAGGTTTCGGTCCTGTTGTTCCATTTTAGCAAGCAAGGGCACGAGCTTATTCATCAGCCGAACACCGGATCGAGATGATTCGAAAGAATCTTCCGTGCCCTTCTTTGCTACTTTTGGTGCGGCGGGCGGCTTGTCACCGTCGAACATCAGATGGAATAGCGGCAGTTCGAGAGCACGCGCGAATTTTTCCAGAGTCTCCACGGAGGGAACGGTGTGCCCGTTCTCGACCCGAGAAACGTAACAACGGAGCAAACCTGTTCGTTGTTCGATATCGCCTTGCGATAGATCCCTGGCTTCACGAAGCGTTTTCAAGCGGTCGCCGATGATCATTTTTTCTCTCTGCCTTTCGCGCGTCCGTGGCGCCTTTTTTACCCTTAGATACTATATTCACCCATACTTTCTGCGAGCACCACCATTGTTTTTCCGGAGAACCTCGACTTCCGCCCGGGTCGCCTCGATTTGCTCCCATGCCTGTTTTCCATTCGCTCAGCTGCTTTCCGTCCCTCCGGTCGCGTGTTTCTGGAAGTTTTTTCCTCGGAATGGGTTGTCCATGGTAGCCTCCGAAACCGATTGCTCGATTTTCTCGCTGTAACCTACAAGCATTGCGGTTCAAAGCAGTCTGCGGCTGACCGAGAGCGCATCTCTAGGTAGCCACACAGCAGGTGTCGAGTTGAGATCATAACGCCAATGTTCACGGAGACGTTCGAACGAGCGCCCTGCTGCAGTGGGCTCCCACCGGAACCGCCTGTTTTTCTTGCTTGCCCTTCCTGCGCGAAGACTGCGCCTAGCCGCCCGCTTCCTCTGATCAAGGGTCTCCGCTGCGCTCCGATAAACGCGAAAAGCAAGCGCCCTTGACAGCGCGGACGGCTAGGCGCCGGAGACCACTTAGGAAGGGCATTGCTTCTTTTTTTCAAGCGAAAACCACGCTTGAACAAAGGAGGAAAGAGGAAAAAACAAAAATGCCAGAAAACCGACATGCCACTTGGGGAGAACTCCTGCGCGATGCGGTCGAAAAGCCCGGACGAATGCTCGCAGCCTATACCGCGTTTCACAACTACAGCTTCGGGAATGCCCTACTTGCGCTCGAACAGTGCGTTCGACGCAACTTGCAGCCCGGACCGCTCAACACCTATCGCGGTTGGCTCGAACGCAAACGGCACGTCCGCAAGGGGGAGGCCGGAATCACCCTCTGTATGCCGATGCCGTTCAAGCGAACTGAGCACGCGCTCGACACCGAGGAGGAACCACCAGAGCCACAGAAAGGCTACGCCTTCCGGTATCGGGCGTACTGGTTTGTGCTCGCACAAACCGAGGGCGAAGAAACCTACGTTGCGCCGATTCCCGGTTTTGACTTGAATACGGCGCTCGGCAATCTGCAGATTACGCGCACAGCGTTTGATGAAATCAACGGCAATGTTCAGGGGTTTGCGAGGCAACGGGAGATTGCTGTAAATCCGCTGGGCGCGCTACCGCATAAGACCACATTCCATGAAGTCGCCCACGTCGTTCTTGGGCACACCAGTTCCGAAAAGCTCGTGGACGGCGAACTCATTCCACGCCATCTGCGCGAGGTCGAAGCGGAATCCGTCGCGCTGATCTGTTGTGAAACGCTGGGGCTCGGCGGAGCGGAGTTCTGCCGGGGCTACATCCAGCACTGGCTTAAAACCGAAAAAGAAATCTCCAACCATAACGCGACTCGCATCTTTGCCGCCGCCACTTCCATTTTGAAAGCGGGAATCCCCACAGCGTTTGTCTCGGACCCGCCGTTGCGGTGAGATGAAATACAAAATAGCTTTGCGAAACAGGAAAGTCGGAGTCAGCTAAGAGGCATCGAATCAGATGGATATGCGTGTTTCACTACAGAACTACGCGCTCACTTGGTTCCCGGCTCCACATCCTTCGTTGCGCTCCTGGCGATCCGCATGGCGACGCCCGTGACACGCCCGATGATTTCTGCTTCGCGGGGATGTTCGAACCGCCGGATTTCTCGCGAGGACTTCGGGTGCGGTATGACGGTGAGCACTCCCCGCTTCAGTTCGCACCACCCAAAGGCGTAGGCCTCGCGTAATTCAATGAAGTACACCGGGCGGTCGTGCTCCGACGTCCAGGAGCCATTCAACACTTTCGTTTGATTCACATCAATCTGCACGAAAGACCCAGGGCGGATAATGGGTGAAAGAGTGTCGTCGTCCAGTCCAACGAATCCGTAAAGCATTTTTTCCGGACTCAGCAGCCGTACCAGCGGAATCGGAACCTCGCCCCAAAACGTGACCAGCTTGTTCAGCAAGTTGGTTTCTGACAACTGCTGCTCCTTTTGGAAGTGCAGCGGAAGCACTACGGTTTCGGGAACGTCTTCGGGCTGTTCGGATAGGAGCCTGGTTCGCGGCACGCCATAAAGAACCTGGTCTTTGGCAAGGTCGCTCATGCGCAAGTTGAAGAGCGAATTGAGATGGGCCCAGCTGCAGCAATAGACGGCGCTGAGGAAATTTTCTGGATGATGGATGCAAATACGAAAGAAGTTCTCTTCGTCACTCCTGCCTATGAAACCGTTACCGGCTACTCGCGCGCGGCGCTTTTCTCAGACCGAGTCTCGTATCGCGACATCATTCATTCTGAAGATCGCGAGCGCGTGCTGGGCAAGCTCAACGACGCCGTTGCTACCGGCTGCTTCGATGAGGAGTTTCGGATTGTGCGCGGCGACGGAATGGTTCGTTGGTTGTGGGCGAAGACATCCCCCAGGCCGGATGGCCAGCGGACGCCCCACTGGTTCGTTGGCTTCGCATTGGATGTCACCGACCGCAAACGGGCGGAGTTCGAAGCCAAGCAAAATCTGGCTGCAGCAGAAGCAGCCCACGCGGAAACGGAAGCGCTGCGTAAGGCCACCCTAGCGCTCACACAGAATCTTTCCATGAGCATGGTTCTCGACACGCTCCTAGACTACCTCCGCGATCTCGTGCCCTATGATTCGGCTGCCGTAATTCTGTCCGAGGACAACGTGCACCTTTACGTCGGGCGACAATTTCCGAAGGCGGCTCCCGGCGAACCGACCGTTAGGCTGAACGCGACCGACACCGCCCTGTTGCAACGCATACTCATCGAGCGCAAAAGTGTCTCCGTCCCGGATGCCTCCGAGGAAGCCGATTGGCGAGAGATCGAACCTCTTGCCGGCAGTCGCTGCTGGATCGGCGTGCCGCTCGGGACGGCGCACGGCATGTTCGGACTGCTCTCCATTGGCGCATCAACGCCGCGCAAGTTTACCGCCGACCACTTCCGTTTCGCCAAGTCCCTTGCCATTCCTGCCGCCGCGGCCATCTACAATGCCCGGCTGTACGAGTACGCTACGATCTATTCGGCGGAACTCGAAACGAACGTGAAGAAACTCAACCAAACCCAGAAAGCCCTCGAAGAGAGTCTGCGCCGCTCACCCAGCAGCTCGCACGACTGATCCTTCACTCAGGTGCTGCTTGCGGTTCTTGACACCGCGCCCGCAGGCGTCAGCAATCCGCTAAGGCCCACGCGATGCAACATTTCCGTCCGCACGCGGTCCATTACAGCAAATGCAACGTCCGCCCCGTCCTCGGTTGGATCTATATGAACGCGGAACGGGCGTTTGCCAAACGGCGCGTCCACGACTTTAACGATCGCGTCCGCCACCGAGCCCGCATCCGCGTCGGGCGGAACAATGGCGGCAAAGGCTTCCTGTATTTTCTTTCCATAGCCTTTGTATGGACCTGCTTCATACTCGGCTGCGCGCTCCTTGTCGGCGGGCGTGCCGGAATGCGCGAAGTGATTGGTGCCGCCGGTGAATGCGCCGGGAACGATGATCGAGGTTTCGATGCCCCACAGCGCCAGTTCGCGGGCATACTGTACCGCCATCGCGTCCATGCCTGCCTTCGCGGCAAAGTAGGGCGCCAGATACGGGGGCGTTCCACCCGCCGAACTGCTGCTGGACACCCAGATGAGCAGCCCCTGGCGCTGTTTTCTCATTTGCGGCAGCGCTACGCGGTTTACCCTTTGCGTGCTGAGCACGTTGATGTCGTAGAGTTCAGCCAGTTGCTCCGGCGTGAACGCTTCGGCCGGTCCGAAGACCATGTGCCCGGCATTGTGCATGAGGACATCGAGCCTGCCCTGTTCGGCGACAATCTGGCGGATCGCCGCTTCGATGGATTTCTCCGAAGACACGTCCAGTTCAATGGAGCGCAAGTCAACCTTATTGTCGTGCGCAAACTTTTTCACGTCCGCAACTTGCAGCGCGTTGCGGCCGGCGGTATCCCGCATCGTGGCGTAGACAGTGTGGCCGGCCTTCGCAAGAGCATTGGCGGACAGACGGCCAAAGCCGCTCGAAGCTCCAGTGATTACGATTACCTTGTTCATGACTGACTCTCCTTCTAGCTGGTGTCTCGTGTGTCTTTGCAAGGTTCCGAACTCCACTCAGTAGGCAAACCCACCGTTAGCACGCAATACTTGGGAGTTCATCCAGGCGCCGTCTGGACCTGCCAAAAAGGAAACCACTCTGGCGATGTCTTCCGGCTGTGCCAGACGTTCGAGCGGTGGCATCTTGCTTAGTTCCGCAATCTGTTCTTCGCTCTTGCCCTTTAGGAAAAGCTCGGTGGCAACGGGTCCTGGAGCGACGGCATTGACCGTAACGTTTCGCCCACGCAGTTCATTTGCCAGAACATGCACTAATCCTTCGACGCCGGCTTTGGATGCGATGTAAGGACCGTAAGTGGGGAAAGATTTTGCCAGTACGCTGCTTGAGAAAGCGATGATTCTGCCGCCGGACGCCACGTGCTGCGCTGCTTGAGCCAGGACCAGGAAGGCGCCGCGCAGGTTGGTGGAGATGACTTTATCGAACAGGTCGAAGTTATTCTTGCCGATGGGCGAAAGTGGCATGATCCCCGAGTTGTGAACCACAACGTCGACGCTCCCGAATTTTGTACCGGTTTCACTGAAGAGCCGCTCGACGTCAGCAGGGCTAGAAACATCTGCTTGGATGGCGACGGCATCGCCGCCGATCCCCTTGAGTTCCGCCACGACTTCCTCAGCTTCCGCGGCGTTGCTCAGGTAGTTCACCACTACAACGAAACCGTCCCGTGCCAACCGTTTCGCTACGGCCCTCCCGATTCCACGGGATGCCCCGGTTACGATCGCGATTTTCTTCATGACCCGCTCCTTCTGCGGCGGCGACTACGGATCGATTCCTGCCGGCAGAAGAGAATATCGCTGTTGGAACAACATAAATCTAATGCATAATGGCTATATCCGTTATGCGTCTAGCGCAATTGCGTCAGGCAGACCTCAACCTTCTTATCGTATTTGCGGTCGTCTCGGAAGAGCGGAACGTCAGCCGCGCTGCCGCACGTCTGCTTTTGAGCCAGCCGGCCGTGAGCCGCGCCTTGCAACGATTGCGCGAGATGTTCCATGACGATCTACTGCTCCGAACCGCGTCGGGATATGAGCCCACTCCCAAGGGCCAACGCCTCCTGCACGAATTGGAGTCGATGTTGCCGCGATTGGATCGCCTGCTGAGCGGCGCAGAATTTGATCCAAACAGTGAAGAAGCCTCGTTTCGAATAGCTGCTACCGACCATGCTTCGCATGTACTCTGTCCACTTCTGTGCCGCAAAATGCTGCCGTCGGCAAGCAAGGTGTCATTTATTTTCATTCCGCTGCACGAGGGGCAATTCGAAGCGACGGAGAAGGGCCGGGTTGACCTTTTGCTTGTGGCCGACGATGGTACCGCTCCAGCACACTTCGCAAAGGAGGTCATCTTTGAAGTTGACTTCGTTTGTGTCGTCGCGAAAGAAAGCCCGTTCAGTCGTGCCCTAACACTTAAGCAATACACGTCTGCACATCACATTGGAATCAACATCGTCGGCGGAATCCAGACCATACCGGAGAAGAGATTGTCTGCTATCGGCGCTAAGCGGCACTGCCCGATTGTCGTGCCATACCACACCGCAGCTATGCGAAGTGTTATCGGGACTGACTTGGTCGCAACGGTACCCAGGCTGGTAGCGGAATTGGAGGCCTCGAATGCTTCCTTGAAGATCGTCAAAGCCCCGGCCGTGCTCGGGACATTCAAGTACCTCATGGCTTGGCACCCTCGTATGAACACGGACGCGGCACACACCTGGTTGCGATCGATCATCCGAGAAGCTGGAAAGGGAATACCGGCCCAATGAAGAGGGCGAAAACACCTCCATCAGCCGAGTAGACAAACAGAATGGCAAATGGGGATCCTGCGTCCTGCCACCATTGATTTGTCGAACAGATAGTCGGCCACCCGTAATCGTCGCAAACGGTGCTCCAAGTCATCATCGGCGGCTTCCATGGGACTGCGGTGCGGCTTCTGGAACCAGGACAGCAATTTGAGAACTCGCGTCCGGAGTGTCACGCTTCACAAAGAGAACATAAACTGCTTTATCGTCACTCCGATTGGCGGAGGAAATTCGCCCAATCGCGTTCTCAGCTCAACGGCCGCGCGTTCTGCTCCGTCATATCGGATTAGCCTAACGCGATTGTGGTCGCGTTGTTTACGGGTCGCCGGCAACCCTTCCCTAACCAGATTGTTGAAAAAGTAGCCCGTGATCCGGCCCCGGGGACCCTCGCCTCGATGTCCCGTTGTAACCTCTAGGTCGGCACCCGAGGAGAAACAAAGGTACAATTCCTGCGATTCGCCGGGTAGGAGGATCTTTCCGCATGGGTAACGCTCGCAAACGTCAAGTGGTTGCCGTTGTCCCCCTGCTTTTTGTGTTCGGTTGGCATTCTGCATCCTTTGCCCAATCTGCTCCGGCGACAAAGACGCAAGTCGTCATGCTTGGGACTGGGACTCCGCTGCCAGATCCCGACCGTTCGGGACCTTCGACTGCTATCGTCGTGAACGGCACCGGGTACATCGTTGATGCGGGGACCGGTGTCGTGCGGCGTGCGGCCGCGGCACGCGACAAAGGCGTGAAGGCTCTGGAACCGACAAACCTCAGAATCGCGTTTCTCACTCACCTACATGCCGATCACACACTCGGTCTTCCCGACCTGATTCTCACCCCCTGGATCATGGGGAGAAAGGAGCCGCTGGAGCTGTATGGTCCCGCAGGAACGCGAGAGATGGTGGAGCACATTTTGCAGGCCTACGATGTAGACATCAAGATACGAACTGAGGGTCTAGAACACTCAAATCGCACCGGCTACAAAGTCAACGTGCACGAGATCACGCCGGGCGTCGTGTATAAAGACGCAAACATTACTGTGAAAGCCTTCAACGCGTACCATGGCTCGCCGAAGAACACGTTCGGCTATCGGTTTGAAACGCCCGATCGCGTTATCGTGATCGCTGGTGACTCCACGCCAAAGAGCGAAGTATTGCAGAACTGCAATGAATGCGACGTGTTAATTCACGAGGCATATACAGAGGCTTCGTTCGAGAAAGTCTCTCCTGAATGGAAGCAGTACCGTGAGATGTTCCATACCTCGACGAGGCAGCTTGCGGAGATCGCAAACAGGGCGAAGCCCCATCTCCTGGTGCTGTACCATCGCAGCAATGCAGGCTGTGACCAGGCGCGCACACAAGACTGCCGCGATGCCGGCAGCGAAGGACAAATGCTGCAAGAGATTCGCGAGCTCTACAGGGGCAAGGTTACAGCCGGGCACGATCTCGATGTCTATTGATTTGAGGCGCTCAATCCGTCGAGTGGCGGTTCGCCCCTAGCGCATCCCTGGTGTATTGTCGGCGACCGTTTCCTTGCCGGATTACTGAAGGTTTGCCGGTAATCCGGGAACAGCTCGAAGGTGCCAGTGAGAACCACGTGCGCGGCATTCCGGCGTTGCGGCCAGATGGTGCCAGATTTATATTTCGCGAAGATTTCGCCGGCTGGGTCGGTGGTTGGCCGGTAGCGATCTCACCCTCGCCTCCACACACCCGTTCTGAAATATCCCTTTTCCGCATTGGTCCAAGGTTTCGCAGCGGCAGTTTCGCGTCATCTTTTTCAGCAAGCGCCGCACTGTCTTTATTCCGTCC